>Ga0182095_1046972_pt1 | contig 15597 bp, 6 predicted proteins | sample 041ome_19_FD_127784 | JGI IMG/M metagenome (GOLD analysis project Ga0182095, IMG submission 127784) | Metatranscriptome of coastal salt marsh microbial communities from the Groves Creek Marsh, Georgia, USA - 041412BS metaT (Metagenome... | ecosystem: Environmental > Aquatic > Marine > Intertidal...
GACGATGTTTGGCAGTTCTCGCTCTCTTTTGAGGAGGAGGAGAAGGAGTTTTTTCGACGACGACAAAACGGAGATGAGCGATGATGAGAAAAAGGGGATTTCTTTTGCGGTCTTCGCGGCTCGGTCTTCTTCTTCTTCTTCGAATTCGAAAGGACCGGAGCGGGGAGAGGACGACGGTAAAGAAGAGAGACGGCGAAAAAACATCGATACAGATTTAGAACTGCCGGAACTTTTGTTTGGCGCCGCGTCGACGTCGTTCGCGTTGACCGTGGATGCGGTCAGCTCTGGTTTTGATTTCGTCCAAAAAGTCACCTCGACAGAGAAACCTTCGAGTAGATATCCGCCGGGACCGGATTTCGATAGCGCTCTCGAGATGGGACAAAACCCCTTGAAGTTTATCGAGAAAGTAAAGAGCAGGTACGGTCCAGTCGCTGGGTTGAGGTTGGCCGGGGAAAACGTCGTTTTAGTCTCCAAACCAAGCGTGGCGAAACAGGTTTTGATCGACGACGAGGCGAGCTTTACGAAGAAAGGTACGGCGTTTTTCCCGTCCAGTCGATTGGCCGGGGACGGTTTGTTGGTGACCGATGGGGACGTGTGGAGATCTCAGAGGAGGTTATCGAATCCGGCGTTTCGGAAAGCCGCGGTGGAAACGTACGCGAAAGCGATGAACGAATGCATAGAGGAAACCATCCGCACGCGATGGCGAATAAACGGAGAGAGGGATATTTACGAGGATTTCAACGAGGTGACTTTACAAGTCGTCTGTAGGACGTTGTTCGGAGAAGACGCGGTTGGAACGAAAGGGAAGGAAATTGTGGATTCAATTCGAGTTGCTTTTGAGTACTTCGCGAAGAGAAGCAGCGGGATTGAGATGATTTTTCCAGAATGGTTCCCGCTGCCCTCGAACATCTCTTTCAACGACGCAGTGGATCGACTCGATAACGCCGTATACGCCATCATCGATAAACGATTAGCAGAAATGGAAGAGCCATGTTTCATAGCCTGTTCGACGCAAGAGATGGATTTACTAGATCGATTATTATCGGCGTCGTTGGACGATTTAGTCGAGGACGAGGAAGATCGAGCGTTAAAACGAGAGATGGCGAGCTCGACCAACGACATCGTCAACAACAAAAAGAAAATGTCCAGGAAACAACTTCGCGACGAAGTGATGACGTTGATTGTTGCGGGACAAGAAACCTCCGCCATAGTTCTGTCGTGGGCGGTGGCGTTCGTCGCTAAAGACAAAACGTTTGGCGAACGCATAGCGAAAGAAGCGACGCAAGCGCGCGTTTTAGCCGCCAAGCGATTGAAGAAAGTCCCCGCGGGAAAAGAACAAGACGAGTGCACGATTGCCGAAGAAGTTGTCGACGACGACGACAGGTGCAAAGAACCAAATTCGGACGTCATCGCGCAAACGGAGTTGACGTTTGAATCCATCAAAGACTTGCCGTTTACCGAGGCGATCATTTTAGAAACCATGCGTCTGAAACCTCCGGCGTACATAGTCGGTCGATCGAACTCCATCTCGGACGTGCATTTGGACGAGAATGACAAATACGACATTCCGCGAGGGTCTACCATCCTCGTCAGTCCGTACCTTGCCCACCGCGACGGCCAATATTGGAGTAAACCGAACGAGTTCGACCCGAATCGATGGCTCGCCATCGACCCGGACACGAACGAACCGTACGCTCGAACCGCCCTGCGAGGCATGGGGTACAAAAACACCTACTTCCCGTTCGGCGCGGGCCCACGCGTGTGCATCGGCGCCCAATTTGCCATGTTAGAAGCCATCATTCTCCTCGCGTCTTCGTGTGAAAAGAGACAGTTCGATTTACTCAGCAAGAACAGCTTTCCCAACGACGCCGCGGGTATCACGCTCAGGCCGGAAAGTCCCGTCAAGATGAAAGTTTCCGCGCGGAGGAGAAGCCTGTAGAAAGAAAGATATATATATATATATATAGAGAGAGAGAGAGAGAGAGCAGTTGTTGTTGTAATACTAGTTGATGATTAGATTGTAAGCGCTCGCGTGTTTTTTCTGAAAATCTTGCTTATTTAGTCCAAAATCCACAACACGAAAAGAAAAAAAAAAGAAAAAAGATAAGCGAACACAAAAGAAGATCAAGACCACACTTATTTATCACACGCTCTCTCGCGAGAGTTTAGTAAAAGACCAAGAGCGAAACGAGAAAGATGACCGACCACGGCTCTTCCACGTGGGAGGGGTGGTACTGCGTGTCTGTCGTCTTTCTCATGTTCGTTTTGCTCTTAAAAAATGTCGCCGGGCCGGACGTGCTGATGCTCGGCGCGCTTTCGTTAGAATTAGCCGCTGGAATAGTGAGCATCGAAGACGGATTGAAAGGGTTTTCGAACAAAGGTTTACTCACCGTGGCGTGCTTGTTCGTCGTTGCGGCCGGGATTAGCAACACGGGCGCGTTGGATTATTACATGGGGAAGCTTTTGGGGAACCCGAGATCGGTCGCGGACGCGCAGTTGAGGTTGATGTGTCCGATTGCGGCAGTGAGTGCGTTTTTGAACAACACGCCAGTCGTCGCGATCATGATTCCCATCGTGCAGAAGTGGTGCCGCAAGTGTAAAATTAGTCCAGCGCAGTTGTTCATTCCGTTGTCTTTTGCGAGCATCTTAGGCGGGACGTGCACGTTGATTGGCACGAGCACGAACTTAGTCGTCGACGGGATGCGAAAGGAGAGGTATCCGGATGAAACTGCGATTGGATTGTTCGAGTTGAGTAAGTACGGCGTGCCGGTGTTGCTGAGCGGGCTGTGTTACATGCTCTTGGCGAGCCCGTTTTTATTACCAGGAGGGAAGAAGGAGAGTAAGAACGGAGGCGAAGACGGAGGGACGAGCGGAGATATGAACGCGGAAGATTTAACGGTTGGCGCGGTTGTGCCGAGAGGGAGCCCGGTGGTGGATTCACCCGTGGCTATTTTGAGAGGATTGAACGGTTTATATCTAGTGAGCGTGCAAAGAGGTGACATGGTGATGCGCGCGGTGCAACCAGAGTTTCTGTTGGAAGCTGGCGACGTGTTAATTTTTACCGGATTGGTGGATAAAATCGGCGAAGTATGCGAAGAGCACGGGCTCGTGCCGTTGACGCACGACGTGGAGGAAAAGATGGTTGGAGGCGTGTTTCCGGAAAGTTTATCGAACGGAGGGAGTCAAGGGAACAGTTTGGATCCGAGTCCGAAGTGGACTGGCCCGGGAGATCCTTTTAGTCGTAGTACTAGTGGTAATAAAGATTTGACAGAGGACGGCGGCGCAAAGAAGGGGAGCGCGCTCTCGAGCAGAGTGAACACGCCGACGTCTCAGCAAGGGGGGTCGCCAAGGTTCCAAGATGATTCCTCTATCGTTGGTTTAGGATACGAGCATCGCAAACGCGAAACGGAATTGCAACGAAGAGCGTCTGTTGACGTGCATAATTACGAAAAATTGTTGCGAAAGTTTACAGACGACGGTTACGAAGACAACAACAACGCTGCGAATAACGACGACGACAAGCAATCTATGTTGCGAAAGCAATCTCACGAGTACTTAGATAACCGACAGCAATCGTTATCGATGAAGAAGCATTTTGTTTTGCGGGCGAGAATAGGAGCGAAATCGACATTAATCGACATGTCTCCTCGAGAAGTGTTGTTTCGAAGGAAGTATAAAGCCTCCATCATGGCGGTACAAAGAGCCGGAAGCACGAGCACGTCCTCCAACGTTGCGGAGAACAGGTTAGGCAAAATTATCTTTCAACACAACGACGTTCTGGTTTTACACGCTTCGGAGGATTCACCGTTATTGGAACAAAAGAGAGAACGAGAGGAGGCAAAACTTGAGCGCGAAAAAGTTCAACAAGAAACGAGGAAGAGTCGATTAGCGCAGAGCAGTTCTTCGGGTGGAATTTTCCGAAGCGCATCAAAGGGAGATTTGAGCGGAAGCGATATGAAATCGCGAAGCAGACCGCAGTCGAAGAGCAATTTAGACATCAGTGCCGCCAACTTGAGCGACATGGAAGGATTTGAAAATACCTCTGAGTTTACCTGCGGGGACGACTTGGAAGTGTTATTGTCGGACGCGCAAGATTTAAATTTCAGCGAGTTTGCGATTCCCATGCGCGTAGTCACCGGAGGTGCTTTGGACGGGAAAACTATTCGAGGAGTTGATTTAGTGAACACGCCAGGTTTGTTTCTCACCGCCATGCAAGAGGGTGGTGCGAAAGGTGTCACGAAAACTTTCGATCCAGACACCATTCTGCGCGGTGAAGACGTCTTGTGGTTTGCCGGGGACATGAGCGGCATGCAAACGCTTCGACGCATCCCGGGTATGGTGCCGCAAGACGACCAAGTTGCGAAATTGTCCATTCGTAAAACTGATCGACGACTCGTGCAAGCCGTAGTCTCACAACACTCTCCTCTGGAAGGGCAATCGGTCAGAGACGCGCATTTTCGTACAAGATACGACGCGGTGATTATCGCGGTGCAGCGTTCTGGCGGTAGAATTCAAGCGCGCATCGGCGACATCGTTTTACAAGCCGGGGACGTTTTGTTGTTGGATACGTCGACGTCGTTCTTATCGAACCATAAACGCGATCCAGCCTTTGCATTAGTTTCCGAGATTGAAGATTCTGCGCCGCCGCAGTTTGACAAGTTATTGCCATCTCTGGGCACTGCGGTAGTCATGATTGCCGTCTTTGTTGCCGGCGCCCTCGATTTGTTTGTCGCTGCGTTGTTAGCTTCGGGTGTCATGTTAGCGACGGGCTGTTTGACGCAAGAAGCTGCGAGATCTGCGGTGAAATGGGAAGTAATCGTGACAATTGCAGCAGCGTTTGGCATATCTGCAGCCATGGAACAATCCGGCGTCGCCACTGCAATCGCGCAAAACTTAGTTGCCGCCGGCAACGCTTTGGGCACCGGTAAACCTGGCATTTTAGTTGCTGTATACCTCGCTACAGTTGTTCTGTGTAACATTGTCGGTAATAACGCCGCTGCGGCGTTGATGTTCCCCATCGCGGCCGAATCTGCCGAACAACAAGGCATTCCAAACGCGCAGATGAGTTTTCTCTTGATGCTCGCCGCATCGGCGTCGTTCATGTCGCCGTTTGGGTACCAGACGAACTTGATGGTGTACGGTCCGGGAGGGTACGTGTTTGCAAACTTTTTAAAGTTTGGCGGTCCCATGCAAATAGTGCAAATGATCGTTTCTGTGGCGGTTGTTTTGTTAGAGGATAGATGGTGGATTGGATGGATTGTAGGTTTCGGCAGCGTGTTTGCCGTGTTTGTTTCGAGGAAACTTGTGCCGATGATCATGGAAAAAGTGAAAGGAGGAGGGAACGACGCATCGAGCGAGAACGACGACCAATTAGACAGCGCGCTTTAGATTATATGAATTGGTTATACTGTATTCTTCCCTTCTTCTACGCCTGCGTTAACTACATTTCAAAATCTAAAATAAATCTCTATGCTCAGCTAAAAAAATCATTCTCTCTTCTCACCAATTATCCACGTTCGCGATCGTGACTTTGTTCTTCATATCATCCGATGCCGCCAACGCGTTGTAAGTCGTATCAAACAACGGATCTAAAGCGTCGCCGGTTTCATTCGCGGACGAAATCACACTTTTCAACGCCGTCGAGCGCAAATTTTTGCACTCGCTCTCCATCTCGCTTTCCATGTACGCCTCTTCCACTCGTTTCAACAACTTGGCGTTCAAGTAGGACTGCGGCGGCGGCACTTGTCCGCCGCCGTTGGCGCATCCGCTCGGACACGCCATCATTTCTACAAAATCCCACTTGTTTGGTTCTCTTTTCAGAGCCCTGGTGACATTTTGGACGTTTCGAAAACCATAAGCTAAAAGAAATTTCAGCTTTACTTCTCCCTCGATTTTCAATTCCACCTCGCGCATGTCCGCATTCGTCAACGTCTTGTACTCTAAATCTTTACCACGCAAATCGACGCCGTAGAGATCCCTGGCCGCTTTGCGGAAGACATATTCGAGATAAGCACCTGAGGTTGCCGCAAAGGCTGGCGGTAGGAGCACATCTTCTCGTTCATCTTCCTCTTCGACATCCATCATATCCTCTGTTCTTGACCACGACGCAAACATCGAATCTATCTTCGCACTCGGTAAACTCCTCACACTCGCCTCGTCCACGACGTTGCATTTCTTCTCCAACAATTCTGCGACCTCCGTCGTTGTCAACACGCAATCCGTCTCGTTGGTATTGTCCATTTTAAACTCTTTCCTACTCGCTTCCAACTTTTTATCAAAACACGGCATCACCGACACGTGATACGCCTCCGTCTCTTCAGAGAGAGCAGCCTTCTTCGCAAAGGTCCCGGCAATCGCCTGCGGACTTTTTGCTTTCGCCAGAAGATTCACATCACGCAAAGCGTTTTCGGTTTTCTCCGCGTAGCACACCCACCCAGGACACGCCGACGCAATCATCGGCAGCAACGACGACGACGACGTTTTCCTCTCCGTAAACTCCCTCGCGTATCTCGCGCGAGACGCCGCTCTCGCCTCGTTACTACTGCACACCGCGAACGCGTTAAAATGCCTCTTAAAAAACCCGCACAGCTTCTCCAACATCTCCTCAGATTTCACGTTATACTTCACCGCTAACGACGCCACCGATTGCGGGGATATCGTCACCACCAATCGCGCGTTACCGGATTCAAAGTTTTTAGCCAAAAATTCCTCCACCGACTGCTGCTGCATCAGCACCGTTTCCGCGCTCGTGACGCACCCAGAACACGCGAGACAATCGGAGAGAGAGACTTTTATCGATTTCCCATCCCGGCTGAAATCTTCTCGCGCCGGTTCGAAACGCTTCTTTTTCTGTTTTATCGTTGATGTGGTGGCTTCTTCTTCTTCTTCAATCCTCGTCGTCGTCGTCGTTCGAGAACGGAGAAGGATTTCCCCGCCGGCGCCAAAGTCGTCGTCGTCGTTTCCAACCTTCAGCGCGTTGGAAAGAGAATCAGCGGAGAGAGGAACGATGCACGCCTGGGAAGGCGCGATGTAATCGTTCAGAGAAGAGGCGGAGAGTTTGACGGCGCCGCTGAATCCGCCGCCTTCCGCTGATGGTGACATGTTTCTGTTGTTTTCTGGGGACGAGAAATTTGTGTCGATTGACAACACACAAAAACGAAAAATTAGGGGTGTCGAGTGGCCCGCGCGCTCATCGGAAAATGCCGGAATGCAACGTTTTACCCGAGCGTTGATTCTTCTCGCTAACAAAACGAATAGTATTATTATTATTAGGTTCTACTACAAATATATATATTTTCTCTCTCTCTCTCTCTCTCTTATTAGTCTTTCTTGTTATTCTTTTTGGTCTCGTTTTCTTTCTGTCCCACGACGGCGTATTTGTTCACTAAACTTTTGATCTTTTCTTTGCGCTGACTGGTCATGAAAGCGACGGACGGGTCGAGTTTCGTTCCGCCGGAGGAATCTCCTTTGGCGTGGTCGATAACCGTGCGCACTATTTTCTCCTCGTACTTTTTGCACTGCTTCTTCGTGAGAATGTCCCGGTCTCGTTTGAGTTTGAGTTGCTCAAAGACGTATTTGGTGACTTGCTTGGTCACGCGTTCTTCGTAGGCTTCTTCGGTGAGCGTGCCGGCGTCGGCGGAGGCTTTGCTCTTCTTCGCGTTTGCAGCGGCGAGAGCGTCGTCTTCTTCGCCCAAAGCGGCGGCGTCTTCGGCGTCTTCTCTCGCCCGTTTCGCCGCTTTCGCTTTTGCTTTCGCTCTCTTTTTCTCTCGTTTCAAGTTTGCCGCATTTTGAAAATCTTCAAAGGAGGAAATGTTCATGTTCATGCCTTGATCTTCGTCGGAATCCGTGTCGTTGTGATGTTCCATGGCGGTTTGTGCGGCTTCTTTGGCGGCTTGAATCGCGCGTTCGGCGTCTAATTTAGCTTGTTCCGCGGCTTGTCGCGCCGCGAGCGCAGCTTGGCCTTCGGGTAGATCCGATGCCGCTTTGACGACCGCTTCGCGATGGTCTCGAAGTTTTCGCTCGGCGGCTTCCTTCGCCTCTTTGCGTTGCTTTTCGTGCAATACGAGAAGTTCTTTGTCCGAAAGCGCGTTATCCTTGTTATTCGCGTTTTTCGCAACTTCACTCGCGATGGTGTTCATGCCGTTGTTTTTAATCGAATTCAAAAGCGTCGTCGTGATGTTGTTGTCTTGCTTTGGCGCCAACACGTTCCCGTACGGCGAGATGGGACCGCCGACGGACAAACGCGTCTTATCGCCACCAAGAGCTAACAAACGCATCCATTCTCGTGTGATCATTTTGGACATTTGCTTCAATCCCGCGTTTTCGTGCGATTGATAGTAGTCTTTAATGGTTAACGGGACGCCAGATTTCTTCATCAACTTAAAATCGAACGGAATTGATCGAATGACTTTCAACGCGGTCATCGCATCTTCCTCGTCGTCGTTGCGTCGCGCGCGTTTAGCGAATTTGCCCAACCACTCGTTAAAAGTCGCTAACCCGTTGTGCTTTCCGTACGCCCATTTTTCTTTTTCAGCGTTGGTGAGCGATAATACGGCGTGCATCAAAGCGCGTTTCCCCGCGCCCGTTTTCAATGCGTAGTGGTTTTCATTCTCAACCATAAGTTCCGCCAACGCGAGTCCGATGGAGTTCGTCTTCGAGGACGAATCTACGGTCATGGAGATTTTATACACAGATTTTGCTTCGTCTCTACCAGCTAACGCGTCCGCGTCGACGACTTGGTTCCTCGCTCGCTCTTCCGCTTCTCGCTTGCGTTCAATCGCCGCCTTCATCTTCTCAAAGTCTTCTCCTTCCAACTCGCTGTCGTAATCGGAGTCTTCCATTAACGCCAACTGTCGAGCTTCTTCCTCAGCTTTCTTTCGCATTTCTTCGAGGTCGAAGACTTCGTCGAAGATTTTACCTTCCTCGCCCGAGAGTTTCCGCAAAACTTGTCTCGCCGCTCGCCATCCGGTGAGCATGGCGCCACCAACCGTGTCTGGATGTTCTTTACACGTGTGTTCACCGGCAAAGAATAAGCGTCCTTTCAATTCTGGACGACCTAACTCGTCGTAATCGGCGGCGCCTCGAGAGCTTTTCTTGACGTAGGAGTACGAACCTCTCGCAAACGGGTCTTTGCCCCACGCGGTCGCTTTCGCCGTTTTCACTCTGATTTTCGATTGGTCACCGTTAAAGTGCACTTTTGCCAACTGTTCTACGGCTAAATTTACGAGTTCTTGCTGCGACTCTTCCGTGACGTTGTTTTCCGTATCTTCCGCGTTCGACCCGGCAACTAACGCGATCAGCATGTTTTCACCACAGACTGGTTTCAAGTTCCAGAACATGAAGCATCTCGCGCGATTGTTCATTTTTGACTCGTCGTCGCTGTCCACGGCAACGCCAAAATAATCGCGATCGTCCGACCAAAACTGTTCCTCGAATTCGATGACCAGCTTGTTCAAATTTCCAAAACCTAATCGTTGGACGGCGTTTTGTTTCGCGGCGGACAGTTCTGGAACGAATTCCACGTCGTTGTTTTTGAGACAGCCGAGAGGTACCGTGCACACCACCGCGGAGCCTTCGTAGGTAGTGCCATCAGCGCATTCGACGTTCACGCCATCGAACGGATTTTTTGTGCTCGTGACGGTCACCTTCTTGACGATCGAGTTGAGTTTAATTTCTCCGTTCTTTTCGATTTCTCGCGCCAACGCGTCGGTGATTTGACCGTAGCCGTTTCGCACCATGCAATGCGGCCCGCCAAACCCGCCGTACATTTCGTCTTGGTTCCAATGCGGCAACGAAACGTCCCCGAGTTTCGCGGAACATCCGTATTCTAAATTCGCCCAGTGCCAATCGAGCAACCGCTTATCGTCTTTGGAAAACTGTTTAATTTTCTCCATTCGTTGTCGCTTCTTTTCCTCGTTCATGTCGTCGTCGTCTTCGTCGTCTTCTTTGTCGTTGTCTTTGTCATCGTCTTCTCCTTGTTTTTCTTCTTGTTGTTGTTGCTGTTTCTTCTTCAATTTATCCTCTAAAAATTCGCGCTCGAAGTGGACTTTGGTCAAGTCTTCAATCATTTCGCCTAAACCGAGATCTGCCGTGGCGTCTTCGCCTCGCGCCTCTACCGCCTCTCTTGCTTCGTCCATCAACAAGTCTCTTAACTTTTCAATCCTCGCGTCTTTCTCCCCGTCGACTAAACTACCGTCTTTGCCGTCGTATAAAGGACATCCCGGGCGTAACTCGACTAGTTTTAAATCGATTTGAGAGCTGACCTCGGCGGACGGATCCGCGCGAATACCTAACCACGGCATACCCGTTCTCGCTTTCGGGTTCGGTTCCGTGCCCGTCACGATGGAGGCGCCGAAATCTACCGGTGCGGAAAATGTTTCTCTTTCCGTCCACACCCTTCCTCCGACTCGGTCTCTCGCTTCTAAAACGACCACCGGCACGTTTCTCGATTTCAACTGGTTCGCGCACGCTAAACCGGACGGTCCGGCGCCGATGATTATGACCGGTTTCGACGTATCCACGTCTCTCTCGCGAATATTCGGATGCACTTTCCCTTCATCGACTGCCGGAGGTAATCTCCACTTGAAACTAATCTCATCTTCGCCGTCGTCTTCATCACTTTTGTTCGTCTTCTCTTCTTTGTTTTTGTCTTCTTCAAACAACCCGTCGAAAGCCTCCGCGCCTTCGGTTAAATACTTCGTCACCACCTCCTTGATCAACCCTTTCTTCTCACTCAAATCCATGTTCAAACACTCCTCCGACCCGAGTTTCTTCCTGATCATCTTTTCCGTCATCACGTTCATGTCGCACGTTTTCAGCAATAGAATCAACTCCTTCGTGATGGTCGCGTCGTCGACGACGACGGCGGCGACGGCTGCGGCGGCGGAAGCGTCTTCAGCATTCGCAGCACCATCAGCAGTAGCAGCAGCGACGGTAGTTTCTTCTTCCTTTTCCTCTTTTTCCACCAGCACTCCGTAGTTTATCCCTCCGTTCCGTTCCAGCCAATCGAACACGTCTCGTATCATTCGTTCCTCGTAATTCTTCACCAGATCGATCACCTCCTTCACCTCCAGTCTCCTCTTCACGTCTCGCCGCCACATGGTCACAATTTTATTCCTCACGCCTAAATAATGCGCTTCGCTGTTCCCATCTCTCAGCTGGTGCTCGAAATCTTTCTTCTCTAAGAACGACACGCGCTCGAAATCGAGCCCGGCGGAGGAGGCGGCGATTTGTTCCTCGGACAGCGGGAGATTTTCGTCGGAATCCGAATCGTTGAATAAATCGTCCAAGACGAACTTAGAGGAGCGACGGTATCCGACTTTTCGTCGGTGGTGGTGGTGGTGACGGATGTCTTCTTCTTTTTCCGTCGCCATTTTTCTCTTCTTCTTCTCTCTCTCTCTCTCTCTCTCTCTCTTCGTGCGCTTTGTTTTCTCCCACACCAACGCGAGAGAGAGTGAAAGAAAAGCACGCGGGTTTAGGGTTTTGCGTGAAACCCTAAACATTCGAGCCCAAAATCTAAAATGGAAAAACGCAACTCCCAGCACAACAAAAAGGATTTCACGCGTCGACGACGACGCCCGTCGTCTCAAAATAATCATGACTACTTTGAGAAAGAAGAAAACGCACTACGACGTGTTGTGCGTCTCTCCGGACTGTTCCCAAACGGAAATCAGAAAAGCCTATCACAAGTTGGCGATACAATTTCACCCGGACAAGGCGAACAACGACGAAAAGGACAAGGAAGAGAAGACGGCCAAGTTTCAGAAGATTTCCGTCGCGTACACGTGCCTGTCCGATCCGAAGGAGCGAGAGAAATACGACGAACGATTGAGCAGGATGGGGAGGTACGGGTTGGCGTCGCGTGCGGTGGATTTTTCGGACGAAGACTTTGACGACGACGACGACGACGACGTGTTTGGTGAGAACGACGACGACCACTTTTCGAATCAAGACTTGGAGAGAAGACTGTTTTGCGCTCGAGTCGGCATCGCGGAGTGCGTGGTGAGAGTCGTGCGAGTGAGTTTAGAGGATATATTCGAAGGAAATAAAGTGTTTGTGGAATCTGTTCCGGTGTTCAAGGCGGATTTCGTGCACAAGAGAGTGGTGCCGTCGGTGGCGCGGGTGAGAGTGGTGGTTCCGAGGAACGCGCGAGACGGCGACACGATATACTGTCAAAGCGACGGGAGTCAAATGCAACGCGTCGCGGTGGTTATACGGGAGAAAGCGCACGAGGTGTTTTCGAGGAGCGAAAATAAGCGAGACGACGTGGTGGCGACGATTCGATTGACGAGAAAAGAGTGCGAGGAAGGCGCGGTTAAAATAATCAAAGGATTGAACGGAAGGGAAATACGATTGAAAGTGAATAAAGGGGCGGTGGAAAGAGGAAAAGATAAATGGCACACGGTAGTTGGCGAAGGGTTTTACGTCTCCAGACCGAGGATGGACGTGAATAACGGGTCCGAGACTACGAATACCGCGAGCGCTCAAAATCGAAGTCGAGGAGATTTGAGGGTTCGATTTCGGCAAATGTCCGGATTCGAGGCGTTTTGGAGGAAAGGCTCTAGATTGTGGTGGGCGAAACGAATCGGTGGATCGATTGTGGCGTACGCGGCGTTAGAATTAGGCGCGACGGCTTTATTACACGTGCTCTTGGACGCGTGGGATATTTTAGAAGGACCCGGAGATCAGTTGTTTTTAGATTCGTTTCCAGGCTTGTACGGGATTATTCCTTCGACGTCGATTATATTCGCCGGACGAGGAAGAGCAGGGAATGAAGGCAGCGAGACGTTGCATAGAAATATAGACAAGGTATGGAACGCGCCTCGCGATATGCCGGATAACATACGATGGGAGCCTCCACCGCGCAGACCGTTTTCTTTTTTTAGGCAATAGTTTTTTTTAGGTATAGAAGAGAAAGTTAATGAAACGTTATTCTTGTTGTATAAATCGCGATTACTGTATTTTAAATAGAAAGCGGGCGCAAACTAAGAGCACTAACTCAATATAATTACCTAATCATACCAATCGTCGATGTTCGCCTGGCCGCCGAATGCATCGGCTAACCCGTTCACGCTGTTCGCGAATTCGTCTTCGGTTTTCTTGCTCTTACTCTTCTTCTTTTTCGATTTGACTTTTTCCGGCGCGACGTCGCTCCAAAATCTATCGTCCGTTTGGTGATTGCCGTACTTTCTCAAATCTGGTTGTCCGGAGTTGATGGGGCCGCCGCCCCAACCGCTCGGCGCTGGTGGGTGACGCTGAAATGATTGACCTGGGTTTGCGCTATTCGTCGCAGTCTTTGCGCCAGCGCCCGGTCGCTGATCGATGCCGTGTCCGTTCAAGCTATCGCTCCACCCTGCAAGTTTTCCGCTCAACCAGCCTTTCGCTTTATTTGCAGCTTCGTTTGCTTTTGCTACCGCGGTATTCAAACTCACGCCATGTGCGGGCGCAGGGTAATACGGTTGAGAACCAAACCCGTCGTATTGTTTTGAGCTAAACATACCACCATTGCCGTATGCGCCGCCGCCGCCGCTACCAACACCTCCAGACGGGAACAATTCGTTATAATCCGGTTGCATGGTCGACGCTTTTTTCCCTCCTTTTTTATTGCTCGTCGGCGCCGCGTACACCGACGCCGTGTCTTGAAACCCGTTGTTCATTGCGATTCTGGCTTGCGCTTCGGCCCTCGCCGATTCCGCTGCTTTACGCATGCGCTCTTCCAACTCTTCTTCCAACGATTTCTCGGTCGTTTTCTTCTTCTTCTTTTCCTTCTTCTCTTTCTTTTCCTTCTTCTCTTTCTTCTCTTTCTTTGCTTTCTTCTTTGTTTTGGGTTCTTTGGGCGCTTTGACTTCCTTGATTGCTTTTTTATGTTTGATCGATTTGTTCTTTTCTACAGTATCGGCGGAGATTTTCCATCCGATTTCGTCGTCCTCCTCGTCGTCGTCCTCGTCATTACCAATCTTCTTGCTCAAACGTCTCGAAGCAAACTCGTCGTCATCTTCGTCCGAACTACTGTTTTCTTCGATATCCTCTTCGCTACTACTATCTTCGCTACTACCTCCGCTCTCGTCGCTGTTCTCTGAATCTTCCTCGTCGCTACTCTCATCGTCGTCGTCGCTACTGCTCAACGCCTTCTCGTCGTCTGGTTTTGCAAACGGATCGAACGTTGCCAACGTCGCCGTCGATTGCTTTTTCTTTTTTACAACATCCACGTGTGCAGCCATCGCGGCGCCCATCCCGCCGCCGCTCATAGCCGCGACCACCACCGCGCGTTCGTCCGCCGTCATATTTTTCAAATGGTAAGTCCGATCTTGCACGTCTGGAGTAGTTTTCAAATGTTTCACCCACTCTTCGGCGGAAATGCCGCCTAAGAACCTCCCTTCGCAAAATCCTCGAGGTTTCGGCGGAGGCGGCGGTTTCCACCCGTCCTCTTCCTCCTCCTCGTCGTAATCTTTCTTGCGCGTCTTCTTTCGCGTCGAACTACTGCCAGTCGGGAGCAAACTCGGCTTGCCGCTACTCGTCGTGTTTTCAAACATAGAATTCACCGCAGAGGCTGCCACTGTCGTCGCTTTCGGTGCCATCACCACGGGCGCGTTATACTAAGGCAGATCCATCTTCACCGTCTTCTTTTGCGTCTCTTTTGTCTTTTTCTTCTTCTTGATAAAATTTGAGTTCCCGTACGCGCTAGGAAACATCACGTTTTCTTCTTCTTCTTCCGATTCCGACTCCGATTCGCTTTCGCTGCTGCTGCTGCTGCTACTACCGCTGCTGCTGCTGCCACTACTGCTGCTCTCTTCCTTCTTTTTCTTCTTCTTGCTCTTCTTCTTCTTCTTGCTCTTCTTCTTCTCGCTCTTGCTCTTCTTCTCCTCGCCGCCTCTCCCTTCCGCTTTCTCCTTCAACTTCTCGCGATACTTCTCCGCCCACTTGCTGTTGTACTTCTCCCTCGCCGGCGTGTGTTTCCCAATGTTCCCTTTCTTCCGTAAATACGAGTTCATGCTCTCGTTCCCGCCGTGTCGCATTAAATCCAGCTGTTTCTTGTTCCAACTGTCCATCGTGATCGATCGCACGAACGACACGTGCACCCCTAGACTCCGGTGAATCCCTGAACACCCTAAACACAACCACAAGCCGTTCGACACCGACGCCCAGTCCGGGTTCCCGGTCGGGCAATCCGCGCACGTCAGGTTCCCCGGGAGCGTTCTCTGTATCTCCGCGAGTATCGATCGGTGGTCTGACATTCTCTTTTTTATCTCTCTCTGTCTCTCTCTGTGTGTGCGTATCTCTCGTTTTGAACAATCCGCTTTTCTTTCTCTCTCTCTTTCCGCGGGAGCTCCGCGCTTTCAACTCTGACGACTCGAGGACGAGAACACGACGAGAGGATGCGACGAACGATGGGAATAAATCTCCTCGGTCGGCGTTGCGACTCTCCCTAGTTCCTCTTCTCGTTTCTCCGTCGTGGGAAAAGGAAACCGTCTCTCTTTATCTCTCGATCGATACGCGCGCGCGCGCTTATTAATGACGACCAATTTTTTTTCCAATTCTTTTTCTCAACACGAAAAGATTTCCCCACACAACATACGCGCACATATACCACATCAAGAA
>Ga0182095_1411178_pt1 | contig 15596 bp, 7 predicted proteins | sample 041ome_19_FD_127784 | JGI IMG/M metagenome (GOLD analysis project Ga0182095, IMG submission 127784) | Metatranscriptome of coastal salt marsh microbial communities from the Groves Creek Marsh, Georgia, USA - 041412BS metaT (Metagenome... | ecosystem: Environmental > Aquatic > Marine > Intertidal...
CGGGGGTAATCTCGTCGGCGTCCCCGGTTGCGGAAACGCGCTCACGTCCGGTAAGATTTCCATCGATCCGAGCGGCGTCGTGCGCTGCGAGGTGGCGGACCCGGGGATTGAAATGTTCTTTCTCAGAGTACCTTGGCGTCTCGGCGTGGTCGTGCCCACCACGGAGACGTCACTATAGCTATCGTTGGATGTCATGCTATCGTCGTGCGATTTCGAAGACGTTGCTCGTTTTTTGAATTTTTGACCTCCGGCGCCTCCGTCGACTTCGGTGGTCACGCCTAAGCACTGCTTGCACGCACCGCGTTCTAAACTCTCTTCGTTTTGGACGAGTTCGTAAAGGCTTGGTTTGAATAAGCGTTTTAACGAGCTCACGATGATGTACGGTAACAAGCATAAAAACGTCACCGCCCAAAAGCCGAGCCAATATTTCGGGGTCAACACGGTCGATTCGGTGAAGATTTTGTACGAGTACGTGGAGTAATACACGTCCGTGTGACTCAAGACGACGTTTAAGATCCACCACAACGCGAAGGATCCCCAAATGGTTAAATGATGGATCCACGTCCAGTAATTTATGAACAAACCGATTTGTAAGTTCAACGTGAACACTAAGGAGGTATACATGGTCGTGCCAACTTCCCACAAACCAAAAACGTGGCCGTCCTCGTGATCGGCTTCGCCCGAGTGCACGGCTTTCATGATGGACCAATAGGTGACGATAGCGACCCAGATGGCGTTCAACGCCCACACGGCTTGAGATTTCTTGTTGAAATTTTTGTTCCATTGCGTTTCGGAGTACAACTCTGGGTGCTTCAAACTCGAATCCGGTCGAACGTCTTGGTCGAAGAGGCCGAGAATGATCACCGGATAACACACGAAGAAGATGTTAAACGAGGACATCAACCAATCGTTGTAGATGACTTGGCCACTCGCGGCGGCGTGTAAGTTGTAAATGAATATGGTCAGACCAAACGCCAAGTTCTTATAGAAGAAGTAGCACACCATTCGGGCGATTCTTTTATAAGAGTACCGACCGTGCAAAAGCAACAGACGTTCGAGAAATCGAAACTGAGCAAAGGCGAAATCAGACGCCATGACGGCTTGCATGCCTTCCTGTCCGGAAATGCCGACACCGATGTGCGCGGCTTGAATCATCCCGACGTCGTTGGCGCCGTCGCCAATGGCTAACGTGATTTTACCGGAATCTTTCACGAGTTTTGTCACCAACGCTTTTTGTAACGGCGAGACGCGACAGCAAATCACCGCCGCGCAAGACGTCCCCAATTTCAAAAAGTTATCCTTCAACTCTGCAGATAACGCGAACGATAACGATCGCCCGTCGATGACTAAACCCATCTCCGCGTCCACTTCCGCGCACTGTTTCGCGATTTCCAAACCGTCGTCAATTTGCTTCGAAACAGCTTCTAATCCTTGGGTTTTCATTTCTTCCTTGGAAATTTCGCCTTCGGATTCGAGCTTGACCAATTCTTCGACGTTGATTACTTTTAAACTCATTTGTGGGGTGATTAAAGAACACGCGGAGCCGATGTTGATAGCCGTGTCTTGTTTATCGCCGGTGAGTACCCAAACAGCAATACCGGCGCGCATTAATTGCTCAATACAGCGCGGCACGCCCATTTGGAGCTTATCCTCAATCGCCGTCGCGCCAACTAATTCCAAGTCTTTTTCTATGAGTTCCGCGACGGCGTCCAACTCTTCGTCGCGCTTCTTCATCGCTTGGGAAGCTTTGATGAATTTCTTGTTCCACGCTTCGTACTCGCTGGAAGAAATTTCTCTCTGCGCTAAACACAAGGTTCTCAAACCGCAGGCGGCGTAATCGTCGATGTGTTGTTGCGTGGACTCTTTAGCTGCGTTACCACCTTTGTTACCGACCGCTAACCGCTCGTAAATGACTGAATCCGCACCTTTAGTCATCAAAATGATTTTATTATCGTCTTTCGAGCGAACGACGACGGACATGCGTTTCCTCGTCGAATTGAATTCCAACAAGTTCAAAACCTCGTACGTTCTCACGGAGTCTTTTTCGCTCTTATTCACGGATTGTTCGAGAACTTCCACCGTCGTGCTCGTTCGGTTGTTGAAGAAAAATCCAAACCTCTTGGCGGCGACGACAAACGCGAGTTCATCCGGCGATTCCGCTTGGTAAACGACTTGCTCGGGAGTTCGTTCGCCTTCCGGGATGACGGTTTGACAGACGGCTAAAATTCGAAAGAACGAACGCAACTGTTCGCGATCGGGCGACGTTCGCCATTGACCGTCCGTTAAGCGGCTATCGATGAAGTTAAACGACGGCTCGATGGCTTTGGACGATCGCGCGGGTGGATTCCCACCTTGCCTTTTGATCAAAGCGTGTTCGATTTCGGTAATACCTTCGCCGTACGAGACGCCGTTGACGGACAATTTGAAAAACTCCATCGCGTTACAGGTTAACGTCCCGGTTTTATCGGATAAAACGGTGTGTACCATCCCGAGTTCCTCGTTCAAGTTACTCGTTCGTGCGCTCATCGGCGTGTCCGTTTCTTCGTGATACATCTTTCGGTCCCGATTTAACAAAACCATCGCTTGGAAAACTTTCACGAATTCCAACGAGACGTATAAAGAAATAGGAATCAAATATCCGTACAACACGTAGGAGGTAAAGAATGCAAACACACCGACAATGTCGGTTTTATTCACGTCGAAGGGTTCGTCCGAATTCGCGGTATCCAAGTACCAATGCTTTGGACTTTCGTTTTTCACCCACCAGGAACAATAAATTGCGGAAATCGTGGACATGGAGAGCAACAAAATGAGCATACCTAAAACGACATAATCCATCTGTTTCTCCACGTGCGACCGTTTCGATGGCGTTTCCGACGCGTTCATCATAACTTTTGAATCGTGTCCGGTGTAAATGACAATACCGTAAACGTATTCCGTGTTTCTTAACTGCGACCCTCTCAACAAAACGTTCGTCGGCGTCACGGCTATTTTCTTTTTTTCCGACACAAAAGGCGGTTTCAACTCCAAGTTCCCGCTGAACGTGTATAAAGAGTTATTCGGGTGTTCGCACTCGACCGTGCATAAATTGCCACTCAAGTGATCCTCTGCATTCGCCATCACGTCGTCTCGTTGAGAGTTGCGACACAAATTCGCCAGCTTTGCGTTTGAAATCACCTTGACCCCATCGCCCATATCTACGCTCCTTTTCAACTTCAAGTTCGTCTCGCCGTCTAAATTCTTCGTTTCCACGTAACACGTTCTCTCCTCGTTGCTCGATCCAATCATGATCAAATCGCACGGAAAAAACGCATCTCGTACCACCCTCACGACGTCGCCACACACCAAATCTCGCCACTCCTTATTCTCCATGCACTCTCCGTTAAACCGTTCAATCGGCGTTCGATTTTGCTCGTTATCTTGCTTGTGCCTCTTATAATCCTCCACGGCTTCTTTCGTCATGCTCAACGTGATGATAAACGTCAGCGGCACCCACATCGTGTACGGCTTAATCGGCGAAATGCTCTCGAAACACGAAATCGTCGCCACGGATAAAAAGTACAAGTTCGCGACTCTCCGAAACTGTTCGTATAAACCTTTGGGAAGAAACGTCACCACGTTATACTTCGACGTCGATATCGAGTTGCTCTTGAACTTTAACGGCGCGTTCGTCTCTCGGTCAGAGCTGATTGAAAACACCCGCGATATCGGTTTTTCCTGTTCTTTTTTAAACATCGACGTCGCTCGTTCGAGAACCGAAGGTGATTTCGTCAAGGATTTGTTCCTTTTTTGCAGCTTCGAATTCGACGAAGACGACGAGACCGACGGTCTCGATTCCAACGCATTTGCCGGGTCGACATCCGTCGTCGTTTGCGTCGTTTTATCTCTCGCTTTCTCTGCATCACCGCTGCTCATTCTTAGTATCAGATATCAAACTCTAAAACCAAAGCGCGCTTCGTTTACGCGCGCGTGTGTGTATATCCTTCCTCCGAAATGCGTTCGATTTCTGTTGACCTCGTCCCGAGACGATGATGACGATCCCAAATCGCGAACGGTTTTCGTTCTTCACGAACAAAAACACTCGGCAAAGTTTCTCCCGAAAATCCTCCCTCGATGTATCCTTTTCGTCGGGGTCGTTCTCTCGCAAAGAAGACAAAGAAGACAAAGAGAACGTCTCCTTCTCCTCTGTAATCAACACGAGAGGAAGAATTTTGACGTTTTTTGCAGCTGGCAATTTACGTGAAATTTGTGAGATTTCAAATGTGTGTTGAGATATATAATACGCTTTCGCGCGCGGACGAGATGTGTCTGTCGTTTTATGCATCACAACGGTTTGCCTATATGTATATATACGCTTACGGCTTACTGTAGTGATTACAACTTTTTTTTTTAAATAAATAGATTTTTATCTCCTCACGCGGTGGGTGCGTTTTGAAACGGCAAACCTTCGGCGTCGACGCACTCGTACGCCTTGTCGTCGACGGGGACTTTGTCTTCGCTGCCGACGATACACACCGTCATCGGTTTGTTCAGGAGGTACTCCTGCGCGACTCTGGTCATGTCTTCCGCTGTGCAATCGAGCAGACGCGTGCGGAAGTTTTGACGTTGGGCGTCGGTCATTCTCTGCGCGTATAAGGATTGGCCGCGAGAGGCTGGGGCGATCGGCGAGTCGATGGATTTGAACGCGCGCAAATGCGCCTCTTCGACCATGGTTTTCGTGATTGAGCTCGGTTGAGCGGCCCATTCGCAGGCTTTTTGGAACGTTTCGATAGTTTCGAGCGTGTTCGGGTCGCGGTAGGAGGAAAAGTAGAAGATGCCGGCAGACGGGACGAACGAGGAACCGCCGCCGTAAGCGCCGCCTTTCTCGCGAATCTCTCGGTGGAGGAATTCCGTGCTCATGGCTTGCGAGAGGAGGAAGAGCGCCGGGGCGTCCGGATGTTCGTACCCGACGGTTTCGATCGCGCCGGTGCAGTAGTTGGTTTGACCTTTGATGGCGACGTAGGTTTTCGACGCGGATTGCGGGGTAAACGCGGCCAATTTCGCGTTCAACGACGATCCATCCGAGGAAGAAGGTTTACTTCCCGTGGACGGCAACGCCGACAACCATTTCGCCAACTGCGCTTTGCCAGCTTCCACGTCTTGCGCTTGAGACGCGACGCGGCATCTCTTCACGTTCTCTGGCGTCAAGAGTAAACTTTGAATTTCAGAGCACGCGGCTTTGACTTCTTCCACGCCTGCTTGTTCGGCTTTCGCTAAGCGTTGCGCCAATGCAACCTGTGGAAGACCGCCGGTGCGGTTTTCGAGTTCTCCCGCGGCGGACATTTTGGACGCGCACACGGCTTTACCGTACCCCATGCCGTTTTGCGCGACGGACGCGCCTAACTGCGCGGACCGACGTTTGATCAAGAACTTCAATCGTTCGTCGTCGCCGAACCATTTCGCATCCGTGCAGACGTCCAACAAGATGTCGCCCATAGCGTCGGCGTTACGCGCTAAACAGTGAGATCCGATGTTCATGGCAACTTCGCCGTTCTCGGTCCATTTCAACGGCATGTTCGTGTCATTGTTACTGAGAACATCGATGGATACGCCACCGCTGACGCCTTTGATTTTCTCCGCGAAGTCTTTGTACCCAACTTTCGATGTGCCGATTTGGTCCACGTAATCCGCGAAATAGTCCAAGTACGGCGTCAATCTGTCCGGTAATTGAGAGCAATCAAACATGGCGCCGACGTAGACCACCCCATTCGTCGGTTGCTCGTCCACTTGTAACTTCAAGTCGATGTTATTCGAGTTCAATCGTAACTTTTCCTCTTTCGATCCCCACTTTTTGATCGATCGGTCCACCGCTTCAGCGACTTTTAACGTCGGCAACAGCTCGGCGTTTTGTTCGCCGTCTTGCGCGGCTTTCAATTTAACGCCGTCCTCGACAATTTTCTTCTTTTCGTCTTCGGAAAGTTTAGATTCTAATTCTTTCAACAACGCGTTCTCGGCTTCTTCCAATTTGGCGTCGTACTTTTCGTCCGATCGCGCACGAACGATAACTTTGTGTTGGTTATTCAAAAAGTACTTCGAGATTAAGTTTTGCCAATACTGAGGATCGGAATCCAATTTCTCTTGCAATTGCCTCGCGAGCGAGAGTGTTCTCAGCGGTCTCAAAGCGTCGCCGTCGTGCACCCACGTGGACATGGTCCCGATGCCAACCATTAAACCAAAGTTTGGCTTCACAGCTGCGGCGTCTAATTCGATTTGGTGCAACGTCGAGTCGACCCGGTTTCTCGGAAACCCGGATTTCGCGACACTTTCCAACGTTTCTTGAATCTTTTGTTCGACGATTGGAATCTCCTCTTCCCCGACGCCTTTCACGCCAACCGAGAAGGAGGTTTCTCTTCTCGAGTTGCCGTAGCCGCTGCCCGGCGCCAAGCCGCTCCCGTACCCGGGCTCTAAAAGCGCCTCGTGGAAATACGATTGCGGACCGGAAAGCAACAAATCCGACGCGATCGATAACGCAAAGTTATCCAATTTCGCGTTCGCGTCGTCCTTGACGTTGTTCAACATCAACCACGCGGTGGACGTTATGGCGGTTTTCTTCGGATCGTTCACCACGGAGTCTCTCGGGACGGAAACTTCCGCCACGACCGGCGACGTGTATCTACTCTCGTCCGCGATATCCAACTTGGACACGTCGATCGCTTCGAACTGGTTCAACGCCATCGTTTCCGCGTTTATCAACGTCTCTTCCAACGGGAAATCGCCGTAGGTGTAAAACCGAGCGTTGGACGGGTGATAGTGCAAAGCGTGAAACGCTTTCAACTGTTCGTACGTCAGATCTGGAATCGCAGTCGGGTCACCGCCGGAATTGTAATGAAACGTGGACGTGGGGAACAAATTCGCCCCGAGCGCTCGCATAAACCTCGCATTTTGCGACCCCATCGCGCCTTTCATTTCGTTAAACACGACCCCTTTATACTTCAATCCGGAACTCGCGTCTTCGGTCTTGGCGAATTCAAACCTGTGCCCTTCCTGTTTAAAGTCCTGTTCTTCGAGTTTTGGGAAGAAAACTGCGTCTAAATACACGCTCAACAAGTTATCGTAATCAACTCTGTTCATCGTCGCGAACGGATAACACGTAAAATCCGCGCTCGTCATCGCGTTCATAAACGTCGACAGCGACCTTCGCAACATGTTAAAAAACGGGTCTCGAATCGGGTACTTGTTCGACCCGCACAAGGTCGTGTGCTCCAAAATATGCGCCACTCCGGTGTCATCCATCGGTACCGTTTTAAAGCCAACGTTAAACGCGTTGTTCGAATCATCCGCCCCGATGTGCAGCCAATGCGCGCCCGTTTTCACGTGTTTCAAAGACACCGAGACGACTTGGTAATCCGGCACCGGTTCGACTTTTTCCACTCGGAACGCGCCGTTGGCGAGTAAATCCCCAGCTTTCAGCGATTTCAACTGTTCCAAACTTTTCTTTGATTCGTCCGTCGCGACTACCGAGGACGCGGAGACGTTGTTGCCTTGCGACGACGATGCTTTCATCACAATCATCCCGGATGCGGAGGACATCAGCATTTGCCTTCGCGTCGTTCCCACGTTAGTGCGGATGAGTTTTCTCTGCGTTGATGTTGTCGCTGATGTCGACGACGCTTTACTCCTGGAGAATAAAGAAGAAACGAACGTTTTCCCGGTGTGTCTCGCAGAAGAGGAGACTTTTAACGCGTTCGCCGTTGCTCTGATTTGCATTTGTTTGCGTGTGCGCGTCTGTGTCGAGCGGATTATAGTTCGAAAATGTGACGTCGATCACAAAACGCCTCAAATTTCATTCGTGGGAGAAACAAACACATGTGTAAAATTACTGTTGACCCCGAACGATACACATATACATATAAATAATGGGGAAGCAGTTATCTGGAGCGCAGAAGAGGAAGAAGAAGAAGGAGAAAGAAGAGGCTGCCGAACGGGCGAGAGCGGAGGTGGAGCGTTTAAAGCTTGGGCCGACCAAGTTGTGGACCGGGTTGGTGTTGCATCATAAGGATGTGTTTGTCTCGCATGTGCTTCCGAAATTGAATAGGACAGATCGGTTTTTCTTTTCAGAGGTAAATAGAGAGAGTCGGGGTGTGTTTGCGTACGCCGGGGTAAACCTATCGGAATTAAGAATTCTTGTTTGTGAATGTTCATCCATTTCGACGTTGGAATGGGCGTGGAATAACATGCCCTGGGGAAAGAAATTTGAAGATGGAGATGTGATGGATCAAGCCTGGTTTTGCGAGGGAGTTGCTGCAACGAACAAACTCGAGTTCCTCAAGTGGGCGAGAGAAGTGAAACATTGCGAGTGGAATGAGTGGACGATTAATGCGTCAGCACGTACAGGAAATCTCGAGATGCTGAAGTACTGCTTCTCTAATGGTTGCCCGTGTTGTAAAGAAGAGTCGTGCTTTCAAGCTGTTCATGGAGGACACCTCGACTGTGTTCGATTTCTTTTCGACAAAGTGAAACGTTCGCGAGAGACGGAAGAAAAAGCGGCAATGCAAGCAGCATACGTTGGTCACGTGGAGATCTTGAAATATTTCGTCGAAGAAAGGAAGATATCTGATGCAGTAAAGATCGACTATGTGGTAGCCGCTGCAAAGTATGGCCAAATCGATTGCCTCAAATACTTAATCGAAGAGGCGAAAGCGCCCCTTAACGACTGGCGATACATCGCTTGGGCTCGTTACTACGAGCACCTCGAGTGCGTAAACTCCTTGCTCGAAAAAGGGTTTCCAGAACCAACGAACGAAGAATACGCTCGATTTGTCAAAGGAATGAAAGAACAGCAGTAGAACACGAGCAGAGCAGCACTGGAAAGAACTATCGCACACACACACACATTTTTTAATACTAACGAATAAGAGAGAGAGACGTACCCCACAAATCTAAAACGCACGAAGAATAAAGGAAAGCGTCGCTTCCGCTGGAATAACGAGAGAGAAAAAGAGGGAAAAGAAGCTTTACGCATCTGCTTTTAAAGTAGGCACACGCGCACGTTATATACACATATATGCGCGAAAGAGCGATGCGGTTTCTTCTTCTCGCTTTGAGTCAAAATCCGTCCCCGCCGGCGGCGAATTTTGGACGAAGATTGGTTTCCAATTCTTCTTCATCATGCTCGAGGAGAAGACCGTCGTCGTTTAATCTTCGCATGGCTGGCAGAGGAGGAAGAACTGCGCTTTCTTCTTTCCCGTCCTCCTCGTCATCTGCGGGATCGACGAGCGGAGGTGATGATGAAATGAATTTGTTTTTGCAGAGTAAAAACGTCCAGTTACCGACCAGCTGTCCTGGCTGCGGCACCGCCTTGCAACGCGCGGATAAAAATTTACCGGGTTTCTACGTCGTACCGAGCAAGTTATTGGAAGAGGAAACAGAAGGCGAAGACGTGGACGAGGAAGAGTACATGAAACTGATGATGAAAGAGGGGAAGAAGGAGAAGAAGAAGAAGAAAACGCCGGAGGATTGGAGTCAACTGTCGCCGGACGAACTGGCGAGGCGGATCATGGCGGAGAATAGTAGCGTTCACGAAGGAGGAGGAGAAGAAGAATCGGAGGACGATTTTGATTTCGAGGACGTTACTTTTGTGAAGGACGATGAAATTGAAGACGAAGACGAAGACGGTAAAGAAGCCATCGACGCGTTTGAATCGTTATTCTTTGAGAAGGACGATGGAAAAGAAATCGACGAAGATTACGAGTTGGAAATGGCCGCGCTGAAAAAGATGAATCGATTGAAACGGAAACCGCCGGCGATTGTCTGCGCGAGGTGCTTTAGCTTGAGGAACACTGGACGGCCGAAAAATGTAAACGCGGAGATTTTACTCCCGTCGTTCGATTTCAAACGATCGGTTGGGACGCAAATGGAACGGTATCCGAATAATTCGAAAAAAGGCGTCGTTTTAGTCGTCGTCGATTTAGTGGATTTTGATGGGAGCTTCCCCGTCGACGCGGTGGATGCGTTAGAACCGCACGCGGAAAGAGGTGCAATTGAAATTGTATTAGTCGCGAATAAAGTGGATTTGATGCCCGCGCAAGCGACGAGAGCGAGATTGACGCAGTTTGTGAGACGTCGCGCGAAAGCGTTTGGGATGCAAAGCGCGAGCGAGGTTTTGTTAGCCTCCGCGACGGCTGGAATGGGCATAAGAGTTTTGAGCGATGAGTTGGAAGACATCTTACGCAATCGAGGTGGGCACAAAAAGAAAGACGTGTACGTCGTCGGCGCGCAAAACGCAGGCAAATCGAGTTTGATTAACCGTTTGTCGAGCAGATACGACGGACCGACGGACAAAACCGGCGGGCCGTTGGCGTCGCACGTACCCGGGACTACCATTGGCGTCTTAAAACTCGAAGGCATTTTACCCAACGAAACTGATGTTTACGATACTCCGGGTTTGCTTCAGCCGCACCAACTCTCCGCGCGAATGACCGCGGACGAAGCGAAAATAATCTTACCCAAAAAACGCATGATTCCGAGAACGTATAGAATTCAGATCGGAGGTACCATTCACATCGGCGGCGTCTCCAGAATCGATTTACTCGACGCGCCACAAAGAACTATTTATGTAACCGTCTGGTGTTCCAACGACGTGCCTTTGCATTACACCACGAACGGCGCGAAAAACGGAGACGAGATTTACGCGAAACACGCCGGGACGAAACTGACCCCTCCGTTGGGTGGCGAGGAAGGCGCTTTACGCCTCGGTCGGTGGGGAAGCAGAAAAGTTTCCGTCTACGGCGATTCGTGGTCAGAATCTACGCGGGACATTTCCATCGCTGGCGTTGGATGGGTAGCCATCGCGTGCGTCGGAAACGCCGATTTCAAAGTGTGGACGCACGAAGGCGTGCAATTAGAAACGCGAGAGGCGCTCGTGCCGGACATTTCAAAATCGATGATGAAGCCGGGATTTAGTTTCGAGAACGTGGGCGGGACGAGTAGTAATCGAAGACCAGACAAAAGAGCGGGGAGAGAGAGAGGAGGTAGCGGTGGTGGTGGTGGTAGTAGCGGCGGCAGAGGAGGAGGAGGAGGAGGAAGAGGGGGACGAGGTAGTGGCGGTAAGAGAAGCGGCGGGGGCGGCAATAGATGGACTTAATAATTTCGCAGGCGACATTTAATATTAAAGAATACATAGAATCCCTTATTATATTAGGAGTTACTCTCATTCATATCACGACTCTTCCTCATCACCTTCGCCTTCTCCTCTTCCCTCTTCCTCCTTCAACACCTCCGCTTTCGCTTTCAACTTATCCATCACCATTTCCGCCGCGTTTTCCTTCCAATCCTTCTTCTCATCACCTTCGCCTTTCTCCAAGCCTTTCGCCACGCCCAGGACGGATTTTCCCATCACGAACGCCGTCACGAAATCCGCGCCGACTAAAATCACCCCAAACTTCCCCAATCTCCCGAACGTGTCCGAACTCATAATCGGTGCGTCGATGTCGTACCCGTCCGAGCTTAAATCTTCTTTTCGTATGGATTCCCCTAACATGTTCGCGTTGACATTTTTCTCCCAAACTTCATCTCCTTCGTCCACTTTCACTCTCGGGGCGACTTCTGTCGGATCCCAATCTTGTTTTGAACTTTCCCTCATGATGCGCATCAGTTCCTCCGGCGACGCTTCCGCGCCAGAGGTGAGCCAATCGACCACTTGCGCCGCATTCGCGTCCAAAGTATCAGAAAGTGCGAGTATCGCGAGCGTCGTCATCAGAGCGTGACGCAGAGTTGAAACCGTTGTTGTTGTTCTTTCCCCGGCGAACTCTTCTTCTTCTTCTTTGATGTCGTTTGCGTCCTCGTTTCTCTCCCCAAAACTCCTCATCCTTTTCGCGAACGACGCAATAACGTCGTCTCTTTTATGACTTTTCCTTTTCGATGATTTCGATGACGTCCTCGTCCATTTTCTCGCGCGCAACGACAGAGTTGTTCTCTGAAACGCAGATATCATGTCTTTTTTCCCAAGTTTTCCCGCCACAAATTCTGACGATTTTCTATCGATCGCATTCACGTTTTCCGCTCGTTTTGCATGTCGAGAATCGGAACGCAACAACAAATACAACAACATCAGCAGCAGCAACAACAGTTCTTCACCTCTCGTCGAACGAGTCATCGAAACCTCGCGTCTTCTTCGCATTCTCGATCGATTTTTCTCTCAAAATCGCGGAAATTGAAGAAGGACAATTCTCCTCGTTTCGTCGTCATGCGACGGTGCATTTGTCCTGTTGTTGATGGTGTTGTTGGTGTTGCTGGGCGGAGAGGGAGGGTGTTTTCAACCACTTGGCACACCCCTTTACGCGCTGCTTTTGGAGGGTGGGACGAGAAGAAGATCAACTCTAACAGCGTTTCGAAAGTCGTGACGAACGCTTTGAATAATAGTGGTAATGGGTACAACAACAACAATTACTCGGCGGCGGATGCGGCGGCGAAGGACAATTCGGCCGATTCAACAACTCCTTCGGGACAACAACAACAGTTTTCGAGGAATAGCAACAACGGAGCTACGCGCCAGCCGCCAAACGTGCAGTATTATGGGAACAACAATAGTAATAGTAACAATACCAACGCGAATGGTGGGTCTCGAACGCCGCCGATGTCGAGACCGCCGCCCGGTCCTCCTCCTTCGCCGAATCAACAACAACAACAACAACAGTTTCAGCAACGCAACGTGAACGGTAACAACAACGTGCCACCGAGACCACCGGTGCCAAATCAGCAGCAACAATACTCTGGTATTAACAACAACAACAATCAAAGAGCCGAGAATAGAATTTATAGGCAGCAAGGGCAGACTATCGTGAACGGAGGCGCGAGTAGTAGACCTCCGATGCCACCACCGCCGACGCAATCTGTAGCTCCCTCCTCCTCCTCGTCGTCGTCATACAACGAAGACGAGGAAGATTACAGCGCTCCACAAAATACCGGACCGACCGCGCTGCGCGACATTTTGCTCGAGAAACGAATCGTCATGCAATCGTACACGCCCGGGCAACACAGAGAGATGTGTCCGCAGTGCAACGGAGGCTCCGGCGGCGAGCGGTCGCTAGCGGTAAGAATCGAGCCGGGTGGACGCCAAGCCGTGTACGTGTGCCACAGAGCGACGTGCGAGTGGTCTGGTGCGGCAGATTTGGATTTTGTGCCCGGGAAAGCGAAAGGATCTTCCTCGGCTCAAGGAGGCAAATCATCGTCGAGCAATACCGCCACGAATACCAACACCAACAACCAAAGAACGATTCTAAAGAAACCAAACCTGCCTAAACCGGAAGATTTGAAACGCGTCGGTCCAGGTGCGCTCGACGAATCCGCCAAGCCTTGGGCGGAAATGATCGAAGAAAGAGGCATCTCTCTCGAAGTTGCCGAACGAAACGGCGTCGCCGTTCAAAGCGTCTTTTCGCCGATTGAAGGCAAACACGTCGACGCGCTCGTGTTCCCGTACGTTCGCGACGGACAAATCGTCAACGCCAAGTACCGCGGGCCAAACAAATCGTTTTGGCAAGTCAAAGGTGCGGAGAAAGTCTTGTACGGTTTGGACGATTGCGTAGATTGCGAAGAGATTATCATCGTCGAAGGCGAGTTTGATAAATTAGCTTTCGAGGAAGCCGGGTATACGAATGTCGTTTCCGTTCCAGACGGCGCGCCGGGGAAAGTGAAAGAAGGCGACGTGCCAAACCCAGAAGACGATAAGAAATACGAGTACTTGTGGAATTGTCGAGCACAATTAGATACGGTAAAACGGTTCGTCATTGCCACCGATAGCGACGGGCCGGGCAAAGCCTTGGCGGAAGAACTCGCAAGACGACTCGGTAAAGAACGCTGTTTTACCGTGAACTGGCCGGAAGGGTGTAAAGACGCGAACGAGACTTTGCAATCGGGTGGCGTCGAACTCATTCGCGACTCGATCAGCTCCGCCGAGGGCTTCCCGCTGCGTGGTTTGTTCAAATTCGCTGATTTCTCCGGAGACATCGAGCAATACTTTAACATGGACGCCGGTTCCGAATTGCGGGGCGTTTCCACCGGATGGCGTTCGGTTGATAAGCACTACCGCGTCGTCCCTGGTGAACTCACCGTAGTCACCGGCGTTCCAAACTCTGGTAAATCCGAGTGGGTGGACGCGTTAATGTCCAACTTAGCCGTCCAACACGGCTGGACTTTCGCGCTCTGTTCTCTCGAAAACAAAGTTCACGAACACGCGCGAAAATTGGTTGAAAAATACGTCGGCGAACCGTGGTTCGACACCACTACCTACGCCAAAGGCGCGCAAAGAATGAACCCACAAACCATGAAGCGTGGTATGCGTTGGCTCAACGACCACTTTGTTTTAATCCGACACGAAGATGACGAGTTACCGTCGGTCGATTGGATCCTAGGCCTCGCCAGAGCCGCCGTCTTACGGCACGGCATCCGAGGTTTACTCATCGATCCGTACAACGAACTCGACCACAAACGACCAACTGGACAAACGGAAACCGAATACGTGAGCCAAATGCTCACTCGAATTAAACGTTTCGCGCAGCATTACGACGTGCACGTCTGGTTCGTCGCGCACCCGAGACAACTCCACAACTGGAAAGGCGAAATGCCCGGGTTATACGACATCTCCGGCTCCGCGCACTTCATCAACAAATGCGACAACGGCATCGTCATTCACAGAAACCGGGACGAGAAAATGGGCAGCTTACGAGAAGTCACCGTGAACTTGGCGAAAGTCAGAAACAAAGTCGCCGGTTCCATCGGCGACCCGAAACTCGAGTACAACGTCAGGAACGGCCGGTACGAAGATTTGCCCGAAGACGCCGCTCAAAATACCAACAACAACGCGAACAAACAGTAGTAGCAGATATATATTCATTCATGTATTATTAATATAATAGTAGTTTATTCCATTATTAAAAAAGACGAACGTTACTACTTTTTACTCTAAGAACGGAAAGCACTGTTTCGCGTCCAACTTCGGGTGTTTATTCTCCGCGTGTTTTTTCAACTCCGAGTGACTCAGCGTCGACACGAACGCTTGCATGCACACTTTGCACTGGATCGATTTCGCCGCTTCGTTTGCCTCTGTTGCGATAATATTAGAGAAAGAAGAGAGAGAATGAAGAGTGAGCCCCAGAGGTGTTTCGTTTCCAATTCGGGGAACGTAATTTAATGGATATCTCTCAAGAACAAAGAGAGAGAGAGAGAGAGAGAAGACAAAAGAAAAAAACGCACTCAGCATGCTCCCAGCGCCGCCTTTCGCCGCTTTCGCCTGCGCTTTCTCCCTCGCTTTGGCTGATTTTTGGCCGTTGCCCCCGCCCATGGTGTTTAGAAGAAAGAGATGAGAGAAAACGTAAAGAGAGAATCGGAGTAAAAAACTGAAGCACGTTTTGCTCTTCTTTCCGTCATAAAAACACTCGCTAGAGTATATTGGTACACCACGCGATGGTACGCTTTTGACGATGGCTTTTGCAACGCTCACGACGCGATGACGACGGACTTTGACCCGGACAGGGAGAAACTGTTGCATTTTTTACAAGTCGGAGGAGGAGGAGGAGGACAATATCGTCGTCGTCATCATCAGCTTAATCATCAGCCGTCTC
>Ga0182095_1423691_pt1 | contig 15537 bp, 9 predicted proteins | sample 041ome_19_FD_127784 | JGI IMG/M metagenome (GOLD analysis project Ga0182095, IMG submission 127784) | Metatranscriptome of coastal salt marsh microbial communities from the Groves Creek Marsh, Georgia, USA - 041412BS metaT (Metagenome... | ecosystem: Environmental > Aquatic > Marine > Intertidal...
AACAACAACAACAACAACAACAACAACAACAGCACCGCCGGCGGGAGGGCGCGCGAGCGAAACGTCGACGTCCTCTTTTTCTTTGTCTTCCAAAAGCGCGGTGGTGAAGAAGAGTGCCGCTGAAAAGAGAAGGAAAAAAGGAGGAGGAGGAGAAAGACCACGAGAAAGGAGAATCTCCTCCGGGAACTCCTCCACGCACTCCTCCTCCACGAGGAAGAGTTTGACCAAAAATACTAATAATACCGCGACGAATAAAAGTCTGTTAAAAGGAGTGGTGGAGAACGAGCGAGTGATACGCGACGAGAACGGGAAGGACGTGACGCCGAGGTCGCTGTTGGAACCGTGTCGATGGACGAGAAAGAAGAACGAAGTCTTTCGCGGTGATGGTGGTGGGAAAGAAGAAGAAGAAGAAGAAGAGGAAGAGGAGGAGGAGGAAAGCTTTTTCGACGCGAGCGAAGACGAGGAAAGCACGAGTAACTCGAGCGAAGACGAAGAAGAAAACAGTAGAGTGGAAGGGAATGATAATGATATCGATTCTATTTTCAACTTTGACTTTTCCAAGCTTTGGGAAAGGCAGAGTTCGAGAGAATCGAAGCGCATCGAGTTGGCGCCTATCGAATTCGCGACGCCGCCGACGGCGACGAGGAGGAGGAAAAAGACGAGAATAAAGAAGAAACGAGTTCCGTTTGATCCCGAAATACACGTGCACCGCTCGACTCAAACATATACTACCCCCTGTGTTGTTCGCGAAACGTTTACGGATTCACCGGAAACCAAGGAAAGTGAGACGTGTTGGCAAAAAGAGGAAACGCGGAAGGAAGGAGGGAAAGCACCGGGACGGGCGAGAAAACGCGTTGGTCGCGCGTTCTTGAAACAGGCGGAAATCATCGCTGATCGCCAGATTCGGGCAAGTCTGATGCTAGAGCAAACGTTGCGGTATAGAGGGGCGCTTCACGATGGGGATGAACTACCCTTCGATGCTTCGAAGCAACTGACCCATTTGTGCGAGTACAAGTATCCATCGGCGTCATCCTCCGAATCTGGAAAAGAGAAGAGAGTCAACGCGATTCGATTCCACCCTCGTTTTGATGGCGTCGTTGCCATCTGTCACGGATCTGTTGATGCAGGAAATATTGTTTTGCGTGGTGATGACTACGACGAGAACGTAGATGAGAACAAACGCAACCTCGAATACTTCAATAAAAGGGATCTGGAGAAACGTGGCGCCGTACACGTTTGGACGCTTCGAGACGCCACGAAACCAGAGGTATCACTCACTCTCGAAAGTTCCGTGACTTCAATAGCATTTCAGAGCGTCCATTACAACGACGCAGAAGAGCATTTGAGGAATAAAAGCAGGCGCATGCTCTGTGGATGCCTCGATGGTAGTATACGGTGCCTCGATATCGCGTTTCGAGGCGACAAGAAGGGTAGCGCCTCCCACCAGCACCAAGGACTCCTTTACGAATCGCGACCGGAGCATTCACACAAAGAAAAAGTTTGGGCGGTTGAATTCTTAGATGATAACGTCGACAAGGAAAGTCACTGCGAGTTCTCCGCTGTAAGTTGCTCTACAGATGGTGCGATTCTCAAAATGGACGCGCGCGCATTAATTCCTAGCGAATCAATAGGCACTTTGCGCATCTTACGCGACGGTCAAGATCGAGGCGAAAAGCGTTTTCTGGAGTCGAGTGGCGAAACAATACTAGGAAAAAGTCTCGTCTGCGATGATCCTCGAGAGATTCAAGCGACGTGCTTAGATGTCATCGACCAATCTTGCCTTCTCGTTGGAACCATACGCGGAGATATTTTCGTTTGCGCAAAACGCTCGCTCGATGAAAATGACGGGCACAGCGAAATGTTTACGATCACTAAGAAGATAAAAGCGCACTCGATTTCGTCGTTGTACGCGGCGATATATCAAGTTAAGAAGCATCCGTCAGTTCCCGGCGTCTTTGCGACAGCTTCTGCTGATGGAACAGTCCGTGTTTTTCGGGTGTCGGATCTGGAACACGAAGCAAACTCCGTCAAGCGAGCTCGAGATACACACGCGAACAACGCAAACGATCTCTGGCAAGAAAAATCTTCATCAATCTTCAAAGAAACTGATGCGTCGCAAATATTTTCATTCGCACCGGTACCTTTGCGAGTTCAAAACGGTTATGGTGCGAGCAGCAGCAGTAGTAGTAGTAGTAGGTCGACGGCGTCTTCCGTATCGCTCCCGCCAGTGAACGATATCGCGTGGGATACAAACGACGGGAGGAAACTCGCCGCGGTGTACGACGATGGAACGTTACGTATTTGGAAGTGCGAGCGAGCAGTGGCGCAAAAAGGCAGTAACATTAAAAGCGACAACGCTCGAAACGATGCATCTTTGACCGTAACTACCCCGTGGTTTGAAGAGAAGTTTGACGAAATAGGTATTCAGCAAAAAAAATCGAAGGAGCGAGGAGAAACGAATGAGAAGAAAAATGCCATACGTCTCACGGCGGTCAGTTACTCCAACACGAACGCGTCGCCAATATTAGCCGTTGGCGATAATTTGGGAAGCGTTCACTTATTCTCCGTCGCTGCCGCTCAAAACGAGGAGGAAAGACAAGAATTAAAAACCGAGATCGACCACGTATTCTCCCTTCCCGATTACCACAGTAGGTAGGTAAAGACAAGGAATGATAAAAATTATATTTTATATTTACAACACGCATATTTATAAAGATGACATCAACTACACGCACGAACACCTGCGCTCATTTTACTCTCTCTTAACGATGATCTCGTCCACGATCCCAAACGCTTTTGCCTCCTCCGCACTCATGAACGTATCCCTCTCCAACGCCTTTGCGATCACGTCCTTCTTCTGTTTCGTGTGCTCGGCGTAAATATTCGTCACCTTCTCTCTCAACTTTAAAATCTCCGACGCTTGAATGGCAATGTCCGACTGCGTCCCTTGCACACCTCCACTCGGCTGATGAATCATTATCCGACTGTTCGGTAGCGCTTTTCTGTGCGTTCCCGCGGACAAGAGTAAACTCCCCATCGACGAGCACTGCCCAACCGCTAACGTGTGTATCGGTGCTTGCACGTAATTCATCGTATCGTAAATCCCAAGTCCCGCCGTCACGCTTCCACCGGGCGAGTTGATGTAAAAATGTATCGGTTCCGTGACGGATTCAGACTCTAAGAACAATAACTGCGCGACGATTAATGCGGACATGTCGTCGTGGATCGGGCCGTTTAAAAAAACCACGCGTTCTTTAAGTAATCGACTGAAAATATCAAACGCGCGTTCGCCTCTCGGGGAGGATTCGATGACCATCGGGACGAGCGAGGCGTAGCTCGAGCGAGCGGCATTGACACTCGCCCGCTGCCGATGCGCAGCACAAGCCGATAACAGAGACCTTTTGGCGGCGCGTTGGAGGCTTCCGCGGAACATGTCTGTCGTGCGACCGTGCGTATGTGCGACCAAATAAAAAAAGTGACGTCTGTTTGTGTAACGACTTCTCTCTCTGTCTCTCATAAAAACGCGCGTATACGTGCTGGTGATGCTGGTGAGGTATTACTACTACCATACTACTACTACTACTATTACTACGTGCTACTTTGTCTCTTTGTCGTCATCGTTTCTCTTCTCCCTGCGCTTAGGGTCCTTCCTTCGAAAAAGACTCCTATCTCTGAGAAGATCGACGTCGTACCTTCTCCGCTGGAGAATCTGGAGGCTTTCGAGTTTTTTCGCGTAATAGTCGCCGAAGAAGAGTTTCTCGCTTTCTTGGACGCGTTTGACGACTGCTTCGAAATTTTTGGGACGAACCGAGCGGGTTGGGTGCATGAGGTCGTCCGCGAGTTGACGCAAAGATGCGATGGTTTTTTCGTGGCCGTCTTCTGGGAGGTTTATGGAGACGAGTCCTTTATCTGCTTCGCGCCGCTCGTGGGTTCTTTTTTGTAAGTGTTCGTCTCGTCGTCGTTCTCGTTCTTCTCTGCTTTGCGCAGGCGTGAGTTCTCCTTCGGTTTTGCCTTCGTCGTTATCGAGGTGCGTCGATGGTCGGTAACTCTTCGGTTCCATAAATATTTTGTTGCCGGCGTATTGCGTTTGGCCGGCTTCAATGTTCTCGCGAATCATAACGGTATTTGAGCCGCCTCGCGTGCCGTCGTAGTTGACTAACATGTCGTCGAGTAAACACCCGAACGCTCTGGCTTCGTTCTCGCGAACCATTTGTGAAAATTGAGGATTCTCGTCGTCGTCGAAAAACATCGCGGCACCGAAATCTCCTAGTTTCGCCGAAGGGTAATCCTCGTCGCGGTCGATGAGAATGTTGTGCGCGTAGATGTCGCCATGGCAGACGCCATTTTTGTGCAGCTGATTGATACCTTTGGCGACGTTAACGGCGACGGCTAGAATTTCTCGCGCGGTGAATTTTCCCTCTCTTTCATCGAACACGTCTCGGGTAACTGTTTCGAAGCTGGGCGGCCCGCCCAAGTTTTTCCAATCCGCCGGGTCTAAGTATTCCATCACGAGACCGCGTTTGCCGTCTTTGGTGGTGAATTTCGCCAACGTTTCGATGACGCCGCCGCTACCAACGGTTTCCTCTTGCTCATCTTGTTCTCCCTCGACTATATCACTCGTTGTCGACGTCGCTAAACTCGCGGCGGCCATCTCGTCTTCCGGCCTCCCGTCGCTCGTTTTCCCCATGTTATTATACACTTTAATCGCGACGTTGAATCCGTCCATTTCTCCTCGATACACCGTCCCACTCGCGCCGCTGCCCAATTTTTTCCCTTCATCCACCCCTAAATCCTCAAAATTAACGACGCGTTTGACCGCTCGTGTACCTCTCTCCATCGCGTTCGCCGCCGCTTTTTCCGTGCACGGATTCGCCGCGAACGCCAACCACGCCAGCTTCGGCAACCGGTACAAAAACTCCGGAAATACTTCGATCCGATTATCGCTCGCTCTCAATAACTCCAAATTTACCAATTCGCTCATAAAAGTCGGCAATTCCTTGATTTTATTCCCGGCTAACATCAACTTCCTCATCTTTCGACACTTTCCTAAACTCTTCGGCAACACTTCAATCTCGTTATCGCTCAGAATCAACCATCCTAAAGACGCAATCGGTAACGACTGCTCCGGTATCTCTCGCACTTTATTCGCTTTGAACGAAAGCATGAACAAGTGCTCCATCTCGCCCAGAACTTCTGGAACTTTCCTGAACTCGTTCGCGAGGCAGAATAAGATCTTCAGGTTCGGTAAATCCTTCGCGAACGAATCCGGCAGCGCGTTTAACTTGTTTTTCCCGAGATTGAGAAATTCCAGATTTCGTAACCGCAAAACCTCTTTCGGTACCGCGCGCAAACCGCACTCGCTCAAATCTAAACGCGTTTGTCTCTCTCTCTCTGATTCGTTCATCGAGCGGAGATGGTCGAGGATTTTCGCGCACTTTTGTTGTGCTTCTTCTTCTTCATTGTTGTTGTTGTTCGTCGTCGTCATCCTCTCGAAGGAGGAAAAGACAGACGACAAAGACGACGAGAAGAACGCGACAGAAACGAGAACGAGGACGAAAAAGAGAAGCACACCGAGCGTATTCCTTCGAGTCGCGGTAGTCTTCCACCTCTTGTTGTTGTTGTGATACAGGTTTCGGCAAACGAACGACGACGAGACCCGAAAAGGATGCCGTGACATCGAAGTGACGAATCCCCACAAACTTTTCCCCTTGAAGATGGACCGCTTTTGAGAGATGGTGTTCGTCCTCTCATCATCCGCGATGAAAACAACGACGACCGCAGGGCCTCGTCGGGTTGTTTGTTTTTCGTCTCCCGGACGATTTGAAGAAGCAAAAGAAGCGCCGATTCCCCCGGCGAGATCGAAGAACGCGCCTTTGTATTACAACTGCACTTTGGAAAAAGGAACGCACGTGGAACACAGCGGCGACGTTATTGTCGTCGGAAACGTGGAAAAAGATGCCTCGATAACGACGGAAAACGGGGACATCGTCGTGTTTGGATCGCTGAGAGGAGAAGCGATCGTGAGGAGGAGGAATAAGAGGAGGAGTGATGATTTAGATGATGATTTAGAAGGAGGAAAGATATTCGCGTTGGATATGCGACCGGAGGTTTTGGAAATAGACGAAACGCAAATGCCGCCTCCGGAACACTTACTGGATACCGGAGTGAACGTGAAGGATAAACGCGCGATGACTGGAATACCGATGGTGGCGGAGAAGAGCGAGAGGACCGGGGAGATTACGTTTTCGAAGTTTTACGGCGGCGCTTCGAACGACGACGACGACGCGGAGCGGTATTACGAACGGAAGGAAAAGAATAGTTTATCCGCGGAGCAGCTGGAACGGTGCAAACGCGCCGCGATGGTCACTGGGACGTATATTTTAGCTGTCGGCGTGTGTTTATTCCTCTTCCCGAGACGTCTTTTCCACGCGGTCGTGCCGATCGGCGAGACGTTGTCCTCGGCGGTTTGGCTTCGCGTCGTCGCTACCGCCGCCATCGCCTTTGGTCTTTACTATCGCGCGGTCGCCGAAAACGGCGAGACTGGCTTTTACAAAGCTACGGTCACTGGACGCTACTTCGTCGGTACTTCTTTACTCCTCTTAGCTTTGTTTTCGCAACACGCGAATTTAGCGCTCTTCGCCGTCGGCCTCGTCAACTTCCTCGGCGCGTTCGCCATGAAGAAGAGCCTGGAGTTTGGAAAACGAACCAAAACCACCACCACCACCACCACGCGTAACGACAAGAACAAGAACAAGAACAACAACAGCTGGGCAAACCCGTCCATTTCGTAGAAATTACTGCTCCTCGTTTAATGAATGCTACAGAGAAAAGGCAAATTAAAAGGGAAAACGAAGGACACCCGTTTGGCACTTTTTTGCATTTTCGCCCAAATTTTGGTTTCTTTCGTTTGGGGGACTCTTTGAGCATTGAGCATTGAGCGAATAAATTTCAAAAAATCTCTTCATTTTACAAAGTCTCTTTTACGCGCAAATTGCTTTGCAAAGAACACCAAAGCAAACACCATGCGGTGCGTCTCTCTTCTTCGTCGTTGACGTCGCAGAAAATATGCGATATAGTTTTAGTCGCGCTTGAATATCGTTGTCTTTCGCGCTTTTCTCGTTCGCGTCGTGGTCGCCTCGTCGGCACATTACACACGACGGGCAAAATGCTCTTTTTTTTTTCCGTTGCTTTTCCTCTCCCCTTGTTGTTTCCAAGAAGAATTTCTCTGACGTCTCTCTCTCTCTCTCTCTCTCTTTATGTTATCACAGTGAAATCGTCCACATACAAGCCGGACAGTGCGGTAACCAAATCGGGGCGAAGTTCTGGGAGGTACGCTTTTCGAGAGTCAAACAACTTTGTTCCTTTCTTTCCTTCGACGATGATGAGATGAACACCATGTTCCATTTTTCTCTCTTCCCGTTGGGTGAACGTTTTGAAAAGGACGAGACCAATTGTGTGACGCTGAACACTCTTTCTTTCTTTCTCCCAACCACCACTGAATCAAAAAACAACAGGTCATCTGCGATGAACACGGCATCGATTCTACCGGCACGTACGCCGGCGATTCGGATTTACAGCTCGAACGAGTGAACGTGTATTACAACGAAGCTACCGGAGGTGGGTTTCTGATTTTTTGTTTTTCTTCTCCCCAAATTGTTGCTCTCTTTTGTTCCCCTTGATTTTTGAAAATTTCGCGCATCGTCGTCGCGTTTGGCGAATCCATATCAATGATGCCACATGCGCTGACATTTATCATCACTTTCTCTCTTCTATCGCACACAACTATATATTATGTAGGTCGATACGTTCCGAGAGCGGTGTTACTCGATTTGGAACCCGGGACGATGGACTCGGTCAGATCCGGCCCGTACGGCCAAATCTTTCGCCCGGATAACTTCATCTTCGGCCAAACCGGCGCCGGGAATAACTGGGCGAAAGGGCACTACACGGAAGGCGCGGAATTGATTGATTCTGTTTTGGACGTCGTGAGAAAAGAAGCGGAAAGTTGCGATTGCTTGCAAGGTTTCCAGGTGTGCCACTCGTTGGGCGGCGGGACTGGTTCGGGTATGGGGACGTTGTTGATTTCTAAAATTCGCGAAGAGTATCCGGACAGAATGATGTTGACGTTTTCGGTCGTGCCGTCGCCGAAGGTTTCCGATACGGTCGTTGAGCCGTATAACGCGACGTTATCTATCCACCAGTTGGTTGAAAACGCCGACGAGTGCATGGTTTTGGACAACGAGGCGTTGTACGACATTTGCTTCAGAACGTTGAAATTGACCAACCCAACTTTTGGCGATTTGAACCATTTGATTTCCGCGGTCATGAGTGGCATCACGTGTTGCTTGCGATTTCCGGGTCAATTGAACGCGGATTTGAGAAAGTTAGCGGTGAACTTGGTGCCGTTCCCGAGATTGCACTTTTTTATGGTTGGTTTCGCGCCGCTCACGTCGAGAGGGTCGCAACAATACAGATCGTTGTCCGTTCCGGAACTCGCCTCGCAAATGTGGGACGCAAAGAACATGATGTGCGCCGCGGATCCGAGACACGGGAGATACCTCACCGCCTCTGCTTTATTCCGAGGCCGCATGTCGACCAAAGAAGTCGACGAACAACTTTTCAACGTCAAAAACAAAAACTCGTCCTACTTTGTCGAATGGATCCCGAACAACGTCAAATCGTCCATCTGCGATATCCCACCGAAAGGTTTGAAAATGTCCGCCACTTTTATCGGGAACACGACTGCGATTCAGGAAATGTTCAAGAGAGTTGGCGAGGACTTTTCGTCCATGTTTAGGCGCAAAGCGTTTTTGCATTGGTACACCGGCGAAGGCATGGACGAGATGGAGTTTACCGAAGCCGAATCGAACATGAACGATTTGGTCAGCGAGTATCAGCAATACCAAGACGCGTCGGTGGAAGAGGAGGAGTACGACGAAGACGACGACGACGAACAAGCGTACTAAAATAAAGAGAGAGAGAGAGAGTAAAAATTTTTAGCGTTTTAGTCACACACACACACACACACGAAAGAGAGAGAGAGAAAGTTTGTATTGCGAGAGAGAGAGAGAAGAGAGAGAGAGAGAGAAAGAAAAACGAGGAGGTTTGCGGATGCGCATTTGAAAAGAAACACCACGAAAGAGAGATGGATGGAAATGTTGTCGTCGCTCTACGAACAAGAGGAGAGTTTATTACCTTACATAGCTGTACCATGAAATTTAAGAACACATTTTTGACTTCACAAAACAAAAAATCAGTCTTGGACGAACTTTTCTCTCTCTTATCCAAAATACGAATTCTTCATTAAAGCACAGCACATACGAAGAAACAACCATCATGGCTTTTTCTGTCCGCGCAACGTCCTCCTCCGCTCACCACATCGCACGCAACGTCGTCTCCAAAACGCGTTCCTCGTGTTCTTCGTCCTTAGCCTCGAAGCGTTCCCAAGGGATGCAGGGGAAAAAAATGAGTCCATCCTCGTCCTCGATTCCGTTTCGTTTCAGCAGCAGCGGCAGAAAGTCCGCGATGACTGTCCAAGCGGCGGCGGATGGTCCGGTGTGCGTCGTGACTGGTGCTTCTCGTGGCATCGGCGCGGCTATTGCCACGCAGTTGGGCGCGCAAGGCTGCCGAGTTGTCGTCAACTACGCGGCGAGCTCGGGACCGGCCGAGGAAGTGTGCAAAACCATCAAAGCGTCCGGTGGGGACGCCATCGCGGTGCAAGCGAACGTGGCGAAGCAAGAGGAAGTCGACGCGTTGTTTAAAGCCGCGGTGGACGCGTTCGGTGAGGTGAACGTTTTGGTGAACAACGCGGGTATTACCCGAGATACGCTGATGATGCGCATGAAATTAGCCCAGTGGCAAGAGGTTATCGACTTGAACTTAACCGGCGTGTTTTTGTGTACGCAAGCGGCGTGTAAAATCATGGGGAAGAAGAAACCAGTGAAAGGGAGAATTATCAACATCACTTCCGTGGTTGGCGTGACCGGGAACGCCGGGCAGGCAAACTACTCCGCGGCTAAAGCCGGGGTGATTGGGTTGACGAAAACCGTCGCGAGAGAATACGCCGGGAGAAACATTCAGTGCAACGCCATCGCGCCTGGGTTTATTGCGAGTGATATGACTGCAGAGTTAGGGCCGGAAATCGAGGCAAAGATCTTGACGACAATTCCAGCCGGGAAATACGGTCAGCCGGAAGATATCGCGGGCATGGTGAGATTTTTGGCGTTGGATCCGGCGGCGGCGTATATCACCGGCCAAACGATCCACGTCGACGGCGGCATGGTCATGTAAAAGAAGAATGTGAGAGGTCTTATTCTTCCACGTGTCAATCTTATAATTAATATTACCTTAAAAACACCGTATATCATGTGCACGCTTTTCTCGCCTTCACGCCGTTCGTTCGTCGACATCTTCACAAATAAGAAGTGTGCCCGAGGCACGCAAAACTCAACATCGAGAGGAAAAAAAGTCAATGGCTTCCGTCGCCGCTTTCGCCGAGACCACTCATTCTCACCTTAACGCGCTCCCCGATTCGCTCCTCGACTTGGCCAGAGACGTGCATTTGGTCTCGTATCAACCGTCCGACGATGTTTGCGTGCAAATAGTCCGCAAATTTTCGTTCCGAACCATCCTTACAGCGCTGAACAGTTACAGTTGTCCCGCTCCTCGAAGAAGAGAAGAAGAAGAAGAAGAAGAAGATGAAGACGACGAGGAAGAAGAAAACGGGGAGAACAACAACACGAATAATACGAATAATCTGGAAGTACTCTGCGAACTCGTCGCAAAACTGAGCAAGTGCGACCGCGTGATAGAACTGCTCCTCTTTCCAGACGATGCAGAGGACGAGAGAGGAAGTCTTGGCGGCGGGTGCGCTCGAGAGGAAGTCTTGGGTGCGCTCGCGGAAGGAATAACAAAACAGGACGCGTTTGAAGAAGGAGAAGAGGAAAATGTATACGCGACGACTTTGACGAGTCGAGCGTGCGCGGTGGCGCTGATGGAGATTATGAAGTATTGCGCGAGAAGAAGCGGAAGAAGCGCGGATGATGATGATGCGAAGAGCGGCGCTACTGCGGACGAGATTTTCGATCGGCTTCTTCCGGACGTTCTGGAAGGGATGTTGGAAACTTCCGACGAGAGAGTGCTCGCGGCGTTGGAGACGGCGGCGTGCGCCGCGGTGGGAGAAAGAGGGAAAATCGGCGAAAGAAGGAGGATGCGAGTGAAACAGATGGTTTTGGGGATGGCGGCGACGGGGAAGTGCGCGCACTCGTCGTCGGTGGCGAAAAGTCGAGCGTTGACTGCACTCGCCGCGTTGTCTTCTGATTACTCCGAAGGAGGAGAAAGAGAAGGAAACGAGAAAGAAGAAATTGTGAGGAGGAAAGAGATTGAGGCGTTCGAGGACACCACGCGCGAAAGCGTGAAGTGTAAAGACGCGTTGCTTTTGGCGGTAACGCTAGAGAGTTTGGGAGAGCTGTGTGAACGAGACAGGCGAGTAGCGATGAAAGTGTTTCGTAGCGATGAGTTGAGAGAGGTACTTTTCAAAAATGAGAAAGACGACGACGAAGAAAACGAAAAACGCGAGGAGGAACGATCGATGCGCATTGCCAGTTTAACGTGCGCGGCGAGGGTGTGCGGTAGCGCGGTGATAGTGTTAACAGCATCTGACAGTAATGATATTCGAAGAGACAATACCGAGGATGCGATATCCTTTGAAACGTGCGCGTCTATATTCGTCGAAAATGCGACGGCAATGTCTTCGAACAGACGGAGTAGCGACGAATCCGCCGCTGCCGCGGACGCGTTGGGAACTTTCTGTGCAATTGCGTTGTCGCCCTCTTCCTCTGCTGCTTCTTTTGCTATAGTTCAAGCACTCATGTTAAGCACTTTGGACATATTAACGACTCGATCGTTCTACAAGTCGTGCGTAGCCTCAATTCACGCTTTGGCGAACGCGTCCTTCTACCCGGCGGAGATAATGCAAGAGACGAAGACGGAGAATAGCCAATTGCTCCAATCGCGCTTCAAAAAGCTTAAAATAGTCGACGGTACCGCTACCATGAGTGTTTCTTCCTCCAGAACAGATGGTAGTACTATTACATTCGAAAAGCAGCTCCGCATGAGTTGTTATTCGGCTTCGTCGTATCGCGGTACTCCGGCTGAAGCCATCGCGAAAGCGCTCGCAAACACTCCGGGGATTCGAGGAAACGAAAACGACGTCCAAAAACGGATAGCTTTATACCGATTGGCGCAAAGTTTAGGCACGCGCGCGTGGTTCGCGAGAGACTGTTTGATGTCGTCCTCCACGGAAGCGTTGATAGGCTCGAAAAATTGTTTTGAGCCGACGAGCGAAGCTATGCGTTGGAGAATGTCAGCTTTGAAAGCTATAGCGATTGGCGCGATGGAAGCGAGAGCGTTGGATATGATCGACGAGAGTCAGTACATTCAAATCAAAAGTGCGAGCGAAATGAATGCGTTCTTAGGCGTTGGCGGCGTTTCCAAAGCGACCGCAATCCCGGACGTGGCAACGCTTCCGCGGTAAAGTAGTGAAGAAGCTTCGTAATAATAAAATATTGAATTCAAAAGTTATAAATCGTAGTCATAATCCGAATCATTCGAAAGTCCATCCTCCTCCTCCTCTCTCTTTCTTAAAAAAGAGAAACTTTACGCGTTTGAGTATTGTTTTTGGAGCCTTTTCATCGCCTTGTTTTTCGCGATTATATTCTTCAAACTGTCGTGATCGATATAATCCGATGTGGAAAGTTCTTGCCACTGGTTCAAGGAAAGCGTCGATGCCTCGAGTTCCGCCACATTTTTCTCTCTCCCTTCCATGATGCGATCCGCGAGATGAGGATCCGCAGCCCGCATCAAGAAGAGCGTCATGGAGTGAATTTCTTCGTCGCTGAAGAGCTCTTTTTGTAACTTGCTTTTGCTGTTTGTGCTTGCGAACTGATCGGAAAAGCACGACGTGACAACTCCCTTGAGTTCGGCAAAGTCTAACTGACCTTCGCCGTCTTTGTCGGCAACTTTAAACGCTCTAGACGCCACGATACTTTGCGCAGTGTATCTCGCCGCTTCCAATTGAATGTCGCACTCCTCTTGGATGAATGACTTGTACGTTTTGGACAAGTCACCCAAGCCAAACTTGGCCAGGAGATTGACGATGGTACCCGCGACGCCTAACAGGACCAAACCAGACGTCAAAGTTAAAATGATAAAGACGGGATCCAGCGCACCGACCAAACCGGTTTGTTGAATGTCGAACAAGATGCCATACTTGTACATATCTTGGTAATACCCTTCGGGTGCACCGTCGGCAGCGTCAATCGGATCGGTCAAATCAGTTGGATTTGATCTGTACGTAATTTCCTGGCCTTTTGAGAACCATCCGAGAACGGGCGACACGGTGACGATTGCGTACACGTCGTCGTCGCCCATTTCCGTGTGCACTTTCTTGTGCAAATCATAGTTGAAATATCGCACCAAAATGTTCAAACGAACGCCAGACAAACGCGGGTAAGGATACTTTCCAGCACTGTTCAAAGCAGTCCCCGTTCCTGAATAATCGGCACCGCCTCCCGTCAACCCTTCCAACGTCCCTTCAAAATTTCCGGGTTGTTGGTCAAACGGTTTGTCCAAATCCACGCCGGCCAATTCCAACCACTGCTTCATGGTCAACTGAACCGACTGACCCGGCGCAAACTCGTACTCATTCACGTCCGAATCTTTCTTTTGAACGTAGGTTTTCGGTTTCGTCCCGGAATACTCTCCAGAAGTCGTATCGTACGAGTGATCGAACGCCATCGTGCTCCCTTCCATACCGGGAATGATGTAGTTATTCTCCTTCAAATGCGTGCATCTGCCATCGACAACTTGCTGTGCAGCTTCCCCAAAATTAGTTTCCATCGAAACCGGCGCACACGTATACGTATACGTCACCGCTCCATTGGGCAAAACTACTTCCCCAAAATTACTTTCCATCGAACCCGGCGGACACGTATACGTCACCGTTCCATCGGCCGCGACTACTTCAGTCGCTTTGTACCTCGCCACCAAAGACTGGTGCGCGTGCGTCGCAAAAAACATCACGTTCCCGCTCGGTAACTTTGATATCATCTCCGCCGCATTGAAATATCCGCAATTCACGTTGTCATACACGTAACTCGCGGAATAATTGAACATGTACTTGCCGGTGCCGGTGGCGCTTCCGGCTGCCGTATTCGTACACTGCTCGGAGGCAGTATTCCATTCCTTTTGCAACTTGTAAAACTCCTCCCCGCCGCTCCCCCACGCGGACGCCACCCCAGTGGGCACTTCCGTCATGATGTACGATTTCCCATTGACCAAAGACGTCACGACGTACGCGGTGACTAAACCAAGCAACGCGTAATAGAGCAACGCCAAACGCCAATCGCGAATTAACGTTCTCTTTTCCGTCAGGTAGGACAGTTCGAGGACGTTCGCGCGGAGGAATTTCATTAAAGGTGTCATGATGTTGATATCAGAATTTGTTGAGCGATCCCTTTATTCTAATTGTGCAATTCGTTTTGAATTTATACGCAGACAAGATTCCAGACTCTTCTCAGGAGACTTTGATGATATAAAGAACGGTTTCTTGGAAAAAAGCCAAAGAGTAAAAACTTCTTTTTCCGCTCGAGGAGTAAAAGGTCGGGCAGTTGTCGTCGCGAGTCGCGCTCGAAACAGCAGCGGTTGTTGTTGTTCTTTTCACGTCCGCGAGTAAAGAAAAGAAAAGAAATTGTGTCTCGTTGTTCCCTTCGTGATATTTTCTTTCGTTTGTGAAAAAAGTCGGATTTTTTCTTTTTGCTCTCTGGAGCTGTCTGGCAAATTTTTTTTCTTTCGTTCTCCAATTAAATAACAATTAAGTGTGATTGAATATGAAATGTGTTCTTCTTTTTGTTTGTATTACAACGACGAGGAGAGATGAATAACACCGATTACGCGGCTGAATTGGCGTCGTGTCGTAACCCTAAAATCTTTTTCCTCGTTTCCACGTCGCACCCTTCCGCGACGGATTCGTAATCCACGGTCATTTGGACCGAGGAAGAAATCGGCATGACGAGTTGAGAAATTTGGTTCAAAAAGTTCAACTTGAAATTCACGTCCGGGCATCCGGTGCCGGTGACGAAGAACGCCGTGTTTTTATCCTTCTTTTTGTTGATGTGCGTGATGTAGTTTTGGACGACGCTTTGGTCGGCGACGCCGATTTTGGCCGACAATTCGCTCAATTTCGGGATGACGTGTTCTTCTAAGAACCCTCTCTCGGCGTCTTCGCCTCGGTAACTCGCCTCGGCTTTTTGCCACACGTTTAACAACTTCTTCGCCTCTTTACTCGGCTTCGCCATGATCATTTTCGTGTTGACCGTCTTCTTTGCGGCGGATTTAAATCCGTAATCCGAAGACACGACCACGTCGTGGTCCAACAACTGATCGTGGATCGTTTGCATCGGGTTGCCGGTAAACACCACGTCCGGCTCTAAAAACACCGCCGTGTAATCCGCGTTGACCAACGTATACAACGCGTGC
>Ga0182095_1852870_pt1 | contig 15527 bp, 9 predicted proteins | sample 041ome_19_FD_127784 | JGI IMG/M metagenome (GOLD analysis project Ga0182095, IMG submission 127784) | Metatranscriptome of coastal salt marsh microbial communities from the Groves Creek Marsh, Georgia, USA - 041412BS metaT (Metagenome... | ecosystem: Environmental > Aquatic > Marine > Intertidal...
CAAAGAAGTGAAGAAGAAAGTGAGGAAGGTGGAGAGTAGTAGTAGTAGTAGTAGTAGTAGTAGTAGAAGAAGAAGAAGACGACGACGACGACGTAAATAAAGACGACGAGGACGACGGGAAGAGAGTAAGGTAAGCAAAACAAACCCTTCTCTGCTTTCTTCTCTTCTTTTTCTGTTTTATTTGGATTCTGTCTGTGGAATTGATTTGTCTCCGAATTTTTCTGTCTTTTTGCCCTCAACCTGTCAACTCGTAATCATCCGCAGAAAAAGGAAGCTTCTAGAGAAAAGAAGAGAAAAGAATTACAAGAAGAGAAGAACACGCGCGCGATGAGTAGCGTCGTCGCGTTCCAATCGATGATATCTGGAAAGACGGGAGCGTCTCCGACGTCATCTATACGTCGGCGACGGCGGCGGTATCATCCATGCCAGCGCTTTTCACCAGTTCCTTCTTCTTCTTCTTCTTCTTCTTCTTCTTCTTCTTCTCGTCCTGAGAAACAATTGGATGTCGTTCCACGAAGTACGAACCGAGATGAAGACGAGAGAGCTTTGAACGACGAAGACGTTCGGCGAGAAGAAGAAGTCGTGGTCGAAAGTGAACGATCAGACGTGGTGAATGGAGGAGAAAAGGATAACTCTGAAACGGAATCTTCGTCCTCAGCGACGGCTTTTAAATTTAGCGCGACGAAAAGTACCGGAACGAGAAACGAAGAAGAAGAGGAGGAGAAGGAAGAAGAAGAAAAAGAAGGAAAGAAGAAGGGGAAGATGGAAAACGAGCACACGAATAAGAGCGAGAAAATAAAAAACGCGTTGGTTCAGACGAAAACGTTCGCGCTCAATTTACCGTTCATATCGCACGTGCGGGTTTTCCTGGACCGCAAATCAAAGTGGGAGAAACTATACGGCGAGGCGAATGAAAAGTTTGCGGACCACAAAAAGCAAGACGAGTTGATGCTCGAACTGCATCGCTTCGGACGGGTCGAAGAAATTATCGAACGGTTTGAATCGAGAAAATACGCGAGTGGACCAAGAAGTGTGACCGCGTACATGGCTGCGTTGATATCATCACAAAGAATGGATAAATATTTCGAGCATCAAGGAGCAACTTCTTCTTCCTCGAAAACGACGTCGGAGCTTGAGGACAAAGACGAAAAAACGAAAGATGGAGAAGGCGACGCGAAGAGTGATTTGCCGTCTTCAACCATTCCAAAGCCCCCTCCGCATTTGACGAGATCTTCTACGGCGACAACTTACCAACCGATGGAGATTGGAGGAGACTCGCTGCCGCTGCTTTTGAAAGATTTGAGCGAACGCGCGGATCCGGATAAATCTTTGAAGATGGCCCGAACCGTTCGGTTTGGACGAGCGAGTACGCCCATCCACGTAGTCGTAGAAGGCGGCAACATCTCAAAAGTCGGGAAAGTCAAAGGTTTCTTTGGAAATATGTTTATGTTCGTTGGTGTCGTATCGTGCATTTCATGGACGGGTTCATATCTCCTTCGTCGCTACTTTGCTACCATGAAAATTACCACCGTAGTGACGTCCTCGCCTTCGTCTTCGTCGTCATCCTCGTTGGGCAAATCGTCGTCTTCGTCGTCTTCATTGCATCCGCCGACGAGTTCAGGCAGCGGTGGTGTAAAGAAGGACGACGAGGAAAGTGACTCGGGCACTCCTTCCTTCGCTCCGAAACAATACGATAAAGATACGATGCCCGAGAAGAACAAAAAAACATTTAAAGACGTTCGCGGTTGCGACGAATGCAAAGGTGAATTGCAAGAAGTCGTCGAGTATCTTCGCAATCCGGATAAGTTCACGCGTCTCGGAGGAAAGTTACCGAAGGGCATTTTGCTCACAGGACCGCCGGGAACTGGTAAGACTTTGCTAGCCAGAGCGGTCGCGGGTGAGGCGGATGTTCCGTTTTTCTATCGCTCTGGCTCCGAGTTCGAAGAGATGTTCGTTGGCGTCGGATCAAAACGGGTGCGACAACTTTTTGCCGCCGCTAAGAAGAAAACTCCGTGCATCGTATTTATCGATGAAATTGACGCAGTAGGAACATCGCGCAAGTCGTGGGAATCACAGTCTGGGGGACGCAAAACGCTGAACCAGCTCCTCACCGAAATGGATGGATTCGAACAAAACGATGGTATCATCGTTCTGGCGGCGACCAACTTACCCGAGAGTTTGGATCCAGCGCTTACGCGACCTGGTAGGTTCGATAAAACCGTTCACGTGCCAAATCCAGATATCGGAGGACGCAGAGATATTCTCAAACACTACTTGGACGATAAACCTGTCGCGAAAGACGTCGATGTCGACGCGTTAGCTAGAGGAACTTCTGGATTATCCGGAGCCGAGTTGTCGAACCTCGTCAACATTGCCGCGGTGCGAGCGGCGGTGACGGATGAAACTTCAATCACGCTAAAAACGCTGGAATGGGCAAAAGATCGCATCTTGATGGGAACGGAAAGAAAATCCGCCGTACTGAGCGAGGAAAATAGAAAACTTACCGCGTATCACGAGGCTGGGCACGCCTTGGTTGCTCTAAAAACAAAAGGTGCGATGCCGGTGCACAAAGCGACGATTGTGCCAAGAGGTCAAGCGCTCGGTATGGTCACACAATTGCCGGACAAGGATGAAACTTCCATCTCTAGACGTCAGCTTTTGGCGCGATTAGATGTGTGCTTCGGCGGTCGAGTCGCAGAAGAAATCATTTTTGGCCAAGATGAGGTTACGACGGGCGCTCTCAACGATTTACAACAAGCAACGAGATTAGCGCATTACATGGTTTCAGAGGTTGGGATGAGCGACAAAGTTGGCGTACTGAACGTCGGAAACCTCCGTGGAAAGGAATCTAGAGGAGCTTCCACGCGACTGGAAGAATCCGTAGACGAGGAAGTCATTGCTTCTTTGAAGCAGTCACACACGCGAGTGACGAAGATGTTGAAACAAAACGAAAAAGATTTACGCAAGTTGGCAGAAGCATTGCTTCAAAAGGAAACGCTGACTGGAAGCGAAATGCGCGAAATTTTAGGAATGCCTGCGCAACAAAAGCCAGTCGAATTGGTTTCGCGATCGAAGGTCGAGGAAGAAGACGAATCATCGAGCGCTCCGAAAGGAGACGAAAAAGTTGACGAAAAGACCGATGCAGCGCCAGATGAAGACGACTTGATAATTGTCGTCGTGGGCGAAACTACGGAAAAATCGACTTCCATGCGGAATAAATAGAATACTGAGGTGATCTCATGCTATACAATTGCTTTTGAACGCTATAATACTGCTACAGTTTACTATCACTACCACTACTACTACTTACACATATGATGACGTTCATCACCAAGCATCATTTTCTCCTCTTCTTCTTTTCCTGTTTCGATTTTTCTCCTCTTTCATTCCATCCGTAGAACCTTTCATACAGCCACAATAAACCGTCACCTTTTACTTTGAATATGCCCCATGCCCCACCAATAAGAAAGTGTACTAATGTCGACTTCAGATTGCCACCCATGCTCTCGATGCGTCTTCCACTGGTCGTGATGACCCTATCCACTAAACGCACGCAGCTCGTCGTACTTTTTTTTTTAGAGCACCCGTATTTTTGCATTCGAACACATAAATCTGCATCTTCCATGATGGGCAAAGTCTCATCGTATCCGTCGACGGCTTCAAAATCATTTAGTCTACAGAATATACCTTGGTCGCCAAACAAAAGTTTCAATCCGAGCACGTATCTTTTCGGATATAAAATAGCCGTGTAGAAATCTGATTTGAAGACGTTGTGATAAGACATCGCCCAGTACGTTTTCTTATCAGTCGTGATGAGCGAAATAAACCCTCCCACGATAGCCTTTGCATCTCTCATTGTCTCATCAACTACATTCAAAATATCCGGAAAAGGTATCGTATCTGCGTGTAGAAACAAGACATTCTTCGGATGTGTTGAGAGAGCGTGGACGCCGGCGTTCATTTGTCGCGACCTACCTCGTTTGCCTCGCACTACTTTCGCGCCGTACTTCTCAGCTACTTTGGCACTATTGTCCGTGGAATCTCCCACGGCAACGACCACTTCGGATGGTTGCGGTCGCAACGCATGTATTTGTACGAGCAAAAGCTCTATATTTTCCTCTTCGTTCAACGCCGGAATGACAATCGCGCAGGCGCTCGTTTTCTTCTTCTCTCTTCGCTTTCGTTGTTGTTGTTGGTCGCCATCATTTTCTTCTGTATTATTAGCATCGTCGTACGACGGTTCGTGCAATTTATCGAGCGCAGATATCACGGCTTGTCTAAAAAGTAAAGCGAGGAGAAGAAACTTGAATAATCCGTTGAATCTATCGCTGTAATCATCGTTGTCGTCGTCGTCGTCCTCTCTTTTTTTATTACTTCCTCCGAACCAACTGCCTCCTCCTCCTTTTCCTCCTCCTCTTCCTCCTCCTTTGCTCAAATCGTTATTATCGTTGGTGCCATCGCCAATATCAACTATCACAGGTTCAAACGACGATGATGAAGATGCACCAGTCGATATCCTATCGCTCTTGCGTTCCATCGTCCTCTTCTTCTTTATCTTTCCATCAGCTGAAGAGAACAAAAAGGAAGTTTTTTTTCTAACAACCTCCTTCGTTCTTCCTTCGCGTCGTTGATGCTTTTGATGACTGACAAGGCATTGTCCGAGCGCTGATGCGACGGCCCGCGACAACGACATCGCGTCGTGCGTCTCTATTCCTATCCTTATCAATTCTCTCTTTCTCTCTCGCGAGAAACTTGAGACGAAAAAGCTCTCACGACCAAGTCCGTTTCCCGGTCGTTGAGATGATTTTATTTGTCGTCTTTCACGCGTCTTAAAATCATTTTGAGGAGGAGAAAGAGCATCTTCACAAAAAAAGCAGTTTTCTTTCGCAGTTGTTTTTACTTGTGTTTCGATTGAGAAGAGATGTATACCTGTTGTGCTCATCACTCGTTCCGCGCGGCTCCTCGCTTTCTGCCGCCGCGCGTAAATAAGAGCAACGCTAAACGCAGAAACAAAGGGAGAAGAATATCGACGACGGCAAAGTTTGGTGAACCGAGAAACTTTGACGAAGACGGCGTCGGCGGCGGCGACGGCGACAGGGATTTTTATAACAACAACAACAGGCGCCAACAACATCAAAACAATTCTTCTTGGAGAGAAGATGGACGACGAACAATGAGGGGAGGAGACAGAGGAGCGCGAGAATTCGATGGCAGACGCAATGGGGACAGAGATTTCGGGAGAGATGACTTCGACAGAGGACGCGGAAGCGCGCGATTCGGAGGAGGAGGACGAGGAAGAGGACGCAGAGGAGGAAGAATCGGCGGCCGGGGAAGAGGTCGTTACGGGGAAGGACAACGAAGAGATAGAAATGAAAATTTTAGCAGCAATAACAGAAGCAACTCGAGGGAAGGAAATATAAACCCATTCAAAGTTATGGTAGGCAACCTCTCCTACAGCACGACAGACGAGAGCTTAGGTCGAGCTATGGAACGTTTTGGCTACGTCGCAAACGCTCGCGTCGTCTTGGACAGAGAAACCGGCCAATCGAGAGGCTTTGGTTTCGTAACTTTTGAAGACGAGACATCCTGCGCGGAATGCGTAGAAATTGGACCAGGGATGCGAATAGACGACCGCGAAGTTAAAGTAGAAGCGTCAATTGACAAGAATTACGTCCCAACACCTTCGTTTTCAAGCGCTACCAATTCTCAGCGCAGGTATAACAATTTTGACGGCGACGACGACGACGACGACGACGAAGAAGAAGAAGAAGATGACAAGAATCATGCACACAACGACAGGTTCTCGGCACCCGCGATGATGCGTGTTCTCGATCGACCGTCGCCTTCGTTCCTCAATAGTGCTCGAGAAACGAGAAACCGAGGAGGTTTTGCCGCCGATGACGCCGACGACGCCGACGAAGAAAGGTCCGCCAATACCAACGCAATGTCCGAGGATGAATTTGAAGATTGGGTGCTAGAAGGATTAGAAGACGATCTTGTAGACTCAAGGCGACAAAATAGATCAGATAATGGGCCGTACGGTGACCAAAACGATGAGGCGCGAGAATATGTGCCCACATTACTCGCTAAATACGTCGAAGATGATTTTGAGCCAGAAATGTTTGTTCGAGAGCCGGACGACCCGGATGAGTATTTTTTCTACTCCGGTGCAAAGTTCAAAGATATTGGAGCTTCAGAATTGATCGTCAATGCTCTCGAAAGCCGCATGAACATTTCACGTCCTTCACACATACAAGCGCAAAGTTTCAAGATACTCCTTCACGATCATAGTGACTCCTACGATGAGGAGAGCTCTGTGGCAAATGACGATGAAGGTGCGAATCATGTTCTACTCGCCGACCAAGCAGGGAGTGGTAAAACGTTGAGCTACTTATTACCACTTCTTCAAAGGTTAGAGCGGCTCGAACGAGATTCTGGAATGAGTGTTTCGAAGCGTCCACGCGCGCTCGTTTTAGTTCCAACTTCGGAATTGGCGAGACAAGTAACTGAAGTTGTCAAAGAACTTTCGAAAGGTGGCGTCCGAACGAGATCGATGATTGCGACTGGTGGTGCTTCTGATAGAACAAAAATTAACCGCGCAGAACAATCAACTCGCGATTTGACCGCGAAGTTTACGTTGACGCAAACAAAAACTTTAAAGAGTGGCGTTGACATCGTAATTGGAACTCCAGGACGCATTCGGTACTTGTGTGAAACGGGTAGAATGGAGTTGGATGATTTAGATAGCATTATTTTGGATGAATGCGATGTACTACTGGGAGATGCGTTTGAATTCGCGTCTCAAATCAAACCGATTAAAGATCTTGCCAATCCAACAAGTACGCGATTCGTGTTGGTAACGGCAACGATTCCCGATCAAGTCTTGCGCGAACTTAAGCAGTTCTTTTACCCGCAAGATATTCGCGTTATTCAGGGACCAGGATTACATCGCCCGTCTGCGGGTACGCTAGAGCGGCTCGTCGACTGCTCTGGTGGTGACGTCTCGGACGAACAAAGCGGGTTTTATCGTAAATATGCCGCGCTCATGAAAATTTTGAGGGACGACATACTCCCGTCTACCGCTGGAACTACTGCTAAAACGAGCAAGAAGAAATTGGCGTCGCGAACGTTACTGTTTTGCAATAAGATTGAAACCTGCCGTAAGTTGGAAAATCTACTCATCCGAAGCGACCCAGACGGTGCCAGTTACAAAGTGCTACCCTATCACGCCGCGTTGAGCCGCGAGAAAAGGGACGAGAATCTACGCAAATTTCTCGGGCGAAGAAGTTCGAGCGAAAAACAGCGAGGCGAGTTTACCGTCGACGACGACGACTCAACGCCGCAATTATTAATTTGTACAGACAGAGCTTCTCGAGGATTAGACGGTAAAAAAATTAAGCACGTGGTATTGTTTGATTTCCCGCGCGATCCATCAGAGTACGTCAGGCGCGTTGGAAGAACTGCTCGCGGCGCGTTGGGAACTGGGACAGTGACGGCACTCGTAATAGGGAGACAATTAAAGTTGGCCAGAGAAATCATGCGACGAAACTCCAGAGGCGATCCGGTTGAAGGTACGCCTACTACGACATGAACGAGTGAATATCCGTCACAGGGACTGATGATATCCGGAGAGTGTTCGAGCGTTTCATGTACATAATAATTCGAATACAAGTTTGTTTTTCTTAAAAATCCCTCTCTGGTACTCTTTTATTATGTGAGTGGTTTCAGCATATTGAATCCATAATCCATCCTCGTTTCATCGAAACGTTTTTTTTTCGTTTTGATTTTTATTTCTTGGTCCACATCCAATACGGATTCATGCACCCTTCTTTGCACACGGGCATGCAGTTACACACGGCTTTATACGCCAGATTGCGATAAACGGCGTCTCCGGCGCCATCGTTCATATTTTTGCGCATGTGATACTCCCTACGCGATGAAAAAGGAGAAGAGAATTTGAGAATGAGTGAAGAAAATATGGAATTGCCCTTTTGCATTTGACAGCAGGGAAAAAAGGAAAAAGAAAAGCGCGCGCACCAGTGGTCTTCCTTGATTTCTTCGTCAGCCGCGGCTTCAAAAATGTCGGGTCCTTGGTTGTATTCTTCGTCGTCGCTTTCGCTTTCTGAGTCGGACGTCATGGCGAATTGGATTTTGATGTATCGATTATTTGTGTAATAATAATAATTCTGAAGAATAGAAAAAAAACGCTTGCTTTGTGTTTTTTCCCTTCGCTGATGAGATCAAAAATCTCTCTCTCAAAACAAAAACACACTTCAAAAGTTCGCGCGCGTTTAAAGTCTTCACACAGCATCGTCGTTATTATCATCGTCCTCTTTATATTGCTCCTCTGATACGGCACTTTTTATTTTCAAATCAAAAAAATGATTGGTTATGATGATACAAACGATCGTCGAGTGGGGCTCCCTAGAGGTCCGGAAGTGTTTGGAGCAACGGAAATAGATGACGAACGAGATCAGTTAAAGAATAAGATTTTGGAGTTTGAGAAGCGAATAGACAAAAACAATAAAGAACACGTTGATATGCTGGAAAAAATGCGGTTGGAAACGAGAGAACTCGAACGCTTGAGAGGCGTTTGGTCAGAGAGGGGATTACCGGGTGTCTCTCGCGATTGGAACGTTCAAGAGGCAAAAACCAAGACAGAACCACCTCACATGCGGTTGGAATATAGAGAGTACATCGATTACAAAGAAGTTGAAAGGAAACGCGAGAGTAGTGGGCCAGATCGGCATTTGGTTACAAAAATGACGAAACGCGAAGGCGTAGACGATGTTCTTGCCAGAGCTTTACCGTCGACTGTATCAAAGTCTCATGGCGATTCTTCTTCTTCCCCTTCTTCTGCGCTGAAATCAAAATCGAAAAAATAATAGTAAACGAAAACACCGGCCGCGCCTCTTTCGACTCTTAATATACTAATATAAATACAATTAATTTTACTCAACTATTTGAAAAATCTCCCGTGCTAGCTCTATATGAAATTGCGGGTTTGATGTTTGCGTTATAGCGCCGCACAACGTTGCCAATAGAGATACTGAAAGAGTCGCGTAAAGCAACTGGAATTCAGACTCCTCGATTTCTCGGTTCACTTCTCCTCTATGACACAAAACATAAAATCTAAAAGCAAATATAAATGCGAATGTTGTTGGTAAGCGAATCAGTAAAGGTGGAGTTGCAGCTAAATTGAGCAAATTGGCGTGCAAACTAAACGCATCACCAAAGGCCTGCGCTGGCGCGTATAATAGCATCGTCAAGCAGACTTTTTCTAGAGCTTTCATCGTCGGCGTCTTTGGTCCCTTCTCGACGACTGGATAGTCATCCTCTGACAGTTCGTACGCACCTAGCATTGCAGAAAATCCAATCCAGGTAAAATTCCACGCCGTGGCTGAAATCATAGAAGCAATGCTATTTGGTGTGGGTGATTCGATAGGTGCCAGCCAGCCAGGAAAGTCGGGAGAGATGGATACTTGAACAGCTCGTGATATCAGCTCCAGAATCCATAAAAGACTCATCTCGCCAAGAATCAACTGAACATCAGTCACGCGTATATCCAATCTAATGTCGTCGTTGTTGGTGATGGTGTTTTTGTTTTTGCTGTTTTTGTTTGTTGTTGTTTTCGTTCGTTCGTCGTTCTCTTCATTATTACCGCTGCACCTGAGTAACTGTCTCGTCGCACACGTTTTCATTTTCTTTAGCTTTCTCGCAGCGCGAAAAGAAGAAGAAAAAGAAGAAGAAGAAGAAGAACAGTAGCGACAGGTCTGACTTTGCAACGCTTTCAACGGCGACATCATCGTCATCGTCATCGTCATCATTTTTTTCGTGTGTTCTCCACCGCTAATATTAACAACACCACTTTCATCATCATCTTTTATGAAGACGAAGGACGAGAAGTAAAATTTCTCCTCATCATGCTTGCTTGTTGTTTGTTTTTTTTCCTTCTTCCTCCTCTGTCTTTTAACGTACTTCCCGCACACAAAAAGTCACACACGATGTCAGTCACAGACGATGCGACGATGATGGATGCGTCGGAGAAAGAAGGACTTCAACATCATTCATCGCCTTCTTCCTCATCCCTACCCTCGACTGAAGTCTTTAATTACGTCGTCACCGCGCATAAACCGACGGCTGTATCCTATTCATGCGTGGGACATTTCACGCATTTGGAGAGACAAAATTTGATAGTTGCACGATCCAATCGGATTGAGATTTACCTCTTGACCGAAGAAGGATTAGAACCAGTTCTGGAGACGACGGTTTATGGACGCATCGCTATGCTTAAGCTGTGCGAAGGAAGAAAAAATGGTGACAGAGAAAACATACCAGGTCGTCTCGTCGTCGTTACGGAAGACCGATACTCGCTCGCCGTTTTGTCGTACGATGCGGCAACCAACACGCTTCGAACGGTTTCGAGTGGCGATGTTTCCGATTTGACTGGACGACCAGTCGAACACGGCATGCTCGGCGATATCGATCGAAATGCCAGGGTTATCGCTTTACACATTTACGATGGTTTAATAAAATTTATTCCGTTCGATGAGAACGGAAACTTGTTACAAGCGTTCAACGCCAACCTGAACGAACTCAAAGTTTTGGATTTCGTTTTTCTTCCGTCGACGTCATCGTCGACATCTGGGATCGCAATAGACGCGAGTGAATACGGTAATAATAACAATAATAATAACGGCAACGCATCGGACATGAATATAACATCGTCGAACGTTTCGAGCTTGACGAGGAGTATCAATCGAGAAAACGCTGGGGGCGGCGGTTTGAGTTCAATGCCAGTCATAGCGGTTTTACATAAAGACGTGAAGGACGAACGGCACGTCTCGACTTATCGCGTAAACTTACGTGATAGAGATTTAGAACCAGGTCCATTTGAACAGCGCGAAGTTGAAATAGGCTCAAAGAAACTGCTTGCTTTATCCTCTCCCATTGGAGGTTGCGTGGTCGTTGGCGAAGAAACGATTGCGTATTTAAATGAACCCGCGGGAACGATGGATGACCACGAAAACAACAACAACAAGAATAACAACACCGCAACGAAGAATGCTACAAGTACGTTGAGCAATAATGCAAACAGTAATGTCATGTTTCGCGGCGAGAACAAGTCGTCTACGTCGGCTTTAGTACGAGCTATTACTACTCCAGATTTGCTCATGTTTTCTTCAGCGTGTCTGATTCCTTCGGACGAGAATGTTTCGAACCAGCTCGTCGATAGATTTCTAATCGCGGACGAAGACGGCGATTTGTACCTGTTGATGCTGAGCAAAGGCACGACATCGACGATGAGCACTTCCATTGTTTCGAAGTTGACGATAGAAAGGTTAGGTAAAACGTCCTCGGCATCTGCAATGAGTTATCTCGACAACAGTGTGGTTTTCATTGGAAGCGCGTATGGAGATTCCCAAATAATTAAACTGCACACGGAACAAGTCAATACCATGATGTCAGCTTCGAACGAACTACCAAGCTACGTCGAAGTTTTGGAGGAGTTTACCAATCTTGGTCCTATCGTAGACTTTTGCGTCATGGATTTAGAGCGTCACGGTCAAGGTCAACTCGTCACGTGTTCGGGGGTAGGCACGAGCGGATCTTTACGCGTTATTCGGAATGGAATCGGAATCCGAGAACAGGCTCAGATTTCACTCTCAGGGATTAAAGGTCTCTACTCGTGCAAGCGGGACGAAACGATGCCTTTGGATTCCTATTTGATTGTGTCGTTCATCGCGGAAACGCGGATATTAGCAATAAACGATAACGACGAGTTGGAAGAGGCAGTGTTCCCAGGATTTGACGCATCTTCCCAAACGATTGAATGTGCAAATATTTCTGGAAATGTGATCTGTCAAGTCACAAGTAAAGGCGTTTACGTTTGCGATGCTTCGTCGGGAGAACTTGTCGCTTCATGGGTGCCGTCTGACGAGAGTCCTATAACTGCCAGTTCAGCGTCAGAGAATACCATAGCCGTCGCCACTGTCGGTGGTAATCTTCATTACCTTTCTTTTCAAGGTGGGAAGATTTCAGAGACTGGAAAAATGACTTTCGATGCTGAAATATCTTGCATCGATAAAACGCAGTGCGGCGATCGTAACGTCTGTGCGGTTGGATTGTGGAGCACGAAGGTTTTGCTGGTCGAATTAGGATCGGGGATGAAAGTCTGTCACACAGAAAATTTATCTCTCGATGTCGTTCCAAGGTCGACGTTATTTTGCTTCTTCGAAGATACAATCTATTTATTTACCGGTCTTGGTGACGGGCACTTAATAACAAACGTCGTCGATTCTTCGAGCTCAGCCGGAGGATTTGCGTTGAGTGATCGAAAATCTGTTTCCCTTGGCACGCAACCGGTTACTCTGAAATTATTCAAGTCTCAGCATTCAATGCATGTCTTCGCGGGATCGGATCGGCCGACGATTATATATTCCAACAGTAAGAAGCTCGTCTACTCAAACGTGAACTTGAACGAGGTTTTGCACGTGGCACCGTTTAATTGTGACGCTTTTCCGGATGCGCTAGCTTTAGCCAGCGGCGAACATTTGACGATTGGTGCCGTCGATGATATTCAGAAATTGCACATTCGTACGGTTCCGCTGCGCGAACAACCTCGTAGAATTGCGCATCAACCGGAAACAAAAACTTTAGCGGTGCTTACCATGAAAGAGAGCGATGTTCCTGGGCAAGAAGAAGAGTTTTTCGTGCGATTATTCGACGATAAAACTTTTGAAACTTTGGCAAAATATCCCCTCGAACCGAACGAGAACGATGCAAGTATTATTTCGTGTTCTTTCGACGGGGACGACGATATATATTTCGTTGTCGGAACGGCTTTTGCGGACCCTCATTCGGAGCCTGAATCTTCTCGAGGACGCATACTAGTTTTCAAAGTTTCGAACACATCGTCGAGTGGCGGTGGAAACGCTGTTGTCAACGGGAATGACCACGGCGACGGCCGCGCTTCCGCGTCCTCGTCTGTGCTTCAAAAGAGTCTCACGCTCGTCTGTGAAAAAGAAACCCGGGGTGCGGTGTACAATTTGAATGCCTTTTGCGGTAAGCTACTCGCCGGTATCAATTCTCTGGTGAAATTATTCAACTGGGGCGTTTCCAAAGAAAATAAACGCGAGTTAGTGCACGAGTGTTCTCACATGGGACACATCATCGCACTCAAGGTTGAAACGAAAGATAATTTGATCGTCGTTGGTGATTTGATGAAGTCGATAACGCTGCTGCAGTATCAGCGAGAATCCGGCAGGATTGAAGAAGTCGCGCACGATTTTAGCTCGAATTGGATGACGGCGGTCGAGATTTTAGACGATAACACATATCTCGGAGCTGAATCTAGTTACAACTTGTTTACCGTTCAGCGGAACGCGGACGCAGACACAGAAGATAAACGCGGGACGCTAGAGCTTTGCGGCGCCTTCCACTTGGGAGATTCCGTGAATAGATTCAGACGCGGTAGTCTGGTCATGCGCATGCCAGATCTAAGCGACGATACGAGCTCCTTGTCTGAAATCTCCACTTGGCTATTTGGCACGATCTCTGGTGGTTTAGGCGTCGTTGCGACTTTACCGAAACGCGATTTCATGTTACTTAACAAAGTTCAAGAAGCCATGCAAAAGGTAGTTACCGGAGTGGGAAACTTTAGTCACTCTGACTTCAGAAGTTTTCACAACGTGCAGCGAAGCGTAGAGATGCGAAACTTCATCGACGGTGATTTGGTCGAAATCTTCTTAGATCTATCCAAAGAAGACCAAGTCGCGGTGTCTGAACTGTCTGGAGTTTCGAATTCCGAGGACTTGGTAAAGAAGATTGAAGAAATTTCTCGTCTCACGCACTAAAGAAGAGGAAGACGAAGTAGAAAAGTACTGTACTCATTTGTAAAAAGAATTCAATAAAAACACAAGCTACTACTTCGCCATCCAATAAATTAAGACTAATGCCGAGCATATGGCACACACGGCGCTGAGAACAATCGCATCCTTGTTCTTTTTTCTCTTGATAGCTACAAGTAAATTGTTCACCACCGGGAATTTACTCCCCGCCGTGGCGAGCGCGCTAATCGTGTTATTGAAAATTCCCCTCTGCTCGTACAACGCGCTCGCCGTATTTTGTGCAACGCCAATCGCATCGTCTACTGCGATTGATGAGCTCAAGATTGAGTTTCTCTCTCGCATTGCTGCGGAAGAGTTACTCTCATCCCCTCCTCCTAAAGCGCCGTTACTTCCCCGGTGTCTTCCCTGTAACAACGAAGCGTGTTCTCGCTCTTGCTCTATGTAATCTTTCATTCGTCTGAACTCGTGATTGAACTCTTTCGCAACGTCTCTATGTCTCGCTAACGTGTGCGTTCGAGTATCCGAAGAAGCGTTCGCTCCGCTATGAATGGATGATGCCAAAGCTCTGGTCACGTCTGACAAACGCGTTAACAACGCCTCGATCTCTCCTTCTTTCGATGCGATGACATCAAAGTTTCCCTCAATTTTGTTCGTCGCCGTGTTGGGGTACTGATTATACCCACCACTACCACTCATACCGCCACCGCTAGACGTCGACGTTGTCGCGTTGTTGGTACCAACCCCGGCAAGTTTTGAAAGCGAAGCGAGGTTCGCATCAATTTCATTCTCCAATTTCCTCGCCTCTTTTCTCAACTCTTCCCACGCCGTCGAAGGAACTTTCATCTGTCCGTCGCGATACAAATGTTGTTGTTGCTGCTGTTGTTGTTGTTCTTTTGCTTCTTTTTCTTTCTCTCCTCCGATTCCTCGAAAATGCTGATTTTGCATGTATGCACTTTCTCGGACGAAGAACACACTTTGCGCGTGCAATAATTGTGCAGGTCGGTTTGAGAAACTTTTTGGCAAAAAGGAAGAAAATTTAGAAAAAGAAGAAGAAAAAGAACACGAAGACGAGGACGAAGAAGAAGGAGAAAAAGTGTGTTCGGATGCGAGGGAAAGAACGAGAGGAAAATAAGGGAAATAATGGAAGGCGAGGAGTTTGAGCATCGCGACATTCAAGCAAATACCAAAAGATAAAATTTACACTCTACTATTAGCTTCGCGATCCTCTCTATTTTTTGTTTCTTTCGAATGTTTACGTCAAAATGCTTTAATTAAAGAATGAACAAGAAATTTACATTTAATGCATCATTCCGCTTAGGCGATGACCATCTTGATGGCGTGGATCGTGGCGTTGTCGACCTTGATGTCGTTCTTCTTGAACGGGAAGTCAGCCGGGACGATCTTCTTGCCAGTGATGGTTTCGAATTCCTTGCCCGCAGCCATGTCCGCCTTGGTAACCGTGCCCTTAACGACGTGGTTCTTGCAGATGTCACCCAAGCCATCCATCTTCACAAATTCCATTCTGGTAACACCCTTGGACTTGATGAAGTCCCCGAAGGCATCGTCATCGGCGGCGAAGACCGTGATCGGGCCTTCTTGCGTGAAGACGTCTTCCTCGCCGGCGGCGGAGATGGCGGAACCCATCATGGAGTAAGACGCGGCCTTGCAGATCATACC
>Ga0182095_1932275_pt1 | contig 15442 bp, 11 predicted proteins | sample 041ome_19_FD_127784 | JGI IMG/M metagenome (GOLD analysis project Ga0182095, IMG submission 127784) | Metatranscriptome of coastal salt marsh microbial communities from the Groves Creek Marsh, Georgia, USA - 041412BS metaT (Metagenome... | ecosystem: Environmental > Aquatic > Marine > Intertidal...
CTCTCTCTCTCTCTCTCTCTCCTCTCTCTCTCTCAATCCCCGGATCGATAGAATGCTCTTGCCGTAGTAGTAGTGGTGGTGACGGTGGTATATATACGCGCGCGTGTATGTATACGCGTACAATTTTATGCGAGAGGAGGGAGAGAGAAAGTGCGGAGTTGTTGTACGAGAGTTCTTTCGACGACGACTGACTTTGTTTTTTGATTTTTGTTCAAAAACACGCGCGTGACGTAAAAAATTGCCAAAATACGAGTAGAAACTTTTATATGGCAACGAACATCATCGTTTCGCGCGTTTTATTACTCTCTTCTTATCCTTTGAAAACATCGACGCGAACTTTAAAAAGAATACCGCATTCTTCTTTATCATCATCATCATCATCATTGCGCACATCCCATCCTTCATCGTTATTAACACGAGGAGGACGCACGAATACAACAATTATTAAAAGAACGATGGCTTCTAAAAACGACGAGCAGTTAAACGCGCAAGAAGCGTTTTTGAAAGGGATGCAAGACTCCACGGAGCCGACCATTTTCGATAAAATCGTTAGCAAAGAAATACCAGCGACGGTTTTATACGAAGACAACCTCGCAATGGCGTTTAAAGACGTCAATCCCGTCGCCAAGACGCATTTTTTGGTGATTCCGAAAATCAAGGCTGGTCTTTCGCAGTTGAGCAAAGCGAACGAGGATCACAAGATGTTGTTAGGGCATTGCATGTACGTTGCCCAAATGGTAGCGAAACAGGAAAAGTTGGATAAAGGTTTCCGAGTGGTTATTAACGACGGCGTAGATGGATGCCAGTCGGTATATCACTTACATTTGCACGTGATTGGAGGACAGCAGTTGACTTGGTCGCCCGGATGCTGAGAAGAAGGCACAACCTGAAGCGCGCGAGAGAGAGAAACCAATAAATGAATTGACTAAACTATTCTATTAATATGGTTATTACAATACGCGCTCTAATTCTCTATCTATAGAATCTATTTCATCATTGCTATCCTCTTCTTCTTTATCGTCGAATGGTGGCTGATTGAAGTATTTCCATGCGATGGTTAATCCGATGTTCAACGCTGCGTTGCGACCGGCATTTTGCTCTTCTTCGTCTTCCTTTTCTTCAGATTCATCAAACGACGACGAGAGTTTTTTGGCAAACACCCTCGAGACTCGTCTCACTGCTGCTTGCGTTTCACCGTCGAGTGGCATGCTCACGCGAACGGAGAGCGCGAAAAACCACGCGTGTTTCAATTTTTCTTTTTCACTCCCATCTTTCTTCTCGGCAAATGAGTAACAATATTTCCGAAACAACGCGCTAACAGTCACATCGTCCAACGCCACGACATCGGTCATCAATGGTACCGCCTCCAGTTTCTCAGGTGCTATGTACTTTCTATTAATGTTTCTACGCGAGCCTTGCTTTATCTTCTCATCCTCGGCGTCTAAAGCGCGTCGCATCGTGACGCGTAAATTTGAAAACGAAGCTAAAAACTGTTTCGTCCACTCCGCGTTCGTTCTCGCGTGCTCGAGTATGCGCATGGTTTTCTCCCTACCCAACCCTTTATCACTTGTTGATACAAATCCATGCTTCTCTAAAATCTTTGGTGTTCTTTTATTATCGTAATCTCGAGGATTCACGTCAGAGACGACGACATTTGGGATAGTCGCTGCCTCGTATCGTACCCTTCTCAAATACTCAAATCCGTCAACCGGTTCCTCCGTTTCAAAGTCTGGGAGTGCCGTGTCCAACGGCAAACACTGCGAACGTAACGACGGATCAATCTTTTCGTCTTGCTCAAAATCCGATTCTTCTTCTTCCCCGTATTCTTCTTCATCTTCAACTCTCGCGGATGTCTCTAAGACTGGGGGCGCGACAAATACGGATGAAACCGACATTGTCAGAAAGAAAGAAAGAAAGAAACTCGCTTATTTCTGTGCTCTTCTCTATACCCGCACGCGTGCAAAAACACCTCGTCAGTACAAAATACAGGTTACAATGAAAGAGACGAATAAAAAGTAGGACCGTCTGCTGGAAGTGTTTTGTGTCTCAACTACCTCAGCAAACCCCTCGTCGTCGTCGTCGTCGTCGTCGATACGCAAAACTTTCAAAGTAACAAAGTAACGAATAAATGTTCAACTCATCCAAAACGCAACCCAATAACTACATAAAAGTATCGAGAGCTCCTCGACGCCACATCGAGAAATTACCGCGTTGAGACAGAGAGATGGAAGGTTTGATGTACCAAGTCTTTCAAGAGAAGCAATCAAATGTGTAAAAAAGGCATTTGTGTTCTTAGGATTATAAGCTTGGAGAGAGGGAAAGTCAAAGACGCGAGGCACGCGCGAAACACACAGATTAAAAAAGAAAGAACAACACGAGTCGTCTCCGTCGTAGTCGTTCATAAAACTTTCGCCGCGTGACTCACCTGAGATGCTCTTTTCTTTCTATCTATCTTTCCTTCGTATATGTATTATGGTAGGGATTCCTTCTTCTTTTTTTTTGGCGCTTGGAGCTTTCTTTTCAAAAAATCTCGTGCAACAGAACGGCACTCGACACAAAGCACGTCGACTCACAAACCGTTGTCGCTGTTATTATTATTGTGATGACGATGATGATGCTGAATAACCCACACTACTCAAAAGCATCATTGCGTTCTTCTTTCTCCTCCTTCTCCTCCTCCTACTCGCGACGACGGAAGTTAGTCTTTTACTTCGCGTTGTTCCTCGTGTGCGCGGGCCTCCTCGAAACGAAATTGCAAAAGACGAATCATCACCAAAATCATAATCAACTCTTCTCCTCCTTCTCCTCCGGGGGACAAAGAAAAATGAAAAGAGCAGGAGAAAACCACGCGGTAAGAAGAGATCAGTCACGCATCAACGCAGATGTTTACGACGACAGACGTTCAAAAACAGCGAGCGTAAACGCGAGAATAAGAGAGAAGAAAAAAGAGTTGTCCTACGAAGAGGAGGAACAGTTGAGGAAGCAAAGAATGGAAGAACGAATGCGAGGAAGGGAAGGAGAACCATTTCGACGCGAAAGCCAGGACGATGAGAAGCGCGTTCGTAATAATCGTGATGAAAAAGAACACAACGAACGTCAAGGCGTAGTAGAACACGTGGACTCGTTAGACAAAAACAACATAGTATTCGCCGCGTTCGCCTCTGCCGGGTTTCACGAATTTATGTTGAACTGGTATGCGCACACGCAAAAGTTGAACATTAGGAACGTCATAGTCGCCGCGTTCGATGCCGAGACAGAAAGAGTATGCAAAGAAAACAACATTCCGTATCTGGGCGACGAAGAGTTGAGGTACACGCATGGCGTCGTGGCGACAGGCGGACAGCCATTGCACGATCAAAACGCAAAAGTGACCATGGTTGGAAAAGCGTTTCAACAAATAGGCGCTTTGAAGGCATCTTTTTTGCTGCGATTGATGCAGAAAGGATTTAGAGTTTTAGTTTCGGATTGCGATACGGCGTGGATGAAAGACCCGCGAGAGTGGTTTGCAACGAATGAAATGGCGAAATACGTGGACATAGCAGTTAGCACAGATTGTTTGTCTTATAAGAACGAGGAGAAAGTTAGGGGATGTTGGAACGATCAATTCAACACCGGGATTTTGTTCTTAAATCCAACTGAGAAGACGAAAGAGTTTTTAAAAGATTGGCAAGTGGCATTAGAAACAACCACGCATAAGTTTGAGCATGATCAGGATATATTCAACAGATTATTACGCCAAGGCTCCGGTTTGAGACCGCCGCAACGGTTGGACGAAATAGACATCGAGAATAGAAGGGAAGGTGCAGAGCGACACAAATTGCACGTCGCGTTAGCTTCGAAAGATTTGAAGTTGGGCGCATTACCACTCACTCTATTTACTTCAGGTCATGTCTTTTTCATTCAGCAAATGCACTTGCACTTAAACGTCGAGCCTTTTGTGGTGCACACGACGTATCAATTTTCGCAAGCGAGAGGCAAACGACAACGCTTGCGCGAACATCAGTTATGGTTGATCGATGCGAAAGAGTATCACGACGGTGGTAACTTCATAATGACTTCAGAGAAACCACCGAAAGAGTTATTATCTCTAGGCATCGAGAACCATTTGAAACTTGCCTCGTGGTATCGATTGGTATTGAGGAACTTGTTCGCATATGCGGAAATTTTGAACCGCATTCCCATCCTTCCCGAATTCTCATGCTTGTGCGATCGGTACTGGGGTAACGTTCTTCCACAGTGTTACATTCCAGGTGCGGACATTCATCCTCCGTATAATAAGTGTCCAATGGATCACGTGACGAACTTACCGAATTTGGAACGCGCCGGTTTACATTTCCGCGAGTATTCATTCTTGTCAAACGCTCAAACGAGCGACAAAATTAAGCAGAGCATCGAAACGGTTTCCTTGTCTAGACAGTTCCCAACAGACGAAGAGATTCGAGAACAGTTCGGTGAAAAAACCGATAAGAGAGTTCTAGTTCTTGAAACTGCAAGTAAATCGTTTTGTACGTTCAAAGATGAAAACAAAGCGAAAGCTTTTGATTCTAAAATGCAGACGGGATTAGAAGCGGAAAGTCATTTTTGCAAACATGGCGGTTCGACTGGACGAATATGCGAAATTGGGTTTACGAAACCAAAAGGTGTGAATGAGAACAGGGATTGCGATAGAATGCGTAGCGAGGACTTTGGCTATGAGAAGTTTTACGATAAACTTTGGGACCACAGAGAATAGAAGAAAAAAATAGTAAAGATCTTTTAATGCGAAGTATTAGTCGAGCGTGATGCGTCAGTTTTGCTCCTAAAATTTGTTTTGTTTATTCACAAACGCTTCGTCTTCTAAAGTCCTTTACCCTTATTCCAATTTGATTTTTGCCAATCTTTAAACGTAGACATACCTTCATGACATCCTTCGTGGTAAGGAAGAGACGCAGCATCGCTAATCGCCGCGTTATGTCCTCTGCTCGCGAATCGCCAACACGGTTCGTTCCAACCTGTGTTCCAATACGACCCGTCCGCTCGGATATCGTACTTCGTTATCGCACCCCAGCTCGCCGCCACGGCAGAGAACGAGGACCCGTATGAACCGACAATCTCATCGCACATGCTTAAAACGCGCATCTCTGCGATGGCATTTTGTAACGATTCCACCGATGTTCGGTCGCCATCGTTTCCAAATTTAATACCTTCCATAAAGCGCACGGTCAATCCTCTTTTGTTAAAATACTCCGTGGCTCGATCGCGGGCACGAGCGTCGTCGGAAGCTAAATAAAATACGGTATCAGAAGCTGGAAATCCCAACGCTTCGGCGCGCATTCGCGCAAACCTGAAAAAAACCTCTGGCTCGGGCACTTTGACGCCTTTATCACCACCCGCCGGCATCGGTTTCTGCATGCGTAAGTGCATCCCAAAATTGTATTTTCCTAAACTCTCAAATGTCCGATCCACAGTTTTTTGAATCTTGGGCGAAGGAGTTAGTAACCATCTCGCGATGTGCCCGAACACGTTCGCGTGTTTGTTGTTGAATAACGCCTTCACTTGTTCTTTGTAGTGTTCGTTATTCACCAACAGAGGCATGGCGTAATCATCCGATTTGAACAACAATACTTTCTCCGGGTACTGTTGATTTAAATCCTTTGTTGCGATTTTCGCGTAATCGTCTCGAACGATCATCGCACATCCACTACTACTGCTACTCCCTTTCTTGTTACTATTCCCGCACGACGCGGACGAACCTATTGGAACGTACTGCAAAATTTTATCGCTCAAACTGTCTCTCAATTTGTCAACATCCATCTCCACGCCCGGTTGAAACAACTTCCCCCAACTCGCCGGGTTCGGAAACGTATCTCTCCAATGCACCAACAACACTCTATCCGTCAATAACGCCCACAAAAATGCCATCGCCACGCCTGGAAGCCTATTCCCGTAACCATCGTTCCCTCCAGATACGTATACGATGTATTTATGGTTCTCGCTGTCTTTCTTCGACCCTGTCGTCGCACTCTTGTGTTTCTCGACGTATTCCATCAACGCTCTTTCAAACGCCGGTGGACGCGCCGTGAGAGCTCGCTTTAATCGTTTCCGTAAATCTAACGGATCTTCGCTATCGCTGCTGTGCGAGTGAAGGTGATTTTGATGATGATTATGCATGAATTGATATCGAAACGAAGAGTGGTGGTCTTCTTCTCCTCCTCCTCCTCCTCCTCCGTGGTACGCTTTCGCGTTCGTCCACTCCTCGCTCGCACTCCTTCTCAGCGGTACATCAGACGAGCCAAAACTAGTATTCGTGTTTGATGAGGAATAATACCAACTCTCTTGCACGCTCAAAACAATCATACCAAGCAAAATCAATCCCGCCGCGCGAATGCACTTGGACAGCTGCTGTCGTCGCGCTTGATACGAATTCGACGACGAATAGTACTTGTTGTTTTTCATCGTCGACATCATCTTCGTATATTTACTTCAGTCCGGAACAAGCAAAGACAAAGAGAGTACACAGAGACGCGCAGACGACGACGACGACGACGACGACCGTTCACTCGCGAAACTTGCTCTTCACTTTGCTTTTACTGCTTTTACTGCTGCTGCTGCTCGGTGCTGTTGAAGCAATGCTATAAAGTGACGTCTCTTTGTTTTGCGCTGATGCCGTGTGTGATTTTTTTTTCTGATGCGTACGAGTAAACATTTATTTTCTCTGATGTCTTTTGCGACGCCAGAGAAAACACTCTGCACTTTTTCGCGTAGAAGAAGAAGAAGAGGAAGAAGAAGAAGAGAGCGAAGAGATGGATTTCCTCCCGCACGCTTTGCAGCAAAAAGTCCGGAAAGGCGTGTACGCCTTGAAAGGTCTGTCGGAGTGCGAACAGTTGGTGTTAGAGGCGACGGACAAAGAGAAGTGGGGGCCACACGGAGAAATGTTGAAATCGATAGCGCAAAGAACCGTCGACGAGGAAGAAGCGAGGAGAAAAAATAGTGGCGGAATGAACGAGGGAGAGTCGGAGACGAGAATAATCCTGCGAGTGTTGTTCGAGAACAGATTGAAAAAGAAAGATTTAGAGTGGAGGTTGTGTTACAAAGCGCTGACCGTGATTGACTTTTTAATCGCCAACGGAAGCGAAACAATCGTGAGAGAGATTACGAGAAGAATAGGGAGAGACTTGCAACCATTGAAGACTTTCGAACATCGAGATCCAGAGAAAGGAAGAGACGAAGGGATCAACATCAGACAGAAAGTGACGACCATAATCGCTCTCCTAGAGGATCCCGAACGAGTGAAAGAAGTCAGAGAGAAGGCGAGGGTAAACCGAGGGAAGTATAGCGGGATGAGCAACGAAGATTTGAAGGCTGCGAGTCGAGCTGCACGGAATGCGAATGATACTTATACTAGTAATAGAGCAACTTATGATAATAACGATAGCGTCGCTCGGGTGACGACGTCGTCGACAATGTCAGCAACAACAACACAATCAGCAACAACACCTGCATCGTCAACAAACAAAGCTGCTCAATCTGGAACGAGCGCTATGAGCAATGTACTCGACGCTTTCCAGGACAACAACGACGACGACGACGACGACGATAACGGCGACGACGATGGATTGACAAGTGGAGGAGGCAACCAGCAGAGAAGCAAAGGACCACCATCGTTCGTTCCTAAAGTTGTTATCCGGGACGCTCCTATTCCACGCTCGCCAAATCCGGCTGGTTTTAGTGCAACGTTGAAGCCACCTCCGAAAGGAGGCAACGCCTTCGTGAGCGCCAACAGTACGAACCTGTTCTTTGAAAATCAACCGGCGAGTAACACTCGTAAGTCCACGACGGCCTCCTCGACAATCTCTCTCGACGATCTCTTAGGTGTAGGTGTAGGCGGGGAAGTAACGAGCACCAATCATTCCTCGTCTACGGGGACCCCATACCAAAGTGCCGAAGATTTGTTTGGTTTCGAGGCAAACGTATCGAAGCCGCAACAACTTACGCAACATCAACCTCGCGCGCAAGTTGCTCCAGCACCAGCTGTTGTGATCGACGATTTATTCTTTGGAATGGAGTCGACGCCGACACCACCAATAGCGCAGCCGGCCGTAATGCCGAAGGATCCATTTTCCGATTTCGCCGCAGTCGCGACGACGCCGTCGAAAATAAACTTTCCTAGCAATAACAATAGTCTAAACAATAACAATAACAAGAAAGCTGATCCGCTCGACGCCTTAGATTTAGGTTTGGGTAGCCTAGGATTAAAGTAAAGTAATGTCACATAGAAACATATATCATACAAATGCAATAACTACTAAAATATATATTACAGCATCTAAAATATGCGCGCGCACGGATTCGTTTACCAGCCTCCAATTGCGGGAGGGTCGCTGATGTCTTCGTCGTAATCTGACTCATGGTCGTCGTCATCCTCGTTTGATTTTGCCGCTGGTTTGTTGTTGAACAAATCTTTCGCGAAACTCGCGAAATCTCCGAGCTGCGGCGCCACATTTTTTCGGTAAATCGTAAACAAAGAAAACAAGCGCTTTCGTCCTTGCGGCAGCTCGTCAGGTAGTATTGGAGTCTTTACCGTTGATATCTCTTTGTTTTTCTCGTTGTTGTTGTTGTTGTTGTTGTTGTCCTCGGAAGAACGTTTCTTATCCAACTCCTTTTTATTATTATTACTATTATTATTTACGTTCATATTTTCCTCGTTGTTAAACTCGTTGCGTAGCAGCGCTTGGTCTTTCTCGCTTCTCACAATATTATCGTGATTCATATTATTATTCATATTATTCATATTATTGCGTTCATCTTCAGCATCGGTGATACCTCCTCCGTTTGCTCCCAAGGACGCCAGCGGCAAGTGGGATTTTTGTCCGCTTCCATTTATCTCACCACCGGCGGCCAAAACTCGCGAATGTATTCCAAACACCGCAGAAAAACACGTCAACAGCAGCGCGATGAACAAAATAGTTCTTTTTGAAGATGACAACCACGGCAACGCGGACTCCTTTTTAAGACTCGTCGCTAAGAGCGGCGTAGAGTCGTGGTCGTCATCGATGAGTCGCGGCATTTCCCGTTAAAAATTTTATGAAGAAGTGCCGCGGACTCCCCCGCAAAAATTTTCTTTTTTGCTGCTGTGAGACTCGCGAAGAAAACAGAGAGAAAAAGTATTTTACAACAAACGCAAAAAGCACAATTCACTGACGCAATCAATCAACGTATCTCTCTAACACTCTTAGTGCCTCGCTGTATTCACACGCGCCCTTACGTTCGTCTCCACCTTGCGCTATCAACAAATTTTGAGTCAACTGTTTCGTAGCGACGTTCCGTCCCGCGCCGGTTCTCGACGCGGTAGCCGCGCCTACTGCAGTGGCTAAAGCCAAAGTTGCTTTCGCCGAAAGTTGTTTCACTTCCTTCGTCGCCGTCGTGCTATTACTATTGCTACTGTTGTTACCGGTAACATCGCCGCTACCTTTGCTACTATCATCGTTACCGATACGGTTCTTCGTCGCCGTCAATTTTTTGTATTCGAGAAATCCCATGACGATGGCGCTCGCCGCGGAATCACCGCACCCTACCGTGTCGCCAACCTCAATCTTGGGTGACCCTACTTTAATGCTATCGATATCCATATCGTTCTTGGAGAATAAAACCGCGCCATCCGGGCCGAGCTTTACGATGATCCATTCTAAGTTGCCCGAGCCTTCAAATTGCGGGTGGTTGAACAAGCTATAAGCCAACGTTCGAGGATTCTGCAACAGCTCCTCGTTTGGGTTCGGGTGTTCGACTAAAGCCGCTAACTCTTCCGCGGTCGCTAAAACAACATCTGTTCGCTTTATGAGTGAAATTAAAGCTTTCTTGCGCAACTCTGTTTCGTGAAAGGTAAACGCGCGTGGACCGGGATCGAAAAATACTGCGCCGCCGTGTTTGTGAATAATATCCGCCGCTTCGACGACGTCGTTCGGTGCGAGCTCATCGAACGCAAATCCGTTCACAAACATAGCCTTCGATTTCCTCAACGCCGCTTTCACGTCTGCGCCGAGCTTGTATTTTTCCGCGAGCAACGGCCACGGGCCGAGATCGTACGAGGAACAAAACGCGTGCGAACCAGATCCATCCACTAACACGAAACACACCAACGTTCGACTTTCCGAAGTACTATTAGTAGATGACGCCGATGAAGATAAACTCTGCTTTTCCTCGTAACTTTGAAACCCGACGCGTTCTCGCGCAACACGTCCTTCATAAACGTGCCGTAAAAATCGTTTCCAATCTGTCCTAACGAGACTGCTTTCAACCCGAGCCGACTCGCTGCGATCAAGAAGTTCGTGTTGCCACCAACCTCCAACTCCTCGCATTCCATAGCTTTCATTTTTTCCGTTCTTGCCAATAAATCGTTCAAAGTTTCCGTCGTCTTCAACTCGTTCTTGTCTTCGGGAAGAGACTCAACGGAATGGAACACGTCCACGCACATATTTCCGAGCGTGACCACATCGATATCTTTGATAGAATCATCTCCAGAAGAAGACGAGGCAGAAGAGGAAACATGGACAACCTCAGATGCGTTTCGTGAACCGTTCGCTCCTCTTCTTCTCGTCGCGCTGCGACGTTTATTCGTTTGCGAGAGTGCGATTTTTACTCGCTGGTGGTAATGTTGGACACTCTGTAATAGTAGTAGTTGTTGTTGTTGCTGTCGTTGAAGCATCATCATCACTTTCTATTTTCTGTCTCGCCCAACCCCTATATATATATATATAAACACACACACACAAAAGAAAACGTGAAAACAGATTCACGAAAAGCCGCTTTGACTTTGACACCACGCGCGCGTCTCGAAAGCGCTCTTTCTTCTTCTTCTTCTTCTTCTTCTTCAGTGTGATTTTTTCTCTTCCTTTTCGTTTTTTTTTTGACGAGTGTTGATGCGCAAAAAGGAGAGAGATCGAAAATTCGAAAAATTCGAAATCGTCACGTGTCGCGCAGAAAACCGGCACCACAAGACACGGATAACAGGAAGGAAACCTCCTCTCTCCAAAACTCTCCCTCTCTCTCTCTCTCTCTGAAGGTCACGCGCGACCACACGACGAAAGAGGAAGATATATTTCACATAGAAATCCAAGGAAAAGAAAGCGAAGCGAAAAAAGAAACTCAGCTCGCGCAGTATCAGCATCATCATGTCGCAGTCCACTTCTTTACTTCTCTCCTCCTCTTTATTTACGTCATCGTCAGCGTCTTCATCTTCTTCTCTGAGAAGATGCAATCGATCTTCGTCTTCGTCTTCGTCATCAACCGCTCATCGTCGACATCGTCGTCATCATTACAAAACGCGAGCAATGTCATCATCTGCAGAGCCGGATTGGAAAGTGAAACAGAGAGAACAAGACGCGTTGATTGGCAAAGAGGAAACCGCAGTGAAAACCAGAGTGGTTGAGATGTTAAAACCGATATTAGAAGGTGCAGATAAAGTGACTTCTCAAGGGGACGAAAACGCAGCGCAGATGCAGTTGCAAGGCGAATTATCAGAGAAAATCAGAGAGGCGACGAAAATGTTGGAAGAAGGCTTAGTCGAGAGAGATTCGCAAGTGAGATTGCTCTTGCTAGCGGCGTTCTGCTCAGAACATTTATTGCTATTAGGCCCGCCCGGGACCGCAAAATCTGAGATTGGTCGAAGGCTCTCGGCGTTTACGCAAGGACAATATTTTGAGAGATTGTTGACGAGATTTTCCGTCCCAGAAGAGTTGTTCGGACCGCTGAGTATGGTTGGATTGGAAAAAGATATGTACGTGAGAAAAATTGACGGATATTTACCGACAGCACGAGTCGCATTCGTGGATGAGATTTTCAAAGCGAACTCAGCGATTTTGAACTCTTTGCTGACTATTTTGAACGAGCGCTTGTTCGATAACGGCAACGAGCGCATTGAAGTTCCTTTGCTGTGCTTAGTCGGTGCGTCGAACGAGTTACCAGAAAGCGAAGAGTTGGATGCGTTGTACGATCGATTTTTATTGAGATCTTCGGTAGAGCAAGTATCCTCGACGGCGCTGAGAGATTTGTTGAAACTCTCCGAGGCGTCTGAAACGAAAGCGAGAGCGGATATCAACGACGAGCAAAAGTTTTCATTGAAAGCGAGCGATTTCCAGGGCGTCAAAGAAAAAGCGTGCGAGACAACTACCGTTCCAGATTCTGTCATTAACTTGATGACTGATTTGCGCGCTCATTTACAGGACAAGTGCGAACCGCCCATTTACGTCTCCGATCGTCGTTTGTTGAAAGCGGTGACTTTATTGCGTGTGGCGGCGTATACGGATGGTCGTTCCGTGGTTTCCGATTTCGACACGTTGCTCTTAGCGCATGTTTTGTGGCAACGCCCGGGTGAGTCTGCCATGGTACAAGACTGGATTTTAGAACGCTTAGCGAAAGAGAGAGGGGTGAAGCAAGTGCAATACCTTCTCGCCGCTTTGTTCGGTCGAGCGTGTCGATCGGATGAAAACGACCAGGAAGAATCCGCGCAGCTCTTAAAGGAAGCGCAAGGGTTGAAGGAAATCTTAACATCTCAATTGAATGACTTAGCCGGCGCTACCGCGGGTGGAGTTCCTCAGCTGAAAAGACACGTTTGGTTATCTCCGGCCGAGTCCGAACGCGCGGCGCAGTCCTTGTCGCCTATGTTTAACAAAGCGAGAAAAGGTTTAGAAAAGTTATTAGAAGAGTGCTTGACGTTGGAAGTCGCGTTGGAGCGGAAAACAGAACCACACGTCATGGCGCTGTTGTTGCCGGAGTATTGGGCCGATTTCATTCGGTCTGGACCGATTGAGGATGTCAAGCCGCTCGGGTTGAAGTAAGAATTTTAATAACAGTAAAATCATCACTGCTTTTTTTGTCCAGTATTTTTGAACCCCCATAAATATAAACCGAACCGCGCTGAGCTGTTTGCACCGAACATTACACGCCATTTATCGTCATTAACAAACGAGATAATGATCGTCTCAAGAAGTTCGTCGTCGTCGTTGTCGTCCGTATTCTCGTTCCTTCTGAGAAGATCGACGACGAAAGCAACAACAACAGCACCCAGAACAACGCAAAAGATACAAAAATATTCGCCGGCGACGACTTACGGACGCACGGGCGAAACTATCGCGCGAGATATGCGCAGAAAAGATTTAGCGGAAGAGACGAGATACTTTGCGCACGAAGATTACGAATTGTTGCGCAAGCTCGCGAGAAAAGCGAAACGCTCCGCGGACGAGGCCAATCCAGAAAGAGGTCAGAAATTGAGAGAAACGGAGAAAAGAGAGCTAAAAAAACTGGTTCCTTCCCTTGGCGACGGCGACTTGACGAAAATTCTCGATTGGTTGCATAAAGATGGAACGGGAACGCGAGCGTAGTGCGTATGTGTTCTGAACTATCTGTTTTACATCAAAAAGGGTATATACTAAAAGAATCAACCGAAGAAGGACGCCACGTAACCAATAACTTTCATTCCGGTCCACGCCAAGAAAATCCCTCCCACGCCATAAAAGAATATCGTCGCGTCTTGACGCATTTCACGCAACTCTTGCTCAAGCAACATTAATCTCTGGTCGATTTCTAACGCCGATTTCGCATCTCCGGCGAGTAACTCCTCTGCTTTCTTCAACATCTCCTGCGCTTGTTCGAGTGTAAAATCTGGTTTGTTTTTGTACGCGAAGAAATGTTCCGTAACCTTATCTTTCATCGTGTAGAGCTCGTCCAAGTCCTTGTCGGTGTTCCTTTTTGCCTTGTTGTGAGTCACATTTGTCCTGTCATAATCGGAGTCGTCCACATCGCTTCCGCTCGCAAAGGCTTTATTGCGCGTCTTGAACGGGGATCCGAATCCTCCTCCTTTTATTTGTTGATTCCGCGACGACGTCGCAGATTCTCGTCTTTGCGTATCCGAGTCAAAACACGTCGCACTTTTACCATCCTCGTCCGTGTTGCTATCTTCCTCTTCGTCGTGTCGAGCAGGATCGTATTCTTCTCCTTCTAAAATCGAATCGATCTGCGAAACACTTTCTTGACGGATAATCTTCACGTGTTTCCCTAAGTTTTTACCTCTTTGAGATAAGTCGTCCCCTTCATCTCCACTTTCGGAGAGAAAATTCGACATGGACCCGGACGGAGACGGCATACCAAACGCATCTAAAGCATCGCTCGGTGAGAACATCGCTTCCATCTGGTCTACCGAAGATTGTCTCGATAAATTTTGAAAAGACACCGCGCTTCGTCCTTGGTTGCTCGATCTCGTAGCAAACGCCGGTTCTGACGTGGGAGGTGAAGATGAAACATGCGAAGGCGCAATTGTCCTCGCCGCAGTGTTGAAAGTCACCGTTTTGTTGTTTTCGTTGTTGCTGCGATTGTTCTCTTTCTCTTTCCTACCGTTTGTTTCCTTCGTCTGCGTCGAATCAGCCTTGTTGGTAAAGTATCCGTTCTTCCGCCCAGCACTCGGCGATGGCGTTCCACCACTTTCCGAAAAGTAATCATCGTCCTGGTCTCGCATTTCAATCTTTTTTTGGTGCATTTTTACTTTCGGTGGTGGCGACGTGATGTTGTTGCTCTTTTTCTTACTCTTCGCTTCCTCTATGTCATTGATGGCGGCATCAAAATTCAAGTTTCTCTGCGATGGTTTTCCTTTATTATTCGTTTTACTCGTATCTTTTTCTTCTCTGGAGATGAATTTTTCCGCCTCCTGTATGACTTTCGTCATCGGCGATAGCGCGTTCGTCGGAGAGGTTTGTTGCCCTTGGTCTTTCCCTAACGACTTGTTGTTGTTGTTGTTGTTCATAATTTGCTTCGTGTCCAAATACAAATGTCTCTTCGCCGCGGGCGACTTATTCGTGTTATTCCCTCTCGATACCACCGTCGTCCACTCCGACGACGACGACGACAAACCATCGTCGTCTTTACCAGCGCCTCGCGTTTTCTCCCTCTCTCCTTCTCCGCTCTCTTTCTTCTTCTTCCCCGGCGAATCCCACAAAAATTCAGTCGCTTGTTCTAACAATTCGTTTGAGTTGTCAGTGTTGTTGTCTGCAGATATGCTCCTCGGCTTCTTCTTACTGCCTTCCCCGATAACACCGCTCATTTTCTTTCAAAACAGACGGGAAAAACGTTTCTTTCTCTCTCTCTCTCTCTCTGTGTGTGTGTGTGTGTAAGTGTTTTGAATTGTTTTATTTCCGTGCACCAACAGCTCGCGCGCAGCCGTGCGAGTTCAACGAATTGGAAATGCAGTTTTTTTAGGAAAGAAAAAACACACTCTTCCTCAACTTTATGTGAACACACAAACACACAAGTACTTTATGTACTTTATCAACATCAACATCAACATCGTTTTTATCGCTCATCGTCGTCATGTCATTGTTAAAAAATAGTTTTTCGCTGGTGCTTTACGCGTGTTAGTAATTTACTCCTGCTTTCGTCATCAGAGAAAGAGAGAGAGAGAGAGAGAGACAAAAATGGC
>Ga0182095_1113032_pt1 | contig 15431 bp, 7 predicted proteins | sample 041ome_19_FD_127784 | JGI IMG/M metagenome (GOLD analysis project Ga0182095, IMG submission 127784) | Metatranscriptome of coastal salt marsh microbial communities from the Groves Creek Marsh, Georgia, USA - 041412BS metaT (Metagenome... | ecosystem: Environmental > Aquatic > Marine > Intertidal...
GTCCGTTGTTGCGTTCTCTCTCGATCGTCAATCCGCAGACAGAGAACACAACGCACGCGTGAGACGAAAAAAAAACGCTTCCCATATCTCGTCGCGGGAGAAGAAGAGAAAAGAGGCGGTGTTGTCTCTCTGTGTGTGTGTCTGTGTGTTTTATATCTCTGCACCACCGCGCGAGCAGATAGAGACAAACAGAGACGGAGAGTTTTTTTTTTGAGATAAACAGTGAAAAAGCAGGTTCTCCGCCGCTCGGAAAGAAAAACCAATGATGGCGGCTTCCGCGTCGTCGTCGTCGTCGTTCGCGCGGGGAGGAAGCGCTTTCGCGCAGAAAGTTGCCTCCTCCTCTTCTTCTTCGAAGACGCCGCGCGGTGGTGGTAATAGTGCGAAGAAGCAACACCGTGGTCGATGTTCTAGAAGCAGCAGTTGTTCGAGAGGAGGAAAACTCGGAGCGCCGGCGTTGGGGGTGATGGCGTCTTCCTCGTTTTCGTCCTCTTCTGCCCTGCAAAAAGAGGGCACTTCGTCTTCTTCGTTTTTCAAAAACAACAATCACAAGAACAAATATCGCGGGCGCGGCGCGTTGCAAACCTTGTGCGCCGCGAAGAAAGGTAAAAAAGGGAACCGAACGCTACCGATGGACACGGAGTACATGTTCGATCCGAGAATTCCTCGACTGAAGAAAGGGCACAAAGTGCGCACGACGGAAGATTTCGAGGAAAACCACAAGGCGTATTACGACCAGGAACCGGGCGAGTTGCACGAGTTGATGTCGTACGAGAGGCCGCAGATGATTTTTCCAGAGTTGCCGCCGAAATTGACCGGAGGGGCGCGAGTGATTCCGCCGAGGATCTTTAGCAAGTGGTTAGATCCGTACATAACGGATTACTGGACCGTGCCGAGGATATTGAAAGCGCAAAGGATTTGGGATTTCGAGAAGGATTGTAAAGAAGTGGACGCGTTGTTGGAGAGAATCGATACGACCAAAAGACGGGTGAAGAAGAAGAATTACGAGCTGTACGCGCCAGACTGGATGAAAGAGCAAGACGCGAAACTGTTAGACATGCTGAAGAAAAATAAAGGGTTCGAAAAGATGTTGAAATCGGAAAAGAAGCGTTTGTTGGCGAAATTTAGAGCGCAAGAGAGGACGTTTCCGGAGCGGTTTCAATCCGAAATGAAATGGGGGAAGCGATTGTGGATGCGAAAGTTTCCGGATTGGTTAGACCAAGCGGAGAAACCAGAATACATCGAAGAGTTGATCGATTATTCGGAGCTGATGAGGGATTTGCAAAAGCAACGCATCTCTAGAATTAAAATTTACGAGGAAGGCAAAGTGGCGATTTGCGAGTACGAAGACGAGAAACACCGGTTAGATTACGATCGCGAATCGTACGGGGTGAAGAAGTGTAATTTGCCCGGCGACGCTTGGGATGATTTAGTCATACACTGCCAAAGAGCGTCGGTGACGCCCGACTTCATCGATTACGACGTTTGGGCGACCAATCCGTCCAGTTGTCAGCTGTTCATGCACCGATCGCCGCTGTATTTCGGAAGCTTGTTACAGACGACGTTACCGTGGTACGGAACGATGGCTTTTTTGACGTTGATTGCGATGACGAGAAGGAAACCAGAGCACTGGGCGATTTTTCAAGGGAATCCAGCGGGTAAATCTGAAACGAAAAAGTATAAACCGCCGGATTCTATCAAGAGGGATAAGAAAGGAAAGTTGGCGAGACAACTCGGCATTTCTACGTACGTCTTGGATCAAATCATCTCCGGGAAAAAGACGTTGCAACAAGTGCAAAAGATGAGCAAAGAGGAACAAAACGAAGAGTCGAAGAATCCATTCGTGGCCATGACGAAATCGAAAGCGAAGAAAATCTCCAGGCGCATGTCAAAAGTGCGCTTTAACGACGTCGCCGGTTTGGACGAAGCCGTGCACGAGTTTCAACAGGTCATCGACATCATGAACGGCGATCCCAAATACGAGGGTCAAATCGTAGACCCGCCAAAAGGTATTTTATTAGAAGGTCCGCCTGGTACCGGGAAGACTTTGTTAGCTAAAGCTGTCGCTGGAGAGGCAATGATGCCTTTCTTTTACGCAAACGGCTCGGAGTTTGTCGAGATGTTTGTCGGCGTGGCGGCGAGCCGCGTGAGAGATTTGTTCAAACGAGCTCGAGACGTCGCGCCGGCGATTATCTTCATCGACGAATTAGACACGCTAGGTAAATCGAGAGCGTTTTACGACATGTCCGATCCAGCCTCGCAAGAGCGCGCCCAAGGCTTGATGCAATTGTTGGTTGAAATGGACGGGTTCGATCCGAACCAAACGCCAATTTTGGTCATCGGCGCGACAAACTTGGCGTCGAACTTGGACGCAGCGTTATTGCGTTCCGGACGATTCGATCGCTCATTTAGAGTCGGAAATCCCAAAAGATCCGAAGATCGATTGAAGATTCTCAAAGTGCACGCGAAAAAATTGAACGTGAACCACGACAACGACGACGCGTTTTTGAAGAGAGTTTCGGAAATCACGGAGGATTATTCCGGCGCCGATTTAGCGAACTTGTTGAACGAAGGCGCGATTTTATCCGTTCGGAGAGATAAAGAGTTCATGGACATTGACGATATCGAAGCCGTGATTGAAAAGCAAGTTGTTGGTTTGGTCGGCGCGCCGTTGCCACACAGTTGGGGTAAAGAACACTTGGCGATTTTAGAGGCTGCGAGAGCGGTGATTTGCTCGAGCAGACCGCAGTTAACGCCCGAGTTGATTCAAGTCACGTTGAAACCGAGAGGCGAAGCCGTTTCGTCGTTATTGTACGTCAACGAACCCGACCACGTGACGCAAGCGAAATTGCACGCGCAAGGTCCGGATACCATTGAGTATTACATCGAGTGCGCGGCGTTGCTCATTTGCGGTCGCGTCGCGGAGAGAGTATTCTTCGGCGAAGACGACGTCTCGTTGTCGACCACGCCAGATGTCATTTACGCACAAGACTACATCTCTCGAGTCGTCAACGATACCGGCATTACGTATTTACGAGACGGTAAAGTTCGCCCGCACTTTGACCCGGCCATAACTGAAGGATTCAGATTGGATAAAATCTACGGCAAAGACGACCAACAGTTGATGTTGAAAGCGGCGATGAAACGAGCCGAGCAGTTGGTCAGAGAGTACGCTCCGGTGATTAAACAAGTCGCCTCGGAATTGTTGGTGGACGATAGGGTCTACGGCACGCGCATCAGAGAGTTGATTGATGAATTCAACAGCAAACGAGACGATGTTTCTGTCATCCCGACGTTGGTCGACACGTACCCGGAGAAGAAGGTCCACGAGGTGACTTTGGAAAAACCGGAACCGTGGGTCAAAGAAGGCACGAAAACCCGAACGAAGAAAGAAGGCGAAGGCGAACCGAACTTGTTCGATTTGGAAATTGGCGCTCGACACTGGCTCAACGCCGCCACGGGTGGTTTCTACGAAAAGGAGGAGAACGTCGACAGCGCGTTTGACGAGAACAGAGATTTCGTGACGACGTTTGAAACTCCCGAAAATAACTACCGCCAGAACTGGACGGCGTTTGAAATCAAGCATCAATTGTACACAATTCCGACGATAAAAGAGGTGGACGCGTTTTGGAAAGATGAAGTCAAAGGCATCCACGATGATTGGCCGGACGAGTGGTTACCGAAGTGGTTGCAGCTGAGGCCGGAAAGATACGGCGGCGTGGGAAAACCTTTGGAGTGCTATCGACAAATGCAAAGAGACCGAATCGCAAACGGTGGCGGCAAGGAAGGCTTTGATGTTGTCATTCAAAAATACTTAGCAGGCGAGTACGATAAGGATTGGCGCGGTTTGTCTGAGAAGGAACAAACGAGAAAGAAGGAAATCGAAGCCGTTGGGGTCAAGACGGACGAGAAGCCGTTCGGAAGTTGGCAACCGTTTGATGACGATGGCGATGCGCGACAACGTCCGTTATATGCCGCACCAGGGACAGGGAGATTGAATGATCCGAAAGACGTAGGACCGGTCGATGGGTACACTTACGTGCCGTCTACTTTGTCGTCGTCTACTGCGACGGTTGCGGCGCCAAAACCTGCACAAACGATGAAGTCTACGTCTTCAGACACTACTACTAGTAACGGAGACTTTATCAAGAACGCGTGGCAGTCGCAGCTAGGGTCCAGTCAAGTTTCTTCCCAAAAAGGAGATTCGCGGTCGCCTTTGGGATCGAGCGTCACCGAACCAAGCGTTTCCGAGGATGTCTCAAGCGCGTGGAAGAAGCAAGGATTTGATTGCACTAAAATCGATCGCGTCTAATAACACCCGATAATACAACAGCAACAGTTCTAAAAAGCAAATGATTAGTGATTAGTTTTTCAATAATGCGTATCTTCGCCTTGATGTCCTTCCTTTTGTTTGCTCCCCGATCTTTTTATTATTAACCGGTATATGCTGTGAAAAAACGCGCTTATTTTTTCATCAGATCTGAAAAAAAGAAAAGAGATACAACAAAACCCACGAACGTCATTCGCGTGCTCGTTCAAACAGCTGGGGATGTAAACATGGCGATATCCATTCTATTCTCGTAATCGGCTCCTTTCTTCTAAAACTAAATACATCATCTAATCGCGTTGTATTAAAAGCGGCTACTTTACATATTGAATTCTATTTATCTATCTAAATCGCTCGTATAGATGCCACCGAGAGACGGTAGACTCGGAGCGATTGCACACTTTAACGCAAAGTTTGCCGAGTATGTCAAACGCGCATCTCCATCTTCTCCTCCGCCGCCTCCTCCCGGATAACTCATCTTCAAAAGCTCAAACGTTGTCATTTCACCTTCTTCAGGTGGCATCGTTCGCAGCGCCATGCGCTCAAACTCGTCCCAGGTTAGGAAATCCTTCAAGTGTTTGCTTTTCCATCTTTTCGCGATTTCTTTTGCGCACAAAGCGCGCTTCTTTGCGTCTTTACACTTTGGCGCCAAATGTTCCAACGCGAATTTCAACTCTCGCTCGATGGCGTGTCTCGATAATACAACTTCCCTCGCGAGCAGACGCAACGTCTCGTCGTTTTCACCGTTATCGTTATCTTCGCGAATGATGCGTTCGTCGTTCTTCGCTTCCTCGATTCGCGCAAGCAAACGATCAACGATATCGACGCGAAAGGCATTCGCAGATTCGAAGTGTCCGAGTTGCGCGGCAACAGTCGACAACGCCGCGTCGTTAGACCACGCGATGGCAGAACCGACAATTTGTAACAAAACGCGACCTTCTGAGGTAATATCGTCGTCCTCTTTGTAATTGCGCGAATGTATGACGGCGCGTTTGATTTCTGCTTCCAGTTCGCGTTGATAGTGGACTTTACGCTCTGAGTTCGCTGGTTCCATCGCGACATGTGCGAGAAGACAGTTGACGCGAAGTGCCGGGTTAACAATGCGTTTTTGAAACGTCGCCGATGCTTTTTGGTTATGGTACGCAATATCAAAGAGTTTATTCGTGTTGAATGGCGTTTTGCTGTTTTCGCTGTTTTGATCGCTTGATCGAGGTGAGGTGGAAGGCGAAATGTTCGTATTGAACCCAGTGTTTCCACCGGATGCTGCGCTACGAGTGTGGTTGTAACTTAAGGCGTTGATGCGACCTTCCTCGCCCAGCGCCCAAAACAACGTAGGCAAGGCAATAGAGAGGCTTCGCGGGATGTTGTTTTGTTTGAGTTGATTCTCAAAATCTTCACCCACAGCATTGTTGATCTTTTCTCCGCCCTGTTTCGAAGCGATACTTTTTCCTCCACTTGTTTCGTTATCGCTCTCGTTCTTCTTCGTATCTTTACTTTCCTTCTTGCCGAACAAGATATCCTCCTCGCTCGATCCTACGTTCAAAGCGCGCACGAGCGAACCAACTGTGCGCATATGCACGGAGACGGAATGCGTTTTTGGAGCGTTAGTACGATCTCTCGTCCGTCCATTAGCGCGTTTCGCTTCGAATAGGTGATGCTTTCGACTGCTACCATCACCACCACCACCACTGCTAAAGGACTTATCATTTTTCTTCATCGGCGAATGCGTCGGCGTCGTGAAGGTATCGCTGGCGCTTAAGTCTCCTTGTTCTTTGAACGCGTTACGATTACCCTCTTCGAATGCTTTGATTGCATTTTCCATACGTTGCCATTTTGGAATGCTTTCGTTGTCGGTCGCATCACGCTCATCCTCAAACTTTTCGCTACTTGGAGAATCTGCGCAACACGTTTGCGCCAATTTATCTACAAACTCTTTGATGAACTCGGAATCGGCGAGTTTCGGTTCAAACTGCGCGTCGTTCTCGATGTCTACGAATTGCTCTCGAGTAATTTCTTCCTCGGTACCATCATCCTTGATAATCACCACGGTTGTTGATGCTGAAGCAGAGACTTCAGCGTCGAGGAGTTCATCGCATGCCTTCAGACACGCGACACCTTCCTTGGACGACCAAGCGATGATATTTGCGCGTGCAATCCGCGCTGTCTGAACGGCTACTTCGATATCTCTATCGCGCGAGCGCTTCAAGCACTCTCTGGCATCCGCACGAAATGACTTTTCTGCGGCAAAGTTATTAATACTGCTGCGTTGTCTGCTCCCGCTGTGTGAAGGGGACCCGCCGAGTGACCCGGCGCGAGACCCGGCGCGAGAGCCCCTTCTGGAAAACGTTGCAGCCGGCGATGACGGCTCGGAATTAAAGTCATTCGTTCCAGAATCCCACGCGTCCATCGTTTCTAGTAAATGCTCTGTAGCACGCACGTGCCATGAACGTAAACACGCGTCGCAAAACCTCGAGAGCATTTTGTACCGTTTCTGTGGGGAGTCCGTATCTGAACGCACCGCAAAGTAATACATAGCCGCTGCTGTATCGCCTCGCCTCGCACTCAAAGCACGTTCGCACGCGTGTAATGCCATCTCTGACGCATCTAGAGCTAAAGCATCCGCTAACTCTCTCGCCCTCGAGATTCGACCGCTCAATGCGAGTTTCTCGTACAAGTCAAAAACCGATGCGGTAGGTGTAATTTCAAACACTCGACTCGAAGTCCAGCACACCACGCCTTCAAGAATGATTGAATTACGTCCGATGATTTCGCCGTCGTCGTCGATATCACCGTCATTGTCATCGTCCTTCGTATCATCGGTGCGTATATCTGGAGCCATATCGATCGCTAACTCGTACTTTGACGAGCGCACTGGTATGCCTCTCACTAACCCCTTGATGGCTCCGTACTCCACCGGCAAGACAATTTTCTGCACCAGCGTATTCGTCGCCCGACTGATGACGGAAATCGATCGTGAGGACGTGACAAAAAAGGCAAAAGCATCTACAATATACGCAAATCGAGGCAAACTGTAATTTGGCGTTCGGATAGACGCAATAACTTTTGAATCAGAAACTTTTGCATCGTAAACGTCCACCCGACCATCAGCGAAGGAGGAGACTACGAACGATTTCCCGCCGTGTTCAAGCGTCGAGTGACCAGCGAAGTTCTCCGGACGCGACACCAACACACCACCTTGGAAGCTCGGAGAATCCACGATACTTTCGTGCGTCTCGTAACCGTCGTGTCCAAATCGACTTCCCACTTTCTCGGGTCCAGAAAACAAGACGTTTTGTTCCGGTACGCAGGAAATTTCATCAATTCGGGCCGAGTACGTTTCTAAATCCAGCGTTTGAAAGTACGTGTCGACGTCTTTGTAGGTGTTAAATTCGTCGTCCATGTCGTCATCTTCATCGATACTTTTCCTATACTCATTCTCGTAATTTTCCTCGTAGTTCTCGTTGATGGACATTCGCGATTGGCGATATTTTTGCGGCATGGAGTTTACGCGGTCAATAGCGCCGATAGTATTTCCATGTTCATCCCGTTCTCGCGCGACACGTTTGGATAGTAACAAAAATGTGCTGCTGGAGCTTGTCTTTTCGTTATTCATTTTGTCACCTGTCGTCGCAGACGGTGAGAAATCGTTATCCAAGGCTTCTTCGCTGTTGTAATACTTTTGCGATTGCCGTTTGAGAATCTCGTGCACGCGTCTATCATCGATAGCCTCTACAAGCTGGAGTTTTTTCAACGGATTACACTTTGTTGGCGTCGTCATGAGTAACTCTCCACTTTCAATGTCCCACAAACGTACGACTCCGGTAGAGTCGCCGCAAATTGCTATTTCTTTGTTGTCCTTAGCTCTCCGCCACCATACAACAGAACGCGCCTTTGCCGGTTGTTGGGACCGCTTTTTGTCTCTACTGTTCACACGATCACCAACGCCACTCTTCTTCGAATCTTCTGCGAGCATGCGAACAGCTTCTTTCATCTTATATGCTTCGGGTGTTTTCGCTAAATTTTCGCTATTTCTCCTACGAGTTTCAGAATCGTCGTCGGAATCGTTTTCATTGCGTCTCTCTTCATACATTGCACGCATGAATTTTGGATTCAAAGTTGTACCCAAATCGATAATGTAGCATTTACCCGAGACAGTACCAACGAGCGCTCGCCCACCAAGAGGAGCTAATGCGATGCACGTTATTGCATTCTCTTCACCGGGATACCATGGCAAAGCTGCCGTCGTCGGTTTGAGCACCATCTCGCGGTATCCGCCGATCGATCGAACTAGTAAAAACGTCTCCACAGTTTCCTTGTGCGACACTTCAATCTTCGGAGCGATCACGCGAACGTTCTGCTGCTCTTGATAATCTCGATGATCTTGATTCTGTCTCACCGGGAACGACGTCGAATCGCTCGTCACGACGACCACATTCTTCTTGGATTTTTGCGCTATGCCTTTCGCAGAAGATGATGTGGAAGATACCATTTCGTATTGAAACTGTGGAATCGTCCGCGTCGTCGTCTCTGTCGATCTAGACACGCACGCGCTCAGTAATATAAACCTGGAGGTGGCAAATTTTGGGTTCGTGTGCACGTCTTCGTACGCCGCGGCGACTGCACATAACTCTCGCGGTTTTCTGTGCACCTCTTTCACCGTGGACGGTTCCGTAGGATACTTTTCGTTCTCACTCGATCCTCCGGCTCCTCCTCCCGGCGACGCGGACCCATCCGTGATGCGATTATCGGTGCGATAATTTGTCCATCCCAAAAAGTTTGTTAAGTTCATCGCGATATCTATCACTGATTTATTCGCTCCGGAGTGATATCCGCCCCCTTCAAACGATGATTGATGCTGTTTCCGATATTGTTGCCCGCTCCTTTCCGAAAACATCGTCGAGCTCGTATTCGATTCCCACCCACTGCTCCCACTGGCTGGCGAAATCGCTCCCGACCTGTATCCATCTTTTTGCTGTTGTAACTGTCTTTGTCTCTGTTGCGCTTGTTGCAACTTTGTCGTCGCCGCCGGCGTCCCGGAATTCACAACCCCAATCCGTCTCTCCAAAGTGAACAACTGGACATTCAGCGCGGGCCTACTCAACTCTCCATCTTCACCTTCTCGCGAGCGATCTAAACTCTCTTGATAATCCTCTCTCGCGATGTCCACGAAATTCGCCCGCAACTGATATCTGTAAAAGTCATTGCCTCTCTGGAACGATTCCAATTCTCTGACTAATCCTCCCCCGTGTTGATGATCGTCCTCATCGTCGTTATCGTTGCGTTTCCTTTGCGCGTGGAAGAAATCTTCCAACAGGACCGGTTGCGCGTGTAGTTCCGTACCAATCCGCGGCGTGCTGTTTTATTTGTGTTGGAGAGGAAAGAGAGAGCAAAATTGTTTTTTTGTTTTGTTAGTAAATTGGAAGAATTGGACGAACGAAGAGAAGTGCACTCACATCGGCGGTCGCGGAGGTTTGTGCGACAGCAATCGCGGCGGCGACTTGTAGATGCTGTTTCTGTTGGACATTTTCAGTGTTTGCGACGCGTCATCGTTCGTGAGAGCGTTTGTCTCGCGATATTGAATGTGTATAAAAAAAAGCGCGCGCTCCTAAATTTTATTATGGTGTTTACAAAAAGCTATATGTGAAAATGTACACTACGTACGAGTATTATTGCTCGGCGTCGAACGTCACGACGGCTAACGCGCCGACGATGCGTTCAATGAGCGCAGGTTCGTAAGCGACTAACGCAAAAATGAGCTCTTTGAATTCCTTTTCCGTCAACATTGCTTTGGCGTCGACGTCTTGGTCGTCTTTTCTTCGCATCCGAAGGCGGTTTTCGTTCAGAGCGTGTTGACGCTGCGAAGAAGCTCCGGAGAGAAGGGCGAGCGCGGTATCTGACGCGTCGCGTCCGAGTCGAGCGCAACACACAAAGGTTTTCGCGGCGTCGCGAAACGCCTTTGGGAACGCGTGGTGTGTCTTTGGAGTCCATACCAATGGCGAGGCAATCGACCAACAGGACGTTGACTGAACGGTGCTGGAAAACAGGCGGATGGCTGTATCGGAAGCAGACTTCGAGGCGCACAGAAACGCCCTGTCCGCCACAGCAAAATTGACCGAACCAGTCGAGGCGAGAGACTTTGGATCGTGAGCTGCGCTCAACGTTTTGAGCACTGCACCCGTGCGGGGTAGCACGACGCTCACGTCACCGTTGACGTGAGCGAAAAAGACGTACGAAGAGCTCACCGGGGAAGCGGTCATTGAATCCAAATCTATGGGACTAGTCACGATCGAGTCTTCCAACTCCACGCGATGCGTTTCTTCCACGTGAATTGTTCGCGAACCCGTTTGCTTGTTCGTTGCACTCGCGACGTTATACATCACTATGCGAACTACGCTGTCTCGTTTCACCACGTGCCGCGCCATGCCCTTTTTCCTAGCAAGCTTGTGCAAATGACTGCTATTTTCAGAAAAGCTCACGCAGAGTTTCGGATGCGCGTGCGCGGAGCCTTTCCTCGCCGCGGGTAGCGCGCACATCCCGCCAATGAACTGCTCAGCCCCCCTCGTCACTTGTGGAACTTCACCGTCGTCGTGCACGCTCGCGGTATATTTTTCCCCGAAAAACCGCGTCGCTTGGAAGTATTCGATGCGTTTCCTATCTTTGGTCCTCGCGAAAACGGCGTGAACCCCTTCCTCCAGCGCGATCGAAACCTGCGCGACGACTGGCCACACTTTTTTAATAACCGAGGCCATTTCCACCGAGCTTGTCGCAAACAAAACTTCCCCAGACTCTGCGTCGAGTATCCAGTTCTCCGCGAATTCCTTCTCGCCGTACGCGGTCACGACCAACGTATTCGATTGGTCCCGTAAACATATAACCGACGCGCCTAGGTGACGATCCCGTAAAAGAGGAAGACTGCCTGCGTTTTGTCGCCGATCCAAGCGCTCGTTCCTCCAAATCTCCTCGAAGTGCGAAACCGTCTTCTTCTCGCATCCGTTTCCGTCTTTATCGTACACCGCTCGAAACGCCATCGCGCTGACGACGCCGCCGCCCTCGTCTCCTTCTCGCCAAATATTCACCATCGGGTCGCGAATTGTTCCAACGATAACATCTCCGCACACGTCCACGCTCGTAAAAAACTCGTACCCTCCGTGGCGTTGCCGTTCGCAATACGCGCGAATGCGTTTTCCACCGTTTTTAGCGTCGTACACGTCCAGAGTTTGGTACACAAACTTCTTCTTCTGCGCTTCTTCTTCTTCTTCTTCTTCGTTCTGAACACCATCACCAGAAGTTGTTGTTGTCAACTTTTTAGATACGACGATCCATCCGTCCGAAACGCACGTCGCCGCGACGACGACATCCGATGACGACGACGACGACGATTGGTCGACTTCAATTAAACATCCCGCTCGGTCTAACGAGAAATCGGACGGGTCCTCGTATCCGCGCATAATATATATATACGTGTAATATATATGATGTGAAGTTTTGCATTTAGGGGAAAAAATCTTCAAAAGTTAACAACTCAAAAGTCCTCTCTCGATCGATGATGTCCTCTCGAGGAGGAGGAGGAAACGGCGGACGAGGAGGCGGCCGACGACCTCAGAGGAAGAAGACGTTCAAGCTCAACGTCAAAGGCGAACGAAACAAACCGAGAAAGAAGAAACCACCTCGAGGTAACGGTAACAATAAGAGCGGATTAGGTTTCGTCCTCCTCTCCGCGTTCGTGGCAACCACCGCGAGCGTTGCGTTCGCGCTTTTCCGCGCGAAAAAACAACAGGACGACGCGTTCCGTTTCGAGCAAGAAAACATCCGCGAGAGGTTAAAATCGAAACCGCTCTCGGTCACCGACCACGGCGCCTGTCGCATGGACTGCCGATTCGTGTCGCACTCCGACGTGAAAACTGCGCTCGCGAAAGGTTCGTTATCCAAAAAACACTCGACGTTTCCCGAGCGCAAATTCGCGTTTGAAAATGGACGCGTGCGGGCGATTTTTGGGGAAAACGAGGACGCGACCACCGTGGTGACCGTCATAGACGTGGATACGGATCATCCGTGCGGGCCGTGTTGAGGAGAGAGAGACGAGAGGGTGTTACTTTTAGCGCTGCTTTGTATAACATTTTAGGTATTCGTGTGCACATTCTACACTTTGTTCCTCAGAAAAAAAGCGCTTTAGACACACGCAGTTCAAACACAAAACACATAATGGACATCGCGTCGCTCTCGGAGACGCTCCGCGACCAAACCTTACCGATACAGGACCGGTTCCGCGCGCTTTTCACGCTCCGTTCGCTCGAGAAGAACCCAGAGGCGGTCGCGGCGTTGGTCGGCGCGTTAGATGTTGGGGAAAATGCGGCGCTCTCGTCGTCGTCGTCGTTGCACGCGGACGCGCTGTTCAGACACGAAGTCGCCTTCGCGCTGGGCCAAATGCGCGCGAAAGAAGCCACGCAAACTTTAATCGCCGTTTTGAAGAACCAAAACGAACACGGGATGACGAGGCACGAGTGCGCGGAAGCGCTCGGGGCGATCGCGGACGAGACTTCGCTCGAGGTGTTGAGAGATATGCGAGAGGACGCGAAGCATCGGGAAGTGAGGGAGACGGCGAGTTTAGCGCTGAGGAGAGTGGAACACGTGGTTGGGAATAGTAGTAGCAGTAGTGGTAGTAGTAGAAACGTTGCGACGACGACGACAGGCGCACTGGTTGGGAGTAAGAAGGAGAGCACCGCGGTCGTCGTCGACGAAGAAGAGGACGGAGGAGGCTACGCGACGTATTCGGTGGATCCGGTGCCGGCGATGGACGAATCCGTCAAGACGGAAACTTTAGCCGATATTATTTTAGACGACGCCGCGGATATTTGGGACCGATACGCCGCCATGTTCGCGTTGCGGAACCGCGCGCAAAAAACGTTCGGTTTGACGAAGAAAACAAAAGAAAACGAACAGTTGGTCCAACTCTGTTCGTCGACGCTCGGCAAAACGCTGCGCTCGGAAACGGTCCAATCCGCGTTGCTCAAACACGAAATCTGTTACGTCCTCGGACAACTCAGAGACGACGACGACAACGAAATCGCGCGCAAAGCTTTGTTTGAATGTTTAGAAGACCCGAACGAGCACGCCATGGTTCGTCACGAGGCGGCCGAGGCGATCGGCTCGCGAGGCGGCGAAGGCGCCGAGGCTATTTTGCGGAAATATTTAGCCTGCGAGGATCGCGTCGTCAGCGAAAGTTGCGAGGTGGCGTTGGACATGCTGAGAGAAAACGAGGAAGGCACTTTCGTAGCGTTGTAATTTTGATACTACTACTAATAAACGTAATTAGGTAGGTAGCACACACGACGCGGGCGTATTATTATACGCGCGCACTTTTTCTTTCTTCTTCTTCTTCTTCTTCATTTCCTCACTCTTTCTCACGCGCATAACACATAAAACAATAACAACAACGAAAGAGAGAGAGAGAGAGAACAAAGAATGGATCCACCACACCAACACCAACAAAATCTCAAACCTCTCGCGCATAAAAAGCTCCCTCCAGAGGTCAACCGAATCCTCTACGTCCGCAACTTACCCTTCAACATCACCGACGAAGACATGTACGACATCTTCGGGAAATACGGCGCGATTCGCCAAATTCGACTCGGACAAACCCGCGACACCAAAGGCACCGCGTACGTCGTCTACGAGGACATCTACGACGCCAAAGCAGCGTTGGAGAAATTGAGCGGGTTTAACGTCGCCAACAGATACCTGATCGTGCTGTATTTTAATCTGAGCAAACACGCGCAGAAGCAATTGGACAAAGAGGAAGAACAGCTAAGGAAATTGCAAAAGAGAGAAGGCGTGAGCGGAGAGCAAAAACGGTGACGGACGACGCGCGGACAAAGACATTAAGCAGCACGTAGTAGAGTTTAGTTTAGCAGAGTAGTAGTAATGTTATTATACACGTAACAAGTAGTAGTTCTAGTTGCATCACCACGTTTCTCTCTTTTTGTGTGTGTTTGATGTAGCGGTTACGCGCGCGGGATCGACGTACGCATATGTTGTTGTTCTCTCTCACACTCGTCTCCATTTTATTTCCAATCATCGTCATGGCTGCCGCGAAAAAGAAGAAGAAGAGCAACAAGAAGAGCAGCAGCGGGAACAACAAAACGACTCCGACGAACGGTGCTTCTTCTTCTTTGAACGACGACGGCAAGAACGACGACGACGGCTACGTTCGGAGGAAGTTTCCGCTTCGCAAGTTTCGCCGGTTTCCTTCGTATTCGAAGGAAGATTTCGTCGCGTTTTGTCGCCGCCGATGGGAAGCGACGTTGTTTACCGATACGAATAACGACGATACAACAGGCGCCAGATGCTCGGAAAAGGAGGAGACGAGCACGCGTTCAAACGGCACCGTTTCTGTTTCGCGCGAGTCCATCTCGGACGTCTTGTATTCCATGTCTCGCGCGTATAAAATCGACAGATTAGGCGCGAGGTTGGCGCTGGATTTAGCCACGGGAAAGCAGACGGAAGCGAGGAAAGTGTTCGAAGCGCTGAAGACGTCGTCGTCGTCGTCGACGGAGAAGAAGAAGAACGATGATGAAGATGACGATGAAGACGAAGAAGAAGAGCAGACGATGTTTGAACGCGTGTTCGGGGACGGGTGTAAAAAAGTACCGAAATCGAACGACGTCGCGTTCCGAGCGCCGCTCGAGGCGCTGAGAGAAGCTTTGGACGTGGTGGATACTTTAGAGGAGAAGAAGAAGAAGAGAAAGAAGAAGAATGGAGAAGACACGGATGGTTCAAAGAATCGTGGTAATGAAGAAGGTGAGAGTTACGCGAGTAGCGAATACGATTCAGACGAATACGATTCGGACGATGAAACGGAATATTCGACGGAAGATTTTCAATCGTCCGAGGCGTCGAGTTTGCTTTCGATTGGCGAACGCGCTCGTGGAGGAGGCAAAGGAACGAGAGAGAATAACGACAGCGAGAAATCAGCGAGCACGCAGCGAGAACAAACGACAACGAGCAGTAAATCCTTATTCAGAGACGTCGTGTTTGCCGCTTACCACATATTTGCCTTGAACGACGCCAAGAAGCAAGCGTTCGATAAGTGGATTTCGGACGACGTGAA
>Ga0182095_1572509_pt1 | contig 15429 bp, 9 predicted proteins | sample 041ome_19_FD_127784 | JGI IMG/M metagenome (GOLD analysis project Ga0182095, IMG submission 127784) | Metatranscriptome of coastal salt marsh microbial communities from the Groves Creek Marsh, Georgia, USA - 041412BS metaT (Metagenome... | ecosystem: Environmental > Aquatic > Marine > Intertidal...
AATAACACTCCGCAAAGTGCCGCTCGCCAAACTTCTAATGACGCGGCTTTGGCGGACACACCAGAAACACCGAAATTTATTGAAGACCACTTCACTCGTAAAAACGAAATTCAAAAGTCTGTCGAAGTAATAACAAACTCGCCGTTTCCATCTCCTATACTCTCACCAACGCCTACGCCAGCAAAGAAAGTGGTCCCGAAATCAACACTAAATGAGACAAAGTCAACCGATTCAATACCAGCCGAAGCAGAAATAGAAGAAGAACGAGATGAAGTCACTGAAAAAAAGTTGCATTTTATTCACGAGGCAGAAGAAAATACGACAACATCAACAACAACTGCGGTTACTTCACCTTCACCGTCGCAAGCGAGTGTGGGGACCAAAATTGATAAAATCGAGAGTCGAATAGCGGCAGATCCAATACATTCGCAAAGGACACAAACGACTACGCAGACATCCACGACGCTTCTTTTGGAAACGAATCGAGACCTGCGCTCGGCACTCGCAGACAGCATAAGCGAACTCGCCTCCCTGGAAGAGGAGAACGAGCGATTGAATGAACAAGTACGGAAAGAAATAGATATAGAGCGTCCAAAACTGATTGCTGAAGCGTGCGAGGACTTGTCGGAGCGATTGCAAAGAGCAGAAGTGGCGATTGAAAGAGAGCGACGAGAGGCGACGAATGGGAAGTTTGCCTTGACAGAGTTACACGCAACCAAACAAAAGCTCGCGGATGCGTTACAACTAGTGAAAGAGGGTAGAAAGAGTAACGCGAATAGCGGTGAAGAAAAGGCGAACGAAAACGAGGAAATGACAAATGTAGAAACAGAACGAATACGCGTCATGAAGGAAGCGTTGGAGAAAGCCGAAGACAAGGTGCTGGTGATGTTTGCCGATTTGAGTGCGACAAAGGTTGAATTAAATCGTCTTCGAGAAGAAAATACTGAATTAAAAACGAAACATGCGCTCTTGGAAACTAAACTGGAAGATATGCATAACCAGAGAGAGCAAGAGAAGGGACAGGGAAAGGATTCTGCGCCAGATACAAACGACACGCGAGGGAATGTAGAACACCGCCACGAACATCAACACCAAATGATGATGTCTCCACGAGCGGTAAAAGAGGAATTAGAACTCGCAAGTCTCATGAAGAAGAACGCGGAGATGCGAGATAGAGAGTCGCACAAGAAAATGGAGGAAGCTGAGAGACAAAAGGACGCGGCGGTGAAGGTTGTGGAGAAATTGCGGACTGAGAATGAAGAGATAAGACGCGAGAACGAGAAGTTGAGACGACGATTTCTTCTCGAGCAAGATAGTAGTAACATCGGTCAAGACGTGGAATTAGCAAGGAACGATAAAGTCCATAGCGGTACTGAGAGAGCAGAAAAGATAAGCGAGAAAACATCTGTAACGAAGAAAGTTGCAGTCGTCGTCGCGAAGAAGCGGGAGAGACCAAGCGTATTAAGACTGCCGAGCTTTGCGTGGTATTTCATATCGGGTAGCGATAAAGCGCCGGAATTCCGCATCGAGGAAGATGATAGTAATTAGAATTGTGTACTCAATAGTAAGTAGCTTCAAAACTTTGTCTCACTAGTAAACTAGCTACAGTACGCTTATTTATTACAACCACGCACACACACACACATGCACTTCAAGCCGTTTCTTTTATTTGTGGAGCTGTGTTGATAACACATACGGGGATGCACGCGTTTGCGACGACATATTTGCAAACACTTCCGAGAAAGAATTCTGCAATGCCGCTTCTGTTGTGCGCAGCCAACGCGACGAGAGTGTATACTTTCCCCGAGAAACGAAGGCATCGTTCGCAAATGATTGACGATATTGTTTTATTCGACATCTTTGCCAACTCCACTGCTTCCACCGAAAACGCGACTTCATTTTTCTCACAAATCTCCCTGAACCATCGTTCAATAGAGAGTTCAGTTGCTTTGCAACGCGAGGCGTTCTGTGACAAAGTGCTCGAGTACTCGCTCACTTCTTTCCTCGGTATAATCGTCAAGAAATGAATACTGCTTTCCTTCGGCTTGATCAAATGCTTCAACACAAACTCTGTTGATATCTTCGAGTGCTGGTGAGAAGCGATATCGATAGGAACGAGAATCCTTCTCTCCTTGACGGTCGCGCATACCGGCTTAATGCTCACTTCTTCGGTTGTTTTAATAACAGGCGCTTCATTATTATCCATCGCGCGTCTTCAGCGTCTCCTTTGGTACGTTCAAGTAGGTTCGTCGCGGCGCGCTCACAGGACGCAAGAAGCAGCAGCGATATTTTGACGTCTTTTGTGTTCGTGTATTTTTATTTCAAGTGTTTTTCGATTTTTCAAAAGTGCGAGTTTATTACACGCGCGACGACCATCTATCCCCAAGTTGTATGTGTAAGTAATAACATTTGCGCTAAATCCTATTTTCGTATAGTATTTACAAAACTCCAAAGAATGGGTTCTTCAAGGCGTTATCGATTTCTATTCCAGCCTGTTGGAGTTCCGCGAGCGATATTTTTTCCTTTGGCAAATGTAAAACGTCTTCGCCGGCGTCGTTCTTCTGCTCGCAAAAGCCGCACGTTTTCAAAAACACGTCGCCATCGAACGCTTTCACTCTTTCCGAAAAAGCTTTGCCGTTTACTTTGAGTGTTCTGTATTTTTCGTACGCCTCGTCGCTCGGTTCGCATTCAAAATTTTTCGCGATGTTACCTAGATAAGCTAACAGCGTTTTGTAGCACCTTTCCACGCCAGCGGGATCGGTATCGTTGTGCTTCTTCTTCACGTCGACGAGGTTTTTTCGCAAATTCTCCGCGAGTTGCACGGGGCGCACGACTCCCACGCCTTGTTTTTCTTTTCTTTCCACCTCCTCTTTCACCTTTCGCGCCTTTTCTTCGTTTCGTTTCTTCTCTCGCTCGATTTCCTCCGGCGTCAACTCTTCCGGCAAACCGAGTTTCCTTCGTCTCTCTTTCTTATCTTCCTCGAGTTTCACTCTAATTTTCTCACGAGCTTTCTCTTCTTCTTGTTTTTCTATTCGTCGCAGCTCTGCGTTTCGTTTGAACTGCAGCGCTTCTTCTTTCTTTTTCGCCTCTAAGAGTTCCTTTCCAGACCGTATGCGTTCTTTTTCTCGCACTTTTTCCAACTCTGCTTCTTCCTTCTTTTTCTTTTCGGCGACATCTAAGCGAAGTTTCTCCGCAGCCACGCGCGCTTCTTCTTTCGAAAGTTTTTTCTTCACCGCTGCCGCGGCTTTCTTCTTCGAAACGAGCAGTTGTTCGTCCATTCCTTGGTCGTCTTGGTGTTCGGCGAGCCATTGCACACACTGCTCGACTGAATCCGACTGCGTCGCGAATAAAACGCGCACGCATCGATTGTGCGCAAATCCCAGCTCCTTTAACTTTTCAACCATCTCTTTCGAAACTTCTGGCTCAACTTTTTCGTCGTCGTCGTCGTCGTCGTCGTCATCGTCGATGATCATGACGTCGTCGTCTTTATTTGAGCTTTTCTTCTTGAGAGGCAACCCGGCGTCTTCGCGCATGTCGTTCTCCATCTTTCGAAACTCCTTCGCCGTTTGTACCACGTTGTCGCTCTCTTCGCACGGAACGAACACGCTGTGACCTTCGTTAAAGTTCGCGTGCAATTTCTGTTCCTCTAGGTTTCTGCATCGTTTCCCGCACTCTCGACACTTCATCGTTTTTATTGTTTCCGTTGACTCTGCAAAATCGGCGTGACCGGTCATCTCCCCGTGCGTTTGACACTCCTCCACGCTTTTCAAAAGAAGGCCGCAGACGTTACACTTGAGCGAAACCGCCTTCGCAGCCGACGACATTGTTACTCGTTATTCACTTTTTCTTTATCTTTCTTTCCTCGTTTTATATTATTATACGTTTGATAATAGTAGTTGTTGTTGTTAGTGAGCACCTGCTGCGTGTTTTTTGTATGGTATCTCCCGAGAGAGGGAGCTTCGATTTTGACGAGAGAAAGGAGGAGAGGAAACATTTTAAGAAGAAGTCAGCAAAAACGACGTGACCTGCACCCACAAAAATTCAACGCATTCAACAGCGAACAGCGAGAAAAGGTAGTGGAGAGCAAAACTCCGGGTTGTTATCATTATCGAAGGGAAAAAGAAGAAGAAGAAGAAGTGAGTGTGAAACAGAGCCATAACGCGCCAGATACAACATCATGTTTGCGATTACTCCCACGTGAGAGAGAGAAGGAAAGAAAGAGAATCGTCACCGAGAGAATCGACTGAAACAAAAATGATGCGCCAACAATTTCCACGCGCGACGCGTCGATGGGGCGCACTTCTTCTCTTCCTCCTCTCATTTTTGATTTTCAACGATGAGGAATCGGTCTTTGTTCAATACGTGCTCGCAAAAGAGGCAAGTGAACCCGGGGTCTCTTCTGCTGACAACGCCGCGAGGAAAGCTGGAGAAATTGGCACCACAGAAGTAGGAGCGCCTCCCGTGGTGGCAACTATTCTTAAAGACGCCACCGCGGAGGAATCAAACAAACAAAAGGAAAAGGAATACGCCGAGCGACGGTCGAAGGTGTACTCGCGCGTAGAATTTGCCTCGTTCGTACTGCAAAAGTCACCGTTAGAAGATGAATTCTGCGTTTACGACGTCCAGAAGGAAGGCGACGAAGGCGACGACGAAGACGAAAAGATTGGTCCCGTGCCGCTGTTGAAAAAGAGGGAGAAGACAGAGCGCGAAGTCTTGCCCTCATTGAAGGCGTACAAAACATCCGTGCAAGAACAACTTCAGCAAAAACGAGCGTTGGAGAAGAAGGCTAAAAAAGCAACGAAAAGTGGCGAGAATATTAGCAGCGGCGGCGAACAACAACCGGTGGTGGTGGTCGCGAGCAACGGCGAGAAAGACCTGAACTCGTCTACACCTGGAGAGGAAGCAGATGAATCCACCAAATCCGGAATTTCCGTTTCGGATGATGCCACTCTCGCGGAGGAACAGTCTGCAGCATCAGCGTCGTCGTCGTCGTCGTCGTCGTCGTCATTATCATCTACCACTGCATCGTCGGAGAAAAAAGCTTCTGATGGAGATGAAAAGGGTGCGAACGAGAAAACGGACATCGAGAAGACTGAAAAAGCACAAGTCGCGAACAAGGAGACGGCGTCGAGTGCAAAGACTTCCGAAAATAAAGGAGACAGAGAAACGGAGACAAATAGAAACGAAGAGCACGCAGGGAATGACGGCATCGAAAAAGCGGCCGATGAGACTGAGCATACAAAGAGCGCGGCGGAAAAATCCGAGGAATCTGAAACATCCGCATTAGATGTGAACGCGGCGGCTTCGTCGTCTGAGAGCAGCACAAAAGTAGAAGCGGAGATTGATAAGAGCAGTGCTGACGAGCATAATAACGTTGCAGATTCGAAGGAGAACAACCATCTTGACAGCGAAGACAGCAAAGCAAGCGATGCAAATGATGAAGACGATGACGATGATGATGATGATGATGACATGGCCAATAAAATTATACATCCTCAATCCGTCACCAAAGAAGACCGAGAAAAGTATAATTTAGCCTCGGTCCGAAATGGAGCAAAAGTTATCTCGAGTAACGAGGAGTCGAAGCACGCTTCTGCGATGCTTTCAGAAGATATGGACTCGTATTACATATCTCCGTGCAACGCAGAAAGCAAATGGGTAACTGTCGAACTCTCCGAAGAAGCAACTTTGACACAAGTTATCGTCGCCGACTACGAATTTCACTCTTCCGGCATGCACGACTTTGAAATTTGGGGGACGGACGGTCATCACAGCGATAAGGACGGTTGGAAAAAGCTCGCTACTTGTGAAGCCTCGCGGTCGAGAGAGCCGCAAAAGTTTTCCATTCCCGCGAACGAATGGGTGCGATACGTACAGCTTCGCTTCTTGACGCATTTTGGATCTCATCACTTTTGTACGGTTTCTCTTTTTCGCGTTCACGGTAAAGATGCCAAAGAGACGCTTCGGGAAGAAATGGAGAGGTTACAAGAAGAGGTTGAGGAAGTAGAGCAATTGTTTCGCGAAACGGACGAGACTGAGGAAGCAGAAGCATCGGCATCTTTCGAGGAAGGAGAGAATAGCAACAACGATGCGTTGGACGGTTCTGCCTTGTCTGATGTTGACGACGCCGATGTTGTGGGAATTACTCGCGACGAGAACCTCGACGGCGACGGGAATAACGAGAATGCAACTGATAATGGTGGGAATAAGCCTTCGAGTACTACCGATGTGTCAGCTCGGGAAAGCGAAGAAGATTTGAAAACAAAGAAGAATTCGAAAGGTAGTAGTGATGGTAGTGGTAGTACAAGTAAAACTGATTCACCCGGCGGCGAGTCGGTCGCTGCTGCCACCAACAATGTGAAAAAAAATGAAGTGAACGAGGAGGAAGTGAACGCGGCGATGCAAGATACATTGCCCTCAAAGGATGAGCAGGCGGCAACAGCCAATAAGTCTTCGCGCGACACGAGAGAGAATAGTGGCACATCCACCCCTTCTTCTAGCACTGCTACTACCACTACTTCTGCGAACGCAACGCTTGCTACGGAAGTTCCCGAGGCTGACGCGACGAGTGAAGAAAATTCCAACGCCTCATCTGCTGGCCAGATGAAACCGCCGCCATCATCGTCGTCCCTCAGCAATAAGACGAAATCGAACGAGAGCGGCGCTTCTGCTTCTTCATCTGAAGGTGCTTCGACGCCGGCGGCAGCGGCGGCGGCAGCAGCGGCCGCAGCGGCTTCGCAACCCGGAGGAGGCGGTAAAGGTTCCGAAAACGTTTTCCGTAAACTCGCGCAGAAAGTGAAAGATTTGGAATTGAACCAATCTGTGCTTGACCGTTACATCGAAAGCTTGAACGAGCGATACGCTGGTGCGTTGGACGATTTAAATAAAGAAATCGATGAGATTGCTGCGGTGGTGACAAACTCTTCGAACGCGTTGAATGAAGCCGCGAGAAGGATGGAAAAATCTGCGTCGAAGTGCGACAAAGAAACGGAGAGGCAAGCGGATAGATTCACAAAGTCCGAGCACGCCTTGATGGGTGCGCTGAAGGAGTTTGAAAACAGTCGCGCGCAGGCACGCAGACGAGAGAATGTTATTCTTTCGTTCATGTTTGTCATCTTGACTGGTATGGCTTGGAATGCAGCGGGTCTGGGAGGGATTAGTAGTACTCTTAAAAAGAAAGCGTCATCGCGCGATGCGCAAGAGGAGGAAGGAGCAGAGGAGATGGCGCACGAACCGCCACAACAACAAGAACACAACGCGTTTCGGAGAGTGCATCTCAGCTCTCCAGATTTCGCGACGCACGCTTTCAGGGAGAATCTTTTCTTCGAATAGTAAGAAACACTTTGAATAGAAGAGAAGAAGAATAAGATGTAGTTTCATATACTCGGTTACAGTACTGTTCATTTTATTTTTACGAACGATACACTGACAATTGCGCGCGCAGCGACTAGAAAAATCAGAATCCTTTTGAGGAACTTCTTACCTCTCTCAATCACGTCGTCATCATCACCGCCTCGTCTGTACTGTTTGTTGCTATTTTTTCTAATCTTTCCTTTATTAATCTCTTCGCTTTCGGCCGCGCAACGTCCAAGGCTGTTTCGCCGTCCAAGTCTTTCCACTCTAACTCTATGCCTTTTTGGTAGAGTAAGAATTCTACGCACGAGACGGCGTCTTGACAGGCGGCGTAGTGCAAAGGAGTATCTCCATCTTTACACGGCGCGTTGATGTAAGCAACTCTGTTCTCTTCGCCGACTAGCTCGACGAGTTTTCTCGCAAACTCTGCTCTGTCCGAGAAGCACGCTTGGTGTAAAGGACTCCAACCGTTTTTGTTACGTTCGCTGATGGCGTCGGGATTCTCTCGTAAAACCAAATCGAATTCCTCTTCGTCGCCGTCTTCGATGGATCCGAAAATTGGCGTTTGCGACGATATCTTCACTGCGGACGAACTGTTACTGCTGCCGCTGCTCTTTTTCTTCTTCTTCTTACCAGCCGCGGAGGACTTTTGGAATCCCATCTTATGTTTTTCGTAGAGCAGAGGAAAAGAGAGTGAGGTTTGATAGAAGAAGAAGGAGAAGAAGAAGAAGAAGAAGAAAAGGTCACAAAAGGTTGTTGTTTTGTTAAACTCTCAAGTTCCTATTCTCTATTACTAAACGCTAATAATAATCTACGAAGACGACGACGACGACGACGACGACGACGCTATCAGTTACACACCCGCGCGCGTAAAGGAGTCAGTCGTCGGACTCATCTCTGTTAATAAAGTACCAACTAACGTCTATGCTACAAAGTCAAATCTCTTCGGCGCCGACGACCAAAAACGACCAAAGAAGAAGAGCAGCACATAAGAATAAACGGTCCCAACAACACGTTCGTCAGTTGTACGCTACACACGCTGGAGAGACACACCCACGGAATGACCGCTATTTGGCCAAACTCAAAGGTGTTACCGTGAGGAAACGCTAAAAATCTTCCCAATGGCCAGACTAAAACTCTCGGCACCTCGAAGAGAGGCACACCGAAGAAATTCTTTATGAAGGCTGAGGAGATGAGAAACTTTAACCACGAGAGATAGTGTCCAAAGCTCATTAGTTTTCGCATCAACGGCGTTCGTTTGGTCAGCAACTCTTTCTCTTTCTTCCTCAGCTCCTCTTTTCGTTTCTCGTCTGCTTCTCTTCCGATCGTGTTGTTTAAAGTTTTTATTCTTCTCTGTAACGACCAAATTTCGCCCGTTTTCTCGTGGAAAACAAATTTCAGAGCGTCGATGAGAAGAAACACGAGCGCAATGCACAGTTGAGGAGGCAAAGGAAAGTTATTATTACTCTTTTGTTGTTGTTGTTGTTGTTGTGATAATTGTTGTTGTTGTGATAACGACGATACGTAGGAGTAGAAGAGAGAGGGGAGAATACGGAAAAACATGATGTTTGTATGTTTTCTGTCTTCTTCGTTTTGTGGCGTGTGCATCAATCAAACGAAACTGGGGGAAATTTGCTCTCTTCGTTTTCCTCGTTTTGTCACCCCCACCCTAAACACCAAAGTAAAAAAAAAAGAGACCGCGGCCAATTTCTTTAATCATCTCCGCACTATAAATAAGGAGCAACACGCGCACTTCATTCACTCCTACAAAAGCAGACAGAGTGAATAAAAGAATCGTCGTCGTTCTTACGTCGTCGATCGAGCGAGTGTATATATAATTAAGCATAAATAAAGAATCGTCGTATTCGTAAAATCGTCTCGTAAACACAAAATTCGTGAAGGACAAAAAGAACGCGAGGATGGCTGAAAAGAAATCTATAACCCAAGGCGCGTCCACGTACGGGACCGTGAGCAAGAGTAACTCGAACGACAACTCGTTCGAAGACGACGATGCGTACGATCCGTACGCCATGCGTTCATCAGGGATTGGTCGTGGTTCGAACAACGGCTCGCCGTCCACGAAGTATGGTGGTGACGCGCACGACGATTCCACCAACAAAACGTTTCCTTTTCGGAGGAGAAGGCTGGTGGACCATTTGTCTAAGTGGAGATTAAACGCGAAGAATAAACGGAGCGAGAGAAGTGCGTTAGCAAACTTCGTCATCGATTGGACCTTGCCTATTTTTGCCTGCTACATTGGCATATCGGTGGTTATTCTGATGACGGATCCGAACGAACCGGCGTTTAGTGGTTCCTTCGTGAAAGCGTTTTACTTCGTCGCTGTAACCATCATGGCCATCGGGTACGGCGATTATTACCCAGTCTCCGACGGCGGTAAAATATACATCATGGTTTTGATATTTACGGGAATTGTAATCGTTGCTTCTGTATTTGATCGTTTGACGATGTGGTTTCTCGTCAAGGCGAAAGATGTTCGAGGGAAACTCGAAGAAAAGCGTAGCCGCGAAATTGAAGAGGACTTGGTCACCTTGCGAGAAGCCATCGTCTCGTCGCATAAAATGAAAGGTACGGAAGAGTACGAACCAAACTTGTTGCAAAAAGGCAGCCACGAAAAGTCAACGCAAAAAGTGACCGAAGATATCCAAAGCATGAGAAAAAATTCTGTGTGGTACGCCGTAGGAATGCTTCTCGCGGTGGTGATTTCCGGAGCAGCGATTTTCCACGCCATCGAAGGACACACGTATCTCGATTGTATTTATTGGGCTGTTGTCACCACAACAACTGTTGGTTACGGGGATATCTATCCCGTCACCGACCCCGGTAGACTTTTTACGTGTGCATATGGCTTGTGCTCGATAGGTTTGGTGACGTACTCGTTATCGTTGATTGCGAAGAACACGTTGTACCAATCGTTGGAGGATGAGTCCGCCGTGGAATCTTTTCAGCTCACTGCGCAAACGCTGATTGATATCGGTGGAAAGAAAGGGTACGCGAGCGAATTCGATTTCCTCGTCGCCATGTTATTAGCGAGCGGTAAAGTAGATTCAGAGGATGTAGAAGAAATTAGGAGAAAGTTTATGCGTTTGGATATCAACGGCGATAAACAGTTGGATTATAGAGATTTGTTAGGCGGCGACCTATCTTCTCAAGGTGGAGCGACGACGCTCAGTCGTGCGGCGCCGCGTCCAGGAACGCCTGAAAGAAAGCTCATTCCAAAAGAATGAAGAAAATGAAGGAGAAATAGTGTCTGTTCGCGTTGAATAATGATATCGAAAATGCCTATCTGTACATGTACGATTAACAAAATATATAAGTTTCGATTCATACCCTCTCCTTGTTGTTGTGATTTGTCTGTCCCCCTCGCGCGTTTTCCTCACTCATTCGCGCTCTCATCTTTACTAAAAATTACTCGCGTATTTTTGTTTAGAATGAGCGGCGGAGCGACTACAACGACCACGAGTCGTTCACGAACGCTCGTAAATGACATGCCAGGGACCATACGGAAAGGCACACTCTGCGTCGATCGCGCTCGTCAATCCTCGCTTGTTCTCGCGGGAACAGAGTGCGGCCACGTTTTCATCACCGACTTGCGTTTATCAACTGTCTCCCGAAACAAAGACATTGAAGGAAAAGAAAAACAACAACAACAACAACAACAACAACAACAAAAGTGGAGATTCAAAGGCGAGGAGATTGGAGCGTGTTTGTTCGATGCAATAGATCCGGAAAGATACGTTTATTTTGCCCGTAACGCGGTGCTCGAAATGCACGACAGACGTAAAACTACTTCCTCCTCCTCCTCGAACGACGACGACGTACAACAAACAAAGTCAAAAATATTTTCGAGAACTTTTTCAGACGATGTTAGTGCGTTAGCGCTTGATGCAAAGTGCCACAGGATGGCCGTAGCTGACGACAGTGGTGATGTAAACGTAGTGAGTTTAGCGATGAGAGAAGATGGAGGAGAAGAATTCCCACTCATGCAAACGTTTAAGAACGCGCACGGCGACGCCTCGAGCGGGTGCGCCACGGCTGTGAGCTTTCGAGCGCACAAACCTGAGGAGATCATCTCTGCTGGATACGACTGTACGGTGAAAAAATGGGAGATTAATCGCAAGAACAAAGAGCTAAACGTGTGGAAAATAAAAGAGGTGCAATCGGCACGAAAAGGAAACGAAGCGTTCGTTGAATCGACGTCTACGGCGTTCAATCCGCCGTTCATAAACTCCATGAAATGTTGGGAGGAGGATACGTTCGTTGGTAGTAATAGTATTAATAGTAGTAGCAGTAACAGCAATATTAGCATTGGTAGCATGAAACGTTTGTGCGTTGTGGCAAGAGGTGATGGTATTGTCTCGGTATTAGATTTAGATGGTAAAACAGGTTCCTCAAAGAAGAATACGTCCAACGGCAAAAAGAAGAGCGGCGGCAGCGCCATGCCTTTACAGAATTTCTCCGCCATACACTTAGGCGAGGCGATGAAAGAGGATGGTTCTCGATTCGGTCACACCCACGCGTGTTCTTACGCGCAATTTTTGCCTAGACACGAGGGATCGAAAATCATCTCTGGAGGTTTGGATGGAAAAATAGTCATCTGGGATTGGACGCTCGAACGCGAAGAGAGTGCCAACAAAGTGCTCGAAACAGGAGGCGTTCTGGAAACAATCGAGCACGGTTTGAAGGTGTCTGCGATAGCCACGGGTGATTTCGTCGACGACTCCGTTGTAGTTATTGCCGACGTCTCAAAGTCTATATCCGCGTATACGTTAGAATAAATAATAGTACCGTGCATAGAATCAGTTGAAAAAAGAGCCTCTGCATCACAGTATGTACTCGTATAGCCGCCATAAAAAAAAATTATCGCATCGAAAAGAAAAGATGATGGAGGCGTAGCCCTTTAAGAAAACGAAACAGAATGCCACTCGGTCTTCACGCCGAGCGGGCCTCGCGCAAACTCAAAGGAAACGTATCACTATTATCATCATCATCATCATCATTTCAACGTCGCGAAGCCTTAAACTCAGTCGCAATCTTGGCGGACGAATTGAGGAAGACGGCTAACTACCACGAATTTATTGACTCGACTTTCCTTATGAACGACGACAAAGACTGCTCTAAAGAGGTGGCGGAATGGTTATTGAAAAGCAGCGACGAGGATGATGATAATTTGACGTTCGAGAGATTCGCTCGCACCTTGATTCGCGTGTATTGGCATCTCCCGCAAAACTTTGCTTCGAGACACAAAAAATCCATCCTCCTCGGTTTCAGTCGGTATTTCAATATCGACACCAAAAACAATAATCAAAAAAGCTCATCATCATTATTGTCACCACAAGCGGTCTCTGTTTCGAACGTACTCTGCGAAGAGACGCGAGCGTATCTCGATGCATTTCTAGAGAAACTTGAGGATGTGAGCGCTGATGCAGCATTGGAGTACGTGCCTGCGGTTTCCATGCTTTTGTCCTTGTACGCCAGAACAGAACGCCGCCAGCGAAAGAAAGATGACGACACTACTACTAAAAATAGAGTAGTACCAGTATTCAACGCTGCACTCGATGATAACGCACATTTGATGATACGACTATGCAAATGGATTCTTGATACAGTCATGAAAGATATTAAGAATGGGAGAAACGTGTCAAATGTTGCCGCGTGTACAGACGTCGCCACGTTGACGCAAAGACTATTGAGAGATTTTTGTCAATGCGAAGGTGCTGAAAAAGAAAAGAGGAACGCTAACAACAGAGCGATTATAAAAGAACGAATCGTATTGAATACACTTTTTGATGCGTTGGAATTCAATATTTTTGGCGGAACTTCTATTGGAACCGCGCTAGCGGCACATCTCTTGGATAAAATAAGCGATGACGATACGGGCGAGGAGACTACGACGAGTGAGCAGCAAATCGCGGCGGCGTTTGGATTCTCTAGTACTAAATACGGAGACACAGCACATGTTGGCAATGTGAGCATGTCGTTACAGTTTTGTAATCACGTGGAAAAGCAATCGAATCTAGCACTCGCGCACTTTCTTAGAGGATTTGTCGTCGCTCTTGCTCCAGAAGTGTTATCGTCATCGACTTCTCGTCTCGCTAGGGATGTTTTCTTTCCATTGGTGCTAACTATTTTAGAGCGCTGTGAAGATCCACACGCGATATTTCACGCAATAAATGCAATCACGACGTTATTGCAGAGACTTATTGACGCTGAAATTTCTCGAGACGACTCTTTTTTTGCTTTGCTACGTCGCGTTTCGCAGGCTCTCCTTTCACGATGGGACGACATTAATACAACTGCTTCGACTACGAGAGAGATTGCGTGTGCGTTTGATGCTCTGTGTGATTGTGCTTTCGGGACTGACAAGAAAAAGTTTGACCCAAGCGGCATGCGTTGGGGTCTGGAAACCTTTCAGAGCATATTAAATCTTACTTTTAATGCGAATGGTGGCGCGAGGAAATCACGGTTCAAACCACTCTCCGCGCTCGCAAAACGGCTCGGATCGCGCGCCATAATGGGAATGCGAACGACAATACTTTCAGATGTTTTGGATGTCATGTCAAACGATGATTCGCTCGGCCCATCCGCATCCTGGCTTCTCATTGAGCTTTCAAAGTCATACCGCGTCGAAGAAAGATCATTTTCCATCAGCTGGAAAAGATGGTGGACTGACGCTTTGTTTCCGTTTTTCATTCAGCCTGACGGTAAGAAAAGGAGAAGCGTTGCAACGCACGCTCTCCCGATCGCTTTTCAAGAGGAGTACGGTGGAGATTCTTCTTTTGCCGCGGAGCTCGCTCGAGAAGTTTTGAGTTTCGGCGACGGAAGCAAAAGTTTCAGTTCTCATCTCAGAGCGGGCGCAATCGTCACCATCATGAGAGCAGCTCGAAACGCACAACTTTGCGACCCAAAACTTTTTGGTCGCATTCGCAGCAAAGTTGTTAAAAGCTTGAATAACAAGAGAGAACGCAAAAAGAAACGAAAAGAAACATTATCCAAGGGCGAAACGCTGCACCCAGAAACAAATAATGCACGCAGTTACGATGACGAAGAAGCTGATGGATCGTTTTTTGACGTATCTCACTCGATGATTGAAACCGCAGCGTTGAGTTCGTGCGAAATTTCGCGCACGGATGCAATGGAACTATTGTGTTGGGAAGGGAAGGGAAGTTCTCAAACACTCCCAGGCGCTCAGGAGTTGGCACTTTTGAAGCGAATATTACCGCATCATCTGCGCGGGTACGTTTTGAATCTGATTTCCTATATTTTCAGTACAGCGCGGTGACGAAGATTTTTTTCGTTAAGTCGGCTGATTGACGAAGTCTTTTGACGGCGTCTTCCCTGAGGCTTCTTAACCTCCTACTCATTCTGAGCGCTTTTCTCCACCGTGTGAACATTCGATGTCGCCTCACTCTTTATTTTTTATTAACACATTCATACTTTCTTTCAACGTACAATACAAACAGGGAAAGTTCAGCACAGATGAATTCGTTGCGATCCGCAATCTCGCGATTATTCGATAGAATTCATTTCGGTTTGCTCAGAAAGAAATACATTGACGACGAGCATAGGATCGCATCTGAGGACTTCATTAAATGGCTTTTGAAAAAAAGCGTCCTTAACTTGTATCCTGCTGCCCCGTACGAGCGCAAGGCGACCGCAATTGAAATTTTATCGTGCGCACGAAACGTGACATCTTCACCACAAGGAGAAGGAATCGATAACGGTTACGCGAGAATACTTTCTGAGGAGCTCTTGCAAAGTGAAGCTGCCACCCGTGTGTTATTGAATGCATCACTGGATTCTTGGGACAGACTAAGAAAATCTGCTTTTGATATGCTCAGTGCTCTTCCTTCCCCGTTGCCTGGTGTTGAAACTGGTGCTGAATTGCGTAAGCACTTGACTTGGGCAAAATCAATGATTCTATCTCCAATGATAAAAGAATCAGACGCAGCAGCTTTGCAAGTGCGGTTATGGATTAAGAAATACGTATTTGAATTAAAGTGGAGTTTTACGCTTGTTCCAGAAGTCTCAGTATCAGTTCCAGAGAAATTGACTGAC
>Ga0182095_1009534_pt1 | contig 15363 bp, 11 predicted proteins | sample 041ome_19_FD_127784 | JGI IMG/M metagenome (GOLD analysis project Ga0182095, IMG submission 127784) | Metatranscriptome of coastal salt marsh microbial communities from the Groves Creek Marsh, Georgia, USA - 041412BS metaT (Metagenome... | ecosystem: Environmental > Aquatic > Marine > Intertidal...
AAAAACTCATCAATCGCTCGTCATAAAAATCGTTCGATCAAAAAAAGAGCCACTGCCAGACTGCAGAGAAGAGAATTGAGTTTTTTTGTCCAACGCACAACTTTCCTCTTTTTTTTTTTTTTGCCGCCATTTTTTTCCTCTTACTCACTCTCGCTCTGTCAAAAGTCTCTCTGTCTGTGGAACTCTATCATCCAAGAAAATACTACTCTCATCATGAGCGGCAGCGTTTCGACGTTTACGAGGACGACACAAACGACGACGTGCTTCTGCTGCATATCCTCTTTTTCGTCTTCTTCTTCTTCTTCTTCTTCGAAACAGTCGAGGCAAATTGGACCGGGAGGAGGGAAAAGAAGGAGCGTTTCGAGATTTTTAACATCACCATCGTCGGTGGCAAAAGTGGATAACGACGACAGACGCGGCGCGGTTTTGTTCGTCGCAACGAGAACAACAGGCACAGAAAACACGCGAAAGAGATGTAGAAAAAGAGGCGTTTATATCTCCCCTTGTCGAGCATCCGGGGCGTACGAGCAGTTCCTTTCCGGCATCACCGAGAAAGACCGAAAAGATGTGAGCGAATCGTGGGAGAAAATCATGCGTTGGAAGTCGTTCGTAGAGAGCGCGAATAAGAACGACGAGGACGTTCTGGCGAACACGAAGAAAGTGACCATCATGGGCGGCGGGTCGTTCGGGACCGCCATGGGGACGTTATTGGCGAGGAACAAGAGCGATTTAGACGTGGTTTTACTGTTAAGAAACGAACAAGAGGCGGAGACGATCAACGCGACCAATCGCAACGCGAAATATTTGCCCAAGTACGAGTTACCGAAGAATATACGAGCGACGACGGACGCGAAAGAGGCGTTGAAGGATTCCGATTTTATCATTCACGCGGTGCCGACGCAACATTCGAGGAAATTTTTGAGTTCAGTGAAGGATATCATCGATCCGAAAACGCCTCTGTTGTGTTTGTCGAAAGGTTTGGAAGTCGGGTCGTCTTTGATGATGTCCGAGGTTATTCCGGAGGCGCTGGAGAGGGACCAACCTTTGTGCGTTTTGAGCGGACCGACGTTTGCGGTGGAGTTGATGCAAGGCTTACCGACCGGAATTGTTGCCGCGTCGGAGAATGAAGCGTTGGCGAGACGCGTGCAATCGCTCTACGGGAGTTCGTGTTTGCGAGTAAACACGAGCACGGACGTGGTTGGCGTGGAGATGTCCGGCGCGTTGAAGAACGTGTTGGCGATTGCGGCAGGTATTGTAGAGGGTCTGGAGTTGGGAAACAACGCCATGGCAGCTTTGGTGGCGCAAGGATGCGCGGAAATTCGGTGGTTGGCTGGGAAGTTAGGCGCGAAGAGCGAGACTTTAGCCGGTTTGAGTGGAACCGGCGATATCATGTTGACGTGTTTCGTGAACTTGTCCAGGAATAGAACGGTAGGATCGAGATTAGGGAGCGGGGAAACGTTAGAGGAAATTCTAGGATCGATGAATCAAGTCGCAGAAGGCGTGGCTACGGCTGGGGCGGTTGTTCAGCTTGCCAGGAAACATCGAGTGTCGTTACCGGTGTTGACCGCGGTGGCGAGAATATTGGAAGGAGACGTGGATCCGAAAGACGCGGTGGATCAGATTATGAATTTACCTCAAGTTCCGGAAGTATGAACAACGATAATAACAATACGACGCCTTTAGAAAAAATGTGCTATAACATTCAACGACGTTTCTAATGTACCTATCTATCTACCATGAACAATATACACTAATCGTTTACCTTTTTTTTCTCTTCCTCGAACAAACACATGCGTCGGTTGGGCATGTCGTAAACCACTCGTCTCGAATTTAAAACATTCGCGCACACCATACCGACGCCAAACTCACTTAAATCAAAGCCACTCCCATTAGCTAAGAGCGTCTTCAACTCCTGGACGCGCATACCTTTGTTCTCGAACTCGATCCAATCCAACGTCGCTTTTACGCACTTCTCGGCACCGCCACCACCACCGCCGCTTCCGCTCACGCCGCGAACCGTCGACGTTCGGCGAACTTCGTTCTTGGAAAGCAACGCGTTTTCTAAATCTAGCGATTCGACTGCACGGCCGTGGAAGATGACATCTGCTCCACCCGCACCAGAGTCAACCATGAACATCCTTAATTTGGTTTGGTGGTTACCTTTCCCCGAAAATCGAGCTTTCAAATGCGGAACGTTTGAGACGATGGAAACGTTTTGCCACGGCCAGTCGTTCGCATCGAAATAACCTCTCGGGTAAATGTGGACCGTTTTATCGTTGCCGGAAGAAACGTCAACGATAGAAGATTTAAACGCATCGAAACCGATTATACCCGCAACGCGCTCGCTACATCCGGAAACGACACCACTCGCGTCCATTTGCATAAACACTGGCTTTTCAATCTTCAATTTACCAATCTTCAACTCTTTGGCGCGGCGGAAAGCGCATTTGACTTTTGTCGAGACCCCAGAAACGTGCACTTCGCCAAACGTGGCTAAATCTAAATCGTCCGCAACGCGCTGGTCTAACACGAGACCACTCGCCCCGGTATCTAAAATGAACGGACCGACATCTCGACCGTTGATGTACGGTCGAACTAACACGTGATCGGAGGAACATTTTACAACCTCGACATTGTATTTACTACTACTGCTGCTGCTGCTACTACTACTACCACTGCTCTCACCCACTCTATTATCGTCATCATTTTCAATCGAAATCAACTCGCTATCAAACCTCTTTTCGGGACTACTAAACGTCTTGGACGAACTCTTTGCCCTATACCCTTGAGCGTCAAACCTCTGCGTACTTCCGCTCGATCCAATAATCTCACACGTCTCCGCAAACATAAACTGACCATGCTGGTACGCCTTCCATCGACTATACTTCCACGTCTCCACGCTCCCGCAACACTTAATCTGCACTTTCTTCGGCAAATACGTCTCTTTACATAAAAACACGTTGGCGACAATCAACCCGTCGTCTTTCAATCTCACCGCCACCACTCGTTCATTCTCGTTCGTATCTTTCACGTACGTCACCTCCAACAATCCTTTCATCTCCAAACAATCTCTAGACACCCAATACCCAGTTCGAATCCACGTCGCCAACAACGCCGCCTCGCGATCGTCTAAATCCAAAGTCTGTGTGTATCCGCTAAAATCCGTCTCCCAAACTTCATTCCTCTCGGCGTCGAAGCCGGAGACGTACGCCAAGTGCGGATTCACGCACTCGTCGATGAAATTTTCGTCCGCGTACGCCAACTTCCATCTCACATCCATGCCTAAATGCTCGCCGTTTCCCCAGATTTCGCCTTGATGAAAGCCGCTATTACAACTCGTCGATGACGATGCCTCCGCATCGCCGCTCCCCGTCTTCTTCTCCGCCGTTGTTGGAAACACCGCCGCTCGCGCCGACTCGAGAATCTCGTTCACCTCGCCTTCAAATATTTCAATGTTGCGGTCCTCTTCCTTTCTGTTTTTGGACGACGACGGTTTCAAGAAATCCCGCAAGAACGCGGCGCGTGGAATACTCGTCGTTGTTCGTTTTCGACTATTTCGATGATGATGGTGGTGTCGGCGAGGTAAAGTCGTTCGTGGTGTTCCCTTCCGGAGAGGAAAACACATTCCTCCTCCAAGTCGTCCCTTTTGTCCTTCTCTTTTCGAGAAGAGAAACGACGACGACGTGGACAAGGAAACCACGAGCGTCGTCATGTTTGGTTCCTTCTCTTCCTTATTAAAGCGGTTTCTGTCGATGTATACTTTGATAAATAATAATACTAACAGAGATGTAATACTATCACGAGAAGAAGAAGAAAACGGATGTGAGGGAGAGGAGGAACGCTTTTCTTTTGTTTTTGTGTGGAGTTTTTGCTCACGATAAAATGAGTGTTAAAAGTTATTAATACATATCGAATAATAGTAATGATGGTAATAATACAACAAGGATAATAATGATAACAGTAACGGCGTACACATTCGCGCGACAACGAGGACGCTCAGGAGGCTTCTTCTTCTCGTGTTTCATCTGCGGCCGCGGTGGTCTCCGCAGTCGGTACGCCTCGCTTTTCGACGATCCTCTCGACGTGCGCGACGATGTGTTTACCGTAGGCATACTTTTTCATTTCCGGCACGTGTTGGCGAACGCGCGTTAAGAACTCTTCAAACTGGTCGTCGTCGCAGATTTCGAGGAGTTTTTGGACGACGTAGTTCGCGTATTGGTCGGACATGAGTTTCGGGAGGTGGTCTACGCCCTCGAAATCTTTCTCTTCGATCCCGCCTTCTCCTGGATCTTCTGGTTCGAGCACAGAGTCGGAGGATGCGGTTCTTTTTCCGAGCATTTTATCGATCATGATTTTCTTTTCTTCCTTTCCGCAATACGCCATGCATTTTTCAATCACGTTCGATGCAAACTTGTGCGTGGCTAAAGACGTTATTTCCGTCGCCAACTCTCTCAAAATTTGCTTTCTGAACTTCTCGGAACCGTATTGCAACGAGTGCTGAACGACGTAGTTTCCAAACTGATTGATGGCGAGTTCGGTTGTTTTCTCGACGATAGCCGGTAGAAAAGACTCGTTCTTTTGCTCTTCCGTGCAGTGTTCGAGCATGCGTTGGACGACTCGGCACGCGAACGGGTGCGAGGAGAGTTTGCGGACCGTCTCCGCGTCTTTTACAATAATTTTTACAAAGTTCTCCAAATCGCCCGTGGCGGAGAGTTCTACGACGAACTTTTGAGCCACGTGGTTCCCATTCTGATCACAACACAAGTTCTCGAGCTCACGTTTGAGCGGTTCAAAGAATAACGTATCTCGCTGCTCTCGGGAACTCACGTCCAAGGCTTTTTGGATGACTCGACACCCGAAAGCGTTCAAGCACAACTCCAAACACGCTTCACCCGAGGCTTTTTCGAGCAACGATTCCAGCTGGTCTTCGTTAGCGCGCTCGAAGCACTTTTGAATGACGTAGTTCCCGAACACATCTACGGCTAATGTCTTGAAATTCGGAGAGATTTCTTCCAGGACTTGGTTGAACTTACTTCCGTCCGGGTCAGCCGCGATATCGATGTGCGACTGAATGAACCGCGAACCGTGCTGATCGCTCGAAAACTCCACGCAATTACCAATTACTTCTTGAAATGTGAATTCGCCGCCATCGTCGTTCAAATTTTCACTCGCGCTGTTCGAGTTGGAGATGTTGCCTCCTCCGCGACTGGCGTTTCCTCCAGAATTGGGGATGCGTAACATTTTGTACCTCAAGAGTGCTTCCGACGGCGGTGGGCCGCTATTATTCGCATTCATTCCATAAACATCCGCGTCACCGCTGTTGTTACTGCTGTTATACACTGAGAAGTTACCAAGATCGTTTTCGCTTCTTCGATTGTTCATGTGACCAAAGTTGTTGTTTTTCCTCTGCCGCCCGTTTCTCGAACTGCCTCGTGAATCCATGCCTCCTCTGTCGGACCCGTTGAGCGACGACGACGAGTAATATCCATTATTATTATTGTTGTTGTAGTTGTTTTGGTGGCTTTTGTTATAGCCTCTCTGTTGCCGTGATCCATACCGGTGATGATGACTATTATTGTTGTTGTTGCTCATCTGAAAACCGTTTCCATTGTTTGAACCATTTGCACCACCATTCATACCCATCATGTTCCCAGGAAACGGCATTCCTTGCGCCGCGTACATTTCAAGCATCTCCTGCGTCGGGACTATCGCGTAATACGCCGCGTTCATCTGTTGCGCCTGTTGCATCCTCGCGAATTCGTTCGGATCAAATCCACCCATCAACGGCGGCGGCGGTCCACCCGGCGGCGATCCTACTAAAAGCGGCATCATCTGTTCCGGTGAACCAGTCGCGTACGACATTTGTTGCCTCAACGCCATCTCGTACTCGTACATTTGCCTCGCGTACATAAAATTCTCGTTACCCCCGTTTTCCCCGATCCCTCCGTGTTGCGTATACTCGTAACTATTCGCAGCATTCGTCGCGTTCGTCGCCGGCGCGTAGTATTGTTGATATTGCTGTTCATAATGCGCAGTATACGCACCATCGTCACTTTGCGAAGACGAAGAAGGCGTCGTCACAGTATTCGGTGTCGGAATACCCCGCGCTTGTGTCGAAGAAGAACTCGTCGTCGTCGTCGTTTTCTCCCCAGGCCCCTCTTTAAACGCGCTCACTTTTTGCTTACTCGGACGCCCGCCTCTTTTCGGACTCGTCAGCGGCGACTTCTCCCCGTCCAACCGAACGCTATTCAGTTGCTCCTCGATGTGCGTGTCTTCCACCACCGCACTCGATGAAATTCTCGTCGTCGCCGCGGTTGCGGTGTAGTTGCTCATATTTTTTTTTTCTGCGCACCTACAATGAACCACCCTCTTCAAAAACCTCTGCTTTATTTACTCACTTCCTCTTGTCAAAAAACTCCGTCGTTTTCGGATGCACGCGAGAGCGACCTTTTCCGAGAGCGGTCCCGTCTTTTCGAGCTCGAATTTTGGAATAAAAAAAACTCACTCACTCGCGCGGACGGTGGTCGTTGGTCGTCTCTTTACGATGATCGATATCACAGCGACGAGTCGTTTTGGAACACTCCGCTGCTGCGTGGTGCGTTACGCCTCTCGAGAATGCGTTTCGTCTCGTTTTTGAAGCGTTTTTTCTCGCGCGTCGCTTCGCGAAAATTGATTACAGTTGGTGTGTTTTTTTTCTTTTCTCTCTCGTTTTTCCCCAATTTCACAAAAACTTCTCAATTTCGCAGACGACAGACACACTTTGCGCGCGCAAAAGCAAAAGACGGACGAGGAAAAAGACCACCAACAAAAGTCCTATATTCTCGCTCTCTGATGATAAAGCGCGACGACAACAACGGCGATAAAAACAACGAAAACGCCCGCTCGTTTGGTAGTATGTACAAAAAAAAGTTGTTTTAAATTTATGTGCACTTTCAGCAGAAAAACACGTCGGTCCGTCCTTTGGCAAGACCAAAAAAACGAACGAATTTTATGATTTAGGGCTTCAAACCCTACTCCTTAATAAAACTGCGTTTTTCTCTTCTTCTGGAAGAAAGAACAACAGAAGAAAGAAGAAAAAAATGGACGAAAACAACGGAATTGAAGCCGCACCGGAAGCTTCAGCACCAGCTCCAGCACCGGCTTCACCAACGACCGCGAACGTCGACGATGCGAAGAGAAAGACGACAAACAAGAAGAAGAGAAAGACAAAAAGCGATGACTTTTTGCGTTTGCACGAGTCACCAGAGGACGATTACGGCGCGGTGCAACTGAAGAAAAAAGCAGAAGTAAAAGAAAACAACTTTGACGATGATGATGGTGAGGATGACACGACCGTCATCGCCTCGGATTCCGAGTTGGACGACGCGCTGAACAAAGAAGAAGAAGAGATGAAGAAAGAAGACGACGACGACAACAAAACGGAGGAGGATTCGGAAATACAGTCGACGAAAACGAAAACGATTTCCACGCGAGAGTTGATCGTGAAGAGGAAAGAAAACGTGGAAGCGCTTATGCGCGTGTACGAGCAAACGTATTACGATTTGATCGAAACGATGAGGAAGAGACACAGGAAGTTTCAGTTGAAACACGGGCACGTGGGGTTGAAGTCGGCGGCGACGGCGCTGGCAAACGCGAGAGGCTTAAAAGCAGGTAAAGACGACGGAGAAAATACTATCGTCGACGGAGAACAACAACAACAACAACACGAAGGAGGCGACCACGAGCGGGAACAAAACGGAACGAGGACGACGTGTTCGTCGGAAACGTGCGAGAAAAACGCGATGCCGTTTTCGAGGTTTTGTTTCGAACACGTGAGTCTGGACGCCAAGCAAAGATTTTACGAAGTGATTGATGGTAAATTGGAATGGAGAGTAAACGAAAAGTTTATGATGAACGCGCAAAAACCGTCGTCGACTTCTGAGGACGATGATGGCTGCGGCGCGAACGAAACTCCGGGGAAAGGCAACGACGCGAAAGAGGAAAACGACGACGCGGTTCCAGAGCCGGCGACGGATCCAAAACCTCTCAAAGAAATGTCACCGGGTCCGCCGGGCGGAGGTGTCAATCCAAACGCGAGCACATCCCCAGGTGGAGCTGATATGTCCTTAGCCGCATCTTTAGGTTTACTTTAAAACGATTTGAGTTTGAAATATAGTAATAATAATAATGCTTAATATATTAGATATCTACTAATGTTACAAAGCGTCGTCTCGTCGTTCTTATTATAGATTACGCGAAGAGAAAAATCAATCAAAGATTATTGTGGCTACCTTTTTTCAAACTATCGCGATATTCCTCTTGCACGTTTTCAAACTCTCGACTATCTTGCCTGGTGACGATCCACCGTTTTCTATTCAACGTTTCCTGCGGTATGTCTTTCGTCACGTTGAGTATAAAGACGCCGCTCACGATGACCACGAACCCGATCGTCTGACTCAAAACTTCCGCGTATCCTTGCCCTAAATAATCTTTAAACATGATCGAACTCGCGGTTAACGTCAACGTCGTAAAGCACACGTAATATATTGGCGTCACAATCGCCGTGTTAAACGTATCCAACGCTTTATTCAAGTAGTTCATCTGCGTCAACACGCAAAAAATCACAAACCCGATCATCACCCACGTCTCGATTTCCCGCATCTGGTTGTTGCCCTCGAACGTCATCTTCAGCGCCAATCCTAAAGTCTTCACGCTCATCACCGATAAACTCCCAACCAACGAACAAATCCCAATCGGTACCAACAATTGCGTCGTCCCGTGAATCGGATAAATCTGCGTGATCAACACAAACGTAAACATTAAAACAAACGCCGCGTACGACAAAAACGTCGGTTGGAGCATTAAACGCACAATCTCTTTGATCGAATCGATTTCCTTCTCCTCCGGTGCGTGCAACACGATATTCGCGGACCCGACGATACACAACGCACAACCCAACCACCCAAACGTGTTCAACTTCTCGTTCAACACGTAATGACTCAACACCGCGGAAATGATAATCGACAACGCGCCTAAAGGCGTGACCACAATCGCCGGCGCGAACGCGTACGCCGCGAAGTTCGCGATTTCCCCCAGCGTCATCGAGAGCATGCCGACCCACCACAAAGGTTCGTGTAAGTACCCGAACCCGCCGTCGCCGGCTCGTTTTGAGTTCGCGCGAGAGCTCGACAGTTTTAACCCTTTCTTTTTTATGATGAACGAGGCGCCTATGCAGAGCGAAGAGCCGATGGCGAGGAGTAAACCTTTCGTGTTCGACGAGAATCCGTTCGTATCGACTGGTTCGTCCCAACCACCCCCGGAGTGATATCTCCCCGTCGAGGAAGAACTCCCCATCATCGCGCTACTCCTCATCGCGCTGCCACCACTCACGATGTTGTTCTCTTCTGCGACGTTGTTCTCTAATAACGAGTATTTTGACGACGCGGACAAAGAAGACGCCATGAATGATATCGCAATACACGTCCGCAGATGTGACGAGCGAATTCTTTACGAAAACGTCTTCTGTCGTTTACGTCATCTCCATAAAGAGACGATTTCACGCGCGAGAAAGAACGCGCGTCATCAATCATCACCGTGGCAGAAGTTTCGATGCTGTTAAGAAGAAGAAGCTTTTTTACGAGTCCTCAAATTCGAAGAAAGGAGGTGGTTTCGAGGAGGAGGAGCAGGAGGCAAGCGTCCGCGTTCGATGAGAATGCTTCCCCAAAAGAGTCGTCGTCGATAAAGAAAGTCGTCGTCCTCGGCGGCGGGTTTGGCGGGCTGTACTGCGCGTTAAAGCTCGATTCTTTGTTCGCGACGAATACACGCGGCGACGATTCGGGCGAAAAGAAGAAACCAACGATGATTGTGACTTTAATCGATACCAACGAGAAGTTTCTCTTTAAGCCGTTGATGTACGAGTTGTTGAATTCAGACATGGAGGAAACGGACGTGGCGCCTTTGTACGAGGAACTGTTGGAGAACACGACGGTACGATTTTTGCAAAAAGAAGCGATGAGAGTGGAACCGGAGAAAGTTTTGAAAACGAAAAGCGGGAGTAAAGTGAGCGGGACCGGTGGGGAGGTTATCGTGCGAGATGTGGAGACGAAGGAAGAGGAACGCGTGAAGTACGATTACTTGGTCGTATCGCTCGGCGCCAAGGTGGATTTCGAGTCCGAGAAAAATTTCGTGAAAGGCGCGAGAGAATTCGCGATGCCATTTAACGGGCTGGATGACGTGAAAAGAATGAGGGAGAAGATTGAACGATTGAAAGAAGATGGTGCAGAGAGGGGCGAGAGGACGGTGGCGGTGGTTGGCGCCGGGTACGCGGGAGTAGAGTTGGCGTTGTGTTTAGCGCGATGGTTCGAAAGAGAAGACGGATTGAAAGACGTGAAAATTAAATTGGTCGCAAAGGATGGGAACGTGCTCAGTAGCGCGACGGTAGGTGGAAAGAACGCGGCGAGGAAGGCGTTGGAGAAAGCCTCGAACGTGGAAATTGTAGACGGAGTGGTCGGCGCGATTGAAAGGAGTAGCAGCGAGAGTAGTAAAGTGAACATTTCTTTGACAAAGGGTGATTCATCTTTGCAAACGATCGAAAACGTCGACATGTGTTGTTGGACGGTTGGTTTGTCCGCGAAACTTCCAACCAGCGAAAACGACTGGCCGTTTGAGCAAGACCCGCGGACGGGGAAAATCGTCACCGACTCCACCTTAAAAGTCGCCGGGTACGACCGAGTTTTCGCCTTGGGTGATAACAGTATACAGCGCGAATACGAAAAAAAGGACGCCGCAAATCGCGAGGAAGAAAAGCCTGCCACGGCGCAAGTCGCCTTCCAAGCCGCGGACTATTGCGCCTGGAACGTCTGGTCCGCCATCAACAAAAAATCCCTCCTCCCGTTTCGCTACCAACACCTAGGGGACATGATGACCTTAGGCGACAAAGAAGCCGCGGTCCAATTCCCAGTCGGCGAAGAAACCACATTAGACGGTTCCGCCGCGTTCGCTTTGCGTAGATTAGCGTACCTCTACCGCATGCCAACCAACGGTCAGCGATTGAAAATTGGACGGAAATGGTTATCGGCGATAAGCTCGAACCCGAGCGCTTTCGTCGGCGAAGTCATCGAAGGATTGAATTCGTACACTTCTTCGAGGTAACAACAGTACAGGTATAGGTACTCGTGCACTTAACGCCTTTAGAATTTTAGCATAAACATAGAGTTTGAAACACCAACGCGCGCAGAGCGGCAAGAGCACAAACATCTTCTTAAACAACATCTTAAACAATAACGACAACAGTTTTCATTTTTTCTTCTTTCATGCGCTTCACAATTAATTATAATTAAGTTTTGCGTAAAAAAAGAGAGACAGCGAGAGAGAGAGAGAAACGCGACGAATGGCAGCGAGTGGCGGCCGCCGAAAGTGCGCGCTGTGCTTGGTCACCTTTGTCTCCTTCCTCGTGATGACTCTCCTTCTCTCCGCCATGTCCTCCTCCAAAGAGGACTTGCGCGAGAGCCTCTCTAAAATTTCCACTCAAGATATCGGGGAGACTGCGATGCAAGCGATGGAGTTTTTTATGGACAGCTTTAACGTTTTCGACGATGAGGAGGAGGAAAAAGAGGAAGAATCAGCGTTAGACGTCGCCGAGGAGCGCGATTACTTGTTGGGAAACAAACACTCGTTCGCGAACGGGTTTGAAGTCGCCGACGCGGATGTAATCATCGCAGCGGCGAGTCCAACCGAGTATCGACCAAAAGTTCCCAAAGCTGCTTCCAGTGGTGGTAAAAACGAAATCTGCGCCAAAGCGTACCTCGATCGATTACCGTGCACAATAACGAAGAAAATGCCAGAGTGTGTCGGGGACAGTTTTAACTTTGGGAACCACTACTGGACCGTGTCGCAAAAAGCCGTGGAGAAGTATAAAACCGATCGGAATTTGAACTCGATTAGCAAAGCGACCGGCGTGAAGAAACGCTTGCCGAAGGACGGACCTTTCGACGAGAGAAACGTAAAGCCGTATAGGAGCTGTGCGATTGTAGCTTCGAGTAAAGCGCTGAGAGGAAAAAAGTTAGGGGCTAAGATAGATAATCACGAAGTGGTGATGCGCATGAACGGCGCGCCGACGAAAGGATACGAGAAAGATGTCGGTTTTAAGACCACGTTTCGAGTGCAGCACGGGGGGTATTTCGGTTGGCGAGAAAAGCCGGAGGAAGTGTGTTTAGGAAAGTGGGCGGCGGGAAGAGACCGTGGAAGTCACTCAGAGTTGGAGAAGATGGCGAGAACGAAAGTGCACGCGATTAATCCGAACTTTGCGAGGAAGTCAAGGACGGATTGGTTCACGAAGAGGGATCACCTTCCCACGCAAGGATTCAGAGCGCTCCTCATTCTGTTGGCGAGCTGTAAAGAGGTGAGCGCCTTTGGATTTAGCGGCGGCGCTGGATGGTACTTCGATAAAGTGAAAAATCGAGGGCCGGCAGATAAAAGGAAACATGGGCAAGGATTAGCAAAGAACCGATGGTTAGATGCGCCGAAACCGGCGGCAGATAGAGGTAGTAATAGCAAGAAGAAACGGCGACTTCTTTCGTTGTTTAGTAATAGCGAGCGCGAGGGAGAAGAAGAAGTAGAAAAGAACGACGAGAAGTTTAACATCACGTTACCGAAGCGATCGTTATTGGCAACGCATCCGAGGAATACGTTGCCGACGACCCACAAGCTTTCTGTCGAGCGCGAGTGCATCCGAAATCTAATCAAATTGAAATTTCTGCAGAAAGGCGGATAAATTTAATCATGGTACCATTCGCGTGTTGCATCAATATCATTTTATTAATATGACATATATTAATCTAGGGTGCTATATAGTAGTAGTATCGCATCGTATCGCATCAGTTCTTTTCAAATACAAATTTCAGAAACGCCTGAAACGCTCGCGCATCCGTTTCTGGACTACGCGCTTTGACAAATTCGTGTTCCACCATTTCGCTCGCCGTATATCGCGCTTCGGCGTCTTTTTGCAGTCCTTTCTTCACAAATTCGCGAAACGTTTCCGTAAACTTACCGTGCGTTTCTTCGCACAGCTCGCTCTCCGGAGAAGGCCCGTGGACGATTAAATCCATGATATCCCAGAACCCACCGTAACTCCCTCCGGACGTTTGCTTTTGCAAACCGCCTTCGTTGTTTTGTTGTTGTTGTTGCTTCTTTTCGTTGGATGCGACCACGGCGTACGGAAACTTACCAAACGCGAATTCAAGCAGTGTCAACGCTAAGCTCCAACAATCAGTTTTGTAATCGTATCCATCGCCTCGAATTCTTTCTGGCGACATGTACGTCGCCGTGCCTACCCAACTCGTACACTCGGCGCCAGATTCGCCCAAGCGTCCGCTCACGCCGAAGTCGGACAATTTCACCATGCCTGTTTGTAAGCAGCACAAAATATTCGACGGTTTCACGTCTCGGTGCACGACTCGCAAGACATCGTGCAGATAGTGTAAACCTGTGCTCGCTTGACTGGCCACCGCGGCTATATTTTCCTCTTTCCACGGTAAGTTCTTATTCTTCTTACACACGGCGTCCAACGATCCGCCATCCATGAGTTCTAAAACCACGCGAATAGTCGCGCCGTCCGCGAAAAACGCTCCGTAACAATTCACAACGTACGGGCATTTCGATTCGTGCAACGTCCGCAACTCGGTAATCATCGCCTTTCGTCTATCGTCGTCTAAATTCACTCGAAATGATTTCACTGCCACCATCTTCTGCGTCGGTTTGTGCAACGCCGTTTGCACGACGCCAGAGGCTCCCGACCCCAATATCTTCGCGTTCGTAAAATCTAAATCGTCTAAAGTGGATAAGAACGTCCCAAACCTGGGCGTTCCACCTTCTTCGTTCACCAAGGAACTGTTCGAACACGACGTGTTTAAACTTTGATCGAGTGGTGAATTTTTCGCATCCGTTCCTCCTCCTCGGCTGCTCCCCCCAACCGTGTCCGTTTCGATCGAATTATTATTCGTGTTATCTCTCGTCGTCGTCATTGATATCGTGGTGGTGTTACTTCGGCTCGCGTTTCTCCCACCGTCCGTCGTGCTCGACGAAAACGACTGGTCTTCTGTTTTACTATTGTTATTATCATTCGTAGTGTTGTTTTTATCGTAGTTGAATTCGTTTTTTATCGTAGTAGTAGTAGTAGTAGTAGTAGTAGTACTCGCGCTCGTCGCGTTCGGTCGTTGTCTCGCGCGAATCATCGCCGTCTCTTCCATCTTCCTCGTCAACCCAACCATATCTACCACGGACGCAGTCCGACTCTGGCTCGCGCTTTGCGTCGCGGACACGGACACGGATACCGACCGCGACTCGAATCCTCTGCCGCCGCCCGCGCCCAAAAATCCTTCTTCTAACGAGAGTTGCGAATGCGTCTCTTCGTCCAGTTTGGACAAGTCCGAGGTGGATATTTGCACGCCCAGTTTCCCGATGGAAAAGTCGCCCTCGGTAAACGTCCCCGACCCGGTCCTTTTTTTGTAAAAGTTCGTCAGAAAGAGAGAGAGAGAGAAAGAGATGTCAGCGAAAGCGTCGTATTCTTTGAATCAACACGCTGGCGAGTTGTTTTCTATATCTAAAAACAGAAAGAGAGAGGAAAAACGATACTTACCATCGGTACTGTTGCTCCTTCGCCGCGTCGTCTTCTTTCGGCACGGAGAGCAAGGAAAGATTGGCGGGTTTTTTGCGCGCCGCGTGGTTGTTGTTGTTGTTCTTCTTCTCTTTTTTCCTCGTCGTCGTCGTCTTTTCTCCGTTCGACGATGATGATGTCGAGGAGGAGGATGATGACGGTGCCTCGTCGTGAAAAGTCATTTTTTCATCATCATCTTTTGTGTGTTGTTGTTGTGGAGCAAAAGAAAACACGAGAGAAAAACAAAAAAGGAGCTCACTGATGAGAAAGCTCCGACTGAAAGATCTTCTCGCTGCTGAGACGCGTGGCAAACGGTGTTAGTATTGCGCACACCGACGCTAAGGATATATGAGAGAAAAAAACATCTCCGTGTCCTCGACATTTTCCTGCTTCGAGAAAAAACATTTAGGGTAGCATGTAATACCCTAAATGAGATTTTTTGTTTTTGGGGCGGACACCGAAAAGGAAACGCGCGCGGCCTCATTCGCTTCGTGCACCACGGACAGACAGAAGACCCGGTTTAGAATTCCTTCTTCGTTTTGAGAGTACCATTTACGAAGAAAGAGAGGCATTCGAGAATACGAACGCACCATGCATCATTGCCTGTCTCTGCAAAAGGAGCAGCGCGCGTTGTTTCGTCTTTGTCCGTCGTCGAGAAGACAGCGTCATCATCGGCGATGATGATGCGGGGGGAAGGTGCGCTCCATCACACAAAAAAAGAAGAATAGTCA
>Ga0182095_1180398_pt1 | contig 15327 bp, 9 predicted proteins | sample 041ome_19_FD_127784 | JGI IMG/M metagenome (GOLD analysis project Ga0182095, IMG submission 127784) | Metatranscriptome of coastal salt marsh microbial communities from the Groves Creek Marsh, Georgia, USA - 041412BS metaT (Metagenome... | ecosystem: Environmental > Aquatic > Marine > Intertidal...
CCCTAAAGAAGTGGTTTCCAAAATTTTGCCATAAAAAACTGTAACGCAAGACAGAGGAGGAAACGCGCTCGTCACTCGCTCTCTGTAAATACTAAGAAGCTCTCCTTTGTCCCGCGCTCTGAAGAAGAAGACGAGCGACTTTTCCTTTTCGAAAGTTGTTCGAAGTTTGAGAAGTCGTCGTTGAGAGGAGGAGATGAGTTACGTGAGGACGTTTACTCGTGTCACCGAGTGTGCGCATTTACACGCGACGAAGACAAAGGTCGTTACGAGAACAACGCCTGTTCTTGATTCGTATTCTTCTTACGATGAGAGGCAAAGCTTTTTTAGGAGGAGGAAAAGAGAAAACGAGCGAAGGAGAAGACGAAGGCGCGCAGAAGCGTCGTCGTCGTCGTCGTCCTCGTCTTTTGTTGTTCCCGATGATGTTGCGAACGAGGACGACGAAGACGCGGATGAATTAACCAAAACCAAAACGACCAGATTGTATTGCCTCCTGACGGCGTGTTTCGCCGAGCGATGTAGAAAGGAATATCATCAAAACGCGAATAAGAGAGCTGTGTTCGAACACACGGTAGATTTCGGTTTGTCGAGGAGTGAAATACGAATAGACGAGACACGCGTGGAAATTAGTAAAAGACAACAAAGTGTTGACGACGACGACGACGACGACGACGACGCGATGATAGTTTTAAACCGAGAGGACGTGTTCGCAATCGAGCCGGACGATTTGACGGTGTATACTGTCGTTCAGACGAGCGAAGATGCGGGCGACAGCAGGGCTTTGGCAAAATTGGAGCCGTGTCGGATATACTCGAACACCATCGACAGAGTGTGCGCGCTGTGTCCTTCGGATAGCGTTAATCCGGAGTTAGCGCCAACTGCGTTAATCGCGGGGTTTAGTATGCATCGATTCGGCTTAGGCGTGGACCCGAAGGAAGATACGCGACGCAAAATTGCCTCTTTAAAGCCGTACAAAGGCAATAATTTAGCGGTGTTGGACGTGTGCACGGGATTGGCGTACACGGCGATTATGGCCTCGGAGCTGGAAAACGTTTCGAGCGTGACGACCATCGAGCTCGACCCGACGATGACGCAAATATGTGCCATGAACCCTCACTCGAAAGGTCTTTTTGGTCGTGCGAAAAATACGACAAAAAAAAGGAGCGAAGATGGCGGCGAAGATGATTACGAGAAACACAACATCATCTCGCAACTTTACGGCAACGCCTTCGACGTCATCCAAACCTTACCCGACCGCGCCTTTGACCGAATCATCCACGATCCGCCAACGTTCGCCTTAGCCGGTGAGCTGTACGGCGAAAAGTTCTACTCCGAACTTTTCCGCGTTCTCAAGCCGTCCGGACGAGTCTACCATTACACCGGGGACCCCTCCAGTAACGTCGCCGGCGGTGGCGGCGTTCGAGGCATCGTCAAACGCATGAAACTCGTTGGTTTCGAATCGGTCGAAATCGACCAACACGCGCACGGCGTCGTCGCCGCGAAACAACCAAACGTCAAGTTCTTTTCCAGCGGTAAAAAAGAAAAGAATATGTTAAAGAATGCTCCTAATAAAAGGGGGAAGACATCTTCTTCTAAGCGCCGCGACGAAAGTTTTAAAGGAGTTCGAGAAAGACGAGGAGGACGAGGACGAAACTCTTCGTTCGACGACGACGAACTTGACGAATTTGACGTTTTGTCCTCCTCCTCCTCCTCCTTCTAAACGCAGTACACTCATCGCAAAACGAGAGAGAGAGAACAAAGAAGAGTCGTTTTATTGTTTGATCAAAACCGCACGTATACGCGTGAAATAGAATAATAGATTTTTTTGCTCCTCTGCACCATATGTGGCTGTTTTTTGTCCTTCGTCTCGTTACAAAATTTTCCTTCTCGTTTTGGATAAAATGGAAAACACGCAGAGAGACGTCACAAAAACAGATGACGATGCCTTCTCTCGTCGCATCTTTCTCAAACTCGTTCGCGACGACAACCATAAAACCCAATGAGTACAGAGGACGAAAGGATAGTTTTTCATCCAAAAATCGTTATTTAAGTCAAAACGTAACGTTAAAATTAAAGTCGGACGATTGCGCGTTGGGAAGACGTAAACGACGCGCACGAGGAGGAGGACGAAACGGATCGTCTTCTTTCGTTGCCATCTCTGCGAACGGTGATGATGTCAATGTCGACGCACTGAGGAGACCAGAAAAGAAGACGACGAAGAAGACAAAGAGAGAAAAGAAACCTTTAAAGGAAATCGCATCGAATTTATTCACGGCGTTGAAACCGGTGCGTTTGCGAGACGACGACAGCGAAGCCGCGCAGGAGCTGAAAGCTATTCTGGAACTCGCTCGAAGTCGTCCAAGCGACGAAGGCGATAATGGTGACGTGAGCGGCGTCCGAGAACGCATTCGGGCGGAAGCAAAAAAGAAAGTCGGCACGACTGTCGCGAAGTATTGGAAGGCGAAGTTTAAGGAGTTTGGAGAGTCCGAGGCGGTGAAAGACGCGGCGCCGTTGATGGGGAGCGCGGTGAACGTGGCGGTGACCGGGTTAGTTTTAAGGATATTTTTACCGCGGTTGGCGGCGTTGAACGCGGTTGGAGGGTTCGACGAGTTGGCGGAGTTCTTCGGGATACCACCGAGAGACGATTTGATTGGATACTTGGATCAGATTAACGGTCAGCCGATGATTGCTATTTTTGGTATTTACGTTTTACTCTTCTTCGCGGAAAAAGTGACGATGACGGATGAGTTCTTACCGATTGGATTTGTGTTGCCGGTGTTGTCGCCGATGGTGTTTGGGAACGTGTTGAACGGAACGGTGTTGACGTCGTTGGCATCGACGATTGCGGCGAGCGCAAACTTTTGGTTGGGAAGAACGGTATTGCGAGAGAAAGCGCTCAACTTCAAATGGTTTTCCAAGGACGGAGAGCCGACGAGAGAGAGAAAATGGTACCAAGCGTTGGATAGACGATTCAATTCGGAGAATTACCCGGATCAAGTCGTCCCGGAAGGATTCAAATCGGCGCTGTTGTTGAGGTTGTGTCCGATTTTACCCATTCCAATCAGCGGTAACTGGTACGTGTGTGGCGTGACAAAGTTGAAGTACTGGGAGTTTTTCGCGGCGCACTTCATCGGGAGCTCCAAGACGGCGTTTATCGACGCGTATTTAGGAAGCATCATTTTGCGCACGATTTTGTCCCCCGAAGTCGACGGCGTGAGTGGAGCGGTGAAAGAACAAGCGAAAAATGCGGTTATATTTGAAACGTGCGCGCTTTTAGGCGTTTCGATTTTAGTTTCCACGTACGCGACGCAGTTGTTCACGGACATTCTGGACGAGGAAGGCGTAGACGCGGACAGTTTTGGTTTCGGTAATAAAGAAGAAGAAGAAGAAAAACAAGAATCGACGACGACGAACGCGTTCGCGTTCGTCGGCGCCGCCGCGGCATCCACGGACGACGACGAAAACGAAGGAACTTCATCACCCGAAGCGGCAGAAACCGAAGAAGACAAAAAACTCAACCGAGCGCTCCCGGGCGAATCCTTCGATTTGATGTCCACGGACGAAGACGGTGAAGTCTTCATCAACGCCGGCGATTATTTATCTCGACAACGCGCGTTAGAATCTGGCGATTTCGACGCGTTGGCGGATATGGATAAGGCGTTTGAAAAGTTGAGCGAAGTCGACGACATGGGTCCGGACATGTGAGCGAACATTTTTAGTTCATATTTGTATTATTAAAGCAGTCAAAACAAATCCTCAGTAAAACACATCGCTGCTCTCTTCTTTCTCGCGCAAGAACATCAAGGAGTCATCATCATGGCGTCGACGGCGGCTTCTTTGTCTCCTCCTCCTTTGTCTTCCTCTTCTTCTTTTCAAAGTTGTCGTTCCTTTCGAAGACACTTCTCAAACACGTGTTATTACTTTAAACGACGGGGAAAGCAGTTAAGAAGAAAAACGTTCGTCTTTTCTCACAACGAAACGATGCAGACGAGCAGCGCGTTGAATCTTTTGCGAGGACCAAAGAAGGAGGAGAAAATGATGAAAACGAGAGAGACGAAGAAGACTTTAAGAAAACAAGGGGTGATTTCCGTGCCGTCATCGTCATCGAATTATAACCAACAACAAAGTAGTTTAAAATTTCTTTCACCTCAATTGACGGAAGGACTGGTGATTGCGATTTTCTGCGCGCTGGGTTCGTCTTTGAGCGCTTTTTTACTCGCGCTCGTACCAACACTACGAGCGGCAGCGAACGCGATGAACGAAGTCGCTTTACTCGCAGAGGCGTTGAAAGAGGAAATTCCGGACACTTTAGCCGCGGTTCGCGTTTCCGGGTTGGAACTTACGGACGCGCTGGAAGAAGTCGGCGAGTTGACGAGCGAAGTTACCGGGGTGACGAAACGGACGACGCGGGCGATTGATATGAGCTTAACGACTGCGCAAAGATTTGGAGGGATGGTTTATGAAGGGTCGAAAACGATGGTACCGAGTGCGAAGAGGCAGGTGAAGAATACGGTGAAACCGATGGTGAGGAGAACGGCGAATGAGATTGAAAGCATCGCCCGGGAAAGAGCGGCGATGGACCCGTACGCCGGCGAGATTGTCAGCGGAGTCGCGGCGACGACAAAGAAAGGAGTTGGAAGAGCGAGGAAAGTGATCGAAGCGGCTGGAGTGGCGAAGCAAGTCGGGCAGGTGTATAAAGCGGTGAAAGGAAAGCCGCCGAAAGTAAGCGATTAGATTTCTTTTATGCGTATTTAATGGAATTGCAGCAACTCATATTACATGTACAACTCTGTTTGCCGATTCAACAAAGCGGCGCGTATAATAATACATCGACTCCCATCTCAAAGTTTTTTTTGTCTCTGACTTCTAATAATATTCTCATGACTTCTAATATATACATTGCACGTCTTCCAGCGCATACAATACCGTTTTTAAATAGATGACTTTTAAATAAGTATCGATTTCTTCTTCTTCGTCTTCTCGCCTCTTCCCCAATTCGTCCGTCGTTAAATACATCTGAAAAAAGAGAATAAATAACAACTCCCTCCCGAAACACGCTCCGGAAGCTCCACCACCGCGGCTTAAAACATTCTCTCCACCGCTTTTACTCGTTTCAACAGCTCGCAAGCGTCGTACAGCTTTCCCAGATCCGCGCGGCGTTTCGCGCTCAAGGCGAGGAGCGGAAGGACGACGCGTATCTTCATTCGAGTTTTAGGTTGTTGCGGTGGTGTCGAAAGCATTACCCTCGCGGGCGATGCGACCGTTTTGTCGACTTTGACGTCTTTTGCTCCTCCTCCTCCTCCTCCTCCATCTCCTCCCAACTTTCCTTCGGAAAGAGAGGGAAGGGAAGAAAAGACGAGCCCACAACCCTCCTCACCACCAAAACCACCACCGGAGAACGTCGTCGTCGTCGATAATGTTCTCAAGAGCAACAGCGAGGTCGCGGCGATGTCGTCGGTCAGAGTGTTATTGTTGTTGTTATTAGTATTGCGTCGTCGGCGCGACGGGGTGTGCTTCTTCCTCTTAGGTTTTCCCGGCTGTGAAATCACATGCGGTGAGACCAAGGGGCCAAAACTCTTCTTCTTCTTCTTCTTCTTCTTAGTATCATCGCAAAGAGTATCAGAAGGCGAAGGCGCGCGATTCTCCTTCCTTTTGTTATTCAAAAGTTGCATCGTGGTCGTCATCGCGGTGAATGGATCGCGACCGATCGATCGTGGCATATTGAATAAAAGGAAGATTAAAAAAAAGTGCGGTGAAGGAAAAAGAAGAAATTTAGAAAAACCTCGTTGTTATGAGAGTACTCGCGAAGAGTTTGGACGTTTATATAACAGTGAGCGTGATGACTCATTACAGGAGTTATAATGAAATATACAGTAGTAGCAGTAATAATAATAATATATATACGCGCGAGGGAGGTTAATAGTTGTCACCCTCTCCTCCTCCTCCTCCTCCGATCATGTCTTTGATGTCATCCGGAGGCGGGAGCAAAGAGAATCGACCCCCTTGTTGCGGCTTGTCCGGGCTGAACGAGGAAAGTGCGGCGGGTGGCGGTGCCAAGTTTAATCGATTGCTTTGTTGTTGTTGATGCTGCCCGTAGCCGCCGTAGCCAATTTGACCGAAACTGTTGGTCGCATTTTGTTTGCCCATGGCGATGGCGTTGTGCAGATTTTGCGAATCTCGAACTTCCTTCTCCAACATCTCCTTCGTGCGCTTCAACTGTTCGTTCACTTGGACGTACGCGTTGTAATACCCCAACGATTCTTTTCGAAGCTGCTCCATGTCGTACTCTTGGTTCTTGATGTGATTGAGCAACTTTTGCTTCTCGAGATCTTGTTGATGGTTTTTCTCCACCAGCGATTCGGCTTTTTGCTCGAGCAAGGCGACTTGCCTTTGCAAATCGGCGATGATTTTCTCCAACCTCGCCGCGTTCGTGGCGTATTCGAATGCCTTCTCTCTGTACTCCACGGTCAACGCTTCGTACGCGATGCGAATTTGTGTGAGCTCTTCGCGCATTTGCATTTCGCGTTCTTGGACTTTTTCCAACGTATCGCGAGAGTTCGAGGCGTATTCTTTCGCCATCGCCGCCGCAACCTTGGCGTTGGCGACTTCACGCTCGGCTTCGGACATTTTTGAAATCACCGCTTGGTACTCTCCTCGGCGCGTTTCAATCGTCGACTCTAGCATGGATTGTTTTTCTTGCGCTTGCTTAACTTCCTTCTCGAACATTTTCCTTTGCGCCTCGTGCGCGACGAGCTTTTCCTTGACGCCAACGAGCTCGCGCTCTTTCTCCGCCAAAATCTCCGCTCTCTTTTCCATTTGAGCCGTACGCTCCTCCAGCTGCTTGAACTTTTCCTCGTTGAGTTTATGCTTTTCCGCTTCGACGGCAATTTTTGTCTCGGCTTCGTGCAATCGCTTCAACTTTTCTTCGTTGCGCGAGAGTTCTTCGGACATGTGCTTGGATTTCGATTCGAGCTCGGCGCGTTCCTTCTCCAACGTCGTCAACGCTTGCTTCAACGTCGATTCGGATCGTTCTACTTTTGCTAACTCGTCTTTTGCAAACTCGTACTTCTCCTCGAGGTCTTTCCACGTGTTTACAGTTTCTCTTAACGTTTCCTCGACGGTTTGTAATCTGGTTTGTGCGTTTTGTAACGCATACCCAAGCTCTTTTGATTCCTCGAGTTCGTTCTCAAACGCCGCCTTCTCCTTCTCGAGTTGCTCAACGCGCTGATCCAACAAGGCGCGTTGCTTTTCAATTTCAGATAATCGAGCGGTTTGTGCGTACAGATTTCTCTCGTTTTCACCGTTCGTTTCCGTGAGCTTCGAAAGCTTCGATTCAGAGGTGGAAACCTCCTTTTGAAGTTGGTCACGAGTCTGAGCCAACAACGAATTTTCCTTCTCGAGCTTTACACGCGTAGCGTCGTTCGCCTTCTCGCGCTTTTCCATCTCACCAAACGCCTTTTCGAGTTTAGACTTGGTATCTTCGGCGTTGGAGGCGCGTGCGGATAATTCACGCTCGACAGCTTCGAGCGCCGTGATTCGCGCCTCCATCTTTTTCTTTTCGTTTTCGAGTGAAAGCAATTCTTTCTTCGCCGCCGGCGCATCGCGTTCGAGGAAGGACAGTTTCGTCTCAAGCACCGCCTTCTCTTCCATGGATTTCGCGTACTGGTCTTTCGTCTTGGACAATTCTTCGGCAATTTTCGGATCGACGGTTGGTTTTGATGTTTTCGCCTTTTCGACTTCGAGAGTGGCAATCTCGCGCGATAATCGCGTATTTTCGCTTTGCATGCGTCCAAGCTCCTCTTTCGCGGCTTTATGATCCGCACGCGCAGCGACGGCTTCGTCTTTGAGCTTCTGCATTTCTCTCGTCGAGACTTTTGCCGGTGAATTCGCGATTGTTTCGTTAAGTTCGACCTTGTGCAACGAAATTTTTTCTTCCAAAGATTTCACCTTCGCTTCCAACTTAACCTTCTCCGTGAGTAGTTTCATACGTTCCGTCTCTTGTCGTTCGATCGTCTTCACTTGCTCGTCTGGTGAAGCGATTTTCTCTTGCATCGATCGAATTTTCTTCTCCAATTCTTGCGTTTTTTGCTCCGCGACCTCTAGTTTGAACTTGGCGTTGGACACGTCGCGTTCGCTCGCATTTTTCGCTCGCGCAAGTTCGTCCGAGATTTTGTCCTTCTCCCTCTCCAAAGCTCGACGCACGTCTTCGAGTTCGTTCTTCGCTTTGCGTGTGACGCTCGCAACATCGGATTCGAGTCGAGATATCGTCTTTTCGAGTTGCTTCTTCTCGTTCTCCGCGGATTTACGTAAATCCCGCATGTCGCGCTCGAACGTCTTTGTCGCGTCCTTTTGGCCTTGCTCGCGTGCTTTCGAAGCTTCGTGATCCAAACTCTTGAGCGCTTTGATTTCGTTTGCAAAATCACCTTCGACTTTCTGAATCTCCACTTGATGCGATTTCTTGAGCGCTTCGATCTTGTCGTCCGTGTCTTTGAGTTTCGCCTCATGCGCCTTGGTGATTCGCGCCAGTTCAGCTTCGTATCGCTTCTCGCTTTGCTTGTCCGGAATTTCTACGTATTTAATCACCTCTTCCGCTTTCGTAATCGTTGGAACGTTGTTGTTGTTGTTGCTATTGATACTACTACTCTTCGGTGATGACGATACGTCAGACGCTGGCGGCGAAGATACGGTCTTCTCTTCTTCCTTCGTCGCAGCCGCGACGATGGTCGGCGCAACCGCCGCAGCGCGAAGCTGCGCGATTTCGGCGATATACTTCGTCTCTGACTGTTTCTTTTGGCGCTCAAGCTCGGAGAGCTTGGCAACGAGTTCTTTGTTGAGTTCTGCTCTCGTCCGTTTGATCTCGTCGTCCAAACTCGATTCGATTTTCTTTAACCGGTCGATTTCGTGTTTGTACGTTTTTTCCGCTTCTTTAAACCCGACTGTTTTCGCAGATTCGATATCCTTGGCCATGGATTCCGTTTTCTTCGTGAGTTCAGATTCTTTGTTCTTATACCGTTTAATCTCTTCCGCAAGTAACGAGCGAGCTTCTTTTTGACCTTCCTCGAACGCTTTCATGGAATCAGCGTTGATGTTTTTCATCGATTGAATTTCCTTTCGCATCAGTTCTTGAGCCTCTTTTGATTCCGCTCGCGCTTCTTTGATTTTCGCTTTGTATTCCGCCTTTGCCTCTTCGAGTTCTTGTTTTGCAAGTTTTTTATTTTCTTCGGCTTCCGCTCGCAAAAGTTTTCTCGCTTCCGCCGTGCCTTCATCGATGCGCTTTTTGATGTTCTTGGATTCGTCCGCGAGTGTTTTCTCCTTCTCGGCGAGCGCCTTGCGCTCCATCTCGAAAGCCGCCGCCGCTTCCTTCTCTGCCTCTGACACTTTCTTTTCTGCATCCTCGACTTTTTTCTTCGCTTCTCTGAGAGCTGTCTCCGTCGATGCTTTCAACTCTTTTCGAAGTTGCGACGTTTCTTTCTCCAGCGCCTTCTTGCGACTTTCGACGTCTTTTTCCGCCTTGTCCAAGATTTTCTTCTCGTGCTTCTCGAGTGTCTCCTTCGATATCCCGGTCGGAACTTCGACGAAGTACTCTAACTCGACGATTTTCTCGATAGGTTTCTTCGATTCAAGCGCTTTACGCGCAGATTTCAACTCCTTCTCGAGCTCTTTCACGGCTTTCGTGTTCTCGTTCTTTTGTTTGCGTTCGTTTTCGATGGATTTCTCCAAGTCTTTGATTTTCAACTTCAACTCTTCGTTCTTCTTCTTCACTTCGTCTTTGGTCAAATACACCTCGACGAGTTTCTCCACTTCCACCTCTTTCGGTGCCGTGTCTTGCTTCAACTTTTCGAGTTTTTCAATTTCCGACTTCAACTCCGCTTTCCCGAGTTCTTTCGCGCGCTTCAAATCGGATTCGGTAATACCAGTCGGGACTTTCTTCTCGACAATCTTCTCAACAACTTTTTCGACTACTGTTGGCACATCTTTATACACCGGAACTTCAACAATCTTTTCAACAATACGCTCAACAATGACTGGCGGACTCATGGTGCCACTCGCTGCCGGGGAAAGAGTACCCGATCTTTCGTTCATTTGCGCACTGGCGTTTCCAGATTTGGATTTCATAATAGATGACATCGGCGCGTCCACCATCGGGGCCGCGTACTTCGCTGATTTGCTCGCAGGAGTAGTGAAGTTTGAGGTAGAAGACATAGCGGGAGCCGGCGTGGATTGATCGAGTTTCGACATTTTTGAGATTGGCGTGGTCGCCCCCGCACCGCCGCCTTTGACCATTTCGTGTTGATTTGGATCGAATCGAATCGATGCGTGTTTCGGAGAGTACTCACGCGAATGGATACCAGAAAGCACAGCCAAAGCAGACGATTTCGACGATTGGAAGTTCTCACCGAACGCTTCCTTTTCTTCTTCTTCTTGCTTCTTTTGAGCGTCTTTCATTGCGCGTTTCATGGAGGCGAGCATTTGCTCAGCAACTACGCGTTTCGATTCGAGACGACTGGCGTTTTCCGCCGCAACCTGCGCTCTTTCCTCCGCCATTTCCAAGCGTTGCTGCAACGCTTGCGCGGCAATGCCCACGCGATCGTTGCCTTCCGATTGTCGAGCGCGAAGTAATTCGAAAGTTAATCGTTGGACATCCTCGTTCGCGAGCTTCAATTTTTCCTCCATGACGACAAAGTTGACGTTTCGGAAAATGTCCTCTTCGACGAGATCGATGTGATCTTGCACGACAACCTTCGTATCCGCGTGCATCTCTTCGATCGTCTTGCTCAACGACGCAATCTTCTTCCCACTTTTCTCATTCGCTTCCGCTAAATCTTTCGTCAGTTTTTCGATGTTCATCATGGCGTCTTTTTGAACCTCTCGAGAGCTTTCCAACAACTTCTTGTTCGTCGAGTTCTCTTTCGTCAACTCTTCCGTTTCTTTTTCGTACTTCGCGGTTTCTTTTTGCAACAAAACGATCGCATGTTTCGCCTCGGCTAGTTGGGTCGCCTTTTCTAAACCTTCTGAGTGTAAATGGTCTTTGATTTGCTCGTGCATTTTTTTCATCTCCTCCAACGCCTTTGATTTCTCCTCCAAAGACATCGCCAGCTTCTTCTCGCCAGTCGTAAACTCGCCCTTGTGCTTGGAAAAGTTTTCGCGTTCGACTTCTAAACTTTTCTCGGCGGCAAGTTTTGATTGTTCGGCTTTTTCGAGGAACCATTTCAGCTTTTCATTCTCCGCAACAGTCGTTGCCAATCGATCGTCCAGCTTTTTCACGTTCAACGACGCCTCCGAATCTGCGTTTTTAATGAAATCTTTCAACTTGTTCACTTGTTCGTTCAAACCTTTAACAATTTTATTTCTATCGTCCCTTTCGTTGTGAGCGGCTTCCTCTGAAGCGTGAATTCTTGCCTCCAACTCTTTAATCTTCTTCGCGTACCGATCGCTCAACTCGAGAGTGCGTTCCGAGTGTTCTCTTCGTATCTCCGCGACCTCGTTCGCGTGCTTCACTTTCATTTGAGAAATCGCGTTCGGCAACAATTTGATCTCGTCCTCGTTCAACGCCACGTCTTCGCCGTCGTTGTTCTTTACCACGACGACGTTTGCGTTGGCATTTTCATTCGCGTATCTCGTTCTCGCCTCCATCAACATATCGATGTCGTCCCGCATTTTTTCGTTGGCCGAATTCGCGATTTGGTAAAACTTGGACGAGCTCAAATCTTTCGCCGCTTTCCCATTTCGAATATTTCGATCTCTCAAAGCGACTTCTGCCATGCTCGCCATTAATCGTGCGTTCGAGATGTCGTTCGCACGTTGCCTCAGTTGCAAGTTAATCGTTTCAACGACTGATTCGATATCCTCCACGTCCACAAACTCCTTCGGTTTAAACGCTTTATCTTTGAACAACATAATCAACGACGTCCGGCTTTGCATGAATCCAACGCTCGTCACTTTCGGAGCCACGGACTCTAAATCAAACAAAGGAATCTTCAATCGCAACGGTTGCGTTTGTGCCCCGCTCGAGACAGCCGGTAACAACGCGTTGAACAAACCTTCCTCTTCCTTCCCTTCTTCGGCGTCGAAACACACGTACGAAGTGGTCACGTACATCTCCCCGTTCCCGCTCGCTTTCGGTAACAACGCTTTACACTTGATCGGTCCTTTCGTCACTTTCTCCGACGGCGCGAGTTCAAAGAGTTCCCACGCGCCTCCGAGTTCCACGGACGCTTTCGCGAGTTCCGCGGAGAGTTTCGCCCTCGTCTTCCACCCGCGAACCACCGCCTGGACTTTCCTCAACGCTTTAATCATTTGCTGCTCGGCAATAACATCCGATTTGTCGGTGTGTTGCGAGGACAGCATGGAGTGCGATCGACTCGATGTCATCATTCCAGCAGCAGCATGAGTACCATCAGTCTCTGTCGATATCGACGGCATCACGCCTTCAAACGCGCTCACGTCGTCTTCCTTTTTCGTTGTTAAATTCGCGTCCTTTCCCAGATCATCATTTTCAGTCCTCCCCGTGGTGGTCCTTCCTCCGACTGCGGATTTCGACCGCGATTTCGATCGGTTCTTTTTATTTTTCCCCATTATTTTAAATGTTTCTTCGATAAATAACGACAAAACGGGAGCAGCGCGCGCGGATTTTCAAACCAGAGAGATGCTTTTGCGCGTCGTTTGCGTTTTTTTGCGCGTCGTTGTGTGATGCGTTTGGATCTCGCGTGTGGCTGAATTTGTCTTGGATTTCCTTTGGTGTGTGATGTGTGAAAGAGATATTTTTGGTGTTGATCCGGAACAAGAGCAAAAAGGAATTTTTAAAAGTGTTGTTGGTTCAAACAAAAACAAAATTTAAGGGCGAGAGACGATTTTTTTTACACAAAAACACACACACCACGTGTTTGTTGTGAGACTACACACACACTTAAACACGCGCGCAGAGAGAGAGAGAGAGAGAGGCAACGATGATGCTGATGACGGCGCCTACTACTACTACTACTACTTCTGCGCCTTCAGATGATGTGCCTCCTCTTTTTCTGCGATGTTTTTAGTGGTAAAAACGTTTTGTTTTGTGTAACGAAGTAAAGAGAGAATTGGAAAATGAGCGTCGAGGAAATCGTTGAGAATCGAACGAAAGGTGTCACCGGAAAGACGGTGCAATTGTTACGCACTCTCGGGGTGACGCGATGGACGCAAATGCAAGAAGACGCGATGGATAAACTCTATCTAGAGGAAAAGGAAAACTCGAAAGATGGATTGATCTGCGCGTCGACCGGGAGTGGGAAGACGTACGCGTTTTTGATGCCGGTGTTGATGCGGTTTTTGTTAAAAAGTGATGATGAAGACAAAGAAGACAAAACCAAAGTGAAAGCGATTGCTGTGTTGCCGACGAGAGAGCTCGCGCAGCAAGTGTTTGAAAAAGCGAAAGGTTTGTTCGAAGAGGCGAACGGTATTAACGTCTGTTTGTGCGTCGGAGGGGTACGCTCGCACGAGAAAGATGCGGAAGATATCATTAAACGAAAACCGAAACTGGTCGTCGGGACGCCCGGGAGGATGTTGGAGTTGAAGAAGCTCAACGTTTTAGACCTGTCGAAAATTGAGGTGCAGATCTTAGACGAAACCGATCGTTTGTTAGATGGCGGGTTTGAGAACGACGTGTTGGACGTTTTGAGGCCACCTGGTTCGTGTCAAACGATATGCGCGACGGCGACGGCGAGAGGGAACTTGCGACGTTTTTTGAACAAGACGTTGGCGTTTGGATATAAAGAGATTGGCGGGAAAGTTACGACGACGGATGAGAATGGGCTTGAAGTGCACAACAGTTCGAGCGAGATTGGTGGGAACGTCGCGCACTGCGCGTATGCAATATCAAAGAGTAATAGCGATAACGAAACGGCGCAGATATACGCGCAAGCTATTTTGGCAGCTTTTAAAGGCTTGGTCACGGCTTCTTCTTCTTCTTCTTCGAATTTAGAAAAATCGCAGTGTTTATGTTTCGTTGAGACGAAATCGCTGTGCGACAAGATTGAAGTTGCGTTACAGAAAGAATCGATGGCGGTGAGTACTTTTATTATTGAGCTTATTCGTTTATTTCTTTTTGTTTTCAATGATGATGAAGAGGATGATGATGATGATGCAACAAGAAAAGATGTTCGTGAAGACAACACCTCGTACGTTACTTTACCTTCTCACGAAGATGAACGTTTACAAGACTACAATTCTCTGAAACATTTTTTACTAATTGCATCATGGTTGTTATCATCAACATTATCCTCGATGCGAGCGTGGCGATGACGATATACCATTTTATCACATGTTAGACTGTCGAGACGCTTTTAGACGGGCGTCGATGTGCACAAAAATCATTCCGAGCTACGCGGACCTTTTTCGCGACTTTACACATTTAGGGGATTCGTTTTGAAACGCTCACGTGCCACTTTTTCTTTCGAAAATCTCGTTCGTTCGCGCTCACTCTTGTACGTGTACTGACAAACTAACGTTCTCTTACCACTCAAAAGCAGGGGACGACAAATCAAAAGATTCAAGTTCGCTCCTTACACTCCTCGCTCCCGCAAAACCAACGCGACCTGACTTTACTCGAAGCGCGCAACCGCTCCATCGATATCATCGTTGCCACAGACGTCGCTTCGCGAGGAATCGATCTCCCTGGCGTCGAGCTCGTTATTCATTGCGGTTTCCCGAAGGATTCTGAATCCTACGTTCACCGATCCGGGCGCGCCGGAAGACCTGGATGCAACACTAGAGGCTGTGCTTTGATTTTACACTCGCCCGAGGACGGCGGCAAAGTCAGCGCGTTCATTGAAGCCGAGACGAACGTGCGAGTAAAACGCTTAACGGATGTTCGCGAAGCCTGCGCGTTCATCGTCGAGGATAATCGGGAGAAATCAGACGCATCGATCAAAGAAGAGCGAATAGAGAAGGAAAAGAAAGAGCGATTAGGGGAGAATATCTTAATCGCGCAACGATTTCAAATGTTGGACGAGGAGTTGGACGGACTGCAGAGCTCCATGAAAGGCGGGACGAAGACGAAGAGGAAAGGAGGAAAGAGATGAGCGAGAGGAAGAAAAACGTACGTTAGCATGAATAGTTCGTAGCAATTTTAGCCTTTGTATCATTATTTATATAAGAAGCACGCGTCCCTCGACGACGACGAGAGATGAACATTTTTCTCCTCTTCGCTCAATGTCTTCATAAATAAAAGAAGACGAACATGCCAACAAAAAAGAGAGAACTCATAACCAAAATCGAGCGGTTCGTGCGAGATGAACTGCGAAACCACGACGGATCTCACGACTTTTGGCACATTCATCGAGTGCGTAACAACGC
>Ga0182095_1087644_pt1 | contig 15318 bp, 7 predicted proteins | sample 041ome_19_FD_127784 | JGI IMG/M metagenome (GOLD analysis project Ga0182095, IMG submission 127784) | Metatranscriptome of coastal salt marsh microbial communities from the Groves Creek Marsh, Georgia, USA - 041412BS metaT (Metagenome... | ecosystem: Environmental > Aquatic > Marine > Intertidal...
TCGGATATACACGCACACGCGCGAAGAAGAAGAAGAAGTGTGTTCTCTCTTTCTCCGTCGTCGGGTGTGGTTTAACAACGCAGATTTATCCGAGCGAGAAGGTTTTTTTACATCGAGAGAGGTGTAAAAATGAGCGCGCACTCATCGCTCGTCCGAGCGTCGCTTGGTGGAGTTACCGGTCAAACAAAGAGGAGTTCGTTTCTCGGCGATGGTAAAGGCTCCATGAGCGCGAGAGCGGCGGTGCGAAGACCGTCGACGGTGCAGAGCGCGTTTCCGGTGGTCGTCCCGTCGCCGAGAGATTCGGCGTTGGCGGCGAGAAGAAAGGGTACGACTCCGAAAGCGGTGAGAGAGCCGGAGCAATCGTCCATGGCGTCTGCGTCGGATAAGTTGGCGGAGTACGTCGCGAACAAAGGCGGTAAGAGAGTGATTCGAAAAGTGCTCGTGGCGAACAACGGGATGGCGGCGACCAAGGCTATTTTGTCCATGCGAAGATGGGCGTACAACGAGTTGGGCGATGAGAATGCGATTAAGTTTGTCGTCATGGCCACGCCGGAAGATATCGGGGCGAACGCGGAGTTTATTCGTTACGCGGATGACTTTATTGAAGTTCCGGGCGGCAAGAACGTGAACAACTACGCGAATGTGGATTTGATCACGGAGATTGCCGTGAGAGAAGGCGTGGACGGCGTCTGGCCCGGTTGGGGTCACGCCTCCGAGAACCCGAAGTTGCCGACAGCTTTGAAGAAGAACGGCATCCAGTTCATCGGTCCGACTGCACCGGTCATGTCCGTGCTTGGCGATAAGATTGCGGCGAATATTCTCGCGCAAACAGCGAAAGTTCCGTCGATCCCGTGGTCCGGCGACGGCTTGGTCGCAAACTTGACGCCGGAAGGTACAATTCCACAAGAAACGTTCGATAAAGCCATGGTAACGACAGTCGAAGAGTGCGTCGCCGCGGCGGACAGGATTGGTTTTCCGGTTATGTTGAAAGCTTCTGAAGGTGGCGGTGGTAAAGGTATCCGCATGTCCGCCAACAAGGAAGAGTTGATTGTTAACTTTGACCAAGTCAAGGCGGAAGTTCCGGGCTCACCGATGTTTATGATGCAGTTGTGCACGGAAGCGAGACACTTGGAAGTTCAAATCGTTGGCGATGAACACGGTAACGCCGTGGCCTTTAACGGTCGCGATTGCTCTACGCAAAGACGTTTCCAGAAGATTTTCGAAGAAGGTCCGCCAATCATTGCCAAGCCGCATATTTTCCGCGAGATGGAAAAAGCTGCGCAGAGATTGACGCAAAACATCGGCTACATCGGTGCCGGTACGGTTGAATACCTTTACAACGCCGCGACGGATAAATACTTCTTTTTGGAGTTGAATCCGCGTTTGCAAGTTGAACACCCGGTAACGGAAGGTATCACCGGTGTCAACATGCCGGCGACGCAGTTGCAGGTCGCCATGGGTATCCCGCTTCATAGAATGCCAGACGTGAGACGATTCTACGGAAGAGACGTGGACGGCACGGACACCATCGACTTTTTGGAAGAAGAGTACAAGCCGATTGAAAATCACGTGATCGCGGCGAGAATTACGGCTGAAAACCCGGACGAAGGCTTTAAGCCGACTTCCGGCGGCATTGAAAGAGTGCACTTCCAATCGACCCCGACGGTTTGGGGTTACTTTTCTGTCGGCGCCAACGGTGGCGTCCACGAATTCGCGGATTCTCAGTTTGGTCACATTTTTGCATCGGGTAAGACAAGAGAAGAAGCGAGAAAAGCGTTGGTTTTGGCGTTGAAAGGTATGGTCGTTCGCGGGGAGATTCGCACGGCGGTTGAATACCTCGTCAAGCTTTTAGAAACGCAAGCCTTCAAAGAGAACACCATCGATACCTCGTGGTTGGATGGCTTGATCAAAGAACGCTCGATCGCGTTGGTGAACGATCCGCACGCGATTTGTCTCGGTGCTGCACTCTTCAGAGCATTCAACCACTCGGAGCAAGAAGAGAAGACGTTTCTCTCCTCGTGGGAAAAAGGTCAAGTGTCGACGCAAGGCATCTCGAAGTTGACGTCGTTTCCGGTTGAAATCGCCTACGAAGATACCAAGTACGAGTTCACGTGCACCAGAGTCGGTGCGGACGAATACGAGATGTCCATTGGCGGTAAGAGTATTTTGGCGAAGATGTTTCGACGCAACGACGGCACGCTAGTTGCCATTTACGGCGGCGTCACGCACGAGATTGACGGTTTGGAAGAACCGTTGGGTTTGCGCATGACTTTGGACAGCCAAACGTGGTTGTTGCCGACGTTATTTGACCCGTCTGAGTTGAGAACGGATGTCACCGGTAAACTTATCCGCTTTTTGCAAGAGGACGGCGCGGAAGTCCAAGCCGGGAAGCCGTACGCCGAAGCCGAGGCGATGAAGATGGTCATGCCGCTCATCGCGCAAGAATCCGGGAAGATCTCGCACGCGAAAACCGCCGGCGCGGTGATCAGTGCGGGTGATTTACTCGCGAACCTCACTTTGAAGGATCCGTCTAAAGTTAAGAAGATTATCAACTTTAACGGTGACTTCAGAATGTCTACGGTGGAGGAACCGGCGGCCGCTGCGGATGAGAAACTCACCTCGGCGGTTGACCGCGTGAACAATCTTCTCGATGGTTTTGGCGGTAATGTTGACGAAGCTCTCACCAACTTGTACGCAGCTTTCACGGAACAAAACGAAAGTGATGGACAATCTCGATGGGAAAAAGCCACTTCGATCATGGAAGGCATCGTGCAGCGATACTTGGACGTCGAGAGCGTCTTTGAATCCAAGTCCATGGATGCCGTCATGGCGACGTTGATCAAGGGTAAAACCGGAGATGCGTTGAATCCAGTGTTGGCGCAAGTTCGCGCCCACTCCAAGTTAAAGGAACGATCGAAACTCGTTTTGAACTTGCTCTTGCAAGCGCCAACTTTGCCACAAAGAGTCATCGCGAGAGGACCGATTTCGTGGGCGGACGATCACGCTCCGATCTCGGATTCGTTCCAAGCCACCATCAAGCGATTATCGAAGCTTCGAGGCGGTGATTACGGGGAAGTTGCGCTTTCTGCGAACGCCATCTTACAAGAGCGACGATTGCCGTCACTTGATAAGAGAGTCGCCGAGCTTCGCAAGCTTCTCGCCGGAAAGAAGAAGTTGTTGCGACCGTGGGGCGAGGCGGAATCTGGCGATTTGCAAGCGCTTGCGGAGTCGCCGACTTTAGCCGTCGATTTGTTGCCGTCCTTGTTTGAAGACGACGACGATAAGGTTCGCGAGAACGCGATGAGTACTTACGCGCGCCGTGTTTATCGCGCGCACAACATTCTCGAAGTTTCCAAAGGCGAAACGGGGAACTCTATGACGTGGAAGTTCAAGTTCCGCACGTATCCGGATGATTCTCCTGTTCGAACCGGTTTGCTCGTCACCGCGAAGAATATCTCCGAAGTCGAACAAAACTTTGGCTCGTATTTGGCGCAGTTGAAGGCTGCGCACGGTGACGCCAAGGGCCCGCCGGTGTTACATATTGCGCAAACCGAGCAGCCAGACGACGGCGATTGGTCGTTGAAGATGGACCAAGTCTGCGCAAAGCACAAGGAAGAATTGAAAGCCTTGAACGTGAAATTTGTCAACTGCTTGGTGTTTGAGAAGTTTGCGTTACCGGTCTACCGCACGTGGCACGTGAACAAGGACTACGCCGAAGATCCGCTCTACAGAGGCGAGCGTCCGACGGTGTTGCACTTGCTCGAGCTCGTTCGATTGGAGAACTACAAATTGACGAGAATACCGACGGTGAACAGAGACTTGCATATTTACGTGGGTGATTTGGCCGCCGGTACGAGAGCGAAAGACATGTTGTTGAGGAGACTCGCGCACAGCAAAGACACCATGTCTGGCGGTTTGGAAAGAACTTTGAATAAGGCTTTGGACGCGATCGATATCGCGAGAATGGATTCAAAAGCGAAAGGATGCAACTCCACTAGAATTTACATCAACTATTTATCTGAGGTTGAGGGTGACTTCACGAAGCAGGCGAACTTGTTGAAGGAGAAGGTTTCCGAATACATCGCCGCCAACTCCACTAGATTGTTAAACTTGTCTGTCGATGAGATTGAACTTCGATTCCGAGTGAGCAACGAATTGACGCCGATTCGCATCATGGGCACGTCCATGTCCGGCAACTGGTTGAAGGTTGACATGTACAGAGAGTACCTCGAACCGGTTTCTGGACGTGCCGAGCAATTCTGCTTGATTGGCGCGGATGGTAACGATGACGCGTGCTTCTTTGAGCCGTACCCGTCGGCGGGTCCGTTACAAAACAAGAGAGCAATTGCGAGAGCTATCGGGACGACGTACATTTATGACTTCCTCGGCTTGATTGAAAAAGCGATGTTGTCCGCGTGGAGAAAGCAAATCGCCTCTTTCGGCGCCGGTTCTGTTCCGCAAAACTTCTTCCAAGCTGAAGAGGCGGTCTTTGACGAAAGCACGAAGGAGTTGACGTGGACGAAGGAAGGCGTCCCGGGTCAAAATAAAATCGGTATGGTTGCGTGGAGATGCACGATGAAGACGTGCGAATACCCGGAAGGAAGAGAAGTAGTGTTTGTCGGGAACGATTGCACCGTCATGTCTGGTTCGTTTGGCGTCAAGGAGGACGACTTCTACTTTGCCGTCTCTCAATACGCCAGAGAAAATAACATTCCGAGAGTCTTCTTGGCATGTAACTCTGGCGCCCGAATCGGTTTAGTCGAAGAGTTGAAGCCGTATTTCAAAGTAGCGTGGATTGACGATGCCAACCCGGGTATGGGCTTCAAGTACCTCTACCTCACCGAGGCGGACTATAAGAACTTCCCGGAAGGCACGGTCAACGCGGAGAAAGTGAACGAAGGCGGCGAAACGCGAATGAAGTTGACGGATATCATCGGTCAAATTCACGGCATCGGCGTCGAAAACTTGAGAGGTTCTGGTATGATTGCCGGCGAGCAGTCCGCGGCGTACGATCAAGCGTTTACCTTGTCATACATCTCCGGTCGATCTGTTGGTATCGGCGCTTACTTGAACAGATTAGGTCAAAGAAACATCCAAATGAAGAACGGTCCGATGATTTTAACTGGCTACTTGGCCTTGAACAAGTTGCTCGGGAAAGAAGTGTACACTTCTCAAGACCAACTTGGCGGTCCACAAGTCATGATGCCGAACGGCGTCTCGCACTTGCAAGTCGAAGACGATCAAGCCGGCGTCGACGCCATCATCCGATGGTTGTCGTACACGCCAAAGACGACCATCGGAATGGCGCCGGCGTTGCCGACGTCCGATCCGGTGAATCGCGCGATTGAGTTTATGCCGACGAAGACGCCGTACGATCCGCGTCACATGCTCGCCGGTACGACCAACCCGGAAACTGGTGACTACGTTTCTGGCTTTTTCGATAAGGATTCGTGGACCGAAACCTTACCGGACTGGGGTAAATCCGTCGTCGTCGGCCGCGCTCGATTAGGCGGCATCCCGATGGGTGTCATCTCGGTCGAGACGCGCTTGATGGAGCAACGCATCCCGGCGGATCCGGCGAACCCGGAATCCCGTGAGGCTGTTTTAGCGCAAGCCGGTCAAGTTTGGTTTCCGGACTCTGCGCACAAAACGGCCACGGCGATTCGAGATTTCAATAAAGGGGAAAACTTGCCGTTGATCATTTTTGCCAACTGGAGAGGCTTCTCCGGCGGTACGAGAGATATGTACGGCGAGATTTTGAAATTCGGGGCTATGATTGTAGACGAGTTGAGAGAGTACAAGCAACCGGTATTCGTATACATCCCGCCGAACGGTGAATTGAGAGGTGGCGCGTGGGTCGTCGTCGATCCAACCATCAACTTGAAGAAGATGGAGATGTTTGCCGACACGGAGTCTCGAGGTGGTATCTTAGAACCGCCGGGAATCTGCGAGGTCAAGTTCCGCCAAAAAGATCAACTTCTGACCATGCATAGAATGGATTCGGAGTTGATGGAGTTAGACAAGAACCCAGAAGCGAATCACGATGCGATCAAGAAGCGAGAGAATGCGTTGTTGCCGATGTACACGCAAGTCGCGCACGAGTTTGCGGATTTACACGATCGATCGGGGAGAATGTTCGCCAAGGGCGTCATCAACGGCGTCGTCCAGTGGCCAAAAGCCAGAGAATACTTCTACAACCGATTACAGCGACGATTATCCATCGATGCGCTCATCGATTCGTGCGAGGACAAATTAGGCAGCAGCGTCAAAATGGCTCGATCGGTTTCTGAAATCGTCAAAGACGCCATCGTCGTCGCCGGCGGGTGCGCGTGGGACGACGACGTGAAAGTCAAATCTTACGTGGACTCCAACGGAGATAAAATCGTTTCTGCCGTCATGCAAGAAGCGAGAACGGCCAAGGTTGCGGCCATGTTATCTGAAATCAAAGCTTTGGACGCTGAAACCGTCGCCGCGGTAAAGAACGGTTTGTAGGAATATACTTTTTTATGATGACACATGAAACAAAAACACACACACAAAAAGCAAAAAGAGAGAGAAGAAGAGAGAGAGCGTTTTAATACTAACAGAGAGAACAAAGAACCGAAAAACGAAAGAGATTTTAATTTCGCCCCTTTCCCACAAAAAAAATTTGAAAAATATTTTGAGCACCACCAAATCCTCTCTTTTTCGAGGAGCAAATCGCATATAAAGAGGGTGAATTGAATTTCAACCAGAATCGTGCAATCAATGCATAATCGCTTTTTGTGGTATTCGATCAATATTGCGAGAGAAGATATTCTGGGCAACTGAATTGGCACGCGAGAGAAGAGAGTCTATCTCTCGTCCTCATAACCGCACCTCTTTACATCTACCCACTTTTATATATATACTTCATATATATACTTCATTTATTCACCGACGATACTACGACTGAGATTTTAAGAATACGAAAGATGACGACGACGCAGACTTTGACGCAATCATCATCCACGCTGATGGGATCCTCGTGGAGATCATCTTCCCTTCGTGCAAAGCACCACCGACAACGCGCCGTGATGAGAACGAAAGTCTCCGCGCAAATCGGATTCGGAACGGATAAAAAATGGTTAAAAACCACCATATACCCAGAGTGGGGGTCGTTCCCAAACAGCAAAGAAGGCGTTCCATCGGAGTGGTCGAACTTAACCCCGGAAGAGTACCGCAAAAACGCGGATATCGAAGTCATCCACGGGAGATGGGCCATGTTGGCGGTTTCGGGCGTCTGGGCGCAAGAGAACGCCGGGGCCGGTCCGTGGTGGGAAGCCGGGAAGGAATGCACGATTGACTCGTGCAAATTGACATACGCCGGGTTTGGGGATTTCAAATCCTCACCAACCGGCGCTTTGTTCGGGTTGATTTTCATCGAGACGTTGTTATTAGGCGGCGCGGAGGCGTACCGAACCGGTTTGTTAGAAAACCCGTTCCAAGACGGATTGAAGCAAAACGACGCGTACCCGGGAGGTAGATTCGACCCGTTCAACTACGCGGAAAAAGAAGATTTGGATTTGATGAAAATTCGAGAATTGAAGCACGGACGATTGGCGATGTTGGCGTGGTTGGGTATTCTCGGTCAGGCGGTGTCCACCAGAGCCGGTGCGGTGAGCAACGCCACCGCGCACATCGGCGACGTGTACCACTGCAACGTGTTCGATCGAAGCGGATGTGGCTTTTAAAAAAGTCACGATTTTTCTTGGCGACATTCAAACGATAACAACAACAAAGACAACAACAACAGCATACAACATTAGAGAGAGATTCTTTCACATCAAGCAAATTACGTAATAACCATCCGCGAATAAACGTATCGAAACTCTTCACACTTAAAAACGCTCACAAAATGCCAGCCCCAACCACCATTCGTGCGCTTTTCCACCCGCTCGAAAACGAAGCGAAGGACGCAGAAAAAGAGAAAAAAGAACAAACGCAACACCAACAACGCTTCGTCGAGAGTAAAAGCACGTTTTTCTCTTCAAAGTTTATCTTATTCTTCTTTGATTCCGGACGGAAAACGAAGGAAATCTCAATCCCGGTTGCCTTCGATAAACAAAAGAGCAACTTTTTAATCGGACCATCCGCGCTGTGGTGGCGCGAGGCGTTCGCGATTTCCTCCTCTTTATTGCGAGAGGAAGAGAGTAGTAACGGTGTTACTGTAAATGGAGGGTATAAAACGAACGATGAAGCGGCGATGGCGGATTTAGGCCACGCGGCGGAAGCGACGTTGGAAATCGCTCGAGTGGTCAGTGGTCAGTTGTTGGAGGATTTACGAAGGACGACCAGGTCGCTGGAATTTTGGGAGGAGAAGCGAGACGAGTATTCGAGAGGTGGGGATGTCTCACATAGGATGTTTTTAACCTTACGGTGTGGTCCGAGAGCGTTTATTGAGGAGACGAAAGGGTTCGTGAAACGGAAAGCGGTGGCGGCGAGACGGAGGGCGATGTACGTCTCCACGGGGAACGCGAGAAGGAAGAACGGGGAGTCGGCGAGGAGTAATATAAGCGGGGAAGAGAAGGAAAGGGAAGAGGAACACTTGTTGGAGACGTTGTTGACGGTTCCACCGGCGAGGGCGGTGATTGATGGGAAGGTAGCGGCGTTAGGGAAGATGCAGAGGAGTTTGGCGAGCGCGGTGGCGAGGGTGCACGCGAGAGCGGATGATTTAGTCAACGGCGATTACAATCGGAGGAAACGAGGGAAGGGAGAGGACGATGACGAAGACGAAGACGAAGACGAGGAGGTATCGGAGGAGGAGTTGCGGAAGAGAGAGGTGGAAAAAACGAGAGATGCGGTGGAACGGTGCGTGAATGGGATAAACGAAGCGATTGAGCTCGTGAAATCTACCGCGTCGTCGTTAAACGCCGAGCACGAGGACGAGGACGACGAGGACAACAACAACAACGAAAGTAAAAAGAGAAACGCGGAAGAGGCGGCAGAAGCAGAGCGAAATGATGACGACGACCACGATAACGACGACCACGACGATGCGATCTCTCCGAGACGACCGTCGAGCTCTCTCGAGCGCACCATCTCGAATTCGCCGTTATTCGCCGGGATGATGCACAATCGAACGAATTCGCTCGTCTCGAGCATCTCGCGAAGTGGCACACCAAAGATTCCAGATTCGCCAAAATCAGCCGCTACTCAAGTTCACGCGTCGTCGCGTCTGTCGTCGTCGCCGCAAAACAACAACAGCCCGACTTTACGACGCCAAAACGCCTCCTTACAGCGATCGAATTCGTACTTTCAGAATCTCATCAAAAACACGTTTCTCGGTGACATCTTCTTATCAGACGGCGGAACCGGCGCACGCGTCGGATTTGTCTCGCACAAGCTCCGCACGCGTTTGATGGCTAAATCGGGAGAACCAATCCCGTTCCCGTTAGAAAACGACGTAATGTGGGAAGCCATCGTAAGGACGGAATCTCGATTTGAAAAAGCTCGCAAAGCGGTTGGTCGCACGGTTGAAAGACACCGCAAGCCGACAAAATACGAACGCCGATGGATTCCCATCAGTGTCTTAATGTTAATCGGCGTGAGTAGCGCGATTGTGCTCGTTCGAAAATCTTCCTTGTGCGGTTCCACCGAGTTGGACGAAACGTTGAAAGCGGCGTACGAAACTACGCGCACGTTTTTCAACTCGTACATGAAAACGCCGTCGAAAGAGCTGAAGCAAGAACTCACGAAAGCGTTCGACACTGGAGATAGAGAAGACGCGGCGGCGAGATTAGACGAATCGCAGGAGTCTTTAGATAGAATGTTAAAAGAGTACGTGAAGAATGCAACGAAACCGGGGTTTTCGGAGTCGTTGACGAGAGCGTATCAATCGGTGGGCGCTATGACTGGCGGCGGCGGAGACGAACACGCCGAAGGATCGGGAGCAGGAGCAGGACCAGGCGAAGAGACGACAACGGCGAACAAAATTGATCCAATGTCACTCGTGACTGCGCGCGTAGAAGAAGAATTAAAAGCGCCGCTACAAAACATGCTCGGCGGCGATCTCATGCAACTCTTGCTCATCCAAACGCAAGTCATGAAAGTTGAGATGGAAGACGCTTTGCTTCAAATGGATGCCGTCATGCGTGCGAACCGTTTGAATTTCGCCCTCATGGCGTGTTTTCCCGCGACTTTGTTCGTGTACGGGAGCGTCTCGTTTTCAAAAACCGTCGGTGCCGCGCGCGCGTTTCAAAAGAGACGCAAAGCACGGGAAGAGATGCGTTTGTTAGTCGCCGACGCGGAACGATCTTTGATGCGATTGAAAATGACGCGAGACGAGTTTACCAAGCGCCGCCGCGCTCTGGAGGACAACAACGAAGACAATTCGGACTCAGACGACGCGTCTGATTCCAACCTCATTCACCGATTAGAAATCGCGGAAGAACACCGCCGCCGCCGCTTAGAACTGGACGCGTCCTTCGACGCCACCGCCGCCCCGTCCTCGCCCGCCGCGCGCCTCCACGCCACCAAAAACAAATTCGACGTCGAAAACCTCGAAAACGAAACCTTCCACCAAGGCATGCTCCTCTACGCCGTCAACGCGCTCTACGCGTCCGTCCAAAAGCACAAGCGCATGTTCACGCCGAAAGAATTCAGGGGCGTTAAATTGGACGCCATGGCGTTGGCCGACGTCGGCGTCTCCATCGAAGGGAAACTGTTGACCACGCAAAGACTGGCGAGGATATATAAAGGGTTCCAGAGCGAACCGCACAGAGTGCCCAGCATCGTGACTGGGAGATATCCAATCTGAAATGAATTTGTGAAGCATAGAGCTCTTTCTCGCGCCTTGTTTTAGTAGTTCCTTCTTTAATAAAATGAAGGCGAAAGGTCCACAAAATACTTCACACGCTCCTTAACAACAACACGGCAAAGATGAATCGGATGTTGATGTTACTCTCTCGCGATGTTGGGGGCAAAAGAATCACTCTCAGAATCAGAGACACGCATTTTCATCATCATCGAGCCCTGCATCCTTCTCTGCTTCTCGCTCCAACGTTCTCGTCTTCGCTTTCTTCAACTTCGGGAAACAAAACCAATTCCAATCCGTTTAACGGAGGAAAAGAAGAACACATTCTTCGCGGCCTAGCAGCGGGGGCCATCGGCGCGGCGTTGTTCATGACGTCCGCGGAGTGCGAAAGAAGCAGCGATGAGAAGAAAGCTTTGGATGATGCCGATGATGATAACGAATGGTTTCTTTTAAAAAGAGCGAAAGAATTTGTATCTCAACTGACCGGAGGAGCAAACACTTTGGGAGGCGTTTCGCTCGTATCGGACGAATACAGGAGGGAGGTATTTTTCGCGTACGAGAATCGCTTGCGAGAACACTCGAACTTGGACAAAGTGTTCGCGTATTTCGCGTCCGGGAAAAACGCGAGAGGGGAAACGATGATGACGAAAGAAGATTTGATTCGATCGGCGATACCGGTGTACCAAAAGACGAACATCCGGTCGGGGAGTTTAGAAGGCGAAGTGGTCTCGGAAGAAGAGGTCGAAGGGAAAGACGTGACGGAAACGAACGTGTTGAAGTCGAAGAAAAATAGGAGTTTCGTCGGTGGAGAACGGATCGCGGCGTATTTCGATACCAACAACGACGGGATGATCAACTTTCCAGAGTTTGTGTTCTTCACGACGCTGATGAAACTTTCGGACGAACAGATTTTGAAGGAGTTTTTGAAAGCGGACGTGGATGGGAACGGGGCGTTGGACGCGCACGAGTTTGCGATGATGATGCGACGGATGCGAAGTAGTAGTAAGAACGCGAAGGCGGATTTTTTGATGAGCAGAACCGGGGTTAACATCGATCAATGGAATTTAGACGTCATCGGGAACGGGATTTACAATCATTTTTTTCAAAAGAAGAAGAACAAATCCAAAATCGGAAGGTGGTTCGGTAGAGGCGGCAATACTAGCAATAGCGACGATAGCAACACTAGCAACGAGAGCAAATACGATTTGGGGAGGAAAATAACTCTTGGGGAGTTTCGCGCGTTTCTCAACGAAATCGGCGACACGCTCGTGGACATGGAATTTTCCCACTACGACGAAGAGAACAACGGGTGGATCTCCTCGAGAGATTTAGGCTACGCGCTCATCACTCGATCGAACGCCGCAAAAATTCACGATTACTTGGGAATTGCCCGAGCACTCTCCGACGAGGATAACTGCTGCTCTCGTGAACAGTTTCGAGACTTTATTCGCGTGTTGAGACGTTCGGATTCGTTCGAACGCAAAATAAAAGAGGAGAAGAACGGCGAAGTCACGCGAGAGCGCTTCATCGAACTCTTCCGCGAGTGCAACAAAGAAAACAAAGGGAAACGATTCGAGTATAAGAAACTTTTGGAAATGACGGACATTCTGTTTCGAATTTTCGACGCCGACAGCAACGGATCCATCTCCATCGACGAGCTGAACGAAGTCAGACGATTGGTCTCCCGATGACGAGGACGTAAACGAGGACGGTAAACTACTAGGACGAGATGATATCTCTACTCATTAAAAAGCGCTAAATTCTATTCACCCAACACCGCCCCAACAACTGGCGGCGCCTTTCTCTTCTCCAACGAAACTTTCCTCCGATTCTTCCACACGCCACCGTACTTATAGTGCGGAAATTCCGCGGTGCCATCCGTAACTCCGCCGGAAACGCTTCGCCAACATCCTTCTACGCATATCATATTCCAACGCTTCCCGCTGTCGATTTGACATCGGATTAACATCGCTCTCGATTTGCCGCATTTATCGCACAACTTATTCCCTTCTTCGCTTTTCGTCGTCTGAATCATCGTTTGCTGCTGCTCTCCCTCCTTTTCCTCTCCTCCTCGCTGCTGTTGCTTCTCTCGCTTCCTCTTCGCGTTGCAACTCTTCGAACAGGTTGTGACTTCGTCCCAACATCGCTCCCATTTCTTCCTCCAAGTGAACGGGCGGTTGCACACCACGCAGACTTTTTCCGGCAGATTTTCTTTCTTCACACTCGCGGGCATTCTTTTTGTCACTTCTTCTCGCATCGTTTGTCTTCTTTGACTGGTATTCGCGGTCGCGCTGATGTCGTTCGACGACGACGACGAGAGAGGAGGATGACGACGACTCCTCCTCTTCTGATTCCCGAGACTGCGAAAGAGAAAAGACTTCAAAGACGAAGACGTCGTGACTTTCACCGCGCGCATGCGTTTTGGGTGGTTAGGGTAGGGTCTCTCAAAGCAGCAGTCTGTCTCTCTCTCTCTCTCTCTTTCGAGCGGTCGTCCTCCCGGCGCTCAGAGAAGGCTTACACCGTTGGTGTTAAAAGCTTTTTATTCTCTGACGAATTTCCCCAAAAGAAAACGTTCTTTCTGATGACGACATCATCATCGTCTTCGGATTCCGACGACGACGACGAGTTTGAGAACGAAAAGAACGATCGCGATGTCACCGAAACCACCGAGGAAGGAGGGAACGAGAAAAACGATGTCGATTTCCTGGTCCGCGAAGCCATGCGAGAAGAGAAATTGAAATTGAAATCAAAACTGAAAGAAAAGAAGCGAACGACGGTACTTCCCAACGGCGAGGATGATGACGACGACAAAGGCGCTTTGAATGGCGCGAACGCGAAGGAAACGGAAGAAGAGGCGATGATTGAGACGATTAAATCGAAAGAAACGATCGAGGACGCGACTCGAGCGAGGAAACGAGCGCGAACGCTTCTTGGGAAAGCGGATGACTTTAACGAGGAGGAGGAGGAGGAAAAGGAGGAGAACTCTCGAGAAGAAGACGAGGAGGAGGAGGAAGAGGAGGAAGCGAAAATGGACCGGTTTGACATGTCCAAAGAAGAACAGGAAGGATATTTCGACCAAGAGACGGGAAATTACGTGGAATACAAGAAGGAGAAGAAACTGGCGGAGGACAGTTGGATCGACGAGACGACGAAAGAGGAGTACGAAAAGTTCAAGACGGTGAAACCGTCGTCGCAAAGGTTGATGGAGGCGGAGAAGGCGGCGGAGGAAGACGAGGAGATGAAATACGATCAGACCGAGGAGGGAGTGGCAAAATTGAAGAGACAGTTGGCGGAGTTGCTGGAAGGATCGACGGAGACGGCGCTGAGGGCGATTAAACGCGTCGGCGGCGGGAGCGGAGGACCGGGGAATACAAACAGTAAGAATAAGTACGTGTCGAAACAAAAATCAATGAAGAACGGGAAGACGAAGCAACAAGAAAAAGAAAGAGGAAAGAGTGTGAAATTAGAAGGCGAGAATAAGAAGATATTTGACGAAATCACGGCGATTGCGTCGAGATTAGTCGCGGCTGGAGAGTACGGCGCGTACACCATCGAGAAGCAAATGTTGGAAAAATCGGCGAATCTGGTCTTGAAGTTGGAGGCAAAAACGACATACGAAGACGCCAAAGACGACATGTTCGCAGATTCCGACGACGACGACGACGACGACGACGAAGGTGTGAGAAAGAGTGCGAAGAAAGGGTCCGCGGAAACAGAATCAGCAGCGGTAGCAGCAAGTGTTGTTGATCCGAAAACGTTTTCAATCAAAGAGCTTAAACGTTGTCTGGAATCCCACGGAAGAAGCATCGGCGCAGGTGGTGGCGAGAGAATTGATATTGAAAAGATGTGTTTGGAAGCGTTAAAATCGACAATTGCTCCCGATGGATTCGCGTACGATAAATCGACTGGTTTATACTACGGCGAAGCTTCAAAAATGCACTGGCACTGCAAAGCGAATGTGTACAAAACGGAAGATGGGAACTGGTGGAAATACAACGGCCAAATGTTCGAAGCGGCATCGGAACCGTGATTTTTAGTACGCGTAGTATCGATAGATGATAGTAGCATTCAAAACAGTAAACAACATCAGTAGAACTCATTTTAGCTCTCTTTCTACTTCAAAACATCGAACGATCGACCAACCTCTCGATACAACGCTCTCGTCTTCTCATCCGCTTCGCTCTCGCCTCCCTCTTCGATCTCGTACGCTTGCGCGTTCACGATAAATAACGTTCTATCTCTCACCCCGACGTAATTATACACCCTCTTATTCCCATGCGTCGTAATTAACCTATACTCGTACTCGTAAAACGTCGTCTTCGTATCCACCGACTCGCGTTCGCTTTGGCGTTCCATAAACGTTCCGCCCGGCACGGTCGTTTGCTTCTTTGATTCCGCCTCCACGAGCTTTGCTCCGATGTCCTCTAAACTGCCAAACTCTTTGAGAGAGTCGATCCGTACCGGGGTCACCGTGACCCCTATCGATGCGTATTTCACGGACGGGTTTTTGAACAGCGCCGTCGCGCCCGCTTTCTTCTCTAACA
>Ga0182095_1828055_pt1 | contig 15306 bp, 10 predicted proteins | sample 041ome_19_FD_127784 | JGI IMG/M metagenome (GOLD analysis project Ga0182095, IMG submission 127784) | Metatranscriptome of coastal salt marsh microbial communities from the Groves Creek Marsh, Georgia, USA - 041412BS metaT (Metagenome... | ecosystem: Environmental > Aquatic > Marine > Intertidal...
GAGAGTGCGCATGATCATGAAGGAAGGCGTCAAGTTCTTTGACACCCCGTACTTGTTCGACGAAGGTTCCACGATCTCTTGGATCCCGTGCGGCCGCAAGTTGACGTGCTCGTACCCGGGCATTAAGTTCTTCTACGGCCCGGACACTTTCTACGGCGAAGAAGTCTCCGTCTTAGAGATGGACGGTCAGTTTGACAAGTTGGAGGAGTTGATCTACGTCGAATCCTTGTTGTCCAACACCTCCACCAAGTTCTATGGTGAATTGACGCAACAAATGTTGAAGTACCAAAACGGACCGGGCTCCAACAACGGTACTGGCTTCTTCCAAACTCTTGTTGGCTTGAAGGTGAGAGAGCTCTACGAGAAGATTTCCGAGACGGAAGTTGTCGCGAAGTAAGCGATGAAAGAACAAATTCAAATTCAAACCGCAGCTATAAAATTAAGAGTAAGAGTAAAATGGGGGGGGGTGTGAGATATAAAACAGACAAGAGATTTTTGATATATTAACAACATATTAACAGCATAATATAAAAACACAGATTTATTGAATGTTCGCCTTCGTTCGCACGAGTTCTACTGTACATCAGTCGCTTTTGACTTATTTAAGCGCTCGCTCATTCTTGTTGATGCTGATCTAACAGCAAAGAAGAAGTGATTAAATCCTCTCACGCTACGGTTTCCGCCCACTTCACGAAAGCGTTGTTACTGTCCGTAGGATTATCGTCTTGCGGGCAATGACCAGCCGGCACGGGAGAGTATGTCGCGCTCGGTTTGATTTCCATGATTCTCTCCGCCTTTGTTGGCGTCATCCACGGGTCGTTTTCTCCCCATAATAACATCACCGGCGCGTTCAAGTTTTCTAACAAATCCCTCGGTTTCACTTGCGTTCGAGAACCGGCCAACGAGATGGCGTAAAATGTTTCCCTGGCTTCCGGATCTTCCGCCGCCATCGCGATGCTCCGAACCAAATCTTCGTCCACATCGTTATCATACACTTGATTCAAAATCGTTTTGATGCGGATCTTGGTGAAATAAAAGATACCGTACGCGGCTAACTTCCCAAACGCTACGCGGAGTTTGCCTTGCAACGTGTTGTTCTCCTCTGCCTCTTCCATATCTTGCGCCGTTCCCACGGCTTTTTGCGCCATAGTTTTCTTCTCTGGACCCGGAGCCGCGTTCGGATCGAAATTACCCGCCGCGTTGACTAAACATAAACCTTTAGTCCTCTCTGGTGCTCCTTTTGATGCCGCGTACAACGCCGCCAACGCGCCGATGGAGTTCCCGGCGATGAACGCTTTATCCGTCTCTGTCGCTTTCGCAATCGTTCGCACGAAATCAGACACTTGCTCACCCCAATATTCCATGCAATACTTCTCCTCGCTCGCTTTTGAGGACCAGCCGTACCCAAGCATGCACAACGCGTACACTCGATAGCCTTTCTTTGCTAAATAAGGGATCTGATATCTCCAGTGGTACGAGTGCGCACCAAATCCGTGGACTAAAACGACAATTGGTCCCGTGTTCTCCTTCCCTGCGCTGATGTAGTTGCAATCAAATTTGTCTAGATACTTGTACGTCTCCCATCCATCTTTTTGTAGCTTGACGCGTTCGATGCCTTTGTCGTCCAATTCTAATGGCGGCATATCGGAGATATTTTCGCTCGCGATGAGTTGCGCTTCTTCAGCAGAAGACGTCGACGACGATGACGACAAACGAGTGTTGTTGTTCACTTTCTTCGCCGGAGCGTTGCGGAGACTCTTCTTACGCCCGATGGTTGAAGATATCATCGCGCTATTGATGATGTTGTTGCTGTTGCTGCTGCTATTACTGGATATCATCATCATATTTCTTCCTTCTTCTCTGTTGTGTGGCAGAGGAAGCGCGGAGTCGAATTTGTCCGGGGGTGCACTCGAGAACTGAAAAGAGGAGGAGGAAGAAAAATCTTTTTGCTCGTTTTCGTTTTCGTTTTCGTGCCTCTTCTTCGGCGAAACGAGACAGCGTTTCGCGTGTGCGCTCGTTGTTCGTCGAGGAAACAACGCGTCGACGACGGCGATGACTCTCGTCGCAAACGACATCGAGACGACAAAAGAAAAGCGGCGGCGACGGACGACGACGACGACGACGACGACGACGACGACTATGCGTTTTATTTGTGTCTGTGTGTGTGTGTGTTTTCGTTCGCTTTGCGCGTATTCGTGTTTTTTTACGTATGCAAGTCAAACGCCCGTTTCTTGAAGTGCGTATTTTTGGGAACGATGATGGGCTTTTTTCCTTCCATCGTGTCATCTACGAGCAACACAAACACAAAAACACAAAAACACGAAAACAACCTCCCATCCCACACAAGAACAAAACAACGACGACGACGCGATGATTTCATCGACTACCACATTGCAATCGAGACTATCCACGCACTACGCGTCCACCTCTTCCTCATCTCGCGCTGCTCGTCCCACTGTTTCTGCCACCACTACCACCACCAACACCAAGACATTCGCGTTTCGTCACCAACACACGACTTCTGCCTTACTCCACCGTCGCAATAAGCAACAACAAAAAAGAAATGGATCATCATCAGTCGCAGTAAAGGCTGGATTAGTGGAGAAAATGAACGCCGAACAGTTGGAAGTGGCCATGGCGGACAGGTCGACGCCTCTTGTTATTGATTTCTACGCAACGTGGTGCGGTCCGTGCGTGTTGATGTCCGCAGAGTTGGAAAAAGTAAAGGAACAACTCGGCGAGGCGGTGAGATGCATCAAAGTAGACACGGACGAGGAGTCAGAGTTAGCGACGCAACTTGGTATTGAAGGTTTACCCACTATAGTCTTCGTTTCGAAAGATGCGGCGTCACCAGCCTTGAGAACGGAAGGGATGATACCGGCGGAGACGGTTATTTCCATCATCGAAAACCAGTTGCAAGGTTAAAAAAAAGAACAATACAAAGTGACTTTTTAAGCGCGAGAAGCCCGTTTGGCGTTTGCAATAATGAACAATACATTACTATCAATAAGAATACATCTATACTTTCAACTATTTCTATTTTGTATTACCAGCCGAACTCGCCCATTTTTATTCGCGAAGATAACAATCTGGATCTTTCCTCGAGAGTCACTTTCTTCTCAAACAACGCTAAGTGCGAAAGAAAACTTCCCAACGGCGACGTCAGTCTCAAGTCACCAACCGTATTTCGACTTTGCCATCGTTCGGTGACGCATGCCTTGTTGTTGAGCAAGTTTCAACTCTGCCTGCCTGGCATCGTGTACTAACGAAGTCACTTGATTCTTGGCTCGAGCTGTTCCTGAGACTTTCCCTAAAGAGCCACCCATGTCGTTCGTATTTTGAATCGCGTGCTCGTTCGCTAACAACGGATTATACGAGCCTCGTATGTCATCTTGAGTGATTTCAATCATCTTGTTGGATTTCACAAGCATCTCTTCTATACTCAAGTTCTTATCAACCGTAGTTGTCGCTAGCTCGTTTTCTTCCATCGATGGTTGTTGTTGCTCTTGTTGTTGTTGCATGGAATCGATCAATTTCTGGTGAATATAATTTCCTTCGTCGTCTACTTCGTATAGTTGTGAAGGATGAATCGTCGGAACAGCTGGTACTCCTGGTTCGTTTTGTTCTCGTTCTTGCTCTTCCTTCTCTCCTACGGCGTCTCTTTTCGTCTTCGTTACACCAGACAAGTCTATGCGAGTTCCTCCTCCTCCTCCTCCTCCAAATCCACCACCGGCGTGAAAGTCATCCCCAAAACCGAGCATCTCTGTACCCACCGCCGCCGGTTTCGGTAAGAACATGCTCAAACCAGAGCCGCCACCGTTTATCTTCGCGTTTGCTAAAACGTCTCTTCTTTTCCTCTCTTCTTCGTCTTCTTCCTGCAATTCGTCGTCCTCTTCCTCACCGCCTCTTCCTCTTCCTCCTCCGCCTCCTCCTCCGCTTCCTCCTTTACTCTTCATCAGTAACTTCTTCTGCTGCTTGATCAAATATCTTTTTCTAGCGATAGATTTCCTCTTCTCTTCCACTTCTCCGGTCAAAGTCATCGTATTAAATCCTCCCGAAGACGAAGAAGGTGGCGGTAAACGCGTTTCGAAAAGCACTGGCGCGTTTTCGAAATCTTCTTCTTCTTCTTCTTCTTCTCTCGGTCGCTTCCTGCTCTCGGTTTCAGTTTGTACGCGCGTCTCTTCATCCATCTTCCTCTTATTCTCGCCGTTATCGTCGTCGTCGTCGGCGTCTTCCGAGGAAGAGCCGTACGCGTCGAGACCGAACGACATTGTTTTTTAGATTGTTGCGCTTTTTTTTGGTGATTTTTTTCGCGCTCTATACCCTAATTCAGCCCGCCTGGTTCCAAACAAATGTGCTTGCTAAAATTTTCGATTCCACGAGAAGAAGGTCGCCGAAAAGACGCAAAAAGGTCGTGTGCCACCCACACTCACTAACATCCGAATCAACAAACCGGTATGAGTGCGGCGATCGAGAGCTTCGACAACCCGGAGATTCTCTCCTCGTTAGTAATCAACGCGCCAATCTATATTGATTGTCGGTTGTCCACCTGTCCGGAGAAACCAATCGGGAAAGACGTCTTAGCCGCTTTAAAAGAAAGGAATATTCATACTTCCTCCTCCCCGTCCTCGGGAGGACGAGACGCCTCCGATGAGACTTCTCAAAACAATAGCGGCGGGGCCGACGATTCCTTCGAAGAGGGTGGAGAAAAAGGATTTGTTTTCTTGCGAGGTACGGTTGCAAAGAACGATCAACAGAGCGAGTGCATGGATGTGAACGCGTTCGTTTCCGACGGCGGCGAGACGACTTTGGTAAAAGGCGTACCGTATAAGAGACTTTTCGCGGGTAATCCAGCCAACTTGATGGAGTCTCTTTCGGACGTGGCGAGACTAACCAACTTGAATCCGCCTTCGATCGTTCACTTCTTGGAAGATAGATTCAAGAAAAACACGAAGAAAAGTAAGAATTCGTCGTCGACTTCTAGAGAAATCTACTCCAAAGCCGGGCCTATTCTTATCGCATTGAACCCATGCGAGCCGTTGCCGAGTAAATATGACCATGAAATGATGAACTTTTACTCACCGAGGAATGCGGCGAGCGGGGTGAAGGCCTCAGCGACATCGGCAACTGATGTAACGGAAGGGGAGGCGTCTTCTCCATCTTCGTCCGTAAATGATTTACCTCCGCATTGTTTCCAAGTCGCCTCGAACGCGTTCGAACAGATGATGGAGAACCAAATGGACCAAGCGATTGTGATTTCAGGTGAGTCTGGGTCTGGGAAAACTGAAACGACCAAATTCGTCATGAAGTTCTTAGCCGCGACGACATCTCACAATAGCAGCAACGATGATGAAGAAAAACACAACAGCGATATGTTCAACGCAGTTTCGAGAGACTTGTTAATGACAAACCCGATTTTAGAGGCGTTTGGGAATGCGAAAACCGCGAGAAACTTGAACTCTTCTCGATTTGGTAAATTGATCGACATCAAGTTTGATAAAAAGTCAAATGGAAAGTTAGCGCAGGCAATGATCGAGACGTATCTCCTGGAAAAATCTCGAGTTGTCCACCATTCGAAAAGAGAACGATCGTTCCACGTGTTTTACCAACTCTTAGCTGGAGCGTCGAAGGAAGAGAAGAAAAAGTGGTTCTTAGATGATGCGAAAGACGGATTCAACTATTTAGGAGGATTCGGCGTTCTAAGCAAACATAACACAGAAATCGACGACGAGAGCAAACACAAGGAAACAAAAGAGGCGTTAAATGCAATTGGCATTGCGGACAACACCATCGACGACATTTATCGAACACTTGCATCGGTGTTACATCTCGGTAACGTTGAGTTTGATACGTTGAATGAATCCGGTCACGATGCCGCTGTTGTCAAGACGAAAGACGCTTTGAAACATACGAGTGAATTGTTAGGGGTAGATGTTGCGGTTCTAGAGCGAGCGTTGATTAAGCGTGTCATTTCTGCTGGTGGAGAGAAGATTGAAACCGATTTGACATTGACACAAGCGAATGATGCGCGAGACGCATTGGCGAAAGCCATGTTCGAAGCGTTGTTTGAGTATTTGGTTAGCAAAATCAACGAATCCTTCGCGCGCGATGGTGCCTTGCAAAGAGACGACAAGGACTTGGTGTCCTTGAACATTTTGGATATTTACGGCTTCGAGAGTTTCCAACACAACACGTTCGAACAGTTGTGCATCAACTATGCCAACGAATCCATGCAGAAGATGTTCAACCATCACTTATTCGTAGTGGAACAAAGAGATTACGAGGAAGAGAACATCGAATGGTCGAGAATAGAATTCGTCGATAATTCCTCCACGCTCGAAGTGATTGAAAATAAACCGATGGGTTTGTTTGCGCTTTTAGATGATCAGGCAAGTTTCCCAGGTGCGACTGATGAAACGTACCACGCGAAAATTGTTAGTGAACTCTCCAATATGGAAAAGTTTTCGTGCATGAGAAGAAAAGGAACGTCGGAGACTTCGTTTGATATCGTGCACTACGCTGGGAGTGTCACGTACGAATGCGCCGGATTCCTCGAAAAGAACAGAGATGCGTTACCGTTAGATTTGGCGACGGCTTTGTATACCGATAACACCTTCCAATTTATGAAGACGAACATCGGTGAGGCGCTGCACAAGCGCGCGATGGAAACGATGGTCACGAAAGCTTCGAAATCAGCGAAAGAAAAATCAACTGTCTGCACGAAATTCCGCAACCAATTAAGTGGATTGCTTCAAAAGCTGAATTCGTGCGAGCCGCACTTTATTCGATGCGTAAAGCCAAACGCTTCGCTCGTTCCAACCGAAACCGATCAAAAACTCATTTTACACCAGTGTGCGTGCGCTGGTATTTTGGAGGCGACTCGAATCGCTCAAGCTGGATACCCGACACGTTCGCTCTATGAAGATTTTGTGCTTAGATTTGGTTTCTTGGTCGGTAAAGATGTCATCGAATCCTCTGGAGTGGACAGTAAAAGTGCGACTAAGATGATCTTGGAACATTTCTCTGTCGATGTCGAGGAGCACGTCAAGTTTGGCACTACGAAGATTTTCTTCAAGCAAGGTGTGTTAGGCGCTTTGGAAGATGCGCGATCAAACGCGATTTACTATTCAAAGATTATTCAAGCCTCGTACAAAGGTTTTAAGCAGCGCAGAGAGTACCGACGCATCCGTTCTGCGACGATTACCGCGCAAGCGAGCTGGAAGGGCATGAAACAGCGCAGGGAATTCATCACTTTACGAGATCAGAACAGAGCTGCGCTTAAGATTCAAATGGCAGCAAGAAGGAAAGCATTTAACGCTCGAGTTCAATTACGCGTTGCCGAGCGCGAGCGACGCGAACTCGAGATGCGCCTGGAAGAAGAAAAGAGGGAAAAAGAGGAGAAAGAACGTCTTCGAAAGGAAGCGGAATTGGAAGCTGTGGCGGCGCGCAAGAGAGAAGAAGAAGTGAAAGCAAATGCAAAAATGGAGGCTGATGCCGCCGCCGCCGTGAAACGCAACAATTCTCCCGAATCCACTCTCGATCGCGAAACTTCCTCCGCCGCGTCATTATCCGAGGACGTGGATGCGTTGAATAATCCGTTCGTCAAGGCTCTTAAAGCCGAAAACGAAGCATTGCGAGCATCCGTGGGAGCTGAAAGAGAAGAAAAGATGGCTCTTGAAAAGCAAATAGAAGAGTTAAGAGAGCAACTCATCGCCGCGGATGATGCATTAGTCGCAGCAATGATGCAAAATCAAAAGAATCAACAGAGTTCGCCGTCACCTTCGACTCCGTCGAGCAAACAAGGACCTTCCAGTGCAGAAAAGCCTTCGATGCATGCAGACAAAGTCCCATCTGGTCAAACCTCGAGAGTGATTCAATTCGTGGATGGTATGAAAGGAGAATTTAACTCAATGACACGCGTTCTCGACGACGACGTCGAATTCATCCGAGAAGTTGCGTCGGGTGAAATAACCGGGGTTGACGGCATGGATGTGCAGAAAGAGTTCAAAATTTTGCAATCTCGCTTCGAACACTGGAAACATGATTACAAGGAGCGTCTGAAATTCGGCGAGCGCTTCTTAAAGAAGGAAGCAATGGATAAGTCCACACCAGAGCTTACGAAGAAGAAGAGTTTCTTCGGCGGTAAGAAATAGAAATCATAATAAATAGCGTACAGAACGTTTATATAAAATCTACTCAGAGAATCAAACAAAAGAAATGACGATGGATGGAAACTACTCTATTTTATCTCTAAATCTTCTAATTGCACACAATGGTTGAACCGAACCCACCCGGCAACCCCCCTTCTCGACTGCAGCTCTTGGAGTCGATCAGCTCGATATCAAACACCTCCCATTGTTTTGAAGAGAAAAACGTCGCCGGACCAACTGGCGGTCCCAATTCTGGAGGCACGACAATCCGTCTTTTCCCGCCCGGTTTCATCGTGCTTAACCCTTCCTCGAAGCCAGGTATCATCCCTTTTATGCCCAAACGCGCTTTCGCTGGAGCATTTTTCCTATACGTCGAGTCGATAACACCACCGTTTTCATTATATGCCACGTAATGGAACGTCACCTCTTGATCCTTCCCTGGCACTTTCCCGCTTCCTTTCGCGAAATCGTAATACATCAACCCATCCTCCGTTTTTTTGTAACCGCTCGGCGTGACCACGTTCACGTCGTACCCTTCTCTTATAAAGGTTGGAAAATCATCCGGTGCGTTGTTGAATTGTTTTATCTTAGCATTGTTTACCGCTTGTTTCAGCGTCTTTTCGTCCACTTCTTTTTGTGACGTCGGGACGTATCCGGGCTCGACCAAATCGATATCTATTTCAATCACATTATCTTCATCTTCTTGTTCTCGCTGTTGTTCCTCGTCACTGCTACTACTACTACTGTTTCTACTACTACTGTTCGCGTTGCTGTTGCTTTTGAAGACGTCTTTTGGATCTCTGACTGGTTCAGGGGGAGGTCTCTCAACCTCTTTCTTTGCCTCCGTCCAGTTTTCGTTTGGCTTGTATCCGTCCGGTTCGTTTTCAACTTTAATCCGTTTCGGGTTGACGATCCACTCGTCGTCGTCGTCGTTATTCTGAGTGAATTTAGCGAAAGCCGAGTTATTTTGACCGTTTATATTGAGCGCAGCGGTAAAGGCAACCATCGCGGAGGAGGTCAGGAAATGTCGTCTTTTATTAGTAGTAGTGCTGGAGACTTCCAATCGATCGCCGTCGGTCCCACTTTTAGATACGATGGTGATTACTCCTCCTCTTCCAACAAAACTCTTCTTCTTCTTCTGCGACGACGACGACGACGACGACGACGACGACGACGACGACAAAAACTGACGTCGTTTCGAAGAAGACGTTCCGACGAGGAAAGAGAGGGAAGACCGGCTCGCGACGAAACTCGCGCTCGACGACGAAGAAAGCATGTTACTACTTTGAGTGCAAAGTTGTTTTTTTGCTGCGGTGCGTGAACGCGCGTTTCGAGAAGTGCAGACAGACACGGCGGTGTAAAGTACGAAACTCTTCCCAATAAAAAAAAACTTCTTTCCCTCACACTCACAATAATATCATTTCATTTCGAAGTTTGCACACACACGCGCGCGCGCGGGAAAAAAAGACGAATAACACCCCATTAAGATGATGAAGAAATGATGACATCGCTCGAAGAACCTTCGTCGAAACCAGGAGAAGAAGGACGCGCGGGAAACGACGACGACGACGACGATAACGCGTGCGTCGATAAAAATCCACTTCCGCTCGGCGTGAACTTCTCCGAGAGAGAATTTGAGAATTGGTTGCAGTACGATTCGGGAAAGAAACAGAGGAAACGAAAAGACATCGAGCGGGCGATCGTGCTGATGGAATCGCGCGAAAGGAAAAATTTGAGAGAGTTATCGGATACGCAAGAGTCGTTAGAGAAGTTTAAAGGGAAGAAACCTGAGATTGTGTTCAAGTTTTTGCGCGAGTTAATATCTCTGAACAAGTCCAAGTCAAAGGACGAGAAGAATAGCAAAGAAGGACAAGTCGAAGGCGACGAGGAAGAGCAGGCGACGAAAGATTGGTTCAACGAAAACATGGTGAACGTTTTGGATGAACGGATGATGTCAAAAATAGTCAATGAAAACGTCATGGCGTTTCAAAACGTGCGCCGAAAAATAGAGAGAGAAACGTTCGCGGAAGAGAAGAGAGCGTGGATGGAGAAGAAAAGGAAAGAGAGAGAGAAGGAGCGCACTGCGAAGAGGAAGCAGGATAGAATTGAACAGCGGCATCAAAAACAACAACAAGAAGTAGAAATAGAAAAACAGAAGAAGGAAAAAGGGAAACTAAGTAAAGGGCAATATGCCATTCGTTTAGAAGCAGCAATAGCAGGGATTGATAGCTCGTTTCGGAAAGTGAAAACGAAAGAACACGAGAACATAGACAAACATCAGCGCCCGAAAGCAGCGGCAAATATACAGAAGCAAATGACAGAAAAGATGGCAAAGGCAAAGAATGCGAAGGAGCGAGAAGAAATGCACGATGAGAAACAACAGTTGGTTCGGGAAAGATGTTCGTGGGAGGCAGAAGAAGTGCCAGAGGACGTGAAAGAGCTGAGAGAATACATCAAAGGACTCGGCGGGCACGGTAACTCGATACGAGCAAAAGATTGGGTCATTAAAAAATGGACGAGGAAATATTCCACACAGTCTGGTGAAAAAAAATCGTACAAAACGTATCGTCATTCCAACGGTGCGCAGTATCGCTCGAGAAGAGAAGTCGCGGAGGCACTTGGCTTGTAGTACCAGAACGAAAAGTTACATTCTTCCTCCGAAAGGCAGTTCAGTTGTAAAATAATGCAAAATAATACCATGGTACCAGTGATACGTTCGTTTTATAATCATTTACACAATCGATATACAGCATTACATAATACCAAACCCATCGGGTGAAGTGGGTACATTTCTGTCAAGTACCTCGCCGCTTGTTTCGGCTCGAGGATCTTATGTACCACGTCCATTGAAATGTCCATCGCCAGAGCTCTCTCGTCGACTAAGTTCGATCGCAGCTCTACAATCAAAGCTCGAGAAGATTCTGAACTTCCAGTGAGCCAACGAATCAACCCTTTAGGTCCTTCCTTCGTATTTTCCTTACCCTTAGCGCACAATTCCTTCATGCCATCGTTGATTCGATCCCTCGCTTCGAATAACCTCCTGAACTGTTCCTTCGCGATGTCGTGCACGGCGATCAGCGCCTGCTTCTGTTGCTCGCTCAAACCCAAATTTGTGATGATGTTCGTGTAAAACTTAATTTTTGCGTCTTCGTCCTTACCAATCACGTCAAAATCTTCGTTGAAACCCATATTGTCGTAATATTTGAAGCATATTTTGGCGTTATCCCTTCCGATGGCTCTTCCAATGTGCATGCACAGAGTGCAAGTTTCGTCTACCATTTTATTAATCAAGTTCACGTTGGCTTCTTTCATGGAAAGTTTTGCCTCATCAACTTCGTCAGCGCCGTTTCCTTTCTTATTCGTTTTCTCTTCGATATTTGTGAGCGACAAAACAGAAATTTGTTTCAACCACTTGTAATGCAAACTTTCCAGAGTGTTGTTAACAATAGTTTCTTCTTCTACTACCTCCCTATTTGCATTGACATCGCCGACGCTGTTCATAGAATACTCCGCCTCTGGAAATTGCTTCTTGAACTCTTCCAAAGACTTAACGCCTTCAGGAAGCGTGAACTGTTTAGGTACTTCCGGCATACCGTTCGCCATCAACATTTCACCCCCTGTTGCATCAAACACATTCGTTCCATTCATCGTCGTCGCAGACGACAGCGTCGAACTTTCAATCTCCGCTCTTCTCGCTCTTTTAAACATGGACAACTGCGACTCGTACAGTTTGCTCTTATGCTCCAACAGTTTTTGTTCGATCGGTGCCTGCGTCGCAATCTCTGCTTCCAACTTTCTCACTTTCTCCTGTAAATCTTTCACTAGATTTTCCATTTCTTCTGATTTCTTCTTTATTCTTTCTCGGTAGCGTCGTTGAGCGTTTGCGTTTTGTTTCAACACCGTTGTTTTCTTCCCTTCTGTTCTAGTTGATTTTTCCTTCTCTCCTTCTCCCTCTCCTCTTTTGTTGTTGTTGTTGTTGTTGTTGTTGTTGTCGTTGTTATCACCATCTGCACTCCGTCCTCGCTTCCTTCTCTCGGTGGAGTTGGTAGTGAATGCTGTGGCCGCAGTGCTCGTAGTATTCATAGTCGCATCCGCACTGACAGCACCACTGCCAGCGGGAAAAAACGTGGCGCCTTCTTCCACTCCCTCGATTTGTAACAGCGCATCGTTCTCTTTCGCGTTCACGCCCAACTCTTCCCCGAACAACTGTTGCACGTATTCACTCAAGAACAACTCGTGTTCTTGAGACGAGGACGGGTTGTTGAATACATCATCTACCTCGTCCATCGGGATGGTCATAGATTGGGTTTTTCTTTTTCCCGCAATTTTGATTTTTTTTTGTGCGTTTGCGAGTAAAGTAAAGGATATATTTAACCTCTAGCCCATAATCTCTAAAATACATTACACGCACTATTTACGTGATAATACTTTTTTACAGTTGATACTAGCACTAATATACATTTCATCCTGAAATTCCTCTCACGCACACGTCACGCGCAGTCATTATGATCGTCGTCGTCATCATCATCATCATTTGGATTCAAACAATCCTTCGATTAACTCGTTCATTAAAACGCCTTTCGGATCGAACTTTCTGCGAAGGTCTCGAAATGCTCGAAAGTTTTCGTGACCGTACGCGGTTTTCAATCGCTCAACTTGTTTCTTTCTCCGTTCGGGGTTCTTCTCCAGCTCAATTTTAGCCCAGTGCGTCTTGAGGAAGTAATCGTCGCCGAGAGCGTCGCGCATTTGTTCGCCGTACTTTGTGAACCTCGCGGTTATTTCCTCGCGTTCAGCTTCTACTTGCGTTGGAAGGTACATTATAATCCCAACCCAGGAGTGTAATGAGTCTTTTGCGCCATAAGATGGGGACATTATGCTAGAGCTACCACTCGTCCAGCGTTGCTCGATTGGCGCGTGCGCCGGTATGTCGTTTTCTGCGATCATTTTGCGTAAATCGCGCATAAAAAGTAAATCTTTTCGAAGAGAATCTGAAGGATGAGAAAGGTTAGCATCCACGGACGATGCTTCTCGTTCACTTTTTTCCTCTAAAGTGCCGCAGGGAAAGGCAACCTCTAACACGTGTTGTTGGCCACCGCAATCAAACCCAAGAATTTGATCGCTCCAATCCACGCGCGTGCCGTGCGAGCGCTTCCAGAATTCCGCTTCTGCCGCGTTTACTCTTTTAACGTGGTCCACGTTGAGTGGATCGATGCGCAAAAGCAGATCTCGAAGCTCGCCGAACCCGGCGTTTTCGCGCTCGGCTTTCTTTGCAGACTCCATGTCTAACTTTTTTAACAAGTCAACCATTGGTTTGGTGCGATATTTGTTCCGTTTGCGTTCGCTTGGCGTCGTCAAATAAGAAAATACTGAACCTAGACCTGGCAGGCTTCCTTTCTTTTTCTTCGTTGCAACAATCGGATTAGATCCAACCACCACTACGCAATCCGTGTGCGGAATCCACATGTATCTCACGTGTTTATACGACCGAATCCACTTTTCGTGGTTTTTTTCTATTTGCTCGGGCGTAGTCGTGAATGTATCTTCTTTTAGCTGGTACGCGTCGACGCACTGTAAGGTGATCTCTGAGGCGACCCCTAAGGATCCTAAACCAACTTTCGCAGCTTCAAACGTTGGATCGACGATGTTTTTGTCCTCTTCGCCTTCCTTCACACCGAGCTCGATCACTCCTCTCGCTGGAGTTATTAATTTCATTCTAACTATGGTTGCATCTACGGGGGGGATTTTCGCCCCGGTTCCGTGTGCGCCGACTTGCGTGAAGCCGCCAATTTGCTGTTCGCGAATACTCGCATAGTTTTGCAACGTCAAGTTGTATTTTCGCAAAGCTTCGGTGACATCAGAGACTCTCGCTCCAGGCTGCACCGTCACTTGCTTCTTTTCTTCGTCCACGTGTAGTACCTTATCTAACAACGCCAACGACACCATGCCTTCTTTCTCAAACGCTACTCCGTTCGGTGACAACGCCGCGCCAACCGGTCGTATTTTCTTCCCTCGTAAACTCGCGTGTCGCACAATCGCCTCCAACGCTTCCGTCGTTTCCGGTTGCGTGAAGGTGTCCACGACAACTTTTTTCGTCCCGGACCAATTCTCAATCTCGTACTCTTTCTCCGTCGTGTAGTTTTGCTTCTCGAGATTTTCTGTCTCTTTAACGCCCTCTCTGTAGACGTAAAAACTCAACGCACATCCTAGCGCGAAAGCGTAAAAGCGATATTTTTGCCACATAGATTCGTGATGATACCGTCCATCTCCTCCTGCACCACCTCCTCCTCGACCACCGCTTCCTCCTTCACCGGTTGCAGAAGAATTTATACTTCCCGAAGCCGCTTCATCTTTCGATGACAAATCCGAAGAGGAAGAAGAAGAAGAAGAAGAAGAAGAAGACATGGACGACTCGTCCAACTCGTCCATGAAAAACTTGTCCACTTTCCTCCTCACCCCTAACATTTTCGCGCTTTTACTCATCACGACTACATCTGCTGGACGTTCTTTCCTCCCTCTTCCTCCTCCTCCTCCTCCTCCGCCGCCGGGTGCGTTCCCTCGACTATTGTGCACGTGCAACACCTGAAATTCTTTCATGAAATCCTCCAAAGCGATTGTTTGTCGTTCACCCGGTTTCGACAGCGGTAAACCCGGAAAAAGTTTTCGAACGAGTTGTCGATACATCATGGGATTCGTATTTTGCGCCGCGGTCAATTGAGCGGTGCTCGGGAGCACCCTCGCTCGGTTCCCGCGAACGTACGTTTCGAATTGATTGTGATTATGATTCTGCTGATTAACTTGGTTTTGTTGTTGTTGCTGTACTTGTTGTTGAGTCGCGCGCACACCTCCGCTAATGCCTCTTCTTTGCGTGGTGGTAGAGACCGTGGCACCGATATTCTTCCAACACATCGTCGTCGTCCTCGTCCTCGTCGTCGTCGTCCTCGTCGAGAGAAGAAGACGAACAGAATCCACCACCAACCAGCCCTGTCGGCGTTGCTGTTTTCGAAGATAGCGCATGATTATTTTTTATGATGTGTGTGCGTGTACTCTTCGCGCGTCGATACACTGTTGTTACATATATACTTTTTTATGCTTGACGTGAAAAGTTTTCACAAAAACTCTTCACTCACGAAAAACACAACGCGAGCATAAACAAAAA
>Ga0182095_1580474_pt1 | contig 15217 bp, 13 predicted proteins | sample 041ome_19_FD_127784 | JGI IMG/M metagenome (GOLD analysis project Ga0182095, IMG submission 127784) | Metatranscriptome of coastal salt marsh microbial communities from the Groves Creek Marsh, Georgia, USA - 041412BS metaT (Metagenome... | ecosystem: Environmental > Aquatic > Marine > Intertidal...
CACCCTATAAAAGCAAAACTGTAGATCACCGAATCGCAAGGGGTCTCAGGATAGGGGTTGGGAAAGAAAGTTATGCTTTTGTTTTGGGGAGGATAAAAAAATGAGGACAACCAAAGGCAAAACAACAGGGATATAAGGAGACCGATCCAGACATGGAATTTTTGATACTTTAAAAGATTGTAGGGCATGGTTTATGGATTAGGTGGAAGGTTTTTGACAAATGGGTTTATCAGCATCCCCACAAGGCGGAAAGTAGGTTATAAAGGCGATGGTGGACATAACGGCTTTTTAAGATTTGGTATTTAAATGTAAGAAAATCTAAAATATCATAAACTTTTCTTAAAGGATTAAACTTTTATTTTTCCAAACCATCAAAAGGTTATAATCAAAAAAAAATACTATGAAAAAGTTATTATTGACCTTAGCACTGACACTTCCCTTGGTCTCAATGGCCCAGCCGCATCAACACCAGGGAGAAAAAATGACCCCCGAACAACATGGAATCCTCAAAGCCAAAGCCCTGCGTTTGGAGCTGGATTTATCGGCGGAACAAGAGGAACAAATCAAAAACATCATGTTGACGCAAATAGCAGCCGTAAAAGCCCATCGAGAAAAAGCAAAAACAGAACAGCTTTCTGAATACGATAGAAAATTGCACTTTTTGGACCTCCAATTGTCCTTAAAGGAACAGATGAAATCCATCCTATCAGAAGAACAATTCGAAAATTGGAAAAAGAACCAAAGCCATAAAAAACGAATGGCCATGCAATACAGGGGAAGAAATGGGAAAAAAAATGCGATGAAAAAGGAGGGGCCCGGCCGATTCAGCCGCTAACCCCCCCACTAGTGCGCGCCCGCTGGAGGCGGACAAGTTCCGTTAGGCGTGCCGCCTTCTTCCTCTTATAAAGCCATTACTGTTTTTTGCAGTAATGGTTTTTTTTATGGGGTAAATCCCGAGCTGGGATTGATAAGAAATTATCAAAAAGCTGATATTAAATTATCAAGCTCAGGAGCGGACAGAGTCACTAGGGGTCTTTAAAGGCTTTTTAGCCAATCCTCAAAAGCAGAAAGGGTAAAGTCGATGTCCTCCTCAGTCAAAGCATCATTTAGGAAATAGCTTTCAAAGGCAGAAGGCGGGAGGTAAACCCCTCGATCGAGCATTCCATGGAAGTAGTTTTTAAACCGATCGTTGTTGCCCAAAGCGGCGGTTTCAAAATCCACAACGGGCTTATCGGTAAAATGAAGGGACATCATGGAGCCATAACGGTTGATCTGGTAGGGGATGCCTTTTGGCTTTAAAACCTCTTCCATGCCTTGGTGGAGCAGGGCTGTTTTATGGTTCAGGCGATCAAATATTTCAGGTTGATCGTTTAAGGTTTTAAGCATGGCAAACCCAGCGGCCATGGCCAGCGGGTTACCGCTTAGTGTTCCGGCCTGATAGACCGGCCCCTCGGGGGCCAAACGACTCATGATGGCTCCCCCTGCGGCAAAGGCGCCCACGGGAAGACCTCCACCCAAGACTTTTCCATAGGTCATGATGTCGGCGGCCACTCCCAAGGTTTCTTGGGCGCCCCCTCGGGCCAATCGGAAACCGGTCATCACCTCATCAAAAATCAATAGGGCTTGATGGGCATCGCAAAGTTTTCGCAATCCCTCAATAAATCCCACTTGGGGAGGAATACAGCCCATATTTCCTGCCACGGGTTCTACGATAATGGCAGCGATTTGTTCGGGATGTTGATCAAAGTGGCTGGCCACGCTTTCTAAGTCGTTGTATTGGGCCAAAAGGGTATCCTTGGCAGTGCCTTGGGTGACTCCGGGGCTGTTGGGCGCACCGAAGGTGACAGCACCACTTCCCGCTTGAATCAAAAAGGCATCGGAGTGCCCGTGGTAACAACCTGCAAATTTGATGATCTTTTCCCTTCCAGTATAGCCTCTGGCCAATCGGACAGCACTCATACAGGCTTCGGTGCCGGAGTTGACCATTCTGATTTGATCGATATTGGGTACCATTTGTACTGCCAGTTCAGCGATTTGAGTTTCCAAGGAGGTGGGCATTCCGTAGGAAGTACCGCGGTCGGCCCTTTCCTTGAGCGCTTGAATGACTGGTTCAAAAGCATGACCCAAAATCATAGGACCCCAACTGGAAATGTAGTCTATGAGTCGGTTGCCATCTGCATCGTAAAGATAGGCCCCTTTGGCTTTTTCAACAAAAACGGGGGTGCCCCCCACTGCTTTAAAAGCCCGAACCGGAGAATTGACCCCTCCGGGGATGACTTTTTGTGCGGACAAAAATAGGGCACTGCTTCTTTGGTATCGCATTTTTATTGTGCTTGGGGGATGATTAAATTTTGACCGAGGAAAATGGTATTGTTTTCAATATTGTTTTCCTGAACAAGGTGTTGTAAATCCACTTGGTATTTTTTGGAAATGGAATAGAGGGTATCTCCTTTTTGTACTTGGTGGACTTTTTGAAAAGCAATGTCATTGGTCTTTTCTGAAAGCTTTTTGGTATGGCTTTGTTTAAGGTCATAACGATCCAAACGATAGCGCTCAATGAGGCTGATGAGTTTGTCGGGATATTTGGGATCGGTGGCATAGCCTGCCTTTTTAAGGCCCTTTGCCCAGCCTTTGTAATCGTCTTTTTTGAGGTCAAAAAGGAAATCGTAGCGCGCACGTGTTGTCAAAAACAGGGAATGGTCTCTGTAGGAGGTGCGGGGGTCTTGGTACACCCTAAAACACTCGCCTTTTTGGTCGTCGTCGTGATAAATGCGCTTGCCCCGCCACTCTTTGTGGCATTTGATCCCAAAGTGATTGTTGGCTTGGGTAGCCAATCGGCTGTCACCCATACCGGATTCCAGTAGGCCCTGAGCTAGGGTAATGCTGGCGGGAATGTCATAGGATTTCATCTCTTGTTGGGCCACCTCGGCATAGGTTTTTACATAACGATCCACCCGCTCGGCTACAGATAAATTTTGGAGGTTCTCGGAAGGTTTAACCATAGGAGCTTTGTGGCTGTGTTTTACTTTTTGAGTGGATTGAGTGGTGGTTGGGGAGGCGTTGATTTTTACCTTTTTGGCACTACCACAACTATTGAACAACAGCATGAATAACGGCAGAAGAAGGGTCAAAAAATGATTTCGGGCCATTTTTTTCGGCTTAGTTTTTGATTCATGCCCGCAATGCCTTGTCGTCCTCCCGTATGAATGGCCAATATATTTTTTCCCCCAACCCATTGTTTGTTTTTAATAAGTTCAAAAATACCAAAAAGGAGCTTTGCGGTGTAGACAGGATCCAGGAGAGTTTTAAAATTTTTATTAAAGGTATTGATGAAATCAATAAGTTCAGGGGAAACTTTGGCATAACCTCCAAAGGTGTAATCATGGTTGAGGTTCCAATTTTGCTTTGGGGTCCATTTTTCGATTTCCATTTTTAAGTTCTGATTTCTCAAAGCAGAAAAACCCACTACCTTTTGATGGGGCAAGGCACTTTCTATCAATCCAGCCAGCGTACCTCCGGTTCCTACACTGCAAGCAATCACATCGAAGCTGGCATCGTTTTTGGTCAGTATTTCCTTACAGCCTTTTACGGCCTTGGGATTGGTTCCCCCCTCAGGAATCAGATAAAAATCACCGAATTGATAGTGGAGTTCGTCCATGAATTGGGCTTGGTTTTTGAGCCGATAGTCCGATCGGGAAACGGGAAAAAGGGTCATGCCTTGGTCTTTGCAAAATTGCAATGTAGGATTGAGTGGTCGGTCTTCTTCCCCCCTAACGACCCCAATGGATTTGAAACCTATGATCCTTGCAGCAGCAGCAGTCGCCGCCAAATGGTTGGAGAAAGGGCCCCCAAAAGTCAATAGGGTATGATGCCCCTCCGCTTGGGCTTGTTGGAGGTTGTATTTTAGTTTTCGGAATTTATTTCCCGAAACCGTGGGGTGTAACAAGTCCTCTCTCTTGAGGGTGATTTCATAACCGTTGATGGAGGTGAGGAATTGATTGACTGAATTTTGACTTTCAAATAAAGACATAATGCAGTAAAATTAAAGGTTATCCTTTGAAATATGGCTACCTTTGGGAGGTTAGTTATGGAGCCCGATTTACCTCTTGAAGAAGAAGACTTTTACCTATCCCCCGAGGGATACCGTGTCTTTACCGAAAAGTACCATCTCAAAAGAGGTTACTGTTGTCGGTCCAATTGCCGCCATTGCCCCTACGATTTTGATCCAGGAAGGGCCGTTTAATTTCGGCACAGTTTTTGTTTTTAATTATATAAAAATCATCATGAAAAATATTTGTTTATCGATGCTAGCGCTGACCTTGTTAGGGTGCAGCTCCATCAGCGTTTTTACTGACCACGACTCGGGAGTTGATTTTTCAAAATACAAGACTTTTGCATATTTCAAACCGGGAATCGATAAGGTTGAGATTTCAGACTTGGACAAACGAAGGATCTTAAAAGCCATTGATCAACAAATGGAAGTAAAGTCCATAATGAAGTCGGATATGCCCGATTTGTTGGTGAGCATCAATACAACGGCCAAAGAAAAAGTATATGTGAACCAAATGAATTATGGATTTTGGGGCTGGGGCTGGGGCTGGAATCCTTGGATGTGGGGCCCAAATGCCAATACGGTTTCGACACAAACCGAGGGAGCACTTTATATTGATTTGATCGATGCCAAAACCAAACAGTTGGTTTGGCAAGGTAAAGGAAAAGGTGGGATCAGTGAATACACCAAAGATCGGGATGAACGGATCGGAATTTTTGTCGAAGAAATCCTTAAAAACTATCCTCCTGAGTCTGCCCTTTAGGAGGGAATCAGTTCTATTGCCGCTTTGATGGCTTGGGAGATTCCTGCGGGGTTTTTTTCTCCAGCAGTGGCGAAAAAGGGTTGACCCCCACCCCCCCCTTGTATGTATTGGCCGAGTTCTCGAACCACCTTGCTGGCGTCCATTTCTTTTTCACTGACCAATTTTTTGGAGATATAACAGCTCAGTATGGGCTTGTCTCCATTGGCAGAGCCAAGAACCAAAAAGAGGTCATCGCGATCTTTTCCCAAAGTGAAGGCGAGATCTTTGATGGATTGCGCATCCAGATCAACGGCTTTGGCCAAAAAGGCAATGCCGTTGTGTTCTTGAATTTCTGTTTGTGCCTCTTGAGCCAAAATTTGACTTTTTAGCTTTCTGAGTTCAATAAGTTCTTTTTTAAGGCTGGTGTTTTCAAATTGTAACTGGGTGACTGCTTTAGCTATATCTTGTGGGTTTTTGAGCAAGCCATTGACCTGTTGCAAAAGTCGGTTTTGATCCTCAAAGTATTGCAGAGCTGCCGCACCAGTAATGGCCTCGATCCTTCTGATGCCTCCGGCTACAGCCGTTTCGGAAGTGATCTTAAAATGCCAAATATCGGAGGTGTTTTTTACATGGGTTCCTCCGCAAAGTTCTATGGATTGACCAAAACGAATGGTTCTGACCGTATCCCCATATTTTTCACCAAATAAGGCCATTGCGCCATCGGAAATGGCTTGGTCATAGGGAACATTTCTATTTTCCTCGAGTGGGATTTGTTCTTTGATCCGCGCATTGACAAATTGTTCCACTGCAATCAATTCCTCTGGGCTGAGTTTGGCAAAATGGGAAAAGTCAAAGCGGAACATTCCGGAGTGCACCATAGAACCTTTTTGTTCTACATGGTTTCCCAATATGGACCGTAAAGCTTGGTGCATGAGGTGGGTGGCACTGTGGTTACAGGCGGTTTTAAATCGTTGGCCTTGCTCTACGACAGCATTGAATCTGACATTGAGATCGTCGGGCAAAGTTTTGGAGTAATGGAGAATGAGGTTGTTTTCCTTCTTGGTGTCCACAATGTAGTGTAGGGATCCATTAGGGGCCTCAAGATAGCCCTTGTCTCCTACTTGTCCCCCACTCTCTGGGTAGAAGGGGGTGATGTTAAAAACCAATTGGTAGAATTCCCCTTCTTTTTTGGAGCTTACTTTTCGGTATTTGGTAATGCTGACTTGGGTGTTGAGAAGGTCGTATCCTACAAATTCTTCTTCTTCGTCTTCTTTGAGTATTTGCCAATCGTCTGTGGCAGAAACCGCCGCAGCCCTGGAGCGTTCTTTTTGTTTTGCCATTTGTGTATTGAAGCCTTTTTCATCCACTTCAAAACCCCGCTCTCTGGCGATAAGTGCCGTGAGGTCTAGCGGGAATCCAAAGGTATCGTAGAGTTCGAAGGCCTTGGCACCGCTGACTTTTTGGTCTTTGGATGTTTCCAAAAGGGTATCCAGTAGGGTCAAACCTTGATCTAAGGTTTTGAGGAATGAGCTTTCTTCCTCTCTGATCACATTGGCTGCAATGCTTTTTTGTTTGTCCAGTTCAGGAAATACTGACTGAAGTTGGTGGTTGAGGGTTTCCACCAAATGATAAATAAAGGGTTGTTTCTGATTGAGAAAGGTAAAACCGTATCGAATGGCCCTTCTGAGGATTCTTCGGATGACGTATCCAGCACCAGTATTGGAGGGCAACTGGCCATCAGCAATGGCAAAGTAAACAGTCCTTAGGTGATCGGCAATTACCCTGATGGCCCGATCTGTATTTTCATCAGTATGGTATTTAGTTCCAGTTAGGGTTTCAATTTCTTGAATCAAAGGACTGAAAACATCGGTGTCATAATTAGAGGTTTTACCCTGCAATACCATACACAGTCTTTCGAAGCCCATACCGGTATCGATGTGTTTTTGGGGAAGGGACTCGAGGCTACCATCTGCTTTACGGTTGAATTCTATAAAAACCAAATTCCAAACTTCGATTACTTGGGGGTGGTCTTGGTTGACCAAATCGGCACCAGGGATTTTGGCTTTTTCCTCCTCACTTCTAAGGTCGATGTGGATCTCTGAACAGGGACCGCAAGGCCCTTGATCGCCCATCTCCCAAAAGTTGTCTTTTTTGTTGCCCAACAAGATCCTTTCCTCAGGAACTATGGCCTTCCAATAGTCAAAAGCTTCCGTGTCTTTAGATAGCTTTTCGGAAGGATCCCCTTCAAAAATGGTGACGTAGATTTTTTGAGGGTCGATGTTGTAAACCTCTGTCAAAAGCTCCCAAGCCCATGCTATAGCTTCTTTTTTAAAGTAATCGCCAAAACTCCAATTGCCCAACATCTCAAAAAAAGTGTGGTGGTAGGTGTCGATCCCCACCTCCTCCAAATCATTGTGTTTACCCGAAACCCTTAGGCATTTTTGGGTATCGGCAAGCCTTTGACTTTTGGGTTTTTGATTCCCCAAAAAATAGGGCTTAAAGGGGTTCATTCCTGCATTGGTAAACATCAAAGTGGGGTCGTCCTTGATGACCATCGGTGCAGAGGGTACAATGGTATGGGCTTTGGACTTAAAAAATTGAAGAAATTGGTTCCTTATTTCAGCAGATTTCATAGTTGGCTTTGACATTAAAAGCGTTACAAATATAACTTTTTTATGTCGAGAACCTTCCTCATCATTGGGAAGTATAGATCATTTAGATTATTTGTATATTTGCTTGTGATTAGTGTCAAAACGCTACATTTACCCTTTGTATGGCGGAGGTAAAATATTATTTCGATAAGGAATCGCTTTCCTACAGACCCATTAATAAAGGGCTGTTTTCTGCCCTTTCTGGTGTGGTTTTGTTTGTTTTGAGCTCTTTTATCTTTGGAGCGATAGTACTATTTTTTCTCTTGAATACCGATGCGCTCAACACCCCCAAGGAGCTGCTTCAAGCTCGGGAAATCGAAAATTTTAAGCTTCAATATGAATTATTGAACAAAAAGTTGGAGCAAATTGAAGAGGTCATGGTCAATGTAGCCGACCGCGACAACAATCTTTATCGGGTTTATTTTGAAGCCAGCCCCATTCCGGAAGAGCAGAGAAAAATGGGATTTGGTGGGGTAAATCGTTATAGGGAATTGGAAGGATACGACAATTCTGAATTGATCATCAACACGACCAAACGCATTGAAGTCCTCACCAAACAGGTGGTGATTCAATCTCGTTCTTTGGAGGAGTTGGAGAGTTTGGCCAAAAGTAAGGAAGACCTGTTGGGAGCCATGCCCTCGATACAGCCCATTCATAAAAATGATCTTAAAAGGATGGCTTCCGGTTTTGGCTACCGAACTGATCCTTTTACCAAAAAAAGAAGGTTTCATCAGGGGATGGATTTCACTGCACCCACGGGTACCCCCATTTATGCCTCTGGAGATGGTATTGTGGGTAGAGTGGATAATCGGTCTCCAGGATATGGAAAACACATAAGGATCGATCATGGATTTGGATATGTAAGTTTGTATGCCCATTTGAGCAGCTACAATGTAAAAAGAAGGCAAAAAGTCAAGCGAGGGGATATTATCGGTTATGTGGGAAGCACGGGTCGCTCAGTAGGGCCCCATTTGCATTACGAGATTTTTAAAGACGGCAGAAGGGTCAACCCATTGAATTACTACTCTGGAAACCTAACAGCAGAGGAGTTTGACATTATGTTGAATTTGGCCAGCCAGGAAAACCAATCCATGGACTAATGCATGTAAATCTCCCAGAAAAAAGATATTACAGCATAGGAGAAGTCGCCAAAGCATTCGATGTCAACCCTTCATTATTGCGATTTTGGGAAAAAGAATTTAAAGAAATCCAACCCAAAAAAAAAGACAGCGGAACCCGGAAGTACACCCTCGATGATGTTGCTAATATTCAAAAAATCCACTACCTCCTAAAAGAAAAAGGACTTACCATTGAGGGGACAAAAAAACAGTTGAAACTCAAAAATCTCTCTGAGGACAATAATTTGGCGGTGATCCAAAAATTGGAAGCCCTCAAGTCCAAGTTGGAACAATTGAGGGAAAATCTCTGACTATTTTTTTCTGAAAAATAACTGAATGGGCACTCCAGTGTAGTCGAATTGCTCTCTGAGTTTGTTTTCCAAATACCGCTTGTAGGGATCTTTTACGTATTGTGGGAGGTTACAAAAAAAAGCAAACTGAGGATGAGGCGTAGGCAGTTGGGTGCAAAATTTGATTTTTACGAATTTTCCTTTGTGTGAGGGCGGAGGCTGATTTTGTATGATTGGCAATAGGGTATCGTTCAATTTTCGGGTTGGAATGCGATTGCAACGATTTTTATATACAGTAACAGCCGTTTCAATGGCTTTAAAAATGCGTTGTTTGTTTAAAGCGGAGATGAATACAATGGGAACATCAATAAAAGGGGCAATTTTTTCGTGGATCTGTGTTTCAAAAAGTTTTGAGGATTGGGTTTCTTTATCTACCATATCCCATTTGTTGACTAATATGACAACACCTTTGTTGTTTCTGTGGGCGAGCCAAAAAATGTTTTGGACTTGGCCATCGAAGCCACGAGTTGCATCCACGATCAATAAACAAATATCGCAATGCTCAATCGCCCGAACGGATCGCATGACAGAATAAAATTCAATGTCTTCTTTGACTTTGCTTTTTTTTCTGATTCCAGCAGTATCGACCAAGTTAAATTCAAAACCAAAGCGATTGTATTTGGTATCAATACTGTCTCTTGTGGTCCCAGCAATGTCGGTGACGATATACCTTTCCTCCCCTATCAGGGCATTGATAAAAGAGGATTTCCCTGCATTGGGACGACCCACTACAGCAAATCTTGGCAAGGCTTCTTCAGGCTGGCTTTGGTCGGGTAATACTTTGACCAATGCATCCAAAAGTTCTCCCGTTCCACTGCCGTTGATGGCGGAAACGGTATAGATATGTTCGTAGCCGAGGGCATAAAACTCAGCTCTATTTTCAGTCATTTTAGCATTGTCTCCCTTATTGGCGGTCAAGAATATCGGTTTTTGAGATTTCCTGAGCAATTGCGCTATGGTTTCGTCCATGCCCGTTAGCCCTTGTGCAACATCGACCATAAACAAAATGGCATCGGCTTCTTCTATGGCCAAGTTGACTTGCTTGTCAATTTCCAATTGAAAAACATCATCGCTGCGTTCGACATAGCCTCCAGTATCGATGAGACTGAACGCTACTCCGTTCCAATCGGACTGACCGTAGTGACGGTCGCGGGTTACCCCACTGATCGCGTCGACGATGGCTTCCCTTTTTTTTATCAAACGATTAAAAAAAGTGGATTTGCCCACATTGGGTCTTCCTACAATGGCTACGATGCCTCCCATTACGGTTTATTTGAGTGCAAAAGTAAGTGAATTTGTGAGATAAGGCAGTGTCGTTACTGCTTATAGCCAAAGCGTTTGAGTTGTTGGGGGTTGGAACGCCAATTTTTTTGGACTTTTACAAACAACTCTATGTGAATTTTCTTCCCGAAAAATGAGGTCAAAGCTTTTCTTGCGCCAATGCCTACTTTTTTAAGTTGTTCCCCCTTGTGGCCAATGATAATGCCTTTTTGGGTTTCTCTTTCTACTAATATCACCGCCCGAATTCTAATGATTTTTTCTTCTTCTTTGAAATATTCTGTAACGACCTCCACAGCATAGGGAATCTCTTTGTCGTAATTTTCTAAAATACTTTTGCGGATGGATTCATTGACAAAAAATCTTTCGGGCTTATCACTGAGCTGGTCTTTTGGGAAATAAGGGGGGGATTCAGGGAGAAGTTCAATCAACATTTGTAAAAGCTCCGGAATAAAAAACCCGGTAAGGGCAGCAATGGGGATGACCTTGGCATTGGGAAAAACAGTCGACCATTCTTGAACCGCAACCTCTAATTCAGCCTGTGAAGAGGTGTCAATTTTATTGATCAGAACGAACAATGGTATTTTAGACTTTTTGATGCGCGCTACCAAAGCTTCGTCTTTGATCTGTTTTTCCTCTATGGAAATCATGTAGAGCAATACATCCGCATCAACCAAAGATTCTTTGACAAAATCCATCATGGAATTTTGCATCTCGTAGGCGGGCTGAATGATCCCTGGGGTATCAGACAAAACCAATTGGTAGTTTTCGCCATTAATAAGACCTAGTATACGGTGGCGGGTGGTTTGTGCCTTGGGGGTAGTGATGGACAAATCTTTACCAATCAAAGCATTGACTAGGGTAGATTTTCCCACATTGGGGTTGCCAACAATGGATACATAACCTGATTTATGAGGAGTTTTTGACATGGAGTAAAGATACAATCTTTGAATTAGGCTTTGTTGTAGTCTATAAATTTTGTAAATTTGCATCCGCATCGCGAGGTAGAGCAGTAGGTAGCTCGTCGGGCTCATAACCCGAAGGTCGCTGGTTCGAGTCCAGCCCTCGCTACTATAACCCTTCTTTTTGAAGGGTTTTTTTGTCCCCGATGAATGAATTTGTTGTTTACATTTTGTACAGTTCTAAGTTTGAAAAAATTTATATTGGTTTTACCTCCAATTTAATTCAGAGGTTTTATTCTCATAATTTTTTAGGTAAAAAAGGTTACTCGATTCATTATCGTCCTTGGGAAGTGATTCATGTTGAATTTTTTAACGCTAAAAAAGAAGCTATGAAAAGAGAAAAATACCTAAAAACTGGCGTAGAGAGGTAGTAGTTTGTATTTCTTATATGGTTTAACGGGAGTCCACTTTTCACTATTGTAGACCTTTACAGAAACCGGAGCTTGCGTCCATCATGGTCAAATTATCACGGTATTGTTAACCTCTGCCCACCCCCTAAATACTTATCTCAGTAGACTGTTAGAGTACCATATTGTCGGAAATCAAAGCAGGGAGTTTTTAGTTGTGATTGTGCTAGGGAAATTTGAAAAAACCTAAGGGCAGAAATGGATAAGAATATTGATTTTTCATTATATTTTATTTGATTAAGTGCTTTAGGTTTAAAACCTGTCCTTTTTTTAACAACAGCGCTTCAAGGTCAGAATAGTTGATATCCTGAACTGCCTGTTCTTTGTCTATCGCCAAACAAGCGGCTGAGGCTGCTGACTGCCCTAAAATCATAAATACAGGTTCCATCCTTATAGAACCAAAAGCGATGTGACTGCTCGAAACACAAACGGGAACCAACAGGTTGCTACATTGATTTTTCTTTGGCACCAAAGATCCATAGGAAATGGAATATGGGGCGGGGGGTTTCACACCAATATCACCCTCGTTTTGAACAAATCCTTCGGGCGTTATATAGCGCTGAACATTATGCGAGTCCATCGCATAGGATCCCATCCCTACAGGTTGAGGGACTTCTCTTTTCAGGAGAACATCTTGCTCGGTAGTGACATAATTTCCAATCATCCTTCGTGCCTCTCGAACATAAATTTGATGCGGCCAATTTTCTGAATCAACGAATTCGTCCTTTGCCAACCCCCATTGGGAAAGCTGTTCTCTGATGTCTGCTGGTACTCGGGGGTCATTGGCCACAAACCACAACAATCCCATCTGATAATTTTTATGTTCCTCTATAATTTCTTTTCTCCTTTCATAACTTGCTTCTGGGTAGTCATAGTTCATCCCAATATTGTCGGAGCTAAAAGGACCATGGTTGTTGGTATCTGTTTTACCGTTGGGTACAGGATCAAATTTTGTGAAAAAATCTTTCCTGCCCGTTTGCAAGGAACGCAGTAAGAGTTCGTATTGCGCTGCATCGTAATTTTTAGGTTTAGGAAAAGGCAATCGGTTTTCATCATTACGGGTCATACAAAGTCTAAAGCAATAGGCTTGAATTTTTTTGTCCCCTTGACCAAATTCTCCAGGAGGATTGGGTGAAATTCTGGGTAAAAGCCCACTGGATGGATCTCCAGGGACCTTGTATGGGGAAATATTTTCCCAAAACCAATGCTGGTGATGTAAGACCCCGGTTTGAACACCATTCCATTTTTCACCATAGGTGTCGGAACTTTCTCGACCTACGTGATAGGCTACCCCAGAACTGGCCATCAAATCTCCCTCATAGGTAGCGTCTATAAACATTTTTCCCTTAAACGTTTTTCCAGATAGGGTTGTTATTGAGATTATTTTGTTGTCTTTTTTCACCACGCCAGTGTCCCGATTGAGCCACTCCTCCTTGTACACCTTAATTCTGTTTTCTCTTATATAGTCTTCGAATATTTTTTCAGCTACGTGGGGTTCAAAAATCCACATGGTTCGTTTGGATCCGTCAATGGCGCGGGTACCTTGTCCCCTGCCACCATAATCGCCTTTTTTTTGCCAAACCCAAGCATCTTCATTAGCATAGTGCTTCCATACCCGATGATAAAAATCTCTTGAAAGACCTCCAATAGCCTCTTTTTTACCTGTATCTGTCCATCCTAAGCCTCCTGCAGTAAGCCCTCCCAAATGTTTATCGGGGGTAACTAAGATTACAGATTTCCCGGATTGCACTACTTCCACCGCTGCGATTACTCCCGCAGAGGTCCCTCCGTAAACGACTACATCGGCCTGGTATGAATTTGTTTCGGGAGCACTGGGCGCACATCCCCAAAAAATTAAAGTCAATAATTGAACTTTTATATAGATATTGTATTTAAAAATAGACGACATTTTTTATTTAAATAAATTTAACATCTCAATATAATGAATCTTAATTTAATTTTAATTGGGATCAAAACATTACACTAAATCACAATGCATAGAAATAAGATCATCTTACTTTTATTGAGCATTTTAGTTTATGGAGAAACACTTCATGCACAAACATCAGATGCTTTCTGGCCAGAAATAAGTAAAGAAGTAAAAACATGGACCCGTTGGTGGTGGATGGGGAGTGCTGTAAATAAAAAAAACATAACCCAATCTTTGGTTGCATTTGAGAAAGCAGGTTTGGGAGGTGTCGAAATTGCACCCATCTATGGGGTAAAAGGACATGAGAAGGAATTTATAGATTATTTGAGTCCCGAGTGGTTGGTGATGCTGGAACACACCCTTAAGGTGGCAGACAGCCTTGACATGGGAGTTGATTTTACTTTGGGTACTGGATGGCCTTGGGGCGGCGCAACTGTAAGTACAGCCGAGGCTGCTAAAAGACTATTGGTAAGAAAAATAAAATTAAAAAAAGGCAAGGCCTTTTCTGATGTCATTTCCCCGTATACCACTGGCCGCCTTGTAATACCTTCTGCACGAGATATCCGAAAAATGGATTCTGGAGCGGATGCACCAAAGCTCATTGGCGTTTATGCTTTTAAAATCAATAATGATTTAATCGAATTAACCCCGCTGTTAAAGGAGGATCACTTGGATTGGAAAGCTGAAAATGATGATTTCTATTTGTACTTTGTTTTTGAAGACCTGACGGGACAAAAAGTAAAAAGAGCAGCCCCCGGAGGAGCTGGATGGGTTTTGGACCACTTCTCACCCATTGCGTTAAATAATTATCTAAATCATTTTGGCCAAGCTTTTGAAAGTATAAATGGAAAAGTACGATCGGTTTTTAACGACAGTTATGAGGTGTACAAAGCGGACTATACCCCTGATTTTTTTAATGTTTTTAAGAAACAAAGAGGCTATGACCTCCTCCCCTACATCAATCTGCTTTTGGATGAGAAAGATCTTGAGATAAGCAATCGCATAAGAAGTGATTACAGAGAGACGCTATCAGATATTTTGGTTGAAAAATTCAATCCAGAGTGGAACCAATGGGCAGACAAATTTGACGTAAAAACTAAATACCAGGCCCATGGATCTACGGGTAATCTCATTGATTTATACGCAGCCGCTGATATTCCAGAATGTGAAACCTTTGGATCTATGCCCTATGATATAGCAGGTTTTAGACGCATAGAAGGGAATGGGAGCTCTCCAGATTACCCCAATAGAAATTTTAGGGCAGGAGATGCTGATCCGGCCATGATCAAGTTTTCCTCTTCTGCAGCACATTTAACGGGTAAACCATTGGTTTCTGCAGAAACCTTTACTTGGCTGAGGGAACACTTCAGGGCAGCACTGTCTCAATGTAAACCCGAAGTAGAAGATTTATTCGTCAATGGCATCAATCATGTGTTTCTCCATGGGTCCACTTATTCTCCAGTATCGGCGCCCTGGCCAGGATGGAAATTCTATGCCTCAGTAAATTTTAACCCGACCAATCCAATTTGGGCGGATGCCCCTTCCCTTTTTGAATACATCAGCAGAACACAATCGATTTTACAATCGGGAAATCCTGATAATGATGTGCTCGTTTATTGGCCAGTACACGATAGCTGGACAAAATTTAATAAGGGAAAAACGCTGGTGCAATTCGCCATTCACCGACTGGACACTTGGTTGTCTGGGACCCCTTTTTATGAAACAGCG
>Ga0182095_1101990_pt1 | contig 15132 bp, 13 predicted proteins | sample 041ome_19_FD_127784 | JGI IMG/M metagenome (GOLD analysis project Ga0182095, IMG submission 127784) | Metatranscriptome of coastal salt marsh microbial communities from the Groves Creek Marsh, Georgia, USA - 041412BS metaT (Metagenome... | ecosystem: Environmental > Aquatic > Marine > Intertidal...
GCAAGAACGCCAAAAGACGATTCAGAAACTTACGAAGCTTCGGCAGACCTTTGAACGCCTTGTGCCATTTGGTTGGAAATTATTGGGATCGGGTGCCTATTTCGCCTATATTGCGCACCCGTTCAAAATGACCTCAATTTCGGCGGCGCAAGCTTTGTTGAAGCAGGGCCATGTCCTGGCCCTGCCAGGTGCATTTTTCAGCCCGGATGAAACGCGGCTTGGACACAACCATTTGCGTGTCGCATTTGCCAATATCGATGCTGAAACCATCGAAACTTTGGTGGATCGCCTTATTGAAGTCAGCATTCGCCTTGCCCCTGCCGAAAACCCCGCTTAAGAATACGGAAAAAATTTAAACACGTTTGCGGATCGCTGTACGGGGGACAACATGTCGGAGAAAAAAACCAGACTGCCAAAATTTCTTACATGGATCATGATGGGCTTTGTCATGGTGGGCCTGCTGGGGTTTGGCGCAGTCAGTTTTAATGGCTCAGTCCAATCTGTAGGATCTGTCGGTGATACAAAAATCCCGGTCGATGAATATGCGCGTGGATTGCAAAATGAACTTCGCGCAACCGAGGCGCAATTTGGCCGCGTTCTTTCATTCAGCGAAGCGCAGGCCGTTGGTATTCCCGATCGTGTTCTGTCCCGTCTGGTTCAGGAAAAGGCGCTTGAGAATGAGGCCGCGGCGATTTCGTTGTCCGTTGGTGATGATGCGGTTCGCAATCAAATCATGGAAATCAACGCCTTTCGCGGTCTAGATGGTCAGTTTGATCGCCAGAACTATCAACTGTCACTTGAAGGCGCGGGATATTCCGAAGCTGAGTTTGAAGCGGCCATTCGCGCAGAAAGTGCACGCACATTGCTGCAGGGTTCAGTTTTGGCAGGCAATATAATGGATGTGATTGCGACAGAAACAGTGTTGGCATTCCTGATGGAAACACGCGATTTGACGATTGCGCGGTTGTCAGACGACAATCTAACAACCCCGATTGCGGATCCGACACACGATGTTCTGATGGACTATTACACAGAGAATATAGCAAACTACACCCGGCCTGAGCGTAAGGATATCACCTATGCTGTGCTCAGTCCTGATATGTTGATTGATCAAATTCAGGTGGGTCAAGCCGCACTCCAGGAAGAGTATAACAACCGCATCGATCAATACCAACGACCAGAACGCCGCTTGGTTGAGCGTTTGGTATTCATTGACCAGGCGGGTGCCACAGACGCACTTTCGCAAATCACATCAGGCGAACAAACGTTTGAAGATTTGGTTGTGGCACGTGGTTTGATGTTGGATGACATTGATTTGGGGGACGTGGAACGTGAAGCATTAGACGCCGCTGCCGATGCGGTTTTTACGGCTTCTGTCGGCGATATTGTTGGCCCATTTGCAAGTGAACTTGGTCCTGCGCTGTTCCGCGTTAATGGTATTTTAGACGCACAGATAGTCACGCTAGAGGATGCGCGCAGCGAGTTAGAAGATGAATTGGCGCTGGATCTGGCTCGTCGTCAGATTGATGCGATGATTGGTCAAGTGGATGACACATTGGCCGCAGGCGCCACGTTAGAAGAGCTTGAGGCGGATTTTGGTATGGGGTTGGGCCGCGTTGAATACCACGCAAACGCGTTGGATGACATCACGGCGTATCCCAGTTTCCGTGACGCAGCCGAAGCTGTAACCGAACGTGATTTTCCCGCATTAACGATGTTAGAGGATGGCGGCATTTTCGCCCTTCGCTTGAACAAAATCGTCGCCCCAGCCCCAATCCCATTCGAAGAAGCCCGTGAAACGGTATTATCCGATTGGCGCGCGTATGAAACGGCAACGGCCTTGTCCTCCCTAGGGAATGACGTGGCCACAGGGGCAGTTCAACTAGAGCTTGAAACAGAGGAATTGACAGGGCTGCGCCGTGATGAATTTGGAAGCAGCGCAACACCCGCAATCTTGGCCAAAGCCTTTGAATTAGAGATTGGGCAATCAGAGGCGATATCTGAAGGTTCAGAGGTAGTGGTCGTGACATTGAACGCCATCAACGCAGGTGATGTCACAACCGAGGACGCCGCGACAATCCGCAATGCGCTTTCATCGCAATTCAACGCTACCTTGTCCAATGACATGTACGCTGCATTTGCGCGTCAAATTCAGGCGCGAGCAGGTATCTCACTGGATCAACAGGCGTTGAACGCGGTTCACGCAAATTTCCAATAGGTTAAATTATGGCAATCACACCAGAGTTTGACGCATTTGCACAAGGTTATGCAAAGGGCGAAAATCAGGTTATTTATACACGACTGGCGGCTGACTTGGACACGCCTGTTTCGCTTATGCTTAAACTCGGTAGCGCGCAAAAAGACAGCTTCATGTTGGAATCAGTGACAGGTGGCGAGGTGCGTGGCCGTTATTCCATCGTCGGCATCAAACCCGATTTGATTTGGAAATGCGTTGGGAAAATATCGTCAATCAATCGCACAGCACGCTATGACGAGGATGCGTTTGTTTCCCAAAGTGGAAAACCACTTGATGAATTCCGCGCGCTTTTGTCCGAAAGCCATATTGATTTACCCACGGAGCTACCGCAATCCGCGGCGGGTCTATTTGGATATTTGGGTTACGATATGGTACGCCATATTGAACATTTGCCGAACATCAATCCTGATCCTATTGGCCTGCCTGATGCGCTGTTTTTGCGCCCTTCGGTCGTGGCCGTTTTGGATGGGGCCAAGGGTGAGGTGATTTTGGTATCCCCTGTATGGCATTCTCCAGATGTATCTGCGCGCGCGGCCTATGCACAAGCGGCAGAACGGATTGGGGATGCGATGCGAGATTTGGAACGCCCCGTAAGCGAAGCACGCGATTTGGGTCAGGCGGATGAGGTTGCACCACCCCAGTCCAACTTTACTAAAGAGGGGTATATGCAAGCCGTGGAAAAAGCCAAGGATTACATCCGTGCAGGCGATATTTTCCAGGTGGTGCCAGCCCAACGTTGGACACAGGATTTCCCGCTTCCACCTTTCGCACTTTATCGTAGTTTGCGCCGCACCAATCCCTCGCCCTTCATGTTCTTTTTCAATTTTGGTGCGTTTCAGGTGATCGGCGCCAGCCCCGAAATCCTTGTGCGCGTATTTGGAAATGAAGTAACCATTCGCCCTATCGCAGGTACCCGACCGCGCGGCAAAACACCTGAAGAGGATTTGGCGTTACAACAGGATCTTTTGGCCGATAAGAAAGAATTGGCCGAACACTTGATGCTCTTGGATTTGGGTCGTAACGATGTAGGCCGTGTTGCAAAAATTGGCACAGTGCGCCCGACCGAAGAATTTATTGTCGAACGCTACAGTCACGTAATGCATATCGTTTCAAACGTTATTGGTGAATTGGACCCTGACCAAGACGCTCTGTCTGCGTTCTTTGCAGGCATGCCGGCGGGTACTGTATCGGGCGCACCCAAGGTGCGCGCAATGGAAATCATCGACGAACTTGAACCTGAAAAGCGCGGTGTTTATGGCGGTGGTTTGGGCTATTTCAGTGCGGCAGGTGATATGGATATGTGCATCGCCCTGCGCACGGCAATTGTGAAGGATGAAAAACTATATATTCAGGCGGGCGGCGGTGTTGTCTATGACAGCGATCCAGAGGCGGAATATATGGAAACGGTCCATAAATCCAATGCCATCCGTCGCGCAGCTGCGGATGCGGCAATGTTTGTCAAAAACTCAGGCGGCAATTGATTAAAAGATCGCGTAGTCGATAACGCAAAAACGCAAACCTCAATTTAAAAGCCCGGATTTCCTCAACTAAGATACTGGCACAATTGCGGTTTTTTGTGCTCGATCTTGGAGCGCCCAAATTAGGATTGCATTCAGCTTTACGGGGTGCAGGCGGGCAAGGACAAAAGTGGATTATGATGAGCTGTTGGCTGCGCGGAACGTGGCCCAATCCAGAAAGCGGCGAATTGTGAATTCATTTTAATTCGTACTATGCAGATCTTGATAGATGGTTGCAACAGCTGTGCCTGCTTATCCCGCCTCTTGTGCCAGTGTGTTTACCCCCCTTTCATACTCCAGCAATCCTTGATCCCAGTGGTTCAACACCTCAAGTACGTGCAACATGAGATCAAGGCTTTATTGCATTCCCTACTCCTGCCGTTCGTTGATGTCGATTATTCTGGGCAGCATCTCAATCAACCTAGTCAAGGCGGCGTCATTGGTTTGATCCGTCGGCGCGGTAGCATAGCTTTTTATTCGGTTGGGGCAGACCGCTCACCACGGCTTAACTCTGGTGAATTTGGATCACTGGGGACAACAATTTGACCTGATCCCAAACTAGGGAGAAGTATTGTCCCCGCATTTCCGCGCTCGATCTTAGGCTGTGTCGGTGCAGCACTTTGTGCTTCTGTTTGTGGGCGTGATGGTAGCGCGCTGGTGATTGTGGGAAGGCGTGGACGTACTGGAGCAGCGGGTGCGGCCAAACTAGCCTCGGGTGATGTTGGTGCTGTCATATCAATCAAACCTGTCTCTGGAACCATGGGCGCACTTGTTACCGCAGTCGTATCGTGTAAAGACGATTCAACACTTGGCGCAGTCACCTCGGGCGCGGGTGCTGTATTTGTTGGTTCTATTAGTTTAGGGCGTTGAACTGCCGTATCTTCCCGCTTTAGTGTGAATTCAGATCCTGCAGAAATCTCTATTTCAGTGTGTTCTGGTACTGGCGCATATGTATATCCAAAATAAAGTAAAACGCATACCAATGCGAACCCACCAACCATCAGCCCTCGAATAAAACCACCTATAAAACTTAGTCCCACTTTGTTAACTCTATGGATTTTCTAATTCACCGCTCTTTCTTTCCCTTCACCTCTTGACGATGGGTCGGATCCCTGAACATGTATAGCGCGACCCATGCGAACTGGGCTAGCCCAGAATGCAAAGATTAGGAAAAAGCTCTGATGCTGCTGCTTATCGATAACTATGACAGCTTTACATACAATCTTGTCCATTGCTTGGGCGAGTTGGGAACTGAAATCATGGTGCGTCGCAATGATGCAATTGACGTCCAAGAAGCAATGGCCTTGGAGCCTTCGGGCATCCTACTATCTCCTGGCCCTTGTGATCCTGATCAAGCCGGCATTTGTTTGGCGCTGACACAGGCAGCCGCAGAAACAAAAACTCCTTTGATGGGTGTATGTTTGGGGCATCAAACCATTGGTCAGGCCTTTGGTGGACTTGTCATACGATGTCATGAAATTGTGCACGGTAAAATGGGCACGATGCATCACAATGATCAGGGTTTGTTTACGGGCCTCCCAACACCGTTTCAAGCGACGCGCTATCATTCGTTGATTGTTGAGCGTGAAACATTACCTGACTGCTTGAATGTGACAGCGTGGTTGGATGATGGAACGATCATGGGATTGGAACACCGTGATCTGCCGATCCAAGGCGTTCAGTTTCATCCAGAATCGATCAGATCCGAGCATGGTCACGCCCTGCTGCAAAACTTTATAAATATGATGAAGGTGCCCGCATGAGCGATTTGATGAAGCCCCTTATTTACGCGGCCTCGGAAGGACCATTAAGCCGCACTCAAGCTGAACAAGCATTTGAATTGTTGTTTAATGGTGACGCCACAATGTCACAAATGGGTGGTTTATTGATGGCAATGCGTGCACGTGGTGAATCTGTTGCGGAATATGCAGCAGCCGCTGCAGTGATGCGAGCCAAATGCATCGCTGTATCAGCGCCAAAAACAGCGATGGATATCGTCGGAACAGGTGGTGACGGAGTTGGCACGCTGAATATTTCAACCGCAACCGCCTTTGTTGTGGCCGGTGTGGGTGTCCCCGTGGCCAAGCACGGAAATCGCAACCTTAGTTCTAAATCAGGGTCGGCAGATGCCCTAGGGCAAATGGGCGTAAATGTTATGGTGGGAGCCGACACAGTTGAGCGCGCAATTGCCGAAGCAGGCATTGGTTTTATGATGGCCCCGATGCATCATCCAGCGGTAAAATACGTGATGCCTGTGCGTCAGGAACTGGGATGCAAAACAATCTTCAACATTCTTGGCCCTCTCACAAATCCTGCGGGTGTGAAACGGCAACTAACAGGTGCCTTTGCCCCTGATTTGATTTTTCCAATGGCTGAAACTCTTCGAGAATTAGGATCAGAAAAGGCATGGTTGGTGCATGGGTCAGACGGCACCGATGAAATCGCCATAACGGGAACGACTGAGGTTGCCGTATTAGAAAACGGTGAAATAAAAGGTCGTCAAATACACCCAGAGGATGCGGGCCTGCCCGTTCATCCCCTGAGTTCTATCATGGGGGGTACACCCGAAGAAAACGCTATTGCCCTGCGTGCCTTGATGGAGGGTGAAGCATCGGCCTATCGCGATGCGGTGCTGTTTAACGCGGCGGCTGCATTGGTTGTGGCCGATAAGGCCAGTGACCTGAAGTCTGGCGTTGAAATCGCGCGTACCGCCATCGACAGTGGACGCGCAATGAACGCGATCAAAATACTTGCTAAAATCACAGCGGAGGTGGCATGAGCGAGACAGTCCTAGACCGCATAAAGGCTTATAAATTGGAGGAAGTTGCAGCCGATAAAGCGACAAAACCCTATACTGCAGTTGAGGAAGAGGCAAAAGCCGCGGGTCCAACACGCGGGTTTGCAAAATCCCTAATTGAGGCGACCAAAACGGGCTATGGTCTGATAGCAGAGGTGAAAAAGGCCTCTCCATCCAAGGGACTGATACGAGCTGACTTTCAACCTGAAATCTTGGCCAAAGCCTATCAATCAGGCGGGGCAACGTGTTTGTCTGTATTGACCGATATGCCCAGTTTTCAAGGTGCAAAGGAATATTTGACAGCTGCCCGCGCAGCGACCACCCTGCCCTCTCTGCGCAAGGATTTCATGTATGACACCTATCAGGTGGCCGAGGCACGCGCATTGGGTGGCGATTGTATTTTGATCATCATGGCATCGGTTAGTGATGAGCAAGCCCAAGAACTAGAAGACGCGGCCTTTTCATGGGATATGGATGTCCTGATTGAAGTGCATGACGCCGATGAATTGGAACGAGCACTTGCGTTGCAATCGCCGTTATTGGGGATCAATAACCGTAATTTGAAAACCTTTGAAACAACTTTGGACACAACGCGCGAACTGTCACGTATGGTTCCAGCGGATCGTTTATTGGTCAGTGAAAGTGGATTAAACACACCCGCGGATTTGGCCGACATGGCGCAGTATGGCGCACGTACGTTCCTGATCGGCGAAAGCCTAATGCGCCAAGATGACGTGGAAAACGCAACACGCACAATCCTTTCCAATCCATTGATGGGGGCGATGTGATGTCAGACCTGACGCATTTTAACGCCAAGGGCGAAGCACACATGGTAGATGTTTCGGATAAGGCGCATACGGACCGTATCGCAACTGCGCGTGGGCGCGTCAAAATGCAACAGGCTACATTTGACATGATTGCAGAGGGACGTGCGAAAAAAGGTGATGTTTTGTCAGTGGCCCGTTTGGCCGGAATCATGGGCGCAAAAAAAACACCCGATCTGATCCCGCTGTGCCATCCATTAGCGATTACAAAGGTGACTGTTGATTTGGCGCTAAACCCTGATTTGCCGGGCGTGGACATTGAAGCCAGTGTAAAAACTACCGGCCAGACGGGTGTCGAGATGGAGGCATTGACCGCCGCAAGTGTCGCGGGCCTAACGGTGTATGATATGATCAAGGCCGTCGATAAAACCATGGAAATCGGAGCAATTCGCGTTGTGCTAAAGGATGGCGGTAAATCTGGCCGCTATACAGCAGAATGATCAGTGTGAATGAAGCGCTTGACGCGCTTTTTGCACTCACAAATCCACTGGACATCGAGACCATTCCTTTGTTGGATGCTTCTGGTCGAGTGTTAGGCGTTTCTGCTGTCGCAGAACGAGATCAACCGCCCTTCGCTGCTTCGGCGATGGACGGCTATGCGGTTAATTCCTCTGGTGCAGTGTCGGGTGCCACATTTCAAGTCATCGGTGAATCAGCAGCGGGTCATGGATATTACGCACTCGTTCCTGCAGGCGCATGTGTGCGCATCTTCACAGGTGCGCCGGTGCCAGAGGGCTGTGATCGTATCCTCATCCAAGAGGATGTTCACCGCAGCGGCGACACAATTACTCTGAAAGAAAATTTAGATCCAAAATACTATGTCCGCGCCAAGGGATTTGACTATGCCTGTGGCGAAACGTTCGACGCACCGAAACTATTGGGGCCCAATGACTTGGCTCTATTGGCGGCAATGAATATGCCGCGGGTGCAGGTTTATCGCAAACCAACCGTTGCCCTGATATCAACAGGCGATGAATTGGTGATGCCGGGTGAAAAACCCAACCCCGATCAAATCATTGTTTCCAATACTTTTGGCCTGACGGCGATGTTGCGCGATATTGGGGCCGATGTACGCGTGTTACCCATCGCACGTGATAACCTACAATCTCTTGAACAGGCGTTTTCTTTAGCAGATGGCGCGGATGTCGTCGTTACGATTGGCGGTGCTTCTGTGGGCGATCATGATCTGGTTGCGGCTGCGGCGGAAAAATATGGGGTTCAGCGTGAATTTTATAAGGTTGCCATGCGTCCGGGGAAACCGTTGATGGCTGGACGATTGGGCGATGCAATGATGATCGGTTTGCCGGGTAATCCCGTGTCAGCGATGGTCTGTGGTCAAATATTCCTAACGCCCGTTGTGCGCGCGCTACAAGGACTACCCAAGAAGGCAACTCCCAGATTTAGCGCCAAACTATCCCATAGCATTGAGCAAAACGGTGGACGGGAACATTACATGCGCGCGGTCTATGACAACGGAATGGTGCACGTTTTTGAAAGACAAGATAGCGCGCTACTTAGTGTAATGGCGGCATCAAATGCACTGATCGTGCGCGCACCTCACGCGGGGCCATTAGATGCAGGTTCAGAGGTGGAAGTGATACTGCCGTAAAACAAACCGTTGACACAAAACAAGAACACATGTAGAACATATTGAAAATATGTGTTCTAAAGGGGCTTGTCATGCTGACCCGTAAACAATTGGATTTGCTGGATTTCATCAACAAACGCATGGTGCGCGATGGCGTTCCGCCTTCGTTCGATGAAATGAAAGAGGCGTTGGACCTGCGATCAAAGTCGGGAATTCACCGTCTAATCACTGCATTGGAAGAGCGGGGTTTTATCCGCCGTTTGGCCCATCGCGCACGTGCCATCGAGATTGTGAAACTGCCCGAAGCCTTGGGCGGAGAAAGTGACGATGCATTTACACCACGGGTGATTGAGGGGCGCGCGGAAAAGGTTGCCGTGTCAACACCAACACCAGTTGAAACGATGCACGCTATGGAACTGCCTGTCATGGGCCGTATTGCTGCAGGTGTTCCAATTGAAGCGATCAGCCAAGTATCGCATAATGTTGCGGTGCCTGGTCAAATGCTGCGTTCGGGTGGCGAGCATTATGCCCTTGAGGTGAAGGGTGACTCAATGATTGAAGCTGGGATCAATAATGGCGATGTCGTTGTCGTACGCGAAACGAAAACAGCTACAAATGGTGATATAGTGGTTGCATTGGTGGATGGCACCGAGGCGACGTTGAAAAAGTTTTTCCATCGCGGCGAAATGATTGCACTAGAGGCGGCAAATCCAGCCTATGAAACACGCCTAGTGCCTCATGATCGTGTCCGTGTTCAAGGTCGTTTGGTAGGCTTGATCCGCACCTATTGAGTGACGTCATTTTACGTTTTGTCCCAAGCATAGCGTGCGTGCTTTGTATCTGCGTCCTCTTATTTCAGATTTTTCATCCGTCCAAACGATGCGTGCTACAGCGTATTCATAAAAATCAAACTTTTTAAAATCGTATACAGTCCAATTGCTGCGATATCAGGTGTTCAGTATATCAGTTAATCAGCATCGCAGTAATGGATCTATGTTGTTTCTTTTTAGAATAGATATGCGTGATCTTGTCCTTGGCTATGGCACCCGTTAGATAAGGCTCAAGCTATGTCTCAAATTACTCCAAAAGGTTACCGCCCTTATGTCACAGGTTGTCACTCGTATCGCGCCTTCACCCACAGGTTATATGCATATCGGAACGGCGCGTACCGCGCTATTTAATTGGCTATATGCACGTGGTCGAGGTGGGAAATTCTTATTGCGGATCGAGGATACAGATCGTGAACGCTCAACTCCCGACGCAACCAAAGCCATTTTGCGCGGTATGGAATGGCTAGGATTGGATTACGATGGTGAGGTCATTTCGCAATTTGAACGTGCAGATCGTCATTCAGAGGTTGCGCATCATCTGCTAAGTCAAGGAAAGGCATATAAGTGTTTTTCTACGCAAGAGGAAATTCAAAAATTCCGTGATACCGCGCGGGCTGAAGGGCGGTCCACCTTATTCCAAAGTCCATGGCGTGATGCAGATCCCGATATACACCCTGACGATACTCCCTATGTGGTGCGTATTAAATCACCTGAAAAAGGCGTCAGCGTCATTCGGGATCAGGTCCAAGGCGATGTGATGATCAAAAATGATCAACTTGATGACATGGTTTTGTTACGTTCTGATGGAACACCGGTTTATATGTTGGCTGTGGTTGTTGATGATTATGATATGGGAATTACCCATGTGATCCGGGGGGATGACCACTTAAACAACGCGGCGCGTCAAATGATGATCTATAACGCTATGGGTTGGAATTTGCCCGTTTATGCGCATTTGCCACTGATTTTGGGCGAAGACGGAAAAAAATTGTCTAAGCGTCATGGTGCGACTTCGGTTGAGGATTATCAAACGATGGGCTACTCTGCTCAGGGGATGCGTAATTATTTGGCGCGACTCGGGTGGAGCCATGGAGATGATGAATTCTTCACCGATGTTCAGGCTAAAGAGTGGTTTGATTTCGGCGGTATAAATAAGTCTGCAGCGCGGTTTGATTTTAAAAAGCTACAAAACTTATCAGGCCAACATATTGCGAGGGCTGATGATGCTGCACTGCTGCAAGAGATTCTCGTTTATCGTGAAAAAGCAGGCATGGAACCTCTTACAGATGAGGTGGAAGCCAGATTAGCTCGTGCACTGTACTGCGTGAAAGATCGTGCAAAGACATTTGGTGAACTGTTTGATAAAGCGAATTTTTCTCTTGTCGAACGTCCCATTGAAGTTGAAGAAAAAGCTCTTAAGCAACTTAATTTGGTATCCCACAGTATACTAGAAACATTGACGCCGCAGTTGCATAATGTTACGTGGTCGAGAGAGGCGCTAGAGGCGCTTGTAAACCAAGTAGCTGAAGCGCATGAAGTGGGCTTTGGTAGGGTTGCTGGACCTCTTCGCGCTGCGTTGGCAGGACAATCGGTAACGCCAAGTGTAATTGATATGATGTTGGTATTGGGTCGCGTCGAAAGCATCGCACGCCTGAACGATGTCAAGGCTAAGTGTAACGACTAAAGTGAGCAAACTCACATTCGTTCTAAACACTGAGCTTGTCGAATTAGCGCCCTGAACGATTTTTAGGCGCAACTATGAAAGGGAAATCCATGGCTGAACAATCCAGGAAGGCGACATTAAGCTTAGACGGAAAATCCTTTGATTTACCGGTCCATTCGCCAACTGCTGGTCCTGATGTTTTAGACATCCGCAAGCTTTATGCGGAGGCCGGTGTATTCACTTATGACCCTGGTTTTACGTCAACTGCTAGCTGTGACAGCACGATTACATACATCGATGGTGGCAAAGGCGAACTGTTGCACCGTGGGTATCCAATCGATCAACTGGCGGAAAAGTCACATTTCTTAGAGGTTTGTTATCTGCTTCTGTACGGAGAATTGCCAACAGCTGCGCAATTAGAGGACTTTGAATCCCGAGTCACAAACCATACAATGGTGCATGAACAAATGCATTATTTCTTCCGTGGGTTCCGCCGTGATGCGCACCCCATGGCAACTTTGGTTGGTGTCGTTGGTGCAATGTCTGCATTCTATCACGATTCAACTGATGTTAATGATGATTGGCAACGTGAGGTTGCAGCTATCCGTTTGATTGCCAAACTACCGACAATTGCTGCAATGGCCTATAAATATTCCGTTGGTCAGCCATTTGTGTATCCACGAAACGATTTGGATTATTCGTCAAACTTCTTGCACATGTGTTTTTCTGTTCCCGCTGAAGAATACCGTGTAAATCCCATCGTCGCGCGCGCGATGGATCGCATTTTTACGCTGCACGCGGATCACGAACAAAACGCATCAACATCGACTGTACGTCTGGCCTCCTCTTCTGGCGCAAATCCGTTTGCCTGTATCGCTGCGGGTATTGCATGTCTTTGGGGTCCTGCGCACGGTGGTGCAAACCAAGCGTGCTTGGAAATGTTGCGTGAAATCGGATCGGTTGATCGTATCCCTGAATTCATCGCGCGCGCTAAGGATAAAAATGACTCCTTTCGCCTGATGGGCTTTGGACACCGAGTTTATAAAAACACGGACCCTCGGGCGACTGTGTTAAAAAAATCAGCGGATGAAGTTTTGGAGCTACTGGGGATTGAAGACAACCCATTGCTACAAGTTGCCAAGGAATTGGAACAGGTTGCATTGAACGATGAATACTTCATCTCAAAGAAACTGTTCCCAAATGTTGATTTCTATTCTGGCATCATTCTAGAGGCGATCGGTTTTCCAACATCTATGTTCACGCCAATCTTTGCCCTATCGCGCACAGTTGGTTGGATTTCACAGTGGAAAGAAATGATTGGCGATCCACAAATGAAAATCGGTCGCCCCCGTCAGTTGTATCTAGGTGAAACATCACGTGATTACGTGGATATAGGAAATCGTTAAGTTTTAGAGCAACGTAAAAGGAGGAGCGCTAAGCTTACTTAGAGCTTCTTTTTTTCTTCAATTTCAATTTATGGGTCAGCGGCCTTCAAATTTTGGGGTGCGTTTGTCTAAAAACGCCAAAACGCCCTCTTTAAAATCATGTGTTTCCCCGCAGGCTTTCTGCAATTTTGCTTCAAGTGCTAATTGATCTCCCAATGCGTTATCCCAGCTTTGGCGCAATGCTGATTTAATGTGCCCATAGGTGACTGTTGGACCTGATGCCAAATGCGCTGCACGTGCGCGCCATGTGGATTCAAATTGTTCATCGTCTACTGCTTCCCAGATCATCCCTGAATTTGCAGCGTCCTCGGCCATGATTTTTTCTGCGAAGAGGGATGCGCCCATAGCCTTGGCCATGCCCATCGCACGCGGCAGGATGTAACTGCCGCCCGCATCAGGGATTAATCCAATTTTTGAAAAGGCCTGCATAAGGTAGCTTGACTTGGCACCAATCACAACGTCCGCGGCCAGGGCAAGGTTAGCCCCTGCCCCTGCAGCCGGTCCATTCAGTGCTGTTACCGTTGGTACAGGGCAATTGATGATCGCATGTAACATCGGTTCATATTCATCGCGTAAAGTGCGTTGCAAATCCAAATTTTCTACGGATTGACGATCACCCAAATCCTGACCAGAACAAAACGCTTTGCCCTCCCCTGTCAGCACGACAACACGCGAATTTTTTCCCGATTGTGTTACGGCTTGGGTGAGTTCAGCGCGCATTTGTGTATTAAGTGCGTTCATTACATGGGGACGGCTCAACGTGATGATGGATATATCGTCCTTTAGCTCTAGTCTAATAGTGTCATACTGCATAGTTTGTCTCACATATTTTTTGGCAACAATGAGGCAAAATAATCAAGACGCACAAGCCAAACCTTGCGTCAGTTGCGATTAAGGATTTCGTTCAGACGGTCCGCTTCTTCTGTGCTGAGGTCCCCTTTTGCGGTGAGATTAGAAGAGGATCGGCGTATCATGTTCAAACCTATGAAGAGTGCAAAAAGCAATCCCAACGGCCCAGCAATCCACAATACCAGATTGCTGCCTCCGAATTTGGGCCTCAGCAGTGCGAATTCGCCATAGCGTTCGACAACGAAGTCCAAGACCTCTTCATCACTGTCGCCTGCAACCAGTCGTTCACGCACCAAAAGGCGCAAATCACGCGCAAGGGCCGCATCACTGTCATCAATGCTTTCGTTTTGGCACACAAGGCAGCGTAAACCTTTCGAGAGTTCGCGCGCACGTTCCTCAAGCACGGGATCATCCAAAATTTCATCAGGTTGCACCGCATGGACGGGCATTGCGATAATCAATGACAGGATCAGAATAATGCGTTTCATTCTGCGGGCACCCCGCCGACTGTGGTTTGTTTTCGCGCACCCGCCGCAACGCGGAACCGCCGATCAGTTAGCGAGATCAATCCACCAAGCGCCATCAGCGCTGAACCCAACCAAATCCAATTTGCCATGGGCTTGATATAGGTGCGCACAGCCCATCCACCGTCCGCCTGTGGATCACCGATCACCACATAGACGTCGCGCATCATGTTATAATCAATCGCAGCCTCGGTCGTTGGCATTTGCGCGACGGGATAGTTACGCTTTTCTGGGTTCATCAGGGCCAATTCCGTTCCGTTTTTCGCCAAACGTATATCCGCCGTTGTGCTGAAGTAATTCGGTCCACGTTGCTGACGCACATCTTTTAATGTGAATTCATATCCACCCAGATCCCATGTGTCGCCCACATTCACAACACGAATATCTTCGGCCTGCCAGGCCATTATTCCCGCAATGCCGGCCATGGTTACACCCAGACCAGAATGAGCGGTGAATTTCCCCCAATCTGCACGCGGCAAACGCAACAGGCGGCTGAAATCACGCGATTGTCCCAACCGCAGGATCAATTCCATAGCCGCCCCCGAAATCAACCATGCCCCAAGGAACATTCCAATGGGTCCATGCAGGCTTTGACCCGTTTGAAGGGCCCAGACAAATCCCATAACAGCGATTGCAAAGATGAACGGAACTTGCATGGATTTAACGGCGCGTCCCAATCCCCCCCGTTTCCATGGCACAATCGCGCCAATCGGAAGGATTAAACCCAATGCGATCATAAATGGGGTAAAGGCCAGATTGAAAAACGGCGCCCCGACCGACAATTTGCGATCAAAAAACAATTCTGCAACCAGCGGCCAAATCGTACCAACAAAGACAA
>Ga0182095_1330994_pt1 | contig 15029 bp, 7 predicted proteins | sample 041ome_19_FD_127784 | JGI IMG/M metagenome (GOLD analysis project Ga0182095, IMG submission 127784) | Metatranscriptome of coastal salt marsh microbial communities from the Groves Creek Marsh, Georgia, USA - 041412BS metaT (Metagenome... | ecosystem: Environmental > Aquatic > Marine > Intertidal...
GTTGGATGACATTGTAACGAACGAACGAAATCGTTGATGAGATCTCAAACGCGGAGTATTCGAAGTTTTTTTTTTGCGGAAAATAAACGCCGGAGAAAGGTGCGACGAAGATTCGATCTCGTTTCTTCTGCCGATCGCGATTAAAGTCGAGGACGCGTGGTGCATGCAACAGCGGGAAAACAATCGACAGCGCGAATGCATTTGTGGGGAATAATTGATTTTGGAACAAAAAATATCCCGCGAGGAAAAATGCGCTTTTTTTTCAAAAAAGGTCGACGAGAGAGAGAGAGAGAGAGAAAAAAACACCAATCACATGCGAGAGAGATCAGAGAGAGAGATCTCCTCTTTTTTTTACCACGCGCGGGAGAAAGAGACGGAGACATTAAAAAAGGAAGAAGCGCTTTGAAATGTCTGCGGGATTCGTGACGACGCGCGCGCAGAAGAGAAGAATGGGTCAGAGAGACTTGTGGGGCGCGATCGTGAACAACGACGACGTGTGTTTCGAATACATTTTGCCGAGATTGAATCGAACCGACGTGAAGTTTTTGTTTGAAGTGAATAGCGAAACGAGAGCGTTGGTGAAGAGATCGTCTCGAGTGGGTGAGTTGGAAAAGAGATTCAAAGTTTCAGAGATGTCGTCGATATCTACGTTGGAGTTTGCGTGGGAGAATCAATCGTTGTGGCTCTTCGGCATGAACGGACCACTGTTCTGCTATCGAGTTGCTGGAACGAATAAACTCGAGTTGCTCAAGTGGGCGCGAGAAGAGAAAAAGTGTGAGTGGGGTGCAGGGACGGTTAGTAAGGCCGCATTACAAGGTAACCTGGAAATGGTAAAGTATTGCGTCGCAAACAAGTGTCCTATGAATGATTATGCGTGTGCACATGCTGCCAAATACGGTCATCTCGAGTGCCTCAAATACTTGCACGAAGAAGTCAAAGCGCCATGGAATTCATATACTGCCTCACGAGCAGCTCAAAAGGGTCATCTCCACATCCTCGAATATCTCGTTGAGCGTGAATACGATGAATATAACGAAAGTGCGTGTACGTATGCGGCCGAGAAAGGTCAATTAAACTGTTTAAAGTTCTTACACGAAACCGCCAAAGCGCCGTGGGACCAGTGGGCCGTACTGGCCGCGGACCACCACAATCACTCCGAATGTTTACAATACCTCCTCGACAACGACTGTCCGATACCATCTGGTTGGCGATACGAACACGGAATCCTCCACACACTTTAAAGACACACGAAAAAGCTTGTAACACATACACAAACACACAGAGAGAGAGACAAACGCAAACGCGCGCGTACGAAACCTTTCGTCTCACCATTTTTTTTTTCGCCATCGTCAGTTGCTTCAAACACGATTTACTTCAAAAAAAAGTTTCCCGAAACGCTCTCTCTCTCTCTCTCTGAAAAAGAATGAGCGATTCCGCGCTTTCCTCCTCGGGAACTGGTGGGTTAGGCACGGTCATGCTCGCCGTCCCGAGTAAAAAAGTACGCCTTTTTGTTCTTCTCTTTCTTCCCGATCTCTTCGCTCTCTCTCTCTCTCTCTGCGCGCGCGGATTTTTGGAACCAAAGGGCACCCCTACGAACGAATGTTCTGTTCTGACACTTCTTCCCGCGCGGTTTTCTAACCTTTCCTTTTCTCTCTATTTATCGCGCGGACGCACAGGGTGAGTTTGTGGACATCACCACGCCTTTGGAAAGGTACATCGCGGAAACGTTCGGCCAGGAAGAGTGCGCGCACGCGGCGGAATCCGTCTCAAAATTTGCCCAAATCCGAGACTCTTCGATGGCTTCTACGAATGCGGTGAACGTGACGGACGAGAACATTTCGCAGAGGCACGCGGAACACATGGAGAACTACTGTCGATATTATGCCGCGTTGACGGTGTTTGGAAGTAGGTTTCAAGTGAGAGATGATTTTGGATTGAATGGTGGTGAAAGTAAAGCGACGACTTCGAAGAACGAGGAGAACGGAGACTACGAGGACGAAGGGACGAGGACGGGATTACATTTACCGTTCGAGTGGAGAGACGCGTTCGCACCGGGTGGCGAGAGGAAAATAGCCCCGCATTCGTCCATTGCAAAGGAGAAATTAGCGATGCTGTTCAATTTAGGCGCGTGCGAATCCGCGTTGGCGGCAAAAAGCGATCGATCGACGTTGGACGGTTTGAAAGTTGCTTCGGCTGCGTTTCAAAGAGCGGCGGGGTATTTTCAGTATTTAGGCCAGTGCGAAGATGGGAAGAAAGTCAATGAAACCATGAGTGCGGGGAGTGGAGAACCGACGGCTGGGACGGCGACGGCGACGACTGGAATTGACCGGATTGAAGCCGATTTGAGCGGCAAGATGTCTGCGATTCTAGTCGCTTTGTGTTTAGCGCAAGCTCAAGAGAGCGTTTTCGAGGCTGCAAAATTGAGCGATAAATCTACCGGAGTGCTTGCGAAACTAGCCATTGCGTGCGCGGATTTGTACGAGGAAGTGCACGAGAAGCTGTCGTCGTCTTTGCGAGGCAATCCGAATGCGCCGTTGACTCAAGAAAGGTACGTGCCCAAAATGTGGGCGACGACGACGTTTATCAAAGCGGCTATATTCAACGCCGAAGCGACTGTAAGAGTTTGTGAAACTCTCGTAAACGATGAAGAAACGATTGGTTCGGCGATTACTTTGTTGACGCGCTCGAAAGAGCGTTTGGAATCGGCGTTGAAACGAGCGCAGATCCCCACCGCGCCGAAACCGCCCAAGCTGGTCGTAGAGGCTGCCGAAAATATTTTAAGAGATTCGATTAAAGTTGAACTCGGAAAAGCGGTGAGAGATAATGAGTGTGTGTACATGGCCAAGGTTCCGTCGTACGAAGCGTTGCAGCGCCTGCACGACGACGCGAGCGAGAAAATGACGAATCCGTTACATTCAAAGTTCGGGGCGAAGATGGTCAAGCCGACATCCGGTGCCGATATCGAAGTTTTCCTCGACCCATGCAATAAAGACGATGTAAGCGCGCTATTTGCACGAATAGTACCGGAGGATTGCGCAAGCTCGGCGTCATTATACGCGGATAAAGTTGACCGACTCGTTCGGGAACAGCTCGAACAACTGGCGTTTGCCTCGGACGAAGCCAGAGTCGCGCTGCGAGAAATGGAACTTCCCGAAACATACAACGCGTTAAATCGACCGATTCAACTTTCTGAGGAATTAGACTCAGAAGTGAAGCTTTTTCGCGACCGAGATGGTGGTATCGACGCCATGCGCGAGACTTTATCCTTTTCCCGAGACGTCTCAAAACATTGCGAAACGGAACTGGAGGAAATCACTTCTCTTTTAGATATCGAAATGAAAGCGGACAGTGCCGCGCGAAACGCGTACGGGCCGCACAAATACCGCGCGATACCATCTGATGCAGAAACCGCTCGATGGCGGCGTGATTTAGAAACTTTTGTGAACAACTCCAAACTTGCAGCCGAATCAGACGAGAAGTTACGATTGGAATTCGCTCGATGCGAACCGATGTTACAAATGACTACTTCGGAAAGCATCGCACAAAACGCTCCGAAATTAGAGCCGCCGATGCTTTTAGTCGAAGATGCGGAAAGTTTAGCTAAAGAAGTCAGATTAGGATTAGAAAAAATCGAACGAATAGGATGTGAACGAGAGGAAATTGAAGACGCCATGAAAGCGGTGAAGGCAAGTGATGATATTTTACCGACGCTGGTTGGTAAAATGAAATCATCTGGCGATTCAGAGGCCGAGCGAACAAAGATATTCAGCGAAGAACTAGGAAAGTACGACGAATTAATTGCCGCAGCGCAGAATAATACGTTCGCGCAAGCTGACGCGTTGGCGGAATTGAGGAAGAATTACGCCAAATTCAGCGACATGTACAATGTCTCCTCTCTCCGTGAGAAGGAAATAAAGAGGGACAACACGTTGCGCGAAGCGTTACGAATTGCCGCAGAATTGTCCAGAGGGATACAACAGGGAGTTCGCTTTTATGGCGGGTTTTCAGATGCCATCGAAAGTCTGAAAAACGAAGTCAAATCTTGGTGTGAAAATCGCGAAAACGAACGGAAACGCATCGTCGAACGGTTACGAAGAGAAGAAGAAGAAGATGCAGAACGAGCGAGAATGGCCGAAGAGATTAGATTGAAGACTGAGCAAATGCGCGTGCAGAACGAAAGAAATGTATCGCATGCAACAGCGGCGAGCAGCTACTACCCTGGGTCGGATTATCCCTCACATCAGCAGCAGCAGCCGTCGAGCTATTACCCGCTACCGCCGCCGCCTCAACAACACCAACAACACTATCAGCCGGCCCAGTCGCCCTATTATCCTCCTCCTCCACATCATCAACAACAACAACAACAACAACATTACCACCCACCTCCGCCTGCGGACGATGGGTATTATAATCCAGGTGGAGACGAGGGAGGGAATTTCTCCGTGTACGATTTGCCATCCGCACCTCGAGGAAATAGATGAAAAGCGTTTTGCGAGTTAGGTTAGGTATTCATCCACTTTAGATTTAGGTTTTTCCATGTTCAACTGAAAATTACAACAATGTATATCAAACAATCGCCGCATCTCTCGACGCGCGCAGTATTTATTCTAAAAGCTTCTAAATGCTATTATTTTTACTTCTTTTTCTTTTACACTTCAACTCAAATCGAAGCTGCCAACGCCTTCGGAAATTGCAAGTTTCAATTTCAATTCCAGAGCTTCTTTGCTCGAGTACGGCGGAAGCTTCAAATAGTTCGCGCACGTCATCGCACTCGGCAAATCAGCATCGGCCAGCTCCGTGCCTTCGCTGATCATCTCTGCGGTATCCATGCCACCGCCAACTTCGCTCAAAACGGTCGGTTGCTTGCAGACAACTTTTAGTTTTGGATTCAACGAGGCTAAACCGCCAATCGGTAAGCGAGGGGACCCGGTCGTGAATTTTAAAAACGACCGGCGCTCTACGTCGGACATGTTCGTCAGAATCTCACGCAAATTTGCCACTGGTTTCGAGTTGACTTGGTAGCCGTGATCGCACAAGATGTGCTCGCGTAAATCGCGCTCGGTCCACTTCGTTTGCTCGTCTGCGCCGCACGTGAGTGCGTCGATTTCAGACAAGGAAAACATGGCAAGTTGCGAAGGGTCAGAAACGATGTCGGCAAACCCCTCGCGGCAAGCTTGGAAGAGTGGTTCGACGCCGGCGCCTAAGACATCGTCGACAACCGCGCCAATGTAGCGCAACGCGTTTTCTGCCGTCACGATTTCATCGGCATCGGTAGTGCCTTCGATTGGAGCACCATCCGGCAATGCGAATTCGAGACACAAATCTTCAATCTTCGCGCCGTCCAGTCTCCCGGTCCCGTCTCGAACCGCCGCTTCGAGTTTCTTCAAGGTCGAAAACAGCTCTGGTTCGAGCAGTTCGAGGTCGTCTAAACCTAGCGGTAATCTGTAAAGTTTCTTGAAAAAGTTCGGGTTAAACTTCACATCCAATAATCGACCGTCTTGTAAGACTTTGCCGATGGCTCGTCCGACGCATCTGAAAATCTCAATCGCTTTCGGGGCGTTTGGCATCGCTCGGAGCGGTTTAGGGAACAACCCATGCGGTGCATTCACGAGATCTTCAGTATTATCTGACGTTGCCGGTGATGCGCTATGCTCGCCTCGAAATATCCCGTGCGAAGCTCGCTGCAAATCTTTCGAAACCAACGCGTAAAATTCATTCGTGGGACCAATGCCCGTCCCAACCTCGTCGTAAAACTCAACCTCTAACACGTGCTTTCGCGTTTGCGGCGAAGAAAATACTTTGATGGCGGAAGATAGCACGTGTTCTCTTCGAATACGAACCTTTTGGCGTTGTAATCGTCCTACGCGAGCACCTCCGCGCGGATCACCGCCGGCATTTCCAGCCCCCGAATTCGCCGCGTTGCCGTTGGCCCCATTGCTTGCCTTGCCGTCGCCGTGGAGCTGATGTAACGCACGAGCGACTGAGAAAGAGGCGCAATGGAACAACAAAACGCGCTCATCGAGCGTAAATAACCATGGACACGTTTTCGCAAGCGCAGAAGTCCACTCTGGAACCCTTCGGGCGCACACGGAAAGCGTATCGCGCAGCTGCGCGCGAAGCTTTCCGGACAGTTTTGGCGCCAGGAACAAGTTTTCGGCGTGCACTTTCGCCGAGGAAAGGTTGGCGATGCGCATTCTGTCTGCGGTGAGTAACACGCCATCGGTATCGCCATCATCGTTTTCCATCATGTTATCAGAAGTTGGAGGATGAGCACCACACGATGTTTTCTCTGGTCCCGCGGTGCGCAAAATCTTTTTCGCATCTTCTGTCACCAGATGGCACAAAGTCAACGTCGCTAATGCGTCGCGAACAGAGTCGTCCTCCAAACCTTCCACTACGTCTGGATACCCAAACTGTGCGTTGAAAACCGTTGAAGCTACCGGGCCTAAAACCGCTTTGACATCACTTTTTACCGATGGATTCGAAAAGAGGTTTTCCTCCACCACAGTCTCCACGAGCAACGGTTTAAACGAGTCATTCGCGGCGGAATCTTCGCCGCCTTCGCTGATGATACCTTTAAACTTCGGGTCATTATTATCCACGATGTCGTAGTATAACACGCACGGTTGGTCCCACAATCGACCGCTCATTGGTTTTACAGAATCACCGATGGAGACTTGCGTGACCGCGGCTAAAACGTTCTTGGTATCTTGAATGTACGTGTCCCCGTCGTTGACAGAAAAGGCGAGTCGAGGGCGTTTGCTGTCGCTACCCGCAGCCACGGAGGCAAAACTTCTTCCAGACGCACCAGGATTAGTTTGTGCATGTGGTTGTGGTGCTTCGCCCGCATTGGCGGTAGAAGCAGTAGCAGCACCTTGCTCTTGTTGCGAAAGGGGCGCTGGCGAAGCCGCATTCGCAGGAGGTGCCGCAATCTCTTCCGCGGATGCAGGCGGATGCGCCATATCCTCGCCTTCTGGACCTAATAAATTCTCTTCGTCGTCTTCATCGTCCATGTAGTCCTCCCCATGATCCATGTCGTCCATGTCGTCGTCGTCTTCGTCATCATGGAAGTCTTCCTCGTCCATATCGTCGTAGTCTTCTTCGTTGAAGTCATCTTCATCGTGATCCATTTCCCGATCTGCCGCGATCCCAGCTTGGTTCGCTTCAGCGTTGGTCGCAGTAGCGGTAGAAGGAGCAGAAGTGCTTGGCGGTTGCTGCGCCGGTGCTGGCGCAGCCGGTTTCTTTTTTACGCGGGAGTACAAGAACGCTTCCACTGCGCTTAATTGCGCCAGCGGTTCAATCATAACCACGCTATTGCCGTAATCTTCCACTTTGGTCGCGTCGCACTTCGAGGAGCGTTTTAAGCGAACCTTAAGCGGTCTCGCGAGTAAATTCAAGCCGGGGTCACCTGCGGTAGTCGACGGCGCGAGCGCTGATGGTGCACCATTCGAGGCGCGGAATCGCGCGTAGGAAGAATTAGAGTTTGCCACGGCGTGTTCCGAAACAGAAATCGGTAAGCGTTCTCGCGTCTGTAAGGTCTCCACGAGAAGACGGACGAGAGTTTCGAATGCGCCTGTCGGTGCATCACCGGCAGCTCGCGTGAAGATGGCGAGGCGCTCTGTCGCTTCTTCACAGTCGATATTAATGGACTTCGAAGAAGACGGAGAAGAGGGCACATCTGATGCGCAGAGAAACTTACGCAAGGTCGAAGCAGCACCGCATTCGGAGAGTTCGAACGCCGAGATGTCGCTCATTGCCAGCGCCTCGAATATTTTGGAGAACGCGGACGAAAATTCTTTGCTGTCCCGCGGATTCTTGGCCGACTTTCCTGAGCTCGAATCCGAAAGAGGTGCAGATTTCAGTTTCGCGCACGCCTTGCGAAGTCGATCGAGACCTTCTGAGGCGATTAAATGCGCTTTTCCCGGACCAAAGTATAAATTTCGAACTTCCGAGCAGATTCGCAAACCTTCTTCTTTTGGATTCGTGGACATTTGAAACTGCGGCTTCGACGTCGGGGGATTCAAAAGCGTCTTTTCTTCCGACACGGCGCTCTTTTCGGCGGCTTCTGCAATCAAGAAATTGTACTCTTTCGAGCGAACTTCCAAGGCGTGTGCTCCTCCTTCTTTTGCAAACCTCTTGATGAACTCGCCTTCTTTTTCGTCTTGATTAGTTTCGTTAGATTTCTCCAACGCCATCGCGCACAATTTTGCAGCTTCCTTCAGTAACTCGCATTGCGGATCTATCAACGCGCGAGCGACTACCGCGGCGATGGGCGCTACATCTTTTGACACGTCCTCAAACGTTGCGATGTCAACCAGTTGCGTCCATGCCGTTAATGTCGACAGTGCCTTACGCTTGATGATTACATTTGATGGAGACTCCGCGACGTGACAAAGCGTCGGTGCGAGATACTCGCCAAAAATTGAAATAAGCGAACTGTTTTCTGGTTTCGTAAACAGCTTCTGCAACTCCTCTGCGCCAACAATGACGACGGAGGTTTTCTTACTGTCGCCACTATTTTTCACTTGGGATGGCAGTAACAACCCAAGTAAATGCATAGCGTCGTGCAAATCGTCCATCGATTGTACCGGACTATACTCGGAAGCGCCGACGTTCGCTCGAACAATTTTGCATCTCTCCAAATGTTCAGCCAAAATCTGTGCGACGCCATTTTTCAACAGGAAAATGGACATCTCTGGTCGCGCTTCTAAAATTGTCGCGAGAATTTTCACGCAACCTCTGTAAAGCAGGCGGCTATGCGTCACGTTATTCGTGCTGTTCGTATTGCCAGCTGCTTCGCGCACGATTTCTAAGCACCGTTCGCAGAGCGCATCTGATAAAATGAGCGAGATGGTTCCGTTCACCGCCACCGGGTCCATCTCCGAGGAGGAGGATTTATCCTTCTTCTTCTTCTGTGTATCGCTGCTAGTCGTGTCCGTTTTCGTCGTCGTCGTTGTTGTTGTTGTTGCTTTTTCGCCCTGTTGCTCCTCTGACAACTGCTGCTCTTTTTGTTCTTTTTCCTTTTGAAGCAAAAACGAAACTCTTCGATCGGCTAATTTCTTAGCCTTCAACGACAAGGAGACCAAGCAGTTGCACGCTAATGTGGCAACTTTTTGGTCATCACGAAGGAGCAAGGAGAGGAGCGTGGGAATAGCTTCGACGGCGCCAGGTGATAAGGACTTTGTTGGAAACTCTGCGCACACGTTCGAAGCCATTTGCATCGATACGCCTTGCATCCCAACGCCGAAGAAATCCAAGTGCGCCAGAGCCGCCGTTAGAGCGCCAGCTTCGGCGGCTTTTGATCCGTAGTATCCTCGAGTAAGTTTTTCAAGCGCGGAGAGCGATTGTTCCGCGACGTCTATGTATTCTATGGCGAAGAGTTTTTGACACAACGTGGGCAGAGCGCCCGCGCGCACGAACGCGCCTCGCGTGTTTGGCAAAATGTCTGCCATGGACGTCATCGCGCGCACTGCCAGGAGCATCAACTCTGGGTTATGCTCCAAGTTGCAGCAATTCAATAACGCTTGCGCGAACGGCTCCGGCGATAAACTCGTCGCTAACAGTTCTTCCGAAGAAGTGACGACTATTTCGCACAATTCGTTCAAAGCGATGACAATGGCCGTATCATCGATGCCTCCGTTCTCAGCTTCTCTATCAAACGTCAACGCTTTCAAAACGTCTCTGAGGCGCGCGGAAAGACCACTTCGTGAACCACCACCCATTCCCTCCATGGCACCGCCAAGGCGAGAGAGCAACGCGTGAAGACCTCCGTCGTGACGGTCGCCACCGCCTCGACGTCCTTCGCCTTCCGAGTCGTCCTCATCGTCCGAGTAGTCTTCTTCTTCGTCCTCGTCGTCAAAGATGTCTTCGTCATCCTCATCCTCGTTGTCGTCGTCGTCGTCGTGATAGTCGTCGCTACCATCCTCGTCGTCGTCAAAGTCGTCGTCATCGTCGTCGTCGCCAAAGTCTTCTCCTCTGTCAACATCTTCGACGTCTTCATCGCGCATCATCGATACGTCTTGCGCCGATGGCTCGTCTTCACCTCTTCCACCAGACTGGCCTCCGCCGTTCGCGGCGGCATCGTCGTTTCCGTTTTCTTCGTTGTCGTTCACTTCGCCTTGTCTTCCCTTCTTCTCGTTCCCTTCCATCGAAGACGACGACGGTTTTTTCCTCGGGCTTTTCTCCTTCTCTCGCGCTCGTCTCATTCGACGCGTCTTATCCTTTTTCGAGGCGTCCAACGCGGCCGTCATCGCCGCCGCCAACCCAGAAGCCGCAGCCGCAGCCGCAGCCGCAGCCGCCGTTTTATCCTTCCCTTTCGTCTTCGTCTCGAGCGTCTCGGGCGCGCGCTTCATCTTCTTTGCCTTTTTCGTCTTCTCCAAAGCAGAGGACGGAATATCTTCGTTCCTTCTTTTCGCGCTTAATACAGCTTTTTTCGTAGCATTTTTACCCTTCACCTCTTCAAAGTCTTCTTCTTCTTCTTCTTCTTCCTCTTCCTCCTCGCGTCTCTTCCGCGAAGAGGACGCAGCAGCAGAAGAAGAAGACATCTTCTTCTTCTTCTTCTTCTTCTTCTCCATCATCATCGCCGCTGCTTTTGCGGCCAGTTGTTGTTGTTGTTGTTGTTGTTGTTGTTGTTTCCGACGCTTCGAGACGACACCCATCTTCGAAGCGCGTTTTTGGTGTCTGTTGTTTACCGCTCCCGTTTCCCCGGCGACAGCGGCGCTCGTCAACTTCTTCTCTTTCCTCGACGAAGACGACGGCGACGACGACAGAGTCGCCGTCTTCTTCTTCTTGTCGCTCGTTTTCATCGACGACGCTCTCTTTTTCGCGACGGCGGACATCGAAGGAGACGAGGAAGAAGACGTCTTCTTTGTCGGCGTCGTCGTCGTCGTCGTCGTCGTCTTGGACGAAGAAGATCTCTTCTTCTTCGTTTCCGCGACGACGACGACTTCTTCTCTCGTCTTCTTCGTTTTTGTTTCTCTCGTCGACGTCGTCGTCTTCCTTTGCGCGGTAGCGGTCGCGGCAGCCGAAGGGGACATCCTTCTCTTCTCACTCTTCTTCTTCCGCGAGAGAGAGATTAAGAGAGAGAGAGAGACAGATGTGTTGCGTGTGTGCGCGCGCGCTTTCGCGAAAATGTGTGGGAAACTCGTGGCCGTTTTTCCTCGTGCTGACGCACGTTTAGGGTTTGAAAAAAAAATTGAGAGCGAGGTGAAAAGTGGGCACTTCTGACTTTCTTTTTCTTCGTTTTATTACATCAATATCTCTCTCTCTCTCTCTGATCTCTCTCTCTCGTCGTCGTCGTCGTCGTCGTCGTCGTCAAAATCGCACATCGTGTCAAATCAAAGAACGCCGGATTGGGTGATGACGACTTCTTTTTTAGGCCGGTCGCCTCTTCCCGTCGGATTACTTTCGACTTTTTTGACGACGTCGAAACCTTCCAAGACGTTTCCGAAGACGACGTGTCTGCCCGTCAGCCAGGGCGTCGCCGCGGTGGTGAGGAAGAACTGCGAACCGTTCGTGTTTGGCCCGGCGTTTGCCATGGCTAAGACGCCGGGGCCCGTGAATGGGATTTTGAAGTTTTCGTCCGGGAAGTTTCTTCCGTAAATGCTGTATCCTCCCGTACCGTTGGCGCGTTCAAAGTCGCCGCCTTGGAGCATAAAGTTCGGTATCACGCGATGGAAAATCGAGTTTTGGTAGCCGAAACCTTTCGAGTTGGCGCACAACTCGCGAAAGTTTGCCACTGTGCGCGGAACCTCTTCGCCGAATAACCCGATGACGATTCTACCCGCGTTTTCTCCGCCGATGGAGACGTCAAAATACACCTTATCGGTAACCTTGTATTCGCAAAGGTTCGGAAACGCCTGCGCGACGTCTTTCGAGAACCCGTTGCAACTGTTCGGAGAAGAACCAGACGCAGTAGCACCAGTATTCACCATCATATCTTCCTCGTCGGCTCTGGCCTCTCTATCGCTTTCGAACAAACTCCTCCCTAAAGTCATCGTCGTGGCAGTCATCATCATCATCTTCCGTCGGCTGTTATTATTACTGCCGCTGCTGCTGCTCGCGACGATGTCATCCTCCTCCGATACAAACCACCCGTTGTCCTCGTTGTCTCCATTTTTCGCCTCGACGACGAAAACGTTCCCCCGCGCCGTTCTCTTCTTCCCCAAACGAGAAGAAGAAGAAGAAGAAGAAGAAGAAGATACTTTCAACGATTTTGGGTGACGCGTTTTTAATAACGAAGAACTATTATTCCTCGCGCTGCTCGTCGTAAAAGAGCAGTTTTGGTGCGTCATCGTCGTCGTCGTCATCATCATCATCGTGAATATATATATATATATATATAAGAGCGTGGTATTCCCTCGTTTCTCTCTCTCTCTCCCTTTTTGGAGAAGAATTTGCTCTTTTTTCTCTTTCCATTTCCCCCAAGAATTCCCCACACGCTTCTCTCTCTCTCTCTCTCTGCTATTGCAACATAAAGAGAGAGATGTTTCAAACGACGACGACGACGCGAAGCTTCTTTTTTTCTTCCTCCTCCTCCTCCTCCTCCTCTTCTTTCTCGACCTCGAGAAGAAACAGAAACAGAAACAGAAGCTTTGTCGTTCGAGTCGCGTTCGATGACGACGACGGTGGGAAAAAACGAATCGAACGCGAAGGATTAGAGCGGAGAGAACCGCGCAAACGAGGTCCGCGCAGGACGATTCAGCAGGTGGTGTCGACTCCCGCTGCGGGTGCTGCTGCTCCTTCTGATCCTTCGAGAAAAGAAGGTGAAGAAGCCGCTGCCGCTGAAGCGAAAGGAAGCGAGAAGAAGATAAAGAGGACAAAGAAGAAAACGTCGTCGTCGTTGACCGATCGATGGATGAAAGATCCACTCTCGGCGCTGATTTCAATCCCGCGAATCGCGCTCGGCGCGACGACGGAATTGGTCGTCGAGAAAGGTGGGAACCCAAGCGACGCGTTGAACGCGCTCGCGGCGAACGCGCCGCGCGTTTTTTCTTCCTCCGTTGGTGCTCTCAGTGGTGGTGGTGATGGGAAGGAACAAGTCGCGCTGATGAGAGACTTGGAAGCGGAGTTGGAAAGGTTGGAGAGGAAAGGTGCGAAAGCGGCGAAACCGGTGCGAGAAGCGCTGGTGAAACCGAACTTGGACGCGGAGACGTACGAGAGGTATTTCGCGACGCGAGACGGCGACGAGGAGGAAGGAGAGGAGAAGACGGGGGACGACGAGGACGAGGACGAGGACGAAGGAGACGAAGGATTTTACGACGCGAGTAACGACACGGGGACCGACGAAGAGGTGGCGAAAGCGGCAAGCGATGTTGCCGATGCTTTGAGTGGGATGGATTTAGCGGATTTGTACTCGTCGTCGACGACGACGACGGAGAAGGAGAAGGAGGAGGAGGAGAACGGCGCAACGAGAGAAAGACTATCGCTGAACGTGATTGCGGAAAGCGTATCGAGAAAGGCGGAGATGGACGGCGTTTCGCCAGAAGCGGTGGAATACACCATCGAGGAGAACCTATCGAACGTCGTGATGGAAACGGCGACGGTATCTGCGACGAGACGAAGAGCGGTGTCGAGCACGACAACAACACCTACGTCGACGACTGAAATTTCAAACAAGTATTATTCCTCTGCAACAACGACTAGTAGTAGTAGTAGTAATAGTAGCAATAGCAGCAGCGCGGCAAAAGAAGAGGAAAAAGAAACTACAGCAGCGAGCGATAACAGTTACGTGCAAAAATTTAATGGTAAATGGAAAAGGGACGATCAGCTGGACGAATCGAAACTGATGGATTTATTCGAGATGAATAACATATTCCGAGCGGCGAATTCGGCGTTGACGCAATTGGACGTGGGCGCATCTGCATCTCAATTTTCGCTCAAAGCTTCTTACGGAATCATCAGCGTAAACGAATCGTACTCTTACGACCAAGAAGTGCGCCAAAACAGACGGGACGCGAGAAGCGGTGCTCAATATGGACGTGTGACTTTAGACTCCCAATCAGAATCGATAACGCTCAAATCTCGATGGACCGCACCTCTCGAAGGAAACATGACGGAAACGTTTGTGATTGAAAACAACCGTCTCTTGAGGAAAGCTGAAGTGGCCCTTCTCGACTCGAACAAAACCTGGGAAGGCGTGTACGAATACAAGCGCGTGTAATATATTTAAATCAGTATATGCGCATCAGCTAAACTCTATATTTCTTAAAGCAATTTTAAACCTAGGGAAGATCTCTTTCTCTCTCTACTAACGACTCTAAACTAACGGCAATCCCGGACAAACATATGCTTTCTCCGGACACTCCACGCGTACTATGACATCCACGCAAAACAAAGTCTCCACCCCTTTCCCATCCTTCAACTCGTACCGATATCTGTACTTCCCGCTCGGCGTGTACCACGGCACTTTCGCGCGTCGTCCTGACATCGTTTGTCTCCCGTGACCACCAATCGGGCAGTCCTCCGTCCACTCGCACAAGGGAACGATTTCTTTTATCCCTTGACTCACTTCTTCTCCTCTTTCTCCTTCCTCGTTGTTGTTGTTGTTGTCATCGTCGTCGTCGGAATCAATCTTACTAAACCAACTCTGCCGGACCATCTTCCCGGATTTATACTCGACGTCGCTCTCTATCGTAAACTTCGTCGCCCCGGAATGCCCGGTCCGGCCGGCAAACGAACCTGGACTCGCCACCGCGTTCAAGACGTTGATTTTTGAGCGCGTTTGATTGCACAATTGGAAAGATGAATCCCACGACTCGTGTTTGTGCTCTTTGTTCTCCCACGCGAGTTTCGGCTTCTCCGGGTCCGCTTTCGCGGTTCGCGGCGATTCTGCGAAGAACAACGCGCAGAAGAGGAAAAAGACGAGGAGAGGGAAAGGAGGAGCGCGTCGATGTCCTCGTCGCGAATTGCGCATGGTGGGATGCGCGCTTTTGCGCGTTTTTTTCGTGTGTGTGTGTGTGTGCGTACGGAAGAGCGTGCGTGTTTCTTTGAAGAGATTTATACAAAACAAAACAGATTTTATTACACAA
>Ga0182095_1290608_pt1 | contig 15017 bp, 10 predicted proteins | sample 041ome_19_FD_127784 | JGI IMG/M metagenome (GOLD analysis project Ga0182095, IMG submission 127784) | Metatranscriptome of coastal salt marsh microbial communities from the Groves Creek Marsh, Georgia, USA - 041412BS metaT (Metagenome... | ecosystem: Environmental > Aquatic > Marine > Intertidal...
GTAAAATGTATTATGTTATCACGACGCGAAAAGCGATTGTTCTATATGAGTATTGGTGTTGTTGTTCTGTTGTTCTTGTTTGTGAGAGCAAATTCTTTCGCGAAAAAAAATTAAAGCAAAACTCGAAGTGCTTGAAAAACAACTGACTGAGAAAATAGGCCACACTTTGAAACTGTTTTCTCTCCTCTCTTTTGTATTTATACATACTCTCTCTCTCTCTTTTCATCATCTCTTCTCTGAATAATAAATGAAACAGAAGAAGAAGAAGAAGAAGAAGAGAGACAACACCGTAGTATTACCACCACTGATCGACCCCCAAAACGGTATCGCATCTTTCAGAGCGTCGAGACGAGTGAACTTTGTTCCAGCCAGACGAGCGGAACCGTCGTCAATATTGGGAGGAATGATGACGAACAACAACACCAGTGGTCAAAATGGACGACGGAGAGTAGGAAGAACGATAGTATTGAATGGATTGAATGAGAATAGAGATGGTAATAAGAACAACAAATCATCTCAAAAAGACAACGAAGATACTCGCGCGAACATAAATAAGAAGCGAAAGAAGGAAGAAGAGGAAGAAAAAGAGAAAGGAAACGACTTATATCCTCTTTCCAAGATTCAAATGGAATGGCAAACCGTCTCTAAGATCGGCTCTGGTTTGCAAAATTTAGGCAACACCTGCTTTTTAAACGCGGTTTTGCAGTGCCTCACGTATACGCCAGCTTTGGCAAACTTTTTCTTGAACAACGAACATCAAAAGCATAAAAATTTGAGCTCAGGATTCAACTCGTTGTTCGAGATGGGTAATTTAGTAAAGAACACGTTGATACATTCCAAGAACAAGCATCACGCGGTACCACCGACGGCGTTCGTGAAGAATATTCGCGCGCTGTCGAAGACGTTTAAGAAAGGAAGACAAGAGGATTCCCACGAATTCGCGAGGTGTTTGTTAGATTCCATGCACAAGAGGTGCTGCATGTTAGGCCGGGTGGACGACGGAAGCTCGTCGAATACTCGAAATGGAAAGAAGCTTACTGCGAATGCAATCGATCCAGAGTCGAAAGAGGCGGAAACGACGTTCATTTGGCGCGTATTCGGTGGGCAGTTGCGTTCGTGCGTGACGTGTCAAAGCTGCGGGAGAGAGTCGGCAAAGTTAGATCCGTGCATGGATATGAGTTTAGAGTGCGCGAAGGTGAAATCTTTAGAACAAGCGCTTAAGTTGTTCACGCGAGTGGAAGTTCTAGACGGCGATAACAAGTATAGATGCGAAGGGTGCAAGAAGTTATCGCGAGCGAAGAAGCAATTCAGCGTGGATAAAGCTCCAAACGTGTTGCAAATCCAACTGAAGCGTTTCGAGTTTGTTCCTTTCGGGAGAGGGAAGTTATCGCAGTTTATCGAATACCCGTTGGTGTTAGATTTAACATCGTATTTAACCTCAATTTTGAAAATTAACGAAGGTCGCCGCGGGAAGAAGAGGAGTAAATGTGCTAATAACGCCGTTCTCGATGATATTATGGGTGGTAGTAGCACGGAGAAAGCTTTTTCATCGTCGTCCTCGGTGTACGATTTGATTGGTGTTTTAGTCCACGCGGGAAGTTCCATGAACTCTGGTCATTATTATTCTTACGTCAAAGCGCAAAATGGATTCTGGTTTGAGATGGACGACGAATCCGTCACGAATGTTTCCGAAAAGACCGTTTTGAGACAAAAGGCGTACCTTCTCTTTTACTCTTTACGCAACGCTCCGGGGACGATGACGACGAGGAAAACAAACACTGGAAACGTGGATAAAAATCGAATGGACGAACTCACGAGAGATTTCCAAGCGAAGAAAAGAAAGCTCGATGAAGAAAGAGAGAAGGAGAAGAAGGTGATGACGAGGAAAAGCAAACGAGATAGTAATATCAGCAATAGCCCTAGCAGCAGCGAAGAAGACGAAAGAAAAGACGAGGAAGAAGAAGAAGAAGACGTAGTTACGGTGATATCGGCGAGAAGAAACGGGAAGCGAGGCGCCGGGCGCTCAGCCGGGAAGAATTCTCGCGACGTGGTAAAATCAAAACTCTTCAAGCAAAATAGAAGCGGATCAAAGTCACCTGATTTCGGCATCGGCAAGCAAAGAAGACGCAGTAAACGAGCATCGTATAGCGACGACGACGACGACGAAGGATACGACGAGGAAGGAGATAAGGAAAATAAGAGGGATAAAGGAAACATGATAAAGACATTCTTGAAATCACGAGCGCAAAGAGATAAAAATACTCGAGGTTGGAACGACGACGACGACGACGATAATAATAAAAGTCGCGCGATGGGAATGCGCCAGCAAGTTAGTACATCTCAGAAAAAGAACGTTAAAAAGTCTCGCGGGTATGACGAGCTCGACGAAGAGTACGATAGAGGGAAAATTGCGAAACATCTTCGAAGGCGCGAACAGAAAATGCCGGCGAGACCGACGAAAGCGCCGTCGAGATCGGCAGGAGGAAACGCGTTTCAAAGAAAACAAGGGCGAAAACAGCGTAAGTGATATAGTGCTAGTGTGTTGTGTTCATACGACAGAGTGTTTATTTCTTCTTGAAAGTACCCACAGCACTTAAGTTTTAAGACTTCTTCTTATTTATTCTCTTCGCCGAAAGCATCGTTCTCTTCCGAGATGAACAGACGAAGAACATCCGTCAACGTAATAACGTCGAGAGGCTTTCCAGCATTCAGTTTCGGTTTTTCGACGACCACCCACACGCGGTGAACGTACGTAAGCGCGTTCAAAACATCAGAGATCGTCGCCGACACTCCCACGGTCTGTAAAAATATTTCGTCTTTTTCGATTGCTTTATCCCGTCGATCGACCGCGGTTGGACTGTCTTCGTTCATCTTTTGGAAGAACGCGTGACTCACGTGCTGACTCTCGATATGCGAGTACCCGCCGTAACTCGTGCGATGAGACAATGCCAAGAATTCTGCGATCGGTAACCCCAAAATAGAGACGTGATCTTTCGTCACGCGTCTGAGATCGGATGCTGAAAAGTTCGCGATTAACACATCTTCGTACACGACGCCGACACACGAGATATCTCGATCGCGCAGTTTTTTCAGAACATTGATCGTAAGTTCGTGCGGCTCGACGCAACAGAGACCGAGCGCTCTTTCCGAGGAGCAAAAACCGCAATCTTGGACTGTTAATCTCGATAACTCTTTAAAAACACCTTGTTCGTTCTTCATTTGCAAAAACTTGATGATGTCGGATTGCGAGATTATGCGATGTATCTCCCCGTGCGGGTCGAAGACGCCGAGTCTGTGCACTAAATGGTGTTGGTTCGCCAAGAAATTCTCCATCGCTTCCAGAATCGACAACTCTTTCGCGTACGGTTCAAAGACTAAATCCACGTCGCTGAGATTGCCGATTTGAATAATCTTCTTCGAGAAGACTTCAGGCGCTACTTTTCGTAACAACGACATCGCTTGCAACATGTTGATTGGATCTTCCATCTTCTCCAACTTTTTCTCGTCTTCGAAAGCTTCCACGAGAGGATCGATCACGTCCGAGACGCTGAAAAAACCCAAACACGTCGCTCTTTCGTCTTCACGATTCAACCCGACATTTTGCACCAAAACTGGCGCCGATAAAACGTTGTATCTCTTCAACGTGTTGAGTGCCGTCTCGCACGTATCGTCGTGTCCAAGAGAAACGACGAAAGACCCCGCTCCTGCTAAACTTCCTTGTTTCGCGCGATCGATCTGCGACAGCATCGAACGCAACGTCGTCGACGCGAGAACGGATCGGATGTGTCCGACGTCTCGTCGTCTTTGCGGCGTTGTCGTGGTTTCGTTCGTCGTCGTCGTCATCGATCGATTCTTTTTTTTGTCCTAAACAACTTTTCTTTGCTTATTTTTTGCGCGTATTTTTGTGTGGTGGTGAAAAAATGGACTGAAATCACCTTTTTTGTGTTTTTTGAGAAAAGTTCGAGATACAAAATTTTCCTCAGAAGAAGAAGAAGAAGAAGAAGAAGAAGAAGAAGAACTTTGACAACAACATCTTAATAATAATATATAATCAAATGTCGAACTCTCAATCGTCTCTTCCCTCCTCGTCTTCATCGTCTTCAGGATCTTCATTCAAACAGCTCATGCAGCACCCGCAAGCGCTGAAAATTTTAGGATGCGTCGTCGGCGTCGTCGGATCTTTACTCGTGTACGGTTTATTGCAAGAACGAATCATGACTCGACCGTACGAAACGGACGGAGAAAACGAAGAGTATTTTAAGTTCTCCGTGTTTTTAGTATTATCGAACAGACTTTTGTCCTGTTTAATGGCGATGGGGATTTTGGCGTATTCGAGAGGGAACGTGCAACCTGTCGCGGGTATTCATCGATACTGCGCGGTCAGTTTATCCAACGTCATCGCGACGTATTGTCAATACGAAGCGTTGAAATACGTCTCGTTTCCGGTACAAACTTTAGGGAAGTGCGCGAAGATGATTCCGGTGATGATTTGGGGATATTTAATTAATCAGAGACGGTACGTCATGCAAGATTATTTCATCGCCGCAGGCGTGACGTTAGGATGCACGATGTTTGCTTTGTACGGGGACGTGTCCTCGAGCGCGGCGAAACATCACGGGAAAGGTGGGAAAGATACGAGCATGTACGGCGTCGGGTTGATGTTGGGATACCTCGGTTTCGACGGGTTCACGTCCACGTTTCAAGATAAGTTGTTCAAAGGGTACCAGATGGAAACGTATAATCAAATGCTGTGGGTGAATTTATGTTCGGCATCTATTAGTGCTTTGTGGTTGTTTTCGGATTCGGCGTTTTTCGACGCGGTGGCGTTTGTCGGGAGACACCCGGCGGTGTTGCAAGATATTTGCACTTTGAGCGTCGCCGCAATGTTAGGACAGTTGTGCATCTTGTACACGATTCGTGAATTCGGGGCGTTGCTGTTCGCGACAATCATGACGACCAGACAGTTCTTGTCTATTCTGTTGTCGTGCTTGATTTTTATGCACCCGTTGACGTTCATGCAATGGCTCGGGACCGCGATGGTTTTCGGATCGTTGTATTACCAAGCGTATTTGAAAAATCAGCGAGCGACGAGCGCGGCGACGGTGAGTGAGATGCGCGAGCCGTCCGCATCTGGTGCGGAGACCGGAGAAAAGAACGCCACCGTGTGAGGCTCTTCTAGTTTTTGGGGACGACGACGACGACGAAGAAAGGAAAGCTTCTTCAAATGTATAACTTTTTTTAAAAGAAAGTTTTAAAACTAACTAAATTACCACCAATTTTTTATTAAAGACGCGTCGGTAACCCGGATTTCGCCATATCTTCTTTGCATTCCTTCACAGTCACTTCGTCTCTGTGAAAGATTCCAGCCGCGAGCGCCGCCGAACACGCCGGAACGGCTCCGAAAACTTCAGAAAAGTGCCTCGGGTGTCCGGCGCCGGAGGAGGCGATGACGGGGATCTTCACCGCGTCCGCAACCATTTTCACGAGCTCGTGGTCGAAACCGTTACCTTGTCCGTCTTCGTCTATGCAGTTCAAAAGAATTTCACCCGCGCCTAACTTTTCCATCGCAATGGCTAACTCGTACGCGCCAATATCGCGTCCTTCTCTCCCACCTTTGATGGTGCACTGAAACCAGCAATATTTCTCGCCGTTTGGTCCTAATTTTCGTTTGGTTTCTATGCACTTGTTCTTTGTGTTTTTCGGGTCGGTTTCGTATTTGCGTCTCGGGTCGATGGATATCACGACGGCTTGAGACCCGTATCGATTGGAAATGGTTTCAATAGAACTCGTTCCATCGCCCTGTTCGTTGTTGGCGTAAAACTTCTCCGCGACTTCCACGGCGTCGCTTCCGATGGACACCTTATCGGCGCCCGAGGCAAAATACGCCGAGGCGACTTCTAAAGAAGAGTAATGTTTACCGTTCGAGTCGGTAAAATCGCGAATACCGCCGCCGACGGTTAAAGGCACAAACACGGTTTCGCTGGAGAGTTTCAAAACGTCAATCATCGGCGCGTCCTTCAACGGCGTGTCGCGGTACCCGGTAATGTTCAGAAAACTCACCTCATCGGCGCCCATGTCGAAGTATTTCTTCGCGAGTTCGACGGGTTTACCCAAGTTACGAACGTCGCCGCTCTCTCCTTCGCTTTTTTCTCTCACGTCGTACGAGTCGCCTTTGGTGACGACCAAATCGCCGGCGTCGTTGCTGCGCACGTCCAAGCACGCGATGACGCGCTTAGCCAACCCTTTCCGCACGGCATCCGAGCTCGCCGAGGACGGCAACGCCGAGGACGTTTCCATTTCGCTCTTACCGCCGGAAAGAAACTGGTCGAAAATCTTTAAACCAGTGAAGCCAGACTTTTCCGGGTGGAACTGCGTCGCCATGACGTTTCCTTTCTGCACGGCTGAAATGAACGGTTCGCTCCCGTAATCGCACGTCGATAAAACCCAATCCTTGTTGTTTTCGTTCGGCAACGCTCGATACGAGTGCACGAAATATACTCTCTCGGAAACCGAAGCAGATGATGGATCATCTTTTTGTAAATCTATCAAGTACGATTCTCTTTTGACTTCGTTCACGTTCCATCCAATGTGCGGCACGATTAAATCGTCTCCCGTGAACTTGGTCACCGTCCCGGGAATCAGACCCAAACCTTCTACGCCTCCCGACTCTTCGCTCCCATCGAACAGTAACTGTAAGCCCAAACACACACCCATGAATGGTTTCGTTCCATCCAAAACGTATTCTCTCAAAGGTTCGATTAACTTTCTCTCGCGCAAAATGTCCATGGCGGACCCGTAGGCACCGACGCCAGGGAAGACCAGTTTCTTCGCCGCGAGGATATCTTCCGGAGATTTGATATCTTTGACCGTGTACCCGAGCTTTTGCATCGCGTTTCGAACGGAACGAACGTTTCCAGCACCGTAATCTAAAAGCGACACTTCGCCTTTACTCGCCAAAGCAGCGTTGGCGCGAAGAGTCAGAGACTTTCTTTTGTTTCTGCTGCTGCTTTTGTTGTTGCTGCTATGAAATAATATGCGTCTACTATTGAAATCATCACTCGTCGTCATCATTCCTCGTCTTCCTAGCATAACTCTCGATGTGGTCGTAGCCGTGCCGTTGCTGCTACTTCTACTAGAATTATATACTATTGGTGATGACGTCGTTGATGATGTTGGTGTTGTTCTTGCTGTTGTTGTTGTTGACATCATCATCATCTTCACTTTCACTTTTTTTTATCCACTTTTACGAGAGTAAATGTTCGGACGATGATGACTGCTGCTGGTGCGTTTAATAATGTCGAGCAGAAGAAGAAGATGAAGATAATAAAGAAGAATTAGAAGAGATGATGCGTTCTTTCACGACGTCTAAAGTCTTTTGTCTTCTTCTGAATAATACTAATACTATATTATCTGAGAATATAATGACGACGAGTTGTAAAGGCAGAAGAGATTGAGCCCTTTCTGCTCTGATTGAGAAGAAATTTTTGAAGCCGCCAAAAAAAAAAACATTTCAGAGAGAATCACTTTCTCCTGTAAACTCATCCTATTCACTTATTGCACACTTATTAAACGCTCTCGTCATCATCAACATCGTCTTATTAAAAAGAAGACAAAGTTTTAAAAGAGGAGAAGATGCCTCGCGCGACAAAATCAGCCGGCTTGAACGCCAAAGCGAAGAGAAAGGAGAGAAGAGAGGAGAAATTTAATAACAAAGGAGGAGGAGGAGGAGGAGAAGGTGGAGCCGCCACCACGGGAAAAACTTTCGAGGACGAGGAAGGAGGAAACAAGCAAAAGAAGAAGCATAAAGGGAATCAACACGAAGACAAGGATAACAATAAAAAGTCGAAGAATACCTCATCATCTTTCAAGAGTTCGAACGCAAGTAATGGTAATGGGGATAAAAAAGCGTGGAAGAGCGGCGGAATTGGTGGTGGAAGCGGCGGCTTCAAGAAGACAGCCTCCTCTCAACAACAACAACAACAACAAACACAATCGCAATCGCAAAAGCAAGGCTTTGCAAAGCCAAACTTTCAGCTCATCGAAGAGTTAGTGTTGATTTTTGAAAAGCTCAGGCAAACGAAAGATTCTTCCAAATCCAAAAACGGCGGCGGCAACAGCGGGAAAGGTAAACGCGCAGGCGACGACGACGACGACGACGACAGCGATAACGACAACAACAGTCGCGACGCGGGTAAGAAGAAGGAATACGCAACACTCATTTACTCGAAAACTAAAGGCAAGATTCCTGAAATTGCAAACAATCACAAAGGCTCGAGAATAGTCCAAAGTCTGTTGAAATACGGCACGGAAGAGCAAATAAACTCGGTATTTGCCGAATGCGCGCCGAAACTAGCCATCTTAGCGAAATCTTTGTACGGGAACTTCCTCATTCGGAAGCTCATCGAAAAGACTAAGAAAGAAGATTATCCGCAACTGTTACAAAACGTCAAAGGTCAAGTAACTTCGCTAGCGCGACACCCAGTTGGAAGTCAAATATTAGAGCATCTGTATCACTCCGCGAAGGGCGAACAACGCGCGCAAATGCAGGCTGAATTCTACGGTGGCGAATTTGTACACTTTTCAAACGCGAGTTCAATGACGAAAAAAGACGGTAAAAACGCCAACAAAGAACCGCCGACTTTGAAGGACATTCTGTTGCAAAAACCAGCCATGCAGAGACAAAATACGTTGAAAAACATATCGAGATCAATCCTTCCGATTCTGGAGAAAGGTTTAGTATCGCCGCTCATCGTCCATAAAGTTTTAAAAGAATATCTCCTGGTCGGTGGTGCAAGTTTACGCGCCGAGGCGGCAAATTCTATCGCCGCACCGGCGTTTCTTCGATTGTTCCACACCAGGGAAGGTGCCACGGCAACGAACGTGATGCTTTCGTACGCCGGCGCGAAACAACGAAAGCAAGTCTTGAAAGCTTTGAAAACGCAAGTGTGGAGAGTATCCCAAGACGAGTGCGCACATTCGACTATAATGACATTAATTGACTGCGTGGATGATACGAATATGCTCAATAAAATCATCTTACAGGAGCTCAAAAGCGAAGATATCGCGGGAATCGTCTGCGAACACAAATTCGGGAAACGCGTGATACTGCATTTACTTCGTCCGCGTTTGAATAAATACTCGCCACCAAACTTACAGATGATGATGCTCAGTCCGGAGGAGATACATCAATCTGTTGAAGCGGCGAAAGCGTTGGTGAAAACGCTGCAAAAGCAGCAGAAAAAAATTAACCGACACGATAACGACGGTGACGACGGCGAGGAAGAAATCGAGGACGACGAGATCTTGAAAGATAGCAGTAACAAGAAATCGGAAGGAAACAAAAGAAAACTGAGCAGTGATGGTGGTAGTGATTCCGAGGAAGACGAGGAGGAAGCCGAAGGAGCGGATGTTAACTTTGGCGTTGCCAAGAAGAGCGAGCAACAGAGACGATTGGAAGTTTTTAAGCAATATGGATTCGCCGAGGCGTTGGTGAAATCGTGCCAAGACAACATCGACCGAATGCTCCGGTCGAAAGAATCCGGAGATGTTCTGTACGAAGTCATCATCGGGGGATTGGACGATGTCGTGCATGAGTCTTGTGGCGAAGGAAAAATGAACGCGTTCTACGAGCGCATCGCGGAGGTTGTCACCGAGTCCGTCAAAAGCGCAAAAGCCGACGAGGAGGATAACTTATTGGAAAACTTCTTTTCGACGAGACTTTTGCGCCGCGCGGCGCAAGATTGTCCTCGTTTCGCCAAAGTGTTGTTTGACTCTTCTATATGCGCATCTTCGTCCTTACAAAAGAAGTGGCTTTCTATGCCGCACGCGGAAAAAATCATCGCAGGCGTGTTATCGTGTCCGGACGAGAAGTTCGTTACGGAGGCTAAAGCGAAGATGGGGGCGGATGCCGATGCAATACTCGCTAAAGTGATTGCTAAAAAAGAGAAGCATCGTGATAATGCTGCGAAAGGGAAAGCATAAGGAGGAGGACTTTTTTGGATGCACACATATATATACATATATATGTTCCTATGTTGGTGTGTCGGATTAAGCATATTCCATATGTCACTCAGTTTGAACTTAGGTTTTACGCAAGATATACTACCAGGGTACTTACTAAATACTATTCGATTACTTATAATATATCAATCGTATCCAGCAAGCATCGGCGTAATTTTCGCGTATAGCCACGCGTGCGATTCAGCGAGCTGATTTCGCAGACCCTCCCGAATCTCTTCACGGGTATACCTTGCCGAAAAGTGAATCAACAAAATATTTTCGCATTCGCGGAAACGGTCCGCGTTTTCGGCTATGTCTCTTACGTGCGTGTGACCGAATCGTTTCGCGTCTGCAGGTGAGACGTCGTCGTTGACAAAAGTGCACTCGAGACACACTAATCGCGACTTCAAACCTTCCTGAATAACTTCCTGAGGAGAAGAGTGTAAAAACTCCATCGTCGTATCTCCCGTAAACATAATTTCCGGTACGGTCACCGTATCGGTAATTTCCACGCCGTCATCTTTTAAAGCTTTTATTTCACTTCCTTTCAGCGATAAATATTCATCTTTCAACTTTTGCTTCGTCGAAAGAATAACATACCCTTGACTCGCAATGGGGTGCACGGTTTCAAACGCTTTAATCTTATAGTTTTTGTTCTTCATCGAATAACACGTTTCCGCGGACGGCGCGAAAGGTATCATTTCATGCGGAAGGTCACTATCGTCCAACACTCTCAGCGCGTCTATAAAGTTCGAAATCGCTTCAATCTTTGATTCTGGCACCAGTATCGTAGGTGGCGGTAACGAAAGTAAGTTTCTACTCGCTACGTACATCCCCAAACCACCGACGTGGTCCATGTGGGTGTGCGTCAAACACATCGTGTCCGCGTATACGCATCTTTGATAGCACCTTCCGCTATCAAAACACAGTTTGAGTTGAGGAAAGATGATGCTTGTTTCTTGACCGCCTATGGATAAGCCTTCGATGTTAAATCCCGAAAGCGTCTCGACGACGAATCTGTTTCCTTTCTGCTCGTTTTTGCCGTTCATCGGGGACGACTATATCGTCCGCCGTGACTTTTGATTTCTTTTTTTCATCATCGTATAACTCGCACTTTGTCCTTTCTCTGAAGAAGATGTTAAATAAAAACTCCAAAGAAAAAAAGAAAAAGCGAGCATCTCTTAGAGGGTTTTATGGCTGCCAAAAGAACAGACGACAAGAGGAGTGCTACCCCGTCAACGCAGTTGCGCGCTTCTGCGTGCTGGTGACATCATTACACACCACTCGTAATTAATCGTTGTTGGTCCTTTTTGGAAGAAGAAGCATCATGGCGGATGACTTTGAGCGCGCGGTTTTGTTCTCGTTTCAGCAAAACACCCCTTCTTCTTCTTCTTCTAACTATAATAATAATGAGGAAAGAACGAGCGCGTTACAACAGCTGGAGCAATTCGTGCTCTCGCCAGACGCTTGGAAAGTGTGCGCGGAACGGTTTGAAACGTCCTCTTCGTCCGAGGTAAAGTTTTGGTGCTTGCAAACGCTCGCGAAGAAGCTCAGCGAAGAGTTTTTCAACGAAGAGGAACATTTCGGCAGCGCTCTGCCGTCCTCACCTGCTTCTCCTCCTTCCTCTTCTTTGAAATTTTCCCACGAAGATAGACAGATGCTTCGGAATACTATTGAAAAGTACGTGTCTGCGTTTCAATGCCAACGAGTAAACGACGTGTTTCCGATGTTCATCCAAAATAAACTCGCCGAATGCGTCGCGCACGCCATCGCTTCAGAAGGGCCGGCGAAACGTTGGCCAAACTTTTTCGAGAACTCTGCGGGTATCCTCGTGAATACCAACTCGGGGGGTGATGATACCAATACCAGCGATAATGAAGACAAGAAGACTCGCGCTGCATTCTTTTTGAGAATATTAGATTGCTTGGACGCGGACGTGATAAACTCGACCGACGCTTTGAGAAAAGGCGCCTTATACGTGCGCAAATCTGGTCGCGTAAAGGATTACATGAGAGAAAGCAACATCGTTTCCTTTTTGTTCGATACTTTTTTGAACATGGCGAATAGCTTTTCGAGCGACGCAAAAGTTTTGTCTCAGATTTTAATCGTCGCGAGTAAGTACGTCGATTGGGTGGACGTGAACATAATCGCCTCCGATGGATTCATGTCCTTCGTGTCGGCGTGCTCGGGACATACGAACGAAGACTTGCGAGCGGCGTCTTGCTTATATCTTACCTCGCTCATCGATAAAGGCATGGATGCTGATAAAAAATTCATGTTAATCACGCGATTTAATCTGGTCGAGGCATGTTCCTCTCTCGTCGCGGCGTCGTTTCGCGACGACGACGAGCAATTCGCGATGAAATCTTTACAACTCTTGCAAACGCTAGGAAACGAGCTGCTGAACATGCTCAATGCCATTTCGCCGATCGCGATCAACTCAAAAGGTGGTAAAATGTCGGTAAAAGAGCGATCGATGGATTGTTTGAGAACGCCAGAATCCGAACAGCTGTGCAATTTGCTCTTGGTCTTAGCCACGCAAGCGGCAATGTATGGAATCCCGTCCAAACACGAATCTGCGGTTTCAGCCTCCGGCCAGTTTCTCATCCAGTACTCGAACAGAATGAAGAATGATAGCTACACTTTGGCATTATCGATACCGATGGTTCAAGAGACGCTGTTGAAGAACATTATCGATCGTTCCTCCTTCGAGTTTGTGAATGATTTTGGCGCAGACTTTGCGAATGGCTCAGATCCATACGTCATCGAGTTGGAGTGCGACGTTTTTGCCTTGAGGCACGAGTTGATGGTGTTGTTTAGGAATATTTCGCGGGCCGCACCGGAAATAGTGTTGAGAGCGACGCAAGCCGCAATAGAGAGCGCGTTCAACACCAGTAGTAGCATTAATAATGATAATAATAATAGTAGTGGAAAGGGTGGTGAAGTATTTTGGTACCGCGTCGAGGCGGCGCTTTCGGCGCTGTATAATCTGGGCGAGAGCTCTGGATTCACCGACGCGGTGGTAAATTTCGCCATGAAGACGAATCCGAACAACGCCAAAGACAAAAATAAAAGCATCGAACCTCCGCAAAGTAACAACACCGGGAGCGCTCCACAAGAACACCTTGAGCTCACGTCTCTAGTTTTATCCTTGGTTCTGAAATGGGACGAGTGTTCTAAAAGCTCCGCGTATCACCGCATCGTTTCGATGTCATACATGGAGTTATGCGTGAGATATCACAACATGATTGAACAAAATGCAGAAGCTTTGCATCTTGTTTTGAGAGCATTTTTGGATGAGCGAGGAATGCGACATCCCGATTCAAACGTATCATCTCGAGCGTGTTACTTGTTTATGCGAATGGTGAAACCTGTTCGTTCGCATCTCGCGGACAAGTTGGACGATATTTTCACTGCGTTAGAGAAGCCCCTATCGGATGCGGCTGCACCGTTATCGTCGAAGATGCTCGAAGCTATTCAAGCAAAGGTTGCGCAACTCGCTTCTAATTTGAGCATTGGGACTCGCGCGCAAGCCGAAGAAGGTAACGACGACCGCTTGTACGTGTTCGAAGCGGCCGGCTCCATATTAGGTGCGGAAGAAGTGCCCGAGGACAAGCAGTGCGAGCGTTTAATGCAAGTTTGCCAGGTTTTATGTGGAAGAATCGTTGAATTTGTCAATATTGCGGATGCAGAGAACGGTGCGTTGGCGTCACAAAATGCCATGCGATGCGTCGTAGCTTTGAGCAACTTATCAAAAGGTTTCAGCGCAAGAATTTGCGTGCAGTTGCGTCCCAAAGTGGGTGAAATTTTTCGATCCGCGATGGAAGTGACGATATCGTGTCTAAAGAGATGGCCGAGAGAAAAGGGCGTGCGCCATCGCGTCGTTGGTTACTTACACCAGATGGTGCAAATCTTGAACGAAACAATTGTGCCGTACTTACCAGATGCCGTCGATTCGCTACGAAGTAACGGGACGAATTCCAAGGAGTTGGGTGAGACGTTAGTTCTCATCAATCAACTCTCGAATACGTTCAAAGAGGCACTATTGCCGATGATTGCGCCGTTGTTCTTACCGCTGCGATTGCAGGTTCACGAAAACATTCGGGCGGGCTTTTCTCAGTCGGCAAGTTCTGACGAGTTTACGAGAGAGTCGCACGAACTCGAGCGGAACTGGATTCAAACCGTGAACACGTTTGCGTTGACGTCGCTTCTTTCGCCGTTGCTCGCGGCGAACGCAGAGGCTAGGGATTTATGCTTAGCAGAGCTGGTAGAAAATGCAAAAACGCATAGTTCCATTTCAATACGAAAATTGTGTTTACAAGCGTTAAAGCACATCACGACCGATTGGTTGGTCGGCAACGATAACACTGGTGGAAATCCTCAAATTGGAGGTGAATTCTCGAATTTTGCCGCGCAGAAGATTGGCGTCGAATGTTGCCTTGTCGCGCCTTTGTTCGATTATAACTTTGCCGACGCCGGAGCGGTGTCAGCGGTAAACGAGTGTTTCGCGATCCAACGCGTGTTATTTCAAAGAATTGGCCAACCGTTCGCGGAATTGCTCGCCAAGAGCGTTTTACCGAATTTGTTGAGTGCGAAAGTCGACCCGGCGGGGATAGAAAATTGCGCGCAAGCTTACGTTAATTTGTTGCAGGCGGAGTCCGTGAAACCGAAAGATATTCGCCTTTTATTGGGCGAAATCGCGCAGCAAGCGACGTTTCCAGACGGTTTCGTTCATTCGCCGTGTACTAAGTCTTGATACCTTCATCGTAGCGAAATGCGTGTTTAATCGTATTAAAAAATAGTTTTAGCATAACGCGTTTTCGTCGAAGAACTTTCTCTTCATCAGCACCCTTCTTTTTTCTCTTTCTCTGTCTGATGGAAATCATCTCTGAAAGATATCTAAAGAAATCCACTTTTATCACCACCCACACATTTTTTAGACAACGAACGATATCCACTTTCTTCTTCTCAAGAACACATCACTCACGTCTTCTTCTTCTTTTGTAGTCGTCGTCGAA
>Ga0182095_1496022_pt1 | contig 14979 bp, 8 predicted proteins | sample 041ome_19_FD_127784 | JGI IMG/M metagenome (GOLD analysis project Ga0182095, IMG submission 127784) | Metatranscriptome of coastal salt marsh microbial communities from the Groves Creek Marsh, Georgia, USA - 041412BS metaT (Metagenome... | ecosystem: Environmental > Aquatic > Marine > Intertidal...
AACGAGCCGTTCTTTTATATATATTACCGCGCGAATGGGGGAAATTTGCTTCTGTGGGGAAAAAAAAGTTTTCCCCACGCGGCCTTTCAAAGAAAAAAATCTCGTCGTAAAAAGTTAAAAATTAAAAGTTGTTACTTATGTATTATCGTGTATTAAAATCCGCAGCGCCTTCTCTACATATCTTGATTACTTAATCTCGATACAGTGGCGTCTTTTATCTCTCTCTCTCTCTCTGAGTGCGTGTGTGTGTGTCCGTTTTTGTTGATGTTGTTATCGTTGTTGTTCGCGATGATGTATAATTTTGTACGTGTTACCTCCTCGACCTCCTCTCTCTCTCTCTCTTTCTCTCCGACTCTCTCTCTCTCTCTCGGCGCGCGCGCGCGTGTTCACCTTTTAATCGACTTCTTCCATTCTGGAGCCTTCGTCGACGTCTTCCTCCAACGGCGGCAAGTCGGCCAAGTCGTCGCCTTCCTCGTCGTCGTCGTCGATGGATAAGCCCAACTTGATCATGCGGTGGATGCGAGAGCCGAACGTGGCTGGTTCGTCCAAGGAGAAACCAGACGTCAAGATGGCGGTCTCAAACATCAACAAGACCAAATCTTTGACGGTCTTGTCGCCTTTGTCGGATTCGGCGCGAGCGTGCAAAGACTTGATGATGGCGTTGTCCGGGTTGATTTCCATGGTTTTCTTCGATTGCATGTACGCAGACATGGAGTTGTCTCTCAAGGCTTGCGCCTTCATGATTCTTTCCATGTTCGCGGACCAGCCGTATTCGCCGGTGACTAGAATGCACGGCGAGTCGACGAGTTGGTCAGAGACGACGACTTTTTCAACGCGGTCACCGAGGACGTCCTTCATCGTTCTGCACAAGTTTTCAAACTTCGCCTTGGTTTCTTCGAACGACGCTTTCTCTTCTTCGGTTTGTTCGAGTTGCAAGCCTTCTTTGGTGCAGCAGACCAACTTTTTGCCGTCGTACTCTTTCAACTGTTGGACGGCGTATTCATCGATCGGGTCAACCATGTACAAGACTTCGTAGCCGCGCTTCTTGAGCTTTTCGATAAACGGAGAGGCTTTGACCGCGTTCAAGTTTTCACCGGTGATGTAGTAGATGTCGTTTTGTCCTTCCTTCATGCGCGTGACGTAATCTTTCAAAGACGTCATTTCTTCGCCGGATTTCGAGGAGTTGTATCTCAACAATTCCGCCAACTTCGCTCTGTTTTGCGTATCTTCGTGGATACCCAACTTCAAATTCTTCCCGAACGCTTCGTAAAACTTCGTGTAGTCGTCCTTGTTCTCCGCGATTTCGTTAAACATCTCGATGCACTTCTTGACGATGTTCTTCTTGATGACCTTCAAGATTTTGTTTTGTTGCAACATCTCGCGAGAAATGTTCAACGGTAAATCCTCGGAATCGACGATACCCTTGACGAACGAAAGGTACTCCGGAATGATGTCTTCGCAGTTGTCCATGATAAACACTCTTCTCACGTACAACTTCATGTTGTTCGCTTTCTTCTTACCGTCGAACAAATCAAACGGCGCGCGCTTCGGAACGAACAAAACGGATTTGAACTCCAACTGACCTTCCACCGCAAAGTGCTTCACCGCCAACTGCTCCTCCCAATCGTTCGTCAACGACTTGTAAAACGCGGCGTACTCGTCCTTCGTGATCTCTTCCGGGTTTCTCATCCAAATCGGCTTTTGCTTGTTCATGATTGCCCACTCGTGCGAGACTTCCTTGACCGTCTTCTTCTTCTTCTCCTTGACTTCGTCTTCGTCCTTGATCTCGGTGATTTTCCCTTCCTCCTCTTCGCCTTCTTTGGACTCCTCTTCCTCGTCGTCGGAAACTTCCTTCTCGGTCGTCTTTTCCGTCCACAACGAAATCGGGTAGGAAATGAACTCGGAGTGCTTCTTCACCAAATCCTTCAATCGTCTCTCTTCCAAATACTCCATCTGGTCGTCCTTCAAGTGCAACACGATCTTCGTCCCTCTCCCCAAAGCGTCCGCCTCGGTATCTCTCGTCACCGTAAACGACCCACCGGCTTGGGACTCCCACCTGTACCCATCGTCGTCGTTATGCTTGGTGTACACCACCACCTTCTCCGCGACTAAATACGAGGAGTAAAAACCAACCCCAAACTGGCCAATCATGGAAATATCTGCGCCCGCCGTCAACGCTTCCATAAACGCCTTCGTCCCGGATCGCGCGATCGTCCCCAAATTGTTCACCAAATCCGCCTTCGTCATGCCAACCCCAGAATCGACGATGGAGATGGTGTTGTTCGTCTTGTCCGGGATTAAGTGGATGAATAATTCCGGCTGCGTAATTTTTTATTCGTTCAAGTGTGTTCGTTTAAAGAACGAGAAGAAGAACGAGAAGAAGAACAAAACAGGTCAGTTTTTGCACTTTTCGAAGAATTTTGAGTGAATAGTCAAATCAAAAAAAGAAGGAAAAAGAAGCTTTTGGAAGCACCGATTTGTGCACCCAAAAAAAAAAGAAAAAATGGAAAAAAAAAGTCGATCTGTTTGATGATATTACCTGCGACTCTAACTTGCTCTTATCGGTCAAACCTTCGAAGCGGATCTTATCGAGCGCATCGGAGGAGTTACTGTGTTATTTTTTATTTGGAAAGAAGATCGCGCCGCGCGGGGTCAGTTTTTTTCTTTCCTGTTTTCGTGCATCGATGAAATGACACGACGGAAGCCGCCAAAATTGGATCGGAAAGAGAGAAGATGAACCGTCGTCGCGGCGCGCGATGATGGTTTTATTAAAGCGTCGAAGAAAGAAAAGAGAAAAAACAACGACGCACCTGATCAACTCTCGCAAGAAGATTTCTTTGTTCGAGTAGAACGTCTGTTGTTGTCGTCATCGAGAATGGAGAGAGAGAGAGAGAGTCAGTTTTCAAGAGAGAAAAAAAACGCTCGTCGCCGCATCGAATGAAAATATGATTCCAAAGAAAGAGCGCGCGAGAGAGAAGAGAACGATATTATTATTATTCGCGCGAGAGAAACAACAAAGGACGCACGTTGATGATCAGAGATAACAACTGGTTGATTTCCGCTTGGAAAGCGAACGTTTCGGTTTCTTCGGCCATTATTTTGTTGTGCTTTATATGAATGAAAGTTTCTGTGCGTTTCTTTTTATGACGAAAAGCGCAAGAGAGAAGAAAAGAGAAACTCGCTTCTTTTTTTTTCTACCTTCTCTCTGCGTGTTGACGCGACTCAAGTCTCTCTTCTTCTTCTTGGCTTTTGGAAGAAGATTTTTCTTCTTTTTCAGGAAGACGAGCGGTCTCCGGGGGGTCGCAAAAGCCGTTTCTTCGTAGCGTTAGTATTTAGGGTGCACATTTCTTCTCAAGCGAGCTCCCCGGGAAAAACACTAATAACACAAAAAGAGAGACTCTAGAGTCTCTCTGCAAAAAAGCCGCAGAGAGAGAGAGAGAGGAAGAGAGAGGAAGAGAGAGAGAGAAGGAGAGAGAGAAGGAGAGAGAGACCGAAAGCACACGACATATCAGATAAAAGAGTTACTGTCTGCTGCGCTCGTTGTGGGGTGGCTTTTGTTGTGTGTTTTAACACAAAAACGAATTTTGGGGAAAAATTGCACCGGCGACGAGCCGCAAAGACGAGCGCAGAAGAAAGATACACATACTCAGTAGACGCATAGAGAGAGAGAGAGAGAGAGAGAACGACGATGGCACCACAAAACAACAACGATGCGTCCACCTCTTCAATCATCAAATACGAAGCGATGTTCGAAACGATCGACCAAGACCCGGACGGGAAAAAGTTTGACAGAGTGTCTCGATTCGTCTGCCGATCGACGCCGTACGGCGACAGCGAATTGACGCTGGACGTGAACGTGGACGTGTACCCGATCGAAATAGGCGCGAAGTTTACGTACGTGCTCGCGTCTACGCTGAACACGGACGGGAGTCCGGAAGATCCGACGACGTACGATCAGTCGAAGAAAGAATCGTTAGCGGACGAGTACGAGTACGTGATGCACGGGAAGTGTTATAAAAAGACGGAAGAAGACGACGACGCGGCGGAGAAGACGGCGACGTATATTTCCTTCGGCGGGTTGTTGGCGTGCGTGAAGACGGACGCGAAGGCGATGAGCGAGGTGGACGTGGACGATCGCGTGTATTGTTTGATGAGAAAGATTGCTTAGTAAGAGATTGAGATTTTTAATGCGAGAATATATGATATACTTTAAAACGTAGATGTTTTGTTGCTATCTTCTTCCGTACGCGCGTCGCGGAGATGTTAGAAGACACCGTTTGTCTCTCTCCATTACGTGAGAAATTGGAAAGAAATTCGTAACAACTTTTACTCGCGACGACGCCCCCTCGTCTGTTTTATTCCACAACGAGAGTACGCGTAAAACGAATAATCAAAAAATGACCACTCAAAATGGCATAATTAAACCCATCGAGAACGACGGAAGCGTCATCTTGTGCGGCGATTTAGACGACGCCGCCGTCGATGGTTTGATAAACAGAAGTCACGACAAAATTAAATCGTGGTTGTACCTCAACCCGCACGACTTTGCGTTCAATCCTTCGGCGAAAGTCACGAGCGCTTCGATCCCGTTCAAAGTGATACCGATCGGCGGGACGAATTTGAACGATTCTTTGAAAGAGGAGTTGTTGAAGTACATGCGGGAAGAGTTTGAACGACCCGCGGTGATTCAGTGTTCGACCGCGACGAGAGCTGGAATTCCGTATTTGTTGCACTTGGCGGAGAAGTACTCTTTGTCGTTCGATACGGCGATGCGGGTGGCGAAAGACATGGAGCTGAGCCTGCTAACGAGAGCGAATTTCGTGGAGTTTATAAAAAAAAGCATCGAGAAGAAGAAACCCGGTGCGGAGGACGTGATCTTTCGACAGTTGTTTGAGAAAGAGAGCTCGACGTACACGTACCTTCTCGGGTGCGCGGAGACGAGAGAGTGTTTACTCATCGACCCGGTTTTAGAGACGGTGGAGAGAGATTTGCGAGTGATTGACGATTTGGGGTTGACGTTGAAGCTCTGTGTGAATACGCACTGTCACGCGGACCACATCACCGGGTCTGGAGAAATCAAGAAAGTCAGAAAGGAGGTGAAGAGCGTGATTAGTAAAAGAGCCGGCGCGAGGGCGGACGTGCTCATCGACGAAGGCGACGTGATTGAAGTCGGGACGTCGGTCAAGTTGAAGTGTTTGGCCACTCCAGGGCACACGGACGGGTGCATGAGCTTTGTTTTAGGGGATAACACGGACGTGTTCACCGGAGATGCCTTGTTAATTCGCGGGTGCGGGAGGACGGATTTTCAAGGCGGGTCCTCCGAGACGTTGTTCGACGGCGTCACCGGGAAGTTGTTCGGCGGTTTGCCGGATGCTTGCAAAGTATGGCCGGCGCACGATTATAAGGGGAGAATGATGTCTACGATTGGGGAAGAGAAACTGTTGAACCCGAGGTTAGGCTCTGGGAAGACGAAGGAGGAGTTTGTGCAAATTATGAAGGACTTAAATTTACCGTATCCGAAGAAAATAGACGCCTCTTTGCCGAGAAACTTGAAGTGCGGCGCCGAAGAGTGAATGTTAGCGACCAGTCGCTTGTAATGATCAAATATATACACACATACACTATTTTATTACAAAGTACTCTACAGAATCTCAAAATCAAGCGGCTCGAAATCGTTTCTCGCGTCGTAACACTCGAAACGACACTCCGAACCGAACGAAGAGACTAAACTATCCAGCTGAACAAACACAAAGGGACGGCGAACGCCTTCAATCGCGTCGTTCGCGTCTATGCGCCGACGCATTTCGTTTCTAAACGCTGGAGTGTCTTCAAAGTTGACATCTAAGCCAGCCGAAGACGCGTCGACGCATCCAACGACGGCATTGTCGTCGTTGTCGTCGTCGTCGTCGTCGTCATCGTCTGTGTAACCTTGCACGCGATCTATGTAAACATCAACCGTCATCCCTTTCTTCTTCTCGCTCTTCGCGACGATGCGCCCGTACAGTTTCCTAAACCGCCTTCCACCAAACGCGCGCTCGATGTTCCCATCTCGCGATTCTATTCTCTTAAACGACCTCATCGCGTGACGAGAGAACAAGTCGTCTCCGCGCACTACTTTCACGGTCGAGACGCGAGGCGACGCGCCGCGTTGGTCGTCCTCGCTTCGTTTCTTCTCAGCCGTTCGCTTCGCCGCCGCCGCCGCCGCTGCCTCCTTCACCTGCTCCAGCATCAATCGTTCCAACGTTGCCGCGTCCTTCGCAAACTGTGCTTCCGTCGCCCACAAAGAAGAGAACGTCGACGTTCCTGGCGGCGGCTTTTCTTCTTCAACTACCGCTACTTCTTCGTCTTCGTCTTCGTCTTCTTCGTCTTCTCTTTTCCTTTGGAGAAGCAACAGAATCTGCGCATCGTCCAGCGCCGGCAAACGTCTCGCGCTATTTTCCTCCGTGTTCAAACTTCGCATGAACTGTTCGTCGTACGCGAAAGTACTTTGTTCTCTCTTCTTCGCGCTTCTTCTCGATTCGTCGTTGGCACCTTCATCGCGTCGTTCAAAGTCGCTCTGAGCCTTCGCACAGTCGTCGGCGTCGTCGGCGGTCAGAAATGGAAACGCGTTCGATGTGTCGTGAAAGCCATCGGAAAGGAAGGGATAACAATAACGCGAGGATTTCGGGAACGAAGAAGACGCGCGAAGCGTCATCTCGTCGCTCGAAGGACGGTCAGAAGAAGCGAAGCTTTAGCGCGCATATCGTTTGTGTTCGTTTTATGTGTCTTGTGCGCGCGCGTGTTTTTATTCTGAAGTTTTGTCACTACATCAACAACAACTGTAAACTGAATTTTCGAGACACGTCTCCTCGCGCTCTCTCTCCGCCAACACTCTCTCGTTCGGAACGATCCATTTCACGCCGATATCGTTCGCCAACGCGCTGTCCACGCACAAGGTTCGTTTCAAGTTCATGTAAGCGCCTTGACATCCAGTTCCGTGCGTGAACGGGCTCCTCGTAAACTCTCCGTGATGTCCTCCTCCTCCTCCTCCTCGTTGCGGCAAGTACCAAACCTTTCGTCTCGGCGCGAGTAACTCGTAAGTCGTTCGCGCGGAAAGGATCAAATACCAGTGCGTGAAGAATAACGCGCCGACGAATACGGTGAAGATGAAGAACAAGAGCGTCGCGAAGCAGCTCCATCCGTTGTTGGCGACGAGTTCGGCGATACTCGCCGGTTTCCGATGGCTTCCGACGACGTTCACTTCTCCGCCACCACTACTACTATTACTACTGCTATAATACTCGAACGTCCGCGAACACGCCAACAACCCCCACGCGACGACGATAAACTGCGTCGTCAAAAACACCAAAAACTTCCCGTGATTCTTCTCCCCGACGCAGTTGCTAATCCAGTGACAGTGGTGATCGAACTTCCGGACGCATCGATTACACGCGAAGCAATGTTTCGCTCTGATTGGTTGGAACACCGGCGGATGGCAGTGCACGCATTCTCTGATGCTCGCGGTTTCCTCGTCGCCGTTTCCTCCCTCTGACGATGAAAAACCCATCGTCGTCATCTCGCGCTGCTGATGATGGTCCTCCTTGTCCGCAAACATCAATCCACTTTTTCTATTCCCGCTATTACTAAACGCTCCCAACGGCGGCGTCACGAAACCCGGACTGCTGAAAGAAACCACGAAATACGCCAGCGCGTTCATCACGATCGCGAATAAGAAGAGCGCTCGTTCAAACGCGGACGGGAACGGCACACGCGTCGTTTCGTTCCCGAGCGCGAGCAACAGATGGAGCAAAGTTAAGTGCAACGCGGACCAGATGATGCGCGCTTTCGTGATGAGTGATTGATTGGACGACGATGAGGACGACAACTGCTGATGCTGATGCTGTTTCTTCGTCGCGAACAGCCACTCGGGCCCTTCGGAGCACCTCAAGAAGAAGTCTCGGAAGGACATTATACGGTTACGTGCGTGCTTTATCTGGCGAAAGTTGTTGAAAAAGAGAAAGAAGTTGTTGAAAAAGAGAAAGCGCATACATACACCAATACCATATTACCATTTACAATAAAATTTTCTATCATTTTACACGCGCCTGAGCGGCGTCCGAGTCCAGGTTGGTCCGCCTCGCGTGACGCTCGGCGTCATCAACGTTTGACCATTCGTCGGCGTCTTGATCCAGGCGTCAATCGAAGGAGAAGCCGCCGGGTCCGAATGAAATCCGCCGTTGGAATTTCTCGCCGACGAAGTTTTGTTGTTGGTGACTTCATTCAATTTCTTCTCCGCGAGTTCCGCGCGACGCATCGTTAGTTCTTGAACTTCGACCATTTTCCACGCGTGTTCTTTAGCTTTTTCGAGTTCGGAGGACATGGCCTGTAACTCGCGTTCGCAAATGTTCAAGCGCTGTTCGCTCAGTTCACTCCGAGATTTCGCTTCTCGTTCTTTCGCTTTTAACGCGTCCAGGATGCTTTCGGCGGCAGAAACGCGCTTGGAAGCGTCGAGAGCGGAATCCCTGTGTTTTTTGCATACCGTTTCGATGGAGACGTTTCGTTCGTTGGCTTCATGTAAGAGCGCGGAGAGACGTTCGCATTCTTTTCGCATGGACGATTGGTCGGATTCTTTGCTCGCATTTTCGGTCTCTAATCGAGCGATGGTCGCTTTCGTAATTTTCAGTTCGTCGAGAAGCTTTGCGTTTTTTAACTGCTCATCCACGAGCTTTGCATTTATCGCTTTTATGTTTCGTTCGAGCTGTTCGCGATGGGCTTCGGCGCGCGTCGCCCGTTCGCGCCACGAGTGGGCAATTTCTTGACCATACGCTTTCACGTTACGAAAGGCATCTCGTAGCTCGTCGTTGTTGCTAGTATTATTATTATTGTTCAATGTGTTGGAAGGCGACGAAGGTGAACGGTGGGCGGCGCGTGCACTCGACATCGGCGTATCTGGAAACGCAATCGGCCGCATGGACGTAGACGCGCCTCCCCTATTCGCGCTCGCGTGGAATGAATCGTCCCACGGCGGTCGCTCCCCAGTTACATTGGCATACGCGTGCGGTGTCGACGTCGTCGCTAACGTTAACGATGGCGTCGAAGACGTCGAAGCCGCCATTGGACTCCCATTAGTACTAAAACCACCATTTTTACGCATCATCCTTCTCCCTCTCAACTCCCCTTCCAAGCGCGCGCACTTCTTCTTCGTCTCTTTCAACGCGTTTTCCACGTCCTCTTGGGATTTACGTCTCTCCAATAAAGCCTCCTTTAGCCTTCCAACGTCGTCTTCTAAGACTTTAATTTTCTCCTCTTTTTCTTTCGATTCCATCTCCCTCGAATCCATTCGCTTTCGCAGTCTCTCCGCCTCCGCTCGCGCCTCGCGCTCGCTTTCCTTCGCTCGTCTCATCTCGCCTTCATACCCGCCGCGTTCAACTTCCATCGACGCCATCGCTTTCTCCGTCTCTTCCATCTTCTCTTCGAATTTTTTCTTAACCTCTTCCAACTTTTCTCGCATCAAGCGCGTTTCTGATTCTTTCGCCTCTCGCCACGTCTTTTCGCGAGACCGTTCCTCCTCCAACGTCTTTTTCGCCGCATTCGACGCGCTTTTTACCCTTTCGATTTCCTCTGAAAGCAAAACCGAGCGATTCGTTTCCTCCTCGCATTTCCTCTCCAACTCTTCCACTTTCGTTTGCATGGCTTCCATCGCGTCCGATTGCGTCTGGAGTAAGTTTATCGTCGCCTCGTACTTGAGCTCGTCGACCGAAGAAGAAGACGCAGGTTTCTCGTTCTCTTTCAAACGACGACACCGAGCATCGTCATCGTTAGCGGTATTCGTCACCGCTCGCAGCGGAGAGAAATTCATCAAATCCGCGTACTTCTCCTGGAACAGTACTTTTCGTCTCCCCATGACCGAACGACGTCGACTAATTATTAATCTCTCTCTATCAATCTCGATGGATAGATGGATGGATGAATGTGTATCGCAAGCGTTTTGTGCTGGGGAAAATGGTAAAAAATAGCTGTCCTAGGTAAATTCAAAATTTTTTAGGGTGTTGAACCCTAATTCTTAAAATATCTCTCGCACACGTTTCAAACGAGAAAGAAAAGTGCCTTTGAACAACACTTAAGAGCGCGCGCGCGAAAGAGAGAGCAGTCATCAAATGCTTTCGGCTGAATTCCACGCGCAAGTCCGGGAAAACGCGAGCGACCACCCGGGCCCTCGATGTGGGCACACGCTCACCGCGTTACAATGGGACGGCGTGCACCGATTGGTCGCGTTTGGAGGCGCCACGGCGTTGGAAAATGCTGCGACGACAACGGACAAAATCAACAACAACAACAACAACAACAACAACAACAACGGTGGAAATGGTGGTGGTGGCGTTCGGCTGGCCGGCGCGACGAACGACGTGCACGTGTTCGACGTCAAGTCCGGGACGTGGCAAAAGTTGTACCCGAGCGGGGACCCGCCCAGTCCGAGAGCCGCGCACGCGAGTGCCAACGTCGGGGGCATGTTGGTTGTCCACGGAGGCATAGGTCCGAGCGGTTTGAGCGGGCCGGATTTACACGTCCTCGATCTGGCGAATTATCACGCCGGTGGTAGTAATAACAACGAAAATTCCTCGAAACCCGTGAAGGAGTTGAAATGGCAGAGAGTGGTCGTGTCCGGGGAAGGACCGGTGCCGAGGTACGCGCACTCGCTGGCGTTCGTCGCCGGGCGATATTTGGTGTGCTGTTGCGGAAACGACGGGTCGAAGTGTTTGGACGACGGTTGGGTTTTGGATACGGCGGCGAAACCTTACGCGTGGAAGCGTCTTGAGGCGATGGGTGATGTGCCGAGTCCGAGGATGTACGCGAGCGCGTGCGCTAGGAGCGATGGGTTGTTGCTACTCACCGGAGGGAGGAACGCGAAAGGCGAAGCGGTGGCGGACGCGAGGGGATTGGCGAGGCACAGAGACGGCACGTGGGAGTGGGCAGCCGCGCCCGGCCAAGCGCCTTGCGCGAGATATCAGCACGCGAGTGCGTTCGTAGAGGCGAGGTTACACGTGATCGGCGGGACAAATGGGGGTGGGACGACCGTTCCGGAGGATTGCGCGGTGGCGGCGTTGGATACCAGCGCGAGCGGAAGAGCCGGGTGGCGAAAGATTACAAGCGGCAGTGGAGAAGAATTCCACGCTTTAAAGGACGCGAAGAGATGCAGACACGCTACGGCTGCGGTTGGACCGCTGCTTATTACCTACGGTGGTTTACGAGGTGGCGAATTGTTAGGCGATGTCATCGTCGCGGAGGAACCGCCGGAGCTTTCCGGGAAGTGCCGAGAGAGCGACACGGACTCCATCGGTGGCGTTAGCAGTCCAGGGAGCCCAGGGAGTTCGAACGGTAGCGGTACGAGCACTCGAGCGAGGGAGTTGCGATTGCACATCGACCATCGAAGTCCGAGTTGGGCGAGATGGCTCGCGGATGTAAAATTGACTCGAGAAGTTGCCGGTCCAAATGCGAGCCCTTTTGCGCTGAACAACAATCTACCGTCCCACCACATGATGAACGGATCGGACGGAGAAGACGAAGAAGAATACATGCGAAATAGAGAGGGCGTCTTGCGAGTCGGTGGTCGAACGTTATCGAGCGAAGATTTGAGAAATTTAGCCGCGAAAGAGAACGCGAAAGATGTCGTCACGGCGTTTGGGTCTCCCGCGGAAGTCGCGGGAGGGTTTCAAAACCGCGCGAATCGTGAAAGAGACAACGACGGCAACACGGATTCACCGGGTTCACCAGATCAAGTGATGAACGAAACCGCACAGCTTCGATTAGCGACGAATGCGACAGCGGAAGCCGCAGCTGCTATGGAGTTGGTCTCTCAGAGAAGATTACAATCGCTCGCTGCGGACAGTGCGGACCAAGACTCTCCGACGGATTCGCGAGACTCCAAAGGAAGTCTTAGAACGCCGCAAAATAGACGCACGACCCCGGGTTCAAATCCAAGATTAAGAGATTCGAGCGTTCGATTGCACCACCGTGCAGTTGTAGTTGCAGCGATGGGGGATAGCGGTGGACCTTTTTCTGGTTCAGGCAACGGAGGATCGGGAGGATACAACAGTAGCTTTGGTAATAATGCGAGCAGTGGAATGGACTCTGCCGGTGGATCCAATTCTAAACGGTTGGGGAGTTTAGTCAGACAATTAAGCATAGATCAGTTTGAAAACGAAGCTAGACGGATAGGTACGCCAGATTTCGGCGCGAACTCACCGGGCTATGCCAATGGCGGCACGCCGCAACGGTTCGCCCGGGAACAACGCGCCTCGAATTTAGGCCACGTGCCGGCTCACAAAACCGTCTTGTCGGCGTTGTTAAACCCAACCTCGTGGGAGGCGCCACCGAACAGGGCGTTTTTTATGAACGCGGCGCAAATCGACGAACTTTGCGACGCCGCCGAGGCTGTTTTCAAAAAAGAAAACACGGTGTTGCGCATCAATGCGCCGGTGAAAATTTTTGGCGATTTGCACGGTCAATTTTACGATCTGATGCGTTTATTTGCCGAATATGGAAGTCCATCTACGGCGGGCGATATCGCGTACATAGATTACTTATTCCTTGGCGATTACGTCGATCGAGGAGCGCACTCGTTAGAAACCATCGCGCTATTGTTGGCGTTGAAAATAGAACACCCAGAAAACGTGCACTTGCTGAGAGGGAACCACGAAGAGGCGGATATCAACGCGTTGTTTGGATTCCGCATCGAGTGCGTGGAACGGTTAGGGGAGCGCCTCGGCGAACACGCCTGGCGCAGATTCAACTCGCTTTTTGAGTGGCTCCCGTTAGCGGCGGTCATCGAAGATAAGGTATGTTGCATGCACGGTGGCATCGGTCGATCGATTGAAACCATCGAACAAATCGACCAGCTCGAACGCCCGTGCTCTATGGAGTCCGGTGGATTAGAACTCATGGATTTGCTCTGGTCTGATCCGACTGAAAACGATTCCGTGGAAGGCTTGCGACCGAACGCGAGAGGCCCTGGTTTAGTAACGTTTGGCCCGGATCGCGTCAAACAATTTTGCGAAAACAACGGTTTACAAATGATTGTTCGAGCGCACGAGTGCGTCATGGACGGCTTTGAGCGGTTCGCGCAAGGCCAACTGTTGACGTTATTTTCCGCGACGAACTACTGCGGAACCGCGAATAATGCGGGTGCGATTTTAGTGTTAGGACGCGATTTGACGCTCTACCCGAAGCTCATTCACCCGTTACCGCCGGAAGCGATGGATTCGGCTTCGCCCGGAGAGTTTGACCACGCGTTGTGGATGCAAGAAATCAATCGCGAACGTCCGCCGACGCCGCCGAGGAAAAATAGCTTTTTCGGCAACTCGTGATTTAGGCGGAGAGAGAGAGAGAGAAAGATGCCGTTGTTGCGATAGTCTAAACACCGCGCGTATCGCTTTTTTTGCTACTACAAACTACAAAACTTTTCTCCTTCGCTACTATTGCTATGCCGTTACTCTATAAACTCTCTTATTATCATTATTACACTATTATTCTACCGCCGTCTCGCCGCGAACGGCGCGGCGCTCTCCGACGACTTACCGTACAGCAACGTCGCCATCTCGCGATACTCCAACTGCACGCGTTCCCGAATCTCTCTCTCGCTGTATTGATTAAAATCAATCCGCAACGTCTCCACTGACTTGTGCCCTAAATCTTCGAGGAAAACTAAGGTGGCCTCGCCACAATCGTTCATGGTGAATACCATCACGTTCGAGCTCTCCCGCGCTTTACACGCGCGCAAATGTTCTCGCAAAGCGAGCAGAAAACTTTCAAAATCTATCGTAATGTTTTGTTTCTCCTTCATGCGCTCGAACGCGCTCTCGTCGATTTCGCAGTAATACCGAAAAAACGGATTCGTCGGGATGGATAAATCAATCGCGATCGCTTTACCAAATTCACCATTCTTCTTCTCCTTCTTCTTCTTCTTCTTCTTCTCGTCGTCGTCGTCGTCGTCGTCGTCGTCGTCGTCCAACGTAACAATCCGTCGTCGTCGAAAGTTTCTCGATTCCAATTCGTCCTCCTCTTCTCTCGTCGACATCCCGCGCATTCCGCGCACGGTAAACGTGAGCACACACGCGACTCTCGACCCTAAATCGTATATTCTTCGTTGTTTCGAAGAAGTGCTACTCTTCGTCGTCGTCGTCGTCGTCGCGTTTTCTTCTCCCTCTTCTTCGACCAACGAGACGACGCCTCTGAGTTCGATCGGGACCGCGATTGGATCGTGCGGGAAGTTTCCGAAACTGTTGGTCGTGGTGGTGTTATTTTTGCGCGTCGTCAAAGTCGTCGTCGTCGCGAACATTTTTTTTAGTGGCGAAGAAAGAACACGCTATATATATGTGTGTACTATGTATATATGTACTATATATATGTACTTCGTACACACACTGTGAATGAAGAACACGCTCCTTTTTAAATCACACGTGCACACATCCGTAAACACATAAAATGAAAAAATACGAACCTCCTGCTAGTACCAAAAAAAAACAAAAACCCCTACAACAACTGCGTTGAGCTTGCCTCCGGTGGGACCTTGCCATCTCTGGGCGACGACGCTATCGTCGCGCGAAATCGATTCATAAATAACAGCGTGTGGGTATGGATTGATTGGATCGCGCTTTGTTGAACGTACATAAGTTCACACGTATGGGGGTTGTTTTTTTTTGTTTGTTTTTTGTTACTCGTATTTTGAGGGTAGGGGTTCAAATATTCTCTCTCTCGGTGTGGGTTGTTCACCATCAAATCATATTTTTGCCATTTTAAAGACTGTTTGTAATCGAAGCAAGTATGCATGAAGTTACTCGCTCTCTTCTTTTTGAGTTTGAGTTTGAGTCTAGGGGTTCAGTGGGTTCAAATATTCTCTCTCTCGGTGTGGGTTGTTCACCATCAAATCACATATTTTTGCCATTTTTTTTCTTCCCCGGAACCAAAATCCCACACTTTTTTTCCCAACATCACTCACTCAGA
>Ga0182095_1729614_pt1 | contig 14946 bp, 7 predicted proteins | sample 041ome_19_FD_127784 | JGI IMG/M metagenome (GOLD analysis project Ga0182095, IMG submission 127784) | Metatranscriptome of coastal salt marsh microbial communities from the Groves Creek Marsh, Georgia, USA - 041412BS metaT (Metagenome... | ecosystem: Environmental > Aquatic > Marine > Intertidal...
AGCGTACAGACGCAGCTGACGACGATTGGTTTGGATTTGATGGGGAGGACCGGGGACGTCTCGGAGACGGTTACCACGAATAAGAACGTGGTGAAACCGTCCGAAGCGATTGAAAACGAAGAGGGGCTGTTTTTAAGCGGACCAGCTTCAGTCGGGACGGTCGTATCGTTGTATCCAGGGATAGTGTACGCGAAAGAAGCGTTGAGGTTTCTCAAAGGCTTTCCGAATGTGGCGAAAGAGAATGCATTTTTGGTGGCGCGATACGACGACGCCGTCGTGGATGCGAAACCGTGGGAGGAAGAACGGCGGCGGAGTAACGGTGAGAGTAGTTTTAGTGGTGGTGGTGGTGGTGGTGGTAGCGATAGCGAGAGTGGTACCAATAGTTTGAGTAGCAGTGGTAATAGCTGGCCAGGTTTCCCTCTTCGAGACGATTTTGAAGAGGAAAAAGTTGTGGGCGCTTTGAAGAAAGAGTGGGTGGAGAAGCTTCCGCCGTGGCTAGAACAGCTCTCCAGACCGGCGTTACACGCGAAGATTAAGAAATCTTGCCTGGACGTCGCTACGGACCTTCTAGTACAAGCAGGGAAGCATCCCATAGCGTTTGCACACAAAGTAAACCATCCACCTCGAGGAAAATCGCCAAATGTGATGATATGTATGCACGATTACGACGTGGTTGAAGGAGCGAAGGAAGCGTTGCGGATGATGAATATGGACGCGGAAGACTCTCAGAAACTGGAAAGAATGATACACTTCATGCGCGCGGCAATACCGAACGTGTACTTGAGTAACGATATAAGAGATTATGAACGATTTGACGCAGCCAAAAGCGCTCAGAATAAAGGCTTTCTGAAGATGGTGTCATCTTTCGCCGCCGGTTCCATATTTGAGGACCCAAACGAGAAAACCAAAGATCTGACCGAAGCGCAAATGGCTGATATCGTCATGAAAGCCGCACCAACAATCGCTTTAGTCGCAACACGGGACATAGAAGCAAACGAAGAGTTATTCTTAGATTACAGGTTGTCCTCACACGTCGAAAGACCTGATTGGTACGTTCCTGTCGATGCAGACGCCGAGAAAAGACGGTGGAGTTGATTCGCAGATAATTTTTGCGCGCGCACGCCTTGTAATATGAAAGTCTTTGTTAAAAGTTCTTGTAGTTAAGTTTGTAAAAATTACACGGTGCCCTTTCCAGACGTCATTACTAAGTCGGCATCTGATCTGTGTTCTTTCGGAGCACCAGTGCCCTCATTTTCCGGAAAATACGTCAAAAAAGCTCTCTCCAAGACTGCCGCAAACGCCGGCGTTCTGGTCTTCTTGGACACCGAAGGTAACATCATCGAACATATCGTCACGGTGACGATAACACCGGTGATGTCCATGACTACTTGTACCACCGTGCCTGCGTGCGCAGGATCTGCGCCAAATTTTGCTAACAAAAACGGCAGCATCACCCCTATGAGTGTCGATGAAAACACAATCACCGCTAAACAGCACGTTAGTGCCAACACGTTCAAGAAACCACCCCGAGCTCTTCCGTGCGTGATGTACGCTCTCACAAAACCTCCAACCGCTACGAGCACGCACAAGAACATACCAACAATGATTTCTCTGTGCATTTCGCTCAAGAACGATCCGATCGAAACCGTGATTTCTCCTAAAACAATCTTTTCTATAATCTTGATAGCGCTCTGGTTACCGGCGTTACCTCCCGCGCCAACTAACATGGTCAAAAATACCGCTATGACGACGTGCTCAGCTAATAATTGTTCGTACCGCTGCAACACGACCCCCGAGAGCGATTGAAGAACTAACAATCCTAACAACCAAACGCTTCTCTCCACCACTTCATCGAAGATACTTCTACCTCCGTACCCGCCCATGGCACACGCTCGCATCACAGTCGCATCTCTCTGTTGCAGAGCAGCTAAAAAGTGATCGAAATCGACCGCGGGATGATCGTGATTCTCCGGCTCCCCTGCTTTAATGTGCACAAACTCGCTGAAATCCTGCACGTACCCTCTATCTAAATTCATTTTCTCTGCGTACGCCTTCATCTCGTTCAGCGATATCTTCCCATCGCCGTTCGTATCCATCTGGTTAAACATCGCGCGTATCCATCCATGAACCACGTCGTCCGGGTTCGAGCTTATCGCTTGCCGTCGTAAATCCTGCTCTTTCTTCCGCAACATCAACTCTTGCTTCCTTTTCTTCTTGTACTGTCTCGATTTTTTCGACACTTTACCCATGATGGTTTTACTTCTCCTTTCACCTTCTTCTCCTCCATCGTCGTCTTCGTCGTCGTCATCGTCGTAGTTGTCGCTGGAGGATGGTTTAGGAATCTCAAAATCCACGTGTTGCATCAATTGCTCTTTCTCTTCTTCGGACATGCTCTTATGATTTTGATTCCTTCTCTTCGAGGAGGATCCGCCAGCGAACAATAACGCGTCCAAAAAGTTCCCAGCGCCTTTTTTCGATGTCGCATCCAATTCGTTTTTCCCCAAACTCGAGGAGCCATCAAAGGTCAACAATATCGCGAAGAAACCGAGACACAGGGCGACTAAGAAGGAAGCAAGTCTTTTCGAGTTGGATTCCATCTTAGACGCGACCGGTCCAGAGTCGGTCATTATTTCGCGCGTCAATAAATAAAAGATGTGAGCAAGGAGTGCTTGCTTTTTGTGTCGACGAGTGTGAAAATTGATTGATGAAGTTTTGACATTTGACCGAAGTGGGGACATATTACGTTGAAACTATGGCGTACATACTTTGGAAATCACACGGCTGAATATACTTTGCGTCCACTGACCCATGTTTCATATACGCTCGAGCGATCGTCGATGATTTCCCCATTCTCTCGTTCTTCTCCTTCTCCCTTGCTGTTGCTATTAGTGTTGCTCGTCGCAGTATCTCTCTTCTTCTCTAAAACGACGAAATCCATCAGCGCCCCGTTGAAGAAACCACCAAACGCGTCTTCGTTGAAGGAAGCTCGCGCGCCGCCGATTGTTTGCGCTTCTAATGCCTTTTCTACGCTCATAGATTGATCTTTTTTGTTCAAAGTTCGCTTTGTAGAGGCTTGCAAGATGGCTTCGAGAGGATTCGCAGGCGCGATGGGAACATCGGAGCCAAAAGCGATGGTGGTCAATTCACTCAACGTCTTGTACATGTGCGTTCGTTCCGTTCTCGAGCGTCCGAGCTTCTCCACGAGTGCTCTTTCAGAATCTAATGCTAAATGTAATGGCTGCACCGATGCGATCGGTTTTAATCGTTTTATGCGTGCCTCGACAATTTCTGATTTTAAATTCAAATGATCGATGCTTCCGTCGCCACTCAAGTGTTGAATATGTTCAATTCGAAACCGACGATCCCTTTTTCCGTTCGTTTTCTCAATGGTCTCGAGCATATCCAAAGCCGCATCCACTGCTGCATCACCGATAGCATGCACTGCGATTTGCAATTCCGCTTTATCTGCCTGGATCGCAATTTGCTTTGCGTGTTGTATGTCCCGGACAAACATTCCAGTCGCTGTGCGACTGGTTTTCATGATGCGGCTGTTATACGGCTCGTGAAACTTTGCCGTGTTGGCGCCCAGACTTCCGTCCAGAAATAATTTAACGCCAGCCATACGCACGTTTGACCGTATCGTTTGGTCTAAATTTAATTCTTTCTGCCGCAATTGGTTCCCTTTATACCCTGTATAATGGAAAAAGGCTCCATTCCCTCTTTCCTGCTCTAATGCTGCAAACTGCCAGTCGTCAAATGGCAAGTAACAGTTCACTCGCAAAGGAAGACCATGTGGCCGCAATTCGTTATCCAACTCCCTCAAAATCATGTAGTCACTTCTAGAAAGCTCAAAGTCATACGCCTGCAACGCATCGATGGCGCCAAAATCGCTCACTCTCGTTATCCCTAACTTTGCGAGCGGCGCGAGCACACCTTTCAAGGCGTTCTTTCGTTCTTTTCTCGTTCTTTTTGGCAAGACTTTTTGAAATAATTGCATGGCATCGTCTTTGATTTCACCCGTATCGAAATCTATATAATCGCGAAACCGCCTGTAATACTCGTGGGTCGTATTCTTCTTCACGTCCGCCCATCTGACGTTAGCTTTCCGAAACCCGGCTTGATTGACAATCGCCATATGCATATCCGCTCTGAAAGCAATCACTGGATTTGAGATGTCGTCGATCCATCCTTTATATGGTAAATCCGTCTTTCCATCGTCTCTGAGTATCTTTCCGTCATCGTATCCGCTGGCGACGATCCATTCTTCACTGAAATGTGGAAAAGGCGCCCAGTTCCTTTCCTTAATTTTTAGCCTCGTCACGAACTCTTTCTTCGTTACGACGTCTGACAAATCTACCTCGTACTCTCTCTTCAACGCCAACGATAAAACGTGCGTGTGCGAATCGTGAAATCCAGGCACAATCAACTTACTCTCATCTCCCTTCTCCGTCACTACGACTTCCTCTACCGTCACTCCTACGGTTCTGAATATTTTAATCATCTTCTCTGCTTTCTCCTCCGTGCTTGCGACGCTCATGATTCGTTTCGTCCGGTTATTCATCGCCACCGCTTTCGCGTACTGATTCGACGTCCCGCGGAGCGGCAAGAATCTAGACGCTTCGTTCTCTCTCTTCTCCTCTAGATCCCACGGAAGTTCATTTTCCCCTTCGACCGATGCGGTCGACGATAGCGTCGTTTTCTCCTCCCGTTTCCCTTTGATAAAAAAATGGCCTCTGAAGACGATGATGTCGTCGAATTTCGCAATTTCATTTTTTTTCAATATCGGAGGACCAAACGCACTCTTATCTCCTCCTTTACTCGCATCCTCGACGTCGTAGGACACTAGCTTTGGATGCCAAGATGGTAAATCTGCCTCTAAGTTCACGTCCGATCTCGATTGGAAGCCAAATGGACACTTTTTCTTCTCCAACTGATGAGACTCTTCGGTGACAGTTGGAAAAATTATCGCGAAAACGACCGCGAGAAGGACGACGATTACGGCGAATTTATACTCTCGAGGAGTCGCGGAAAATCGTTCGAGCATCGAGGGTTTGTCCCTCTTCTGTGCCGTCGTTGTTTTCTTCCTTCTCTTCTCATTTGCGGTCTTGACCTTTTTCTTTGTTTCTTCTTCGGACATGGTTTCACCCGCAAAAGAAAAAAGTGAGGACGACGTGAAAGAATTATATATCGCTTTTATAAACATGTAATGTATGCGTGCTGCAAATTGGTGTTTTGATGTACAAAAAGTGTTTAATTTGTTGTCTCGCTCCCACATGGAGTTTATCTGGCGCCCCATGCGTCCGGATTTTCCGATTTCGAAGCGTTTTCATTCATCATTCGTAATGCGGCGACTTGCGAAGCGTCGAAGACTTGTTGTTCTTCGCGTTCGTTCCATTTCAAACATCTTCGTAAACTGGAGATGAAATCGCCGGTTTGGTTTTCAAAGTTAATCGTAGGAACTGGATATTCGCTCATTTTGACAAAGACAGAGTCGCCTCGGCAGAGCTCGCACCGCTCGCGACCGTCGAAGGAGGCCCAGGCGCTGTTGCGGGCGTTTTCAGAAACGCGAAGTTCGACTTCGACCGAGTCGGGGAAAATGACTGGGCGGAAAGATAAGGTGTGCGGGCAAATCGGGGTCATCAAAATCGCCTGAACGTTCGGATGTACCATGGAGCCGCCGGCGGAGACGGAGTAGGCGGTAGATCCAGTAGCCGTGGCGAGCATGACGCCATCGGCTTGGATGGAGGTGATGAGTTGCCCGCGATCGTACGCTTCGATCTTGGAGAGAAACGGTGAAGGGCCTCGGTCCACGAGGACTTCATTGAGGATAGTATACACGAAAGACGGCTCGCCATTGCCACCATTCTCAATTTTATCCGCGAATTTAAAGACCTCGCATCGTAAACGCATGCGAAGAGTAATTGGGACGCCACCGGAGATGTTTGCGATTGGCGGGCCACGACCAAGCGCCATGAGTAAACTCGGAGCCATATCGTTTCCTGGATGGTTCGTGAGAAAACCCAAAGAACCTAGATGGAATCCTAAAACCGGCGGTGTCGGACCTTGAAACATTTTACTCGCGTGTAAAATAACCCCGTCGCCGCCTAAACAGACGCAAACGTCAATCGTGCCCCAATCTTCTTTTGGGATTTTTCCTTTCGCATCTTTTTCCACCCATAAAGCTTTCGTTCGCACTTCAGTTCGATTTTGTTCGTCTACGGTTTCCAATTTGATCGTTTCATCTTCCAATTCTCTCTTCACGTCGGTATCTAAAATGACATTCATACCCATTGTCATTAACGCGTGCGCGACTTCGACCAACTGAGGCAGAAGCGCGTGGCCGATTTTTTTCAACAAGAAGATTGTTTTCGGCGGTTCTCTCCACACCAAAATCATTTGCTGCGTAGACGGGTGTGAAATCTTCAACTCCCTGTTTTCCACGAGTTCTCTCGTGCACGAGAACCCATCGGTTCGAATTAAATACATGTCCGGCGCTTGGTCCAAACTGGAAAATTCGCCCGACGCGGAAACGCCTCCCATCATGTTTGCTCCCATGGCGGAGACGTCTGTGACGTCTCCCATGCTCCCGTACTCGTTTACCGGATCGTAAGACGTTCGATACTTTGCATCGGTTTCAAATTTCGAATTTTCCACGGCTTGTTCAAACTTCTTCACTTCCATGGAGTGTTTCAAATCTGCGGCGTAATCTCTCACGAATTGTTCTTGCGCGATGGATCCAAAATCGCAAACTAATCCAAGCTCCATCCCTAACGCTTCTTCCACATCCACGCCTCTCGAAATTCTCCAGCACGCGACTAGACATCCAGTTCGCCCGATCCCAGCTTTGCAGTGCAACAGCATCTTCTCCTTCGGCTCTCCAGGCTTCTTCCTCTTGTTCTTCTCCAACACGTCGTTGGCGATGTCGATGAACTCCTGGACTTGCTCTTTCGTCGGAACGCCCATATCTGTAATGGGGATATTCGTCGTGTCAAACTTTTTACTCTGATTAAAAGAACCTTGCCCGTCGCCTCCACCAAACGGTTTGACCCACTGATTGTCGCGATCTTCGCCTCGTAAATCAACCACTCGAGTAAACCCGTTCTTGGAGAGCCACGACCGGCCTTCCACCGAAGGTTGTCCGCCTCTGTAGAATGCTATCTCTCTTTGAGAGATCTTATTGTCCATATCTTCCTCATCGCTGCTGCTGCTGCTGCTGCTGCTGCTATCGCTACTACTACTGTCAGCACCCATAATTTCTTCGAACGACTTCACTCTCGGTTCCATGACCGCCTGTAAATTCGGAATCGCGGTCGCCTCCGGTCCTTTCTTCAATCGCTTCGACGCCGGCAACACCTCCATCGCCGCAGAACGCAACGTCTCGAATCGATGTCTCACGTTCAACGAGCACCCACCTTTAGTCGCGCAATACGACTCCAACAACACCCTTAAATTCCACAACGATGCTCTCAGCCTCGCGAGTTCTTTATTCCGTAAATTCGAGCTGTACTTGCTCGCGATATCCGCGCTGTTGCACAAAACCACCACTTCGGCTAATTGTTCGGTGACTTTGTTCGTGCACTCTTCGAAGACTTCTTGGTCGTAATCGACGGTACACTGCGCGTCTTCGTTCGCCAACTCGTCCGCCAAGTCTCTCACCACCGCGCGTTCGAGCAACGTCGCCAACGCCGCCAGTTTCGACGCGTTCTGCAGCGTTTTCAGCAGCGCATCCTTCTCCGTTTTCCCTTTCGCTTCTTCTTCTTCCCCCAACCGGTCCGCTATCGCTCTGTTCCGCATTGTTCGTGGTATTCTCGGCAAAGATCTCGTCGTCGTCGCTCTTCTCACCGCGCGCGCCTTTCCTCCTTTTCGACGATTATTTGAGGAGATGGGATCGCGCCTCTGCGTTAGCGCCGTTGACGACGTTGACAACATCGTCGTCGCACCACCACAGGCTCGCATCTTTTTTTTTTGGCGCTCTCTGCTTTGAGAGAGAGAAGATCAAAACGAGCGAAAGAGAGAAAATCGGAGAGAGAACAACAGAACGCCTTGATTATTTGCCCTTTTTCCGGGGGGCATGTCCTTTCTTTCATCAGTCGCATGTGACCCAGAGCCGATTTTTTTTTTTTGTCCAGGGCCCCTTTCTCTTCTGACTTTGCGTTTTTCATCGTGCGACGGTGACGTGGCGAAGACTGGTTGAGAGAGGCAACAAACTTTTCGTGTGGGCTTTGAAGAGAAAGAACGAAATTGGAAGTTTTGTTGAGAGTTTTGTGATGAGACTCTCTCTCAAAAGACCAAAAGCGTCGTCACTTTTTACACGCACGCGCACACGCACGCACACGTTTCCTAAGAAAAAAAAAGAAGATGCAATCTATCGCGCACCAGCGCTACCAAGCCACCGCGGGCGTCGAGCGATTTTCGTTCAAGCGCTCGTGCTCCAACTCTCGCAAAACGTTCGCGCAAAAGAGAACCTTGAACGCGGTGTCGTCCAAATCTGTTGGCGGTTTCAAGGTGGAAAACAAGTCGGTTTTAATCGTCAACACGAACGGCGGCGGCCACGCGAACATTGGGTTCTGGCTCTCGAAGACGCTCGCGAACGCGAAGCACGACGTGACTTTGTGCGTGGTTGGTGAAGAGACGGATAAAAAGATGCAAAAAGCGCCGTTTACGTATTTCGATAAGGATTTGAAGCCGTTGGGGGTGAAGACGATGTGGTCGAACCCGGCGGATTTGAAGAGCAAGTTGGGCGGCGCGAAGTTTGACATCGTTTGCGACAACAACGGGAAGGATTTGGAGAACGTCGGGCCGGTGGCTGAGTTCGCCAAGGAAGCCGGAGCGGAACAATTTTTCTTCGTTTCCTCGGCTGGTATTTATAAGCCGACGCCGACGCCGCCGCACGTGGAAGGCGACGCGGTGAAAGAAACCGCCGGACACGCCATCGTCGAGAAACATTTAGTGGACATGAAGTTTCCGAAAGGCATGACGTCGTTTAGACCGCAATACTTGACCGGCTACGGCTCGAACAAAGATTGCGAGGAGTACTTTTTTGACAGAATCCAAAGAGGTAAACCGATCGTCATCCCGGGCAGTGGCGACCAGTTCGCGTCGGTTTCCCACGCGGAAGATTTGGCGACTATGATTGCCAGCGCCGTGGACAACGCCAACGCGAAGGATGAAATCTTCAACTGCGTGACGCAAAAAGGCGTCACTTTGAGAGGTATGGCGGAAGTGTGCGCCAAGGCGATGGGTAAAGAAGCGACGATTATCACGTACAAAGAAGGCAGCGTCGAAGGCGTCGAAGCGAAGAAGCAGTTTCCGTTCAGAGTCGTGCACTTTTACGCTTCCAGCGCCAAGGCGATGGCGAAATTGGGCTGGGAACCGAAGCACCCGGATTTGGAGGCGACTTTGAAGGACAGATACGCCGAGTATTGCGCGAGCGGGAGAGATAAGAAAGAGATGACCTTTGAGTTGGACGAGAAGGTTTTGGCGACTTTGTAATTTGTGAACTTAAGTAGTACAGTATATTTCTTTACGGCTTTCTTTTTTCTATCTTCTCTAAAAATTAATTCTACTTACGTGCTACGTATGCTAAATTTTCTAACTCGCAACTCTTCTGCACGGTTCGTGTTCGGACGGAAACGGCTTATTCGGAGGTCGACAGTCTAATCTATCGCACGTGGCAAATATGGCGTCTCTTTCTGGAACGTATTTCGCTTCGCCGACGCCTTTGGGGACGACGGAAAAATCTTCCAACGACGCGAGGTCGATGAAGACGGTTTTCTTTCCTTGCGATAACGAATCGATTTTCTCTTCAATCGTCGACAAATCAATCTCGTTCCCGGCGTCGTTGACTACATCTTTCGCGGAGATGACGCTAATGTCGTCGCGAAATCGCGCGTATCTCGGATCGTTCCAGAAATCAACTTCTAGCATGACACCTTCGTCGCAATCAAAGTTTAAGCTTTGGCAGCACATCTCGTTGCGTTCTCGACCGCAGAGCTTAGACAGCACGATTTGGTGCCGCATCATGATGCCGTGCATGGCAGGCGGGTACTTTTCGATCCAGGGCGCATCGCAGGGAACAGTTGGCGAGATTGGTCTTCTCCCTGCGGATGTTGCGATTTCAATAACTCTGGCGACGGATAAACCGTGCGATTCAACGCCGACTTTCGCGTTCGCTTCGTTCGTTTTCAAACCGATAAATCCGAGGACGCCTTTCTTGCCCAATTTTTCCTCCACGTTTTGTAACTTGTAAGGCTTATACGCTTCGGCACCGTAGTTCCACCACCCGAGACCTTTAAATGTGGTCGTTTTACGCAACGCGCCGACGGCGTGGCCCATGACAATCCTCGGCGGTTTCGCGGTCCAGTACCCCGGTTGGCCTTGGACTTGAGGAGGACCAGCGATACCGGACCAACCGGAAACGAACCACGGCGGGAACCCGCAGACGTACTCTTCTTTGTTCGGATTCTTTCCGTTTTCAGTCGGTGCAAAATCCTTCAACCCTTGAAGCTTTTTCGATTTGATTTCGTACGTATCGTCCACTTTCATCGGTCGAACGTCCACGTCTTTCAATCCGAGCGGCAAGACTTTTTCGTCAATTTTTTCCATCGATAAATCCCACCCCGAACGTTCGTAGTTTTGGCTCTTCTCCCACTCGTCTCGCATTCGGTTCCCTTCTCCGGGATCAATCAACCGTTGCATGGATCTTCTAAACACCGGCTTACCGGAAACCGCGGTTTCCACGACATCGTTGAAGATGTGTTGATCCCATAACGTTTCTTTTGCGCCAGCGGCGACTTGGCCGTTCCATTTCTTTAACGGCGGCTCCGTGTCGATGATTCGAAGCATTCTCGAGACGGTTTCGTTGAGAACCCATCGCGTGACGCCAAATTCAGGCGCGTTTTGCGCGTATACGCACCCGATATTCAAACCACCCGGATGTCCGTTTTCGTCTTGAGCAAACAAAGTGAACTTATTAAACGGAGGTGACTTCAACAGCGGATACGGGTTCATTTCAAAACGCACATCCGTATCGACGTACATCGGGTTATAACCCATCCCGACTAATCGTTCCATGTAATGAAATCGCACCCACCATAAACGAAACGGCGTCGCTTGTTCTTCCTCGGTGACTTGAAACGTGCCCATTTGTTTGGCACGATTTCGTAAAAACGAGGTCCATCCGCAATCGACACCCCACGGGCCTTTGAGCAAATCGTGACACGTTTCCGCGGTGTTTGTGATTAAAATGTAGTGCTCAAACCCGAGCTTGCGTAAATTGGCCACCGTGTTTGCGGCTAAATGGTTCCCGCCTCGGTTTGAAACGAACAATATAATCTCCTTTCGAAAACTTCTCCTCTCGGCGGCGATTTTCAAGTTTCCCGGAAAATCTAAATCCATGCCGTTGATTGGAGTCACCTGACCAATCGACCGCCACTCGTGTTCTTCGGGAGTGTCTTCGGGATCGCTCAGAGGTAACGCCCCGCCGGTAAAAATATCAAAATTCGGCGCCTGGTCTTCTAACGCGATGGCGGTCGAATCGCCGATTTCGATAGCCTCCTCGACGACTTTTGGAATCGTTGGCGTTGGTGGCGCCGTTGGCGCCGGCGGTGACCAATTCAAACCGTAATGCGACGTCGCTCTGACGTACGATCCTTCGTTCGTCTTCTCGCGGAAATGTTCCGGTTCCTCTCCTAAATTAACGACGCTGCTATCGTCACTCTCGCTACTGCTATCGTTGCTTTTCTCTTCCGACTGCTTCTTCGCCTCTTCTTTTTTTTCTTCTTCTTCTAACGCTCTTTTCTTTTCCGCGTCCTCTTTCGCCCGTTCCATCTCTACCATCTCCCTTCGTTCTCTCTCCTTCGCTTCTTTCTTCTCCTCTTCTTCTCGCTCCTTCTTCTTCCTCTCTTCCTCTTCCTTCTCAATCTGCAACGCCATCTCCGCTCCTTCCTTCTCCTCTTCCTCTTCCTCGATGATCTCTTCCGCTTTATCCAATCCGACTCGATCGATTAATTCTTTCTCGTTGTGCTCCTCGATCGTCTCCACGCGTTCGTGCTTCCGCTTCGAAATGTGCCTCAAATTCAAGTCCAACTTCCCGGTGCGAGTATCAATCAAATCCGATTCCGGTTCGTCTTCCCCGAGAAGCGTCGCCGCGCCGACGCCAGACTCCAATCCAAAGAAGTGTTTTCGAACCGCCACTCGTGCGACGAGCAAATCCTCGTAAAAAACAAACGACGCCATGAATATTAACAAGTAACAGAGCGCTTTCAAAGACGTGAACGAGGACGCGTTTCCACCATCGTCAAGAGAGCTGCTCGAAGAACGATGATGATGTTGCGTCGAGGTCGTTTTTACGCCCGGTCTCGCCTCCACGTCCACGACGACCGACGACTTTGAGGGGTGATGCTCTTGCTCCGCGAGGACGTCTCGTCTCTGCGTCGCCATTTTTCTTTTTCTGTTTCGCGCTTTCTACGACGCGGAGAGAGAGAGAGAGAGAGAGAGAAGAGCACTTATGTGGGGAGAGAAATCATCAGTCTTTTCTCTTGATTTCTTCTCTGTTTTTTTTTCTCGTAACGCCTTTTTTTTGCATGCCCCAAAAAAGAGAAACATTAATGAGGACGTTGACGGTGCGCACCGCGCGCGCGTACGGGAGTCCGGAAAAAAAGGACGACGACGACGACGCGACGATGTGGCGTCCGAAAGATTTCGACGATTTTAACGACGGAGGCGCGTACCCGGAGATTTTTGCCGTGCAATTTCCGAACGAAATCGGATGGCGGGAGCGAGAGAGTCGCGAGTCTTCTTCTGAATCTTCTGAATCTTCTTCTTCGTCCTCCTCTGTCGCGCGATGTCCACCGTCGTTGCCGGTGGATTTTGAGACGTTGTTGAGAGACTCGACGGAGATGATGCTACGAGTGAGCGGAAATGTCGCGACGACGGACGCGCACGACAGTTACAAGGCTTTCGTGCGCGCTTTTGAAGAGGACGCAGAGGCGAAAGAGATTGCAAAGTTTGGGAGTTTGCGAGAGGCGAAATCGATCGAAGTTGTCGATAACGATACCGTCGACGCGCTTAAATTTGAGAGCGAGTTTGTGGCGTGTGAAAACGGCGTCGGGAGACCGTGCGTGGTGAGGAATGTGTTCAAGGTTGGGCTTTACAACGTCGATTTGTTAGATCTCTTTCCGGAGGAAACGCTCACCGTGAACGATAAAGCGCCCGCTCGGAGAACGGATAAAGGAGCTACCAAACAGAATACGTTGCTCGTAACCGCAAAAAGATATAAAGAGTACATGGAAGACTACGAGAACTGTGACGACGATGTGGTGCCGGCTCCTTTTTACAACAACGGGTGGCGAATATTTTCAACGAACCCGGAAAAAGTAAACTCGTATTTCGAGAATATGCACCCTCGATTTACTCGAGCGGCGGACGAAACTGAATCAATTTTACGCGAAACGTTCAAGTTTCTGGTGAAATCATCGTCCGCGCCACACATGTATTCACAGGTGGACGAGATGACCGCAAACGTGTCAAGATCCTTGAATAAAGCGTTCATAGGCCCAACCGGATGCATCACTCGACTCCACTTCGACGCGCAAAACGCTCACGGATTTTTGGCGCAAACCAAAGGAAGAAAGCTTTTTGTACTCTTCCACCCATCTGCAGATGTCGATGCGACGAATTGTTGCTCGAGCGAGGACGAGCAGACGGAAATGAATCAGTCGTTGATCGATCCTTTGCGATATGTTCCTGAGAAAGCTCGAAAGCACCTCTACGCGTGCGTCGTCGAAGAAAACCAAGCGATTTTTATTCCTCACAAGTGGTGGCACTACGCGGTCTCGTTAGATTCGAGTCACACAGTCATGCGGAACTTTTTTCACTCGAAAACGAACGTTGAAGGCCTTGTGACAATGGTCACGCGTTCTTTGGCCAACTCCCGGAAGCCGGCCAAGGCCCGGCAATAAAAAAAGATTAGTCGAGACGATCTTCGATGTCAATATATAATAGTAGTAGATATGAACAACAAATTATGAAGCTATGGTAGTATAAAATATATCTCTCGCCTTCTAGAATAGTACGTATTTATAGTATTTAAGCGGAAAACAATTCCTCGAGCGTCATGTCTCTCGCTTCGGCGACTTCCTTCGCGGTTCTCATTTGAGCTAAGCCTTTCACCGTAGCGCGAGCGTTGTTCAACGGGTTGTTGCTCCCGATTTGCTTCGCGAAGCAGTTTTTGTATCCGGCAAGCTCTAAAACCGCTCGGCAACTCCCACCAGCGATGACCCCAGTACCCGGCGCGGCTGGTCTCAACATGATTTGCGCCCCGCCGTTGCCTTTTACCGTGACTCTGTGCGGGAACGTGTCTCCCTTCGCAATCGGCACCTTAACCACGGACTTTCTCGCGTCCGACGCCGCTTTCATCACCGCCCCTTGCACTTCCTTCGCCTTCTTGCACCCGACGCCAACGGCGCCTTTACCGTCTCCGACGACGACCGTCGCGCGGAAGGACATTTGCGACCCACCTTTAGTCACTTTCGTCACTCGGGAAACTTGGACGACGTTCTCCGTGAACGGGTCGTCGTTCTTGGCGCCTCGGCCGCCACGTCCACCGCGTCCGCCTCGGCCGCCACCTCGGCCACCGCCTCTTCTTCTGCCGTCGCTTTCATCGTCGTCTTCGCTGCCTTCGGCTCTGACGATCAAAGACATCGCGCGACGACCGGAGGATGACGACGACGAGCATTTTGAGGTTTTATCTAAATTCGCAGACGCGATGTGCACGCGCGCGGATAAGGAACTCGCGGTTAAAGAAAACATGCTTGGAAAGATTATATTCGAGTGATACGAATGTGTTCGCGTACAAAGAGAGCGTCGGAAGTGTAGTTAGTACTTCGCGAGGTGGTGTGCGTTGATTGCGCGCGTTTTCTCTACAATGGCGACTCATCCGGATAA
>Ga0182095_1031923_pt1 | contig 14785 bp, 8 predicted proteins | sample 041ome_19_FD_127784 | JGI IMG/M metagenome (GOLD analysis project Ga0182095, IMG submission 127784) | Metatranscriptome of coastal salt marsh microbial communities from the Groves Creek Marsh, Georgia, USA - 041412BS metaT (Metagenome... | ecosystem: Environmental > Aquatic > Marine > Intertidal...
CTCGAAGAAATGTTTCAACGTTTCCAACTCTCCTTTCTTTCCTTCAATCATCATCATCGGTGAACTCGTTTCCGTCGTCGTCTTTGTTACCGTCATCACAGACACCGCGTAAAACGCGAGGGCGATCAAAACGAGCACCTTCACGCCGACGAGTTTAGATGCAAACGGAAACCACGACGCGGAGGAGGACGGCGACTTTGACGAATCTTCTTCTTCTTCTCTCGAAATTGAGCCGCGCATCATCATCATCGTCTTTTCCGTCGTCGGAGTATTGGCGTTCAAAAGCGACGCGGTTTCATCATCGACAGGAGTAGTAGTACTCTTCCGCATTTCCTCAAACTGTTCTCTCTAAATCTCTCTCTTTTGCGTGCGTGCGTGCGTGCGTGTCCGTTTTTATGCGCGCGCGTCCGCACTCTAGAGTCGTTCGTTGATGCTCTCTGAGGGAGAGCGATGATGCGATTTTGTGAGGAGAGAGTTTTGCATTTTTTTTGTTTTTTGTCCGCTTTTTCGTTTTTGAAAAAAAAAATTCATCCGCTCTGATTGTGCTTTACTACATACATAACACTATACTACCAGTTTGCGTATTATTACACTAGTATATTTAAAATTCATCTTCGTCGTCTTCATCGAAGAACTCCCCTTCGTCGTAATGATAACTGTTGTTATTCTCTGTGGCTCCTTGTTCTTCGTCGTCGTCGTCGAAAACGCCGCTCTTCGCACTACTACTACTACTACTTTTCATTTTGAGTTCCTCTTCGTATCTCTTCGCGTGGCTGTCGCCAAAGATATCTCTCGCTAAAGTTTTCGAGACGTTGCGGTCGTTTTCGTGCGCGAGACCGACGCCTTCGTAGAGTTGACGGAAGATTTTTTTGGACGGGACGACGCCGAGTTGGTTGACGAGTTCTTTGACGATGACGGGCGCTTGCGCGGCGAACGCGCCGGAAGCGGCGGCGCATTTGAAGAGAGCGTCCAACGTGTCCGAGGACAGCGGCGTCGCCGGGTTGTTTTTGACGAATTGGGATACGCGTTTGCGAGCTTCGGAGATTTGGCGGAGTTCGGCGCACGCCGCGACGCACGCGTTTAACGCGTAAAGGTTTGGACGGATGGGATTTTTGTTGTTGTTGTTCTTGTCGGATGTGCTCTCGTAGACTTCGTCAAAGACGCGCATAGCCTCGTTCGGATCGATTCTCGATAAACTTTGCACGCACGTCGCATAAAATCGATCGTCGGCTATATCACTGCTCGCTTTGAAGTGCTTTTCAAAGAGATCGACGACTTTGTCCGGTTGACGCAATTTACCTCTGGCGAGCGCGAGCGCAGTCAACGATTCCGAGGTGTGCGCCACGCCGTATAAATCCATATCTCTTTCGGCTTCGTCCACGTATTCCCTGGCCTTAACCAGTAACGGGTCGCCGCTGGAGTCGTTCATATCGCTCAAAGCCGTCTGCATCATGTCTTCTCTCTTTTCGCCGTGCATTGGATATGGAAAGTGCGCCAAGACGTCCGAAACTTCGCGTCCTCGTCGCTCGCACGCGAGGAAGAGTTCTAAAAAGGTCACCGCATCGGGCGTGATGTTTGAAGACGCCATAGACTTGTACGCCTTAAATGCCGATTCGACGTCGTTGTTTCTCGATAAAGCGCCGATTAACGCGTTATACGCAACAGCATCCATTTTGACGTGCAAGCTTTGCATTCGAAGTAAAATGTTGGACACGCGTCGTCGACGATCTTGAACCAAACGTAAAGTAGCTCCGTCGCGTTCCATCATGGAAGCGTAGAATTTTCCAGCGAGAACGAGCTCCGTGACAAAAGAAGCCGCATCAGGGACGATGCCAGCGTCCAACATTCGCTCTCGCAATGCTTCTACTCTCGAGAAAGTTGCATCCAATCGATCCTCCAATTCGTCCTCATCTTCGTTCTTGTGGATGTCGTCTTCGATGAATGTTTTCCGGGTAATCTCTTCTTCTTCTTTAACTTCTTCTTCTACTACTTCTTCTTCTTTAACTCCTTCTTTTCGTCCGTCGTGAGAGTGATGATGATATAGAGGGGATAAGAACGCGTTCAATTCCGCGCGCATCAACGCCGTGAACGAATACACATCCGGTCGCACCTCGTTCGCCGTCATCATCTGAAACGCCTCTTTCGCCCTCGCCACATCCCCTCTGTTTGCGAACATCGTCGAAACGGCGTTACACGCCGCGCGGACTTCTCTTTCGTGCGCGCGAATGGCGTATTGTGACGCTAAGTCGAGCACAATTTCCTCATTTTCTTCTTCGAGGTATCGGTCTTTCATGAAATCCTCGCCGTTCTCGGTGCTAAAACTATTACTATCTTCGTCGTAACGGGTGACGCTCCCTCCTCCAATCACTTGATGCTGCCTCGCGTTTGCAGTTTCTGTGCGCCATGATTTCCAAGGATTTCGGGCATCTTTATTGCTATCTTTTCTGCGCGATTTTTGCATCGCGTCGCGTCTTTTCAAAAACTGTGCCGCCGCCAAACCTCGAGCGCCGGACCACCCGGTGCGATACTTGACGTTGTACCTTTCCGAAAACTTTGCTGTTGGCACGGAATCAGAATACACGCGCTTGCCTAACCTCCATAACAAAGTGTCGAGCGCATTTTCAGCCATCTCCATGCTTTTTTTAGACGCGGCGGATTCTTTGCCGCCTTTCCTAACAAACTTTCTATTCGCAATTTTACAGTGAGCCGAAACGCGCTCGCTGTGCGCCCACATGGATTTGTGTTCGTTTTTAAACATTTGCCAAACTTCTTCAACTTCGCGAGAAGTTCCGTTTGCGCACGTCCCTACCAAGCGCAGTTTCGATTCTAACGCGTCCGCACCGGGCGTTAAGTTTGGTTGGTTCATTTGAAACATCAACACTTCCGTGGCTTGGAAAATCTCTCGACTCGCGTGTGTCGCCGCGTACCTCAACAAAGTGGTAAATAATTTTACTGGCAACGCCGTTTGCGGTGCCGGTTGGTGCATCGATCGCGTTGCTGCCGTGTTCATGTCATCCCCTACGGGAATATCCGCGTCTGCATCTTGCTCGTCGAAAATCTCGCTCAATGGCACTGCCTCTCCCGGCGCTTTCAAATGCACGTCCCATCCGCTCTCCGCGCCGCCGCCGCCGCCGCCCCCGCCCCCTACCGACGACGACGGCACGCCCAAACAGTGCATCTGCAACCACTCGAAAGCTTCTCTCACCCTCCCACTCCTACAAAACGCCAACAAAATCCCGTGATGCGTCGTCACGTCTGGCACCACGTTATCCGCCACCATGGCGCCCACAATCTCCAACGCCGCCTCCGGGTCGCCGCCGTCCGCCGCGCAGTGCACCAAAACATTATACGCGCCTCGCCCGGGATATTTATGATGCTTCCTCAACACCTCGAACGTTTCTTGAACCGCTTTCACGTCTTTCTTTTGCCTGTGTCGTCGCATGGTCGCGACTAACGTGCGTCTTTTCAGCTCGGGCGGTAACCGCGAGTCGTCCACGTCTCGAAACGAAGGCGGTCGTTGTCGCGCGCTCGCGTCAACTCCTTCTTCTTCTTCTTCATCACTCTCTTCTGCGTTCGTGCCGTAACTCAAAACGCCGCTCGGCGGCGCCCACGTCGACGTCGTCATCGATCCATTCGCGGGGAGTTCTCTTCTTCCCTCTCTCCGTCCTCTCACGCTCTTCTTCTCCCGCGAAGACGACGACGACGACGACGACGACGACGACGACGACGATGCAGCGGGGAAAGTTGATACTTCTCTCCTCGAATAATAATGGTGATGGAAAAATCGTTCTTCTTCTTCTCGTCGTCGAGAAGGCGCGCACCAAGAGTGGCCGTTCGAAGAAGAAGAAGAAGAAGAAGACACCGCGCGATGATTCGTGCCGTTCCGCAGCAGAGACGCCGCTCTTTTCGCCGCTGAACACCCCCGGCGCATGTGTCGTCGATTTTGAGCCTTTTTTTATGGAGGTTTTTGGAGCTTAAAAATCGTCATTTTTTAGCGCGAGCGCTGCTCGTATTTTTGAAAAAAAAAAAGAGACACGCATGTCCTCTTCTTCCATCCATCTTCCGCCACCGCCGGCGAAAAAGATGCGAGGAGAGGGAGAAGAAAGTCCTCTGCGGCGACTGTGGGAACGGGGCGGTGGGTGCGAGGATATTTGGCGCGCGCACGTCGCGACGAAACTGAACGATTCGGACGCGAAGTTTTTCTTCGAAGCTAGCAGGTAGGTGATTTGTGATCTCACTTTTTTTTTCTATCGTGCGATGCGTGTACTAACTGACGATGTTTGAACAGGAGCTGTCGGGACGCGGTGAGACGACTGGGCGTCAACGTTGGGAAGAAGTTCAAGATTGGGGAGTTGTCTTCGATCGAAACGCTCTCGGAAGCATTCGATAAGTTTGTATCTTCTGACTACGCCAAGCAAATATTTCTCTTCAAAGTTGCTCAAACGGGAAACTTTGATTTCGTCAAATACTTTTGGAAGGTGAAGAAATGTCGTAAATCGTTTCGAGTCGCCAGCGGTGCGGCAAGCGGTGGTCATCTCGAGTTGCTGAAGTATTTACACGAGAAGAAATGGAAGGTTGAAAATAATGCTGGTTGTAGTGCCGCAGGAAATGGTCATCTCGAGTGCTTCAAGTACTTGATCGAGGAAGTAAAACTCGGTTCTGGTTACAGTTACGGTTTTGATTACCATGCAGCTAGTTACGGTCATCTCAACATTCTTCAATACTACGTCGACAGAGACTTGATGAAAAGTACTTACGCCTGCAGAGGTGCAGCCAAGAATGGCCAACTCGAAGCGTTGAAGTTTTTGCATGAAAACGGTTGGAGTTGGCATTACCTCACATTAGAAGAAGCACGAAATTCCGGTCACTTGGACTGCTATAACTACGCGAAAGAACATGGCTGCCCGGGAGAATAATATGAGAGAGAATGCTCAACTTTAAAGAGAGAGAGAGAGAGACGCACTGAAACTTACTCAATACAATCATCGAAAGAGAGACAACATTGTAATATCGAAACACGCGCATCAATCACATCTGATGGCTGAAATTTAAAAAAAATCAACCTTTCGCCGCGTGCTCGCGTAACGCTTTGAATTTTCATTTTCGCTAAAAAGAAAAGAGAGAATACTCTTTCTCGCGCCGTCAGATTTTCTTCTTCCAAAGATGGCGACGCCCGCGAAGATGTCCGCGGGAAACAGCGACGACCGCACCGTCGCGACGAAATCTTCTTCTCACGTGATATTCTTGATCGACGGGTCGGCGCAATCCGTGTCGCAAGAGGGCGACCAAAATTTCAACGGTTTGCGCGATTGTGATTCGCATGTCGTGAAGAGGAGAGTCGAGATATTGGTGGACGTGGCGAAGACTTTAGCCGTCGAAGGTTTCGGATGGAGAAAGGACGACGAGGAGAACGTGAGAAAACGGTTCGGTTGCATTTTCTACGACGCTTCGAACGCGAGAGAGAGCGGCGATGCGCTCGCGAGGACGAAGCAAAAGAGAAAAAGATTGGGTTGTTCGATGCAAGATCTAAAATCTGTGCTGCAATTTTTCGCGACGTTGAAACACGAGGAACATGAGACGAATTGTGCGTTTCAATCGTTGCAGCAAGCGGTGTCGCAAGCAGTGTTGATGTTCAAGGCGTCGAAGACGACGGAAAATGACGGAACTCGGGATCTCGTCGTCTTGAACGCGACGGAAGGATTACAGAATTTGAGCCTCAGGGAAATGATGGTCGACAAGTTGGAAAAAATGAAGGTAACGAGAAGCGCCGTATTTTTCCATGGAGATCACGCGTCGCCGTCGTCGAGTTGTTTGTGGCCGACTGCTATCGAAGGTTTAAAGAATTCTTCAGGCGTTGCCGCTATATGCAATTTGAGACCGCATCAAGATATGTTCTTGAGGCAGTCCGAGAGATGCTTGCGAGCCGAGCTAGAGTGTGGGGGCGTTTTACTCGAAAGAACGGACGAAGAGGAAACGAATGGAGAGACGACGGAGCAGAAACGGATAGAAGACGCGCTAAACCGCAATAGAATACTAGAAAAGAATCGAGTGCAAGAGAATGCGATGTTTCCAACGAAATTGAGCGACGATGATTGTGACGGAAGTCACGAAGAACTACAACATCAGAAACAGGTCGTTCGATACGCTGAAAACTGTGCCGCCCAGTTTTCAAAGTTTGACGTTCTCGAAGAAAGACTCAGTAGTCTCAACCCGGCAACGTCTCTGCGAGTGCCTATACTCATGTTGCGAGAGAATAACGATTCGAACCGAGACAAAAATGAAGAAAACGGTGCGAAAGAAAATCAAGAAAGCAACAGCGGCGATGCGTTTATCCATCACGTGGATGTCGAACTAGAGAACATTCCGAAAGTGCTTCACGCTTTGCACGAACCGCTGCTCGTTCTCACCGAATGTTCGCGCATGCGACACGATAAATCAAAAAAGGTTCGAGCTTTGCACGGTACGTCTGGTGACGTGATAGTTCGCCAGGAGCACTTCTTGGGCAACAAACAGGAGCCGAAAGTTATCATCGAGTTCAGGAAAAACGACGGCGGTATCGATCGCATCGCTTCGTTCAATCGAAGCGCCTCGAAATCGGTTTCGTTGATCTGGCCTCTGAAAAACGCCGACGCGCGTGTTTTTTGCTTAAAGCACGAGTTTGCAAAGTATAAAAAGTTCTTTTACTTTCACGAGGGTGGAGAATCAAACGCGGAACGCGTGGCTCAGTTCCGAGCGATACTCGAGAATCCACCGTCCCTCGAAGAGCTTTCTGGCGTTCAATCTTCGAAGACGCTGCGAGACATGGCGTTAGCTGCGCCAACTTTATTGAATTTGATGTGTAAGCCTATAGAATCTAGACCTCCTCCTATTCAGATTCCGGAGTCGTCGCCTTCTTCTTCAACTTTCACTTTAGAAAAATACAGGCAACTCGAACTGGAACAAAAAGAGCGGCGAGAAAAAATCCGAGCGGCTTTGACGAAGCGGAAGAACAAGAGTAAAGCAGAAGAGGAACCGCGGAAATCTACTCCCCCGCAACAAGTCATAACCGACAGACTCCAAGCCTTGCGAGAGGAGCTCGAAATTCGATTGAAAGAAACCGAGCAGGACGCCAAAGCGGCCCAGAAGACGACCAAAAAGTACGAAAGCGCGAAAGAAGAAGAAGAAGAAGAAAACAACACCGAAGACGAAGGAGCGAGCGAAGCGAGAACGAGCGAAAACGAAGAAACCGACGACACGGCGGGCAAGAAAATAAACAGAGGAAACCTGCTCTCTTTCTTCGAGTTACGGAGAAGAAGAAAAAGAAGAAGCGAAATACGTAAAGGTCTGTTGGAATAAAATTAAACCCGTGATGTGTGTTAGTATATATTGAAACAAACGGCGAGAGCGAAGACGCGCATCCTCTCTCGCTTCTCTTAATCATTTTCCAACTCAATGACTCCCTTCTAAGCTATAAAACCTCAACCCGCAATACTTACACTTCGCTGGATTCTCCGCGCTCGTATCCGCCAACGTGTAATACGTCGCCGGCGCCCCGAGCGCCGCGCCTTCCCCGAATCTCTCCTTACACGCCCCGGGCGAGTGGCAGTTCACTTTCCCTCCGTTCACGCCAATCGGCGCGACTTCCGCGATCCAATCCATCGGCGCTTTCGACGTCTCCGACTCGAGCCATTTCTTCGTGTGCGGAGTATCCGACGGTGCGTACGAAGGGCGTTTCGATTGCACCGGCTGGTGGTGCTTCCATTCGGTAGACACGTTTCCTCCTCCACCGGAGGAAGAGGTCGAAGCGAACGCCGAGGAAGCGGATCTTCCCCGGAAAACGATGCGAGCGTGAGTCGTCGTCGTCGCGGTAATACCAGCATTGCTTCGAGGAAGAACGAACCGCGAGGAGAGGTTGGCGACGAGCGACAGCGAAGATCTTTTCATGATGACGATGAATGTGCGCGTGCGTTCTCTCTTCCTCTCTCTCTCTCTCTCTCTCTTCTGTTTCGTTGATGTTTTATCACGCGTTGTGTGAGAGCGTAACGAGGTTTCTGCGTGATGTGCGTTTTTGCTAAACCCTAAACCCTAAAATTTGTTTCCAAAAACACGGCCGGGAGAGAACTCTTCTCGTATTGCATCAAAGAGAGAGAGAGAGAGAGAGCGTCGAGAGATTACATGCTCCTCGCGAGAAGGACCGCCACTGCTCTTTCCCGCTTCTCTTCTTCGGTTTCTTATTCTTCTTCGCGTAAAAGTCGTCGCGGAGCAGCTCCTCCTCGTTCGAGGTCATCTCGTTCTTCTTGTTCTTCTTCTTCTCCGTCGTCGTCGTCGTCGTCGGGGAAGAGGCGAGTGACTTCTTCGAGCTCTTCTGCGGCGGCGGCGGAGTCTTCTTCCTCGGAAAAAGAAGAACGAAAAGAAGCGATGACGACGACAAACCCGCGATCGCCGAGAGGCGAAGACGGGGCCAGTTTTCGAGGTTCAGTGGCGCGGGAAACGATCGCGTATAAGAGGTATTTGGCGGTGTACGACCGGACGGTTGAGTTTGCCTCTCCGGACGCGGACGGTGAGGAAGAAGAAGATAAAAAGATCATCTCGATTAAATACGACATCGTCGGCCACCCTCGGTCGGGGTTTCGATTCGTCGCGGTTTTACCGTTTCACAGCGCGACGAAAGAGTTTACGATTTGCCGAGAGTACATTCAATCGGTGAACGCGAGCGGGGTGACGGTGCCGACGGGCGGGCACGAGCCGGAGAAACACGGCGAGGACATCGCGAACGCGGCGAAGGCGGAGATGAACGAGGAGGCTAAATTAGTCGGCGGGACGCTCGTAAATTTGATGGAGAAGAAGAGCGAGAACGAGAGAGATAGGAAAGTAGGCGAGGAGGAGGGTTTCATCGAGACGAAGTGGTGTAGGAATAAGTTCGTCCCGTTTTTGTGCGTTGATCCGCAGGAAGTAGAGGAAGGTCAAGAGGGCAAGTTGGACGTGGAGGAGTTCGCGTTGGAAACGTTTAGGGTGAGTCTGAAGGAGTTGAAGAGGATGATGTATTCCGGTGAGATGATGTTGCCGAGCATAATCACGTGTCAGATGAGTTTGGATTATTTAGTCAAGAGCGGGTTGATTTCTAGAGATGAATATCACGAGAGCTGTTAGTTTTTTTTTCCGTCTTGAATGTAGCTATGTATGCGCGAACGTTAAAAGCGCGCGTGTATTTGTATTATAATTTTATTTATAACGATATACATCTTCGTAGTTATATCTACATACGTGTGTGAGAGAGGATACACACGCGCACGAGCGCGTGATTTTCAAGCGCCAAAAACAAACTCGACGACTTTGTTCCACGTGCCTCGTCTCGGTTGCAAAGCCACCGAAGCGCTTCCATTCAACATCGTCCGTTTGTGTCCACCACCTCTCGGCGACCGATCGATGCTGTTTCTTTTATTGCTTCCAAAATCATCGACATCGTCGCACACGCCGCCGATATACCTCGCGTCCTTCTCCGACAACGGTTTCACGCCAATCATAATCCGATCGGATATGCGCGTTCCGTTCAACTGTAACGCGCGCTTTGCAAACTCTGGTTTTTGAAACTTCACGTGAAGCCAATTAGCGCTACCTATCGCCGAGTGCGAACCGAATTTACGAGTATATTGTGGGCTTCCGTGGTACTTTCTAGGTGAAAAGCCGTTGTCGGCATTTCGGCTAAACGGACTCTTCTTTCTACTCGGCGACTCTTCCAATCTCCTCCTCGCTTTGAAATCATTCTCGTAGTCTTGCTCCAAAGTATCTTCCTCTTCATCGTTTGGTGGTAAAAACTGACCAAAGTTCACCACGTCCCCTATTTTCTGCAGTTTCGACAAAACAAACGTCGCGTCGTCGTTGGTAAAACCAAAAACGGTCACCCAACACGGCGTTTGGACGCTCGCCATGGCCGCCTCGACCGCCGCTGGATCGTTCGCGTCCACCTCTGCATTTCTCGTCGCGTACGCCGTCCCTAAACTCGCCGTCGTCGCCATTGCTCCACCTCTCGATCGCTCTTCGTTGTTCATTCTTTCTTCTGCGGTTGTCGTCGTCGTCGTCGCTCCTCCTCTTTCTCCCCGAGACCCGATACTCGTCCTCCTCCCTCCTCGACCAACCGTCCCAGATTTCCCGGCATCCCTCGTAAACAGCGGCATCCCTTTCGCGTTCACGTTCCCAAAGTTAACCTCTCTCTCCGCCATCTCTTTTCTCCTCGTCTCCGCGAACAAATCCTCCTTCGGCGCCGGCGAAGACCCCTCCAACTTTTGCGGCGGGTTCAACCCGACCCCTCGCTGCGTGCTCGAAAACAACATCGAGCTAAACTTTGGCGCCACGTGTTCTCTCAGATGTCCTTTTTCTTTCTGCGCAGTCGCTGTTCCTTTTTGTGGACTCGGTATCTGCGCGTGCCCATCCGCGAACGCGCGCGCGGTCGGTTCGTAGTACCCCAAGTTCACCCCCGACGGATGCCGCTGGAACACGTTTCCCATCGAAGAAGTCGTCTCTCCACCTCCTCCTCCCAGAGCACCCATCGAAGAGGAAAGTGGAACCGCCGGCGAGCTGGTGAACAAACTGCCCTGATTTAAAGCCGCCGACGCATTCGCGGGCTGCGCAAAAGCAGCAGCAGAACCACCATTACCACCACCACCACCACCGTTGGTGTTGTCGTAACGTTGCGCGGAAGCATTCAAAGCGTTGTTCCCATTTCCGAACGTTCCCGGGGAAGTTTGAAATGGATTCGAAGAAGATCCGTTGTTGTTGTTGTTTTGCGTCGCACCGAAAGAAGATCCTCCTCCGGTGAACGTCGATCCGAACGCGCCGGAACCACCACCACCACCACCAGCGGGTGAGGATCCCGCGCCTCTGTACGGGGAAGTGTTATTAAACATTTATATCGACAAAGTGAGATAATGCGCGTTTTTTTTGTGCCAAATCTCCACTTTTTTCTTCCCCTAATTGGAAAAAAAAATGGACCAACGCGCCTACGCGACGCTCTTTCCTCGCGAACACTTCGAAAAGTTTATCTGCGGCGCGGCGAAGAAGGATGACGACGACGTGGCTGCTCGGCAGCATCAACAGCAGCAGATGGTCCTCCCCGGCGTGCGTCCAGAGGGTCACCGACCGCTCGGGCGCGCGCGAAGAGTGCAATTCGGTCTCGCCGAGTTGGGGAACAACGACAACAACGGCGCCGGCGTTTTGTGTCACTTGAAATCATCGTCGTCGAAAGGAGGGAAGAAGACGACGGTATTGTGCGCGTCGCGGTTGGAGCGAGCGAAGGTGAACCCGAGGTTTCCGGAGGAAGGTTTCGTGGAGGTGAACGTGGAGATTGGCGCGTGCAGTCGCGTCGAGAATGGTTCTTTTTCGTCGACGTCGGAGAGAGCGACGAGAGTGGCGAGACTGATTCGAGAGACGGTTTTCCCGCGAAAGGGAGGGTTACTCGATTGGAACGTTTTGAAAGAAGGAGGAGGAGGAGGAGGAGGGAAGTCTTCCTCTGGCGAGAAGGACGCGTGTTGGAAGTTTGTGGTGGAGTGCTTGGTGTTGGACGACGACATGGGGACGTTGGACGCGTGTTTGGCGGCGGCGGTGGCGTGCGCGAGGAAGACGCGAGCGCCGACGTCGACGGAGAGCGAATCGCGCGAGGAGAAGAACGACGATAACGACGACCACAACGAAAAGGATGGGAAAGAGAAGAAGCAAAAGAAGAGGAAGATGATGTTGGCGGTGAATAGAGATTTTAAGCCGGTGTGTTTGACGGTTGGCGCGTTTACTCTTTCCGCGGAGAACAGTAAAGGCGAAGACAAGAAGAATAGCAAAAACGGTAAGAAGCGCAAGATGAACGAGGATGAAAAGGACGAAGAGTTAGGAGAAGAAAAAAGAGAGGAGGAGGAGGATGAGATTGAAGATTACGAACCTCCGAAACAAATAGTCATCGTAGATCCCACGTACGAGGAGACCAAATTATGCGACGCTTTCATCAACGTCATCGTGGACGAGAACGGAAACGTATTAGGATTAGAAAAAAGTAACCAACACGGCGTCGCGAGCAGCGAGGTAGACGAAACGGTGTTAGCCAAGGCCATCGCAGCGGCAAAACTTAGACACGGCGAAGTGTGGAAACGGATAGAACAGTTCGACGAGATTGGAGAAGACGACGAAGAGTAAGAAGAAGAAAAACGAGTAGAACTAGTAAAGTAACTTTTGCCGCTTTTGTATATTATACAATGTTAGAACACTTCCAAACTGACTAATATATTTATACATACGTATACAACTGCCTGCTACCTACCCGTCTATTTTTTTCAAAGACCAATTACTAACTACATCACGCATCTCGCGTCAATTCACTCTCGCCGTCGGCGCCGCCGAGCGCGCTCACGCTACCTTCGCGCGGCGGGGTTCCCGTCGCGTCAACTCCCATCATTTTCTGTAGCTTCATCTGCTTCGCTAAATTCGCGTTCTTCTTCCTCGCGTTTTCCAAATTTTTCCTTCTCTGCGCTTTCACCTCCAAGTACTCCTCCCACAACTTCCTCCTCTCCTTCATCCCAACCTCTTCGTCTAACCGCATCCATAACTTCCTCATCTGATCTAAATTATCCACCACCTCGTCGTGCTTCTTCCTCAAAATCAAAAACGAATTCCTTTTCTGTATCTCTCTCCTGATTCGTTTCGCCCGCGCGAAATGCGGATGCCGCTCGCCGTTTCGAATCTGATTCCAAACCCGTTCCGCCGGGTTGTCGAAGTGAAACGTCTTCCCGCCCAACAAATCGCTCACCAGATTTTCCACCAAACTCTCGTCCGTTCTCACGTTCTCCGGCAACATCTTCCTCAGCATCTCTCGATCTTTCTCCGTCAACATCTCCCGCCACGTTTCGATCGGATCGTTCTTCAAAGTTTCCCTCAGAGTAGCGTTTTCTGTCATCATTTTCTCCATCGCGCGAGCCGGTAAAAAGCACTCGTCCATTTCCGTCGTCCGACCGATGATGTCCAACTCCGGGTGACTCGCCGGGTACGTCATGCCCACGCCTTGCCAGCGATGACCACCGACCCCGAGGATATCTTCACCTACCACCGGTTTTAAAGCAGCACCACCGGCTTTGTTCGCGGTCGCTTTTGCACCGGCGTTTGATTGTTTCTTTCCCTTTGAAGAAGGAAGCGCTTTACCGCTCTTCTTCTTTCCCGAAGTCGTCGTCGTCGTCGTCGTCGTTGGCGCTTTGCGAGCTTTCTTCTTCGGCGGATTCTTCTTTTGCGCGTCGACGGAAGCGCCGTGGTCGTCGTCGTCGTAAACATCGTTGATGCTCGAAGCGGTTTTAATCGACGGTTTGGGCGTTCGCGAGGACGTTCGCTTCGCCGGGACGACGACGTTGTTGGTGTCGTTCATGGCGATGAACTTTTTTTTTTTTTCTGACGACGATTTGCGCTTTGCGATGAGAGCTTTTTATTCATTTTATACAACAACACATTTTCTAAATATACACGCGCGCGCGACGCTTGTTCTCTCACCTCCACATTTTCTCATCTCTCGTCACCGCGAAGCGGCGGCGGCAACAGTTGGACACCCTCTCTCGTCGACGACCGTAGTCACCGCGGGTTGACACGTGTCCACGATGTGTTTGTCGACGTCGACGTCTGACTTTAAATCGGCGAGCGAACCGTACGTGCCGCTGAGGACGACGACGAAGCCGAGAAGGATGGAGAGGTAGACGAGAAGTTTGAGCCGACGTTTTTTGCTGTTTTTGCTGTCGTTGTTTTCGTTGTCGTCGTCGTTCTCGTCGTCGCGAACGAGCGTTAAGCGCATCACGGACGGTAAGAGGAAGGTCATCATCGCCATGCCGAACGAGCCGGCGAGACCTTGGAGATCGAGCAATACGTCGCCTTTACTCGCTAAAAAAATAGCCGCCACGAGCGTTTGCGTCAAGAGGAAGAAGGTTCGGAAGAACAGACGGAAGGTGAACGCCGTGACTTTTAACAGAGGGTGCTTTTGACTGAAGTAATCCGTCGGATCCACGCCGAGCATTATTTCGAATCGCGAACACAACGCCACGTTGCAGAAAAACACAGCGTAGTAGCACTGACCGAACTGAAACGCAATCGATAACGCGTTGCCGAAATCGTTCGGAAAGTTGAGATTGATGTCTGCTTCCGTGTTTGCGCCGTAGCTCATGTATCCAAGCGCACCGACGAAGAGATATACGGGACCGCTGATGTAGTACGACCAATTCATCACCTCGGGCCATCTCTCCGGTTCTTGCATCTCGCTCATTTCTTCCGGATACAATCCGTGCCCACCGTAGGCGTACGCGAAATTCGCGAGAGAGACAAATTTACTCCTCGCACTCACGGCGGGAAACTGCGGTTTAACAGCGCACGACTTCCACGGCGACCGGTATAAGACCTCGTAGGTAAACACGCCTACGCTCAAGGTCAACGTCGCGATGGCAAAATACACAAACTTCGCGCTGTCGTGAAACGTCGGCAATTGAACGACGGGTAATAGCAAAATCGAAACTATCAGCAACGAAAACGATTGACACCATCCGACGCCTAAGAAACCTCGCACTTTCATCGCTTTCGTCAACATGGCTAAATATTGCGCCAAGTAGATGAGTTGACAGACCGCGTCCAAGTAAAACGTGAGGAATTGAATCACGTGAACTGCTCTTCTCGTCGCGTCTCTCACTCTCGTCCTCTTGCTCTTCGTCGCGCCCGAACGAAGAGCGACTACTCGCGCGCGCTCTCCGAGGCTCCATCGAATCGTCGCCTCCTCCATGCGCTCGTCGTCGGCGGCCGCTTC
>Ga0182095_1043949_pt1 | contig 14785 bp, 8 predicted proteins | sample 041ome_19_FD_127784 | JGI IMG/M metagenome (GOLD analysis project Ga0182095, IMG submission 127784) | Metatranscriptome of coastal salt marsh microbial communities from the Groves Creek Marsh, Georgia, USA - 041412BS metaT (Metagenome... | ecosystem: Environmental > Aquatic > Marine > Intertidal...
CATTCGATGTGTATCTCGAGAGAGAAAAGAAAGAGAGCGAACGCGATGCTTTTCGCGTATTTTCGAGAAAAGATACGTTTCTTACCTTTCTTCTGAGGTGTGATCGGGGGAAGCGCGCCGATCGTGGAAAGTTCTTCGCGCCGCTTTTGTCGTCGTTCGCGCTCTTCGGCGGCGTAAAAGCTCATTCTTCTTCGTCTCGCGTCTTCTTCTTCTTCTTCTTCTTTGTGTGTGCGCGCGTGTGTTTTGTTCGGTCAAGTTGTCCTCTCACACACGTGATATTTTAAAACACACAAAAGCACAGGAGTCTCAAAAAATTTCCTCTGCAAGAAAAAAGAAAAAGCTGCTCTGCCCATCGAAAACCAAAAAGTCGTCTGTCGGTTAAATCGATGCAGATCTCTGCATCTCTCTCTCCGCGTTGTTTTTATTTATCCAAGCGTGTGAAGATATCTCTCAATTTTCCCCCCACAAACTTTTCTCATCCAAATAAAGCGAGAGAGGAACATCATCCATCCGTAACAGAACACAGTAGCGCATCATGTTCGCCGCATCTGCGAAAGCGTCCACCGCTCTCGTCGCACCGTCGTCGTCCTCGTCCTCTCGCGCGTCGACGACGATGAAATCATCATCGTCTTTCCCGAAAAAAAACAGATCCTCCTCCTTGGTTTCGTCGGCGTTACCCATCGCGGACCTCGCGGACGGATCTGCGGTGACCACGGCGGTTGTCGGCGTCGCGGCTATTGGTGCCGCCGGTGCGGCGTTAGTGCTCACCGATCCGTCGAAACGACGCGCGTCGATGATGGAGACGACCGGTGGTGACGAAGCCGCTTCTGTGCGCGATTATTTCGATAAAGTTGGATTCGAGAGATGGCAGAAAATTTACGGTGAAACCGACGAGGTGAACAAAGTACAATTGGACATCCGTCAAGGGCATCAAAAGACGGTCGATAAGATTTTGGATTGGTTGCCGGAGAACATGGACGGGATGACGGTGTGTGATGCCGGCGCTGGGACTGGGTCTTTGGCGATTCCGTTGGCGCACAGAGGTGCCGGCGTGAGCGCTTCGGATATTTCGGCGAGTATGATTGGCGAGGCGGAGACGAGGTATAATCAAAGCATCGCCGCGGGAGCGAAGGCGCCAGCTGTCGCGCCGAAATTTGAAGCGTTGGGGTTGGAAGAGTGCACTGGGGAGTACGACGTGGTGAGTTGCATCGACGTTATGATTCACTATCCGGACGATCGCGTGGCCGCGATGGTGGGGCACTTGGCTTCTTTGAGTAAGAAGAAGTTGATTGTTTCGTTCGCGCCGAAAACGTTGGCGTATTCGATTTTGAAGAGAATTGGGGAATTGTTTCCGGGGCCGAGTAAAGCGACCAGAGCGTACTTGCACGACGAAGGTGAAGTCGAAGAGGCGTTGGAGAAGGCTGGGTTTCGCGTGACGAGAAGACAAATGACGGCGACGTCGTTTTACTTTTCTCGCATCTTGGAGTGCGAAAGAGTGTAAGAGAGCGTCACCTTCTTCATTTACGAACAGTAGGATCATTTTATATGTATACGGTACTTCATATTATTATTATTATTATTTTAACAGAACACACCACTCGGATACGTATTATTATTATTTGTCGCGCGCGTGCGTGGCATCGATGTGTTATTACTTTCATTAATGTCCTTTTTTCCCTTTCTTGTGATTCCCGGCAGCTTTTTTGATCACGAAGATGTTCGGATGCAATCCCAAGCAACCCGTAACTTGAGCGACCAAGTGAAAGAATCGGTAGAAAAAGGTCGCCAACGCTACGGCAATCACTGTACCCATCCCGACGTCGTCCGTCTTCTCGATTACTTGCGACGCGACGAACGCGACTATCGCGTGCGTCCAGTTAAACACGCGAAAGTTGGGATCGCTCACTCTTATTTGCATCACGCGAACCATGACTTCGGTAAACATGACGCACGCGCAGATGTGCGCCGCTATAAAGTTTTTCGAATGATAAACGGCGTTGAAGAAACACAACTCGATGACAACAACAGTCAAATACACCGCGGCTAAGGAACGGTCTTGCGGCCAGTGCGGTGGTAAACCGCCGTTCTTCTTCATCTGCGCTCTCGTCGATGTCCTGCGTTTACCTTCTCCCGTCGCAACGCTTCCACTCTTCACCTGTCTTCTCTTCCTGACAGTCTTCACTACGGTTATAAACCTCGTCGTATACGAAACAATACTCGCCACACCCATGAAGAGCAACCCAACCGGAATCGTCCCGCTAGGACTCACGAACGTCGGCACCGGAACATTAATTTCCTTCCATCCGCTCGGTCCGAGATACGCCGTGAGCAAAAACACAATCTGACAGATAATCTGAATCTCTTGCGCGTCAAAATCGTTAATCGGCAACAACCCTTGATACGTGCTCGTGACCGTATCCAACCCAAAATTCCATCTGCCACAACTCGTAATCGCGCACACCAACAACCGATTCGTCTTGGCGTTGAACGAAAACGCGTCGCACAAAATAGTCGCATACGCGCACGCGCTAAACGCGTCGCACCCGTGGTCGACAACCTCCCCTAACGGCGACCCAGTCCCGGTCCTCCTCGCTTGTTTCCCGTCCATCCCGTCCATGGTTTGATAAATCCAAAAACCCACCGCGCAAACTGCGTACACCCAATTCGGCGAAGACCCGTCCAACTCCGGCGAAAAGTACAAAACTAAAGACACGTTCAGAATCACGAAACACAAGCCGAGCGTGGTGATTAAATTCGGCGCCAGCCATTTCGGACAAAACGTGTGCACCATAAACGTCCAGTACCTCTCCAAAAACGCTCGCTCCAAAATCGTGCTCTTCGGAGACGTGTGTAAATACGAGTGCACTTGCTCGCACTTTGAAGCGTCCGCGTGCACGTGGTGCTTCCTCTTCCTCCCTCCTAAAACATCGTTCTTGCAGTCTTTTTGGCAGCACTGGCTCTCTTTCCAACGCGTCGTTCGTAAACTCGTCGCGTGTAATACCGTCATTTTTGCTTTATCAACAATAACAACAACGCGGGACGCAAGAGAGAGAGGCAAACAACGAGAGTTTTCGCGGCAGATGCAGACGCAGAAGAGCGAGAACAAACGACAACTCTTCTTTGAAGCACATTCGCTTCTTTTTTGTTCTTCGTTTGTTGTTCTTTCCCAAAGCGAAAGATATATTCGACCAATTAAATCCCGCCTCTTTGTTATTTTTCAAAAATTTGAAATCTTGCTTCTTTTCGCTTCGAATAAATTTGAAGAAGAAGAAGACTTCAAAAAAAGAACGAAGGATTTTGCATTTCAGACTTGCGCGCGCGCGCGGTGTTTTGTCGTGGGGGTCGAGAAAAGAGTCGGTGGTCGTGATACGATACGAGTAGCCGCAGTTTGGCAGCGTTCGCGCGGTGGGCTTTTTTGTTTCTTTGAAGAAGAAGAAGAAGAAAAGGCAAAGAAATTTAGAGAGTAAAATCATCATCATCATCATGGGCGAAAAAGGAAAAAAGCGAACGCAAGATGAGATGGAGAAAGGCGAGGAAGACGCGGTTGAAATCATGCCCGGGACGATCAAATCCGTCCGTCTTCAGAACTTCATGTGCCACGAACATTTGCTCGTGGATTTAGGTCCAAGGATTAACTTTATCACCGGAGAGAACGGGTCCGGGAAGTCGGCGGTGTTAACCGCGTTGACGTTAGCGTTGGGGACCTCGGCGAGGAAGACGAACAGGACGAGTAAAGACGGCGTGAAAGGTTTGATTCGAACCGGGCAGCACAGCGCGAAGATTATCGTCGAGTTACGGAACGAAGGGTCGGACGCGTTCGAGCCGGAGAAATTCGGGGACGTGATTATTATTGAGAAGAATATAGTCAATACGGGCGGGTCGACGATGAAGATGAAAACGAGACACGGACCGGGCGCCGGCGAGAAGAAGGAAGTGACCGTGTATACAAAGTCGGAGGATTTGGCGAGGATGTGCGATCATTTGAACTTGAATTGCGAGAATCCTATTTGCGTGATGACGCAAGATGGGAGTCGAGAGTTTTTGAGCACCGGGAAGGATCGAGATAAATACAACTTTTACATGAAAGCGACACTTTTGGAATCGGTGTTGAGCGAGTTGCAAACGTCGAAAGATAGGTTGGATCTGATGGGCGAGAATTTGAAAATAAAAGAACAAACTATTCCAGAAATGGAATCGTTGGTGGCAGATTTGGAAACGAAGATGCAGATGTTCACGTTGAGGAGAAAGTTGTCGACAGAGTTGCATTTGGCTCGTATTTTGTTTCCGTGGGCCGGAGTCGCCGCAATGAAGCTTGAAATGGACAAGTTGACGGAAGAGATCGAGGAGGCCAACGCACAATTGCAACAGTTTGACGCCCAGTTGAAAGCTCGCGGTGCGAAGAAGGAAAAATACGAGAACAAAAGAAAGGAATTGGGAGAAGAAGTAGAGAAAATAAAAAGTCAAGAGATTGGCCAAGCTTTGCTGAGGAAGCAGGAGTACACAGACTCGATGAAAACGGCTGAACGTATGATGATCAGCGCAAAGCGAGCGATGGACGGGGCTGAAGCGAACGTTAAAGATAAGGTAAAAGAACGCGATAACCAGAAACGGTTGTTGGAAACCGAGAAGGAAAAAGCCGTGTCGGCGACACAAAATGCGAGTGGTCAAAACGACGCGGCGTTGCTCGCGGCGAAAGCGAAATACGAAAAAGCGCGCGGGGAGAAGGAAGCGTTTGAAACGGCGGTGAAAGAAGTGAACGAGCGCGTCACAAAGGCTGATTTTGAGGTTAGAAATATCTCTAATAGAATTCGCGGCAAAGAGCAAAGCGTGAACCAGCAGCAACAGACGATTAAAAGGATGGAAAACGCGAGCAAGGACGCCAACGCTCAATTCGGCGAGTGGGTGCCAAAACTTTTAGACGTCATTAAGAAGAACGAGAATAAGTTTTCGAGACCGCCGATTGGACCGGTTGGTGCAAACGTGCTGCTCAAGCAAGATAAATGGGGCCTTTGCGTTGAAGAGTGTTGCGGACGTGAGTTTGAGAAATTTCTCGTCCATTCGCCGAAAGACGTTAGCGTTCTTCAAAAAATCGCCAAGGATGCAAATTGTAAGGTTCCGGTGATTGCTTGCATGAACTTTGATGCGCCAAGATACAATACGAAGGAAAACTCACCGGATGGTTCGCTTTTAACTGTTTTGGACGTTTTAGATTTCAAGAACAACGCGGTGTTCAATTATTTGGTTGATAAAGCGCAGGTTGAAAGAGTTATGTTGACTACGAGCGATAAGGAAGCGGCGTCGATCGTGCACCACAGATTCGGCCAACCGAAGCACCCGAAGAGTAAAAACGTGGCGTATGCGTTGACCGTGGACATGCGCAGCTACAGGCAAATTGGAGGTACGCAGCAAGTGCAACCCTTCAGACGACAAGTGCTCAATTCTCCGGTTCGTCTGATCAAGGATAAGAAAGCCGAAATCGGGAAAGCTAAGTCAAAGCTTGTTGAGATTCAAACCGAAATGAAAGACGCGCAGAAAGCGATGGAAAGGGAGAGAAAAGCACTGAGCGATGCGAAAGCTGAGCAGACCAAAATTGAAAGCGGACGCCTCAAAATCGTGCGGAACGTGCGGACGACGTTGGACGAGTACCAAAATAAGAAACAGGAAGTGCAGGAAGCTGTGCAAGATGTGGCGGAAGTGGATTTGGAAGAACTCGAGCGCGAGTTGGCAGAAAAAGAAGAAGCTTTGGTAAATAGCGAAGACGAGAAACGCGTGTTAATGGAAGATCACGTGCAGAAAAAAGAAGATTACGTTGCCAAGAAAGCTGCACTCGACTCGTTCATCGATAACCAGGTGGGCTTATCAGCCCAACTCGACAAGTACGATTCAGATCTCGGTGCTTGCGTTCGAAAAATCGAAACGGAGGAGGAGACGCTTAAAAAACTCTCTTACGGAAAAGAGGAGAAGATGAAAGAACGTGACGTAAAAGTCAAAATGCTCGACGAAAAAAAGCTGGAATTCGTGGAGAGTGAAAAGAATGTCATTGAATGTACGAAAAGCGACAAAACTGGAGAGAGCATCAAATCGCTCGAAGAAGCCGAGGCCCACAAAGCCGAGTTTGACGTTTACAAGGGCATAGATGCCGCCCAGAAACACATCCAGTCTATTAAAAATAAAATTGCGAGAGAAGAGGCCATGCACGAACAACCGTTCGAAGAGGTGCGCGATCTTCTCGACGAGGCGAAGAGTAAACTCAACAAGACAAAGAGGTCACTCAAAAACACGAAGGAGCCAAAGAACCTCTTGTCGAAGCTGGTGAAGAAACGGAAGTTGGCGTTTGAACAGGTAGCCACGAACGTAAAAAGAGAAGTCTCTGCTAACTTTGGTTTTCACTTAAGTAAAAAACCCGGGTGCGGAGGAGGATTTGACGTTGACTACACGAATCGCACGTTGACGTTGAATGTGCAGATGAAGAACAAAACTGTCACGAACATCAACGGACTATCTGGCGGCGAAAGATCGTTCACCACGCTCGCTCTCACGTTAGCGATGGGAGAACTCAGCGAATCGCCTTTCCGCGCCATGGACGAATTCGACGTTTTCATGGACGAAGTTGCGCGTAAAGTTTCCATGAACTCACTGTTGGAATTCGCGAGAGGAGACGAGGAACTAAGCAGACAGTTCATTCTCATCACGCCGCAAAATATTTCCGGCATCGCCGCGAAAGCGAAGGACATTCACGTCTTCCAAATGCGAGCGCCTAGAACGTAAAAAATATAAAAGAGAGAAAGAGAGAGAGAGAGCGAGAGAGAAATCTCAGAGCAGGCGTACGTACTACTACTCGCCATTTCCTGTATTAAGAAGAACGCATTCGAATTATAAGACTACATACACGATATTACATTATACAGTATAAAAAATCGACTTACTGTACACACCTCCCTCCCAACTTTTCTAAAATCACCTAACAACTCTAATCTAACTTTGCCTCGCCTCCCCCGTCCCCGTCCCGGTCGTCGTCGTCGTCCAAGACAATCCCAAACCCGTCGTCGTCCTCCTCGCTGTTATACTGCCTGTGCGTGACCCTCATGTCCCCACCCGGTCGTCGCAACAGTTTCAAATAACTCTTCAACTCTCGAAACGATTTGAACGCTTTATACGCCAGAAAAACGAGCGCGAGAAAGACTAAAAACTGTTCGAAGTTCAAGGAGATGTAATCGCCCTCGGTCGGGTGCGTCGGGGTGATGACTCTCTGGTGAAGACGGAAGGAGTGTTTTTGCTCGTTGAGGCCACCCTCGCGTTTCGTGTTGTCCGACGATGACGACGGTGACATAGAGAAAGTGCAATAAAAAGTAGGGGAAATTCGTTTGTGCATGGCTCCAGAATAAGTTGTATTAGTTTTAACGCGGATTAATATTTCACGCCGTAGTTATATTAACAGTATTTCCGCGAGCATTTCGCCTCGCGTTTGTTTCTCGATGCGTCACTCTCTCTCGTTCGTTTTTCGGACTCCTCAGACGCTCAGTGCATTTGTTGCACGTCGACCATTTTATCCAAATACTCCGCGATGTTCTCGTGCGTCAACTTGACGAGTTGGCGACGTTTCAGATTTTGTTTGGTGAACGGGCACGTGTCCGGCGCTTCTGGGTTGCGTAGGATTCGGCACCAGGTTTCGTAACCAGCGACGTGACCGTACGGCGAGATTGCCGCCGGTTCCTCGATTTGCATGCGCGTGATTGGGTCCAAGAATCCAGCCGGCAAGACCGGCGGGCCTTCGTCGTCGCCGTCCTCGTCGTCCTCGTTGTCTTCGTCCTCGTTGTCTTCTCCCTCGCCGCCGTCGGAGTATTTTCGCTTCTCTTTGCCAGAGTTTCGACTGGATCGGCGAATTTCACCGGTTTTGACGCTGCATCGGAAAGTCTTATCACCTTTCGTGTCGTCGTCGCCTTGGTCTTTCTTCTTTTTCTTTGGTTCTTTCTTCGGTTTTTTCATTTTCGGTGCTTTGATTTTCGGAGGAGGACGCATTTTCGGTTTCTTCGGTTTCGGCGGCGGCTTGACTTTTGCCGGTTTAGTACCAATCGTAGTTCGGTCGAATCCTTTGTTTTTGAAGTTGAAGCGCAACTCACCCTTATCGTCCAACATGTAGTTTTCGTCTTGGACGACGCCGTTTTTCACCAACGAGCGGTAATAGTTGGAGCACTGGTAGCCCACTCGCCCCGGGATGGAGATGGAGAACGTGCCCCACTCGTAGTTGGCTTTGCCGTCCGGAAGCTTCGCCAACGTGTCCATGAATTGCTCGTGCTCTTTCGGCGTCCAGCCGCCGTTCGCCTGGCGTTCGCCCGGGGCGTTGAAACGGTAGTAGTACGCGTTCGGTTTCTTAATGCGATTCTTCCATCCTTTGATTCTGGCTTCGGACCATCCGGCAAAGAGCTCGGATTCGTCGATTTCGAGCGGCGCTTCGATGTCGTCGTCCGAGTCATCGTCCGAGTTGGCATCGGCATCGACTGCTGCTGATACCGGTGGCGGTGGAACAGTATCGTCACCTGACACTGTGGCGTCCATAGCTTCACTAGATAAAGCTTTTGTAGCATCGGTGGTCTCTTCGACTGGTTTCGTTTCTTCGCCAGCAGTCGCCGGCTCAAGGAACGTTTCTTCCATCCCGACGTCCTCCTTCTTCTGCTCCGCTTTAACTGATTCTTCCTTGGTCTTCGCCGCTTCCTCTTCCGCCAATTTCGCCAATCGCTTCGCCTCTTTCGCCTTCCTCTTCTCTTCTCTCGCTTTCATTTGCGCTTCCATGACCGCGTTCGCTCTCGCCACGGCGTCGTCCAACTTTAACCGCGCCGTCGTGTGCGCGCCCTTCTCCAAGTTCTCTCCGTTCGGCGCTTTCCTCTCGTGTCGGACAAACTTCACTCCGTCCAACGCCTCGTCTTTCCCGATGACCATTTCTTTCCCGTCCTCGCCCAACATTGGCCCTAAATCCACTTTCTCCTCTTTCTTCGGCGGCAGTTCCACGTACTCTTCGAAAAACTGTTCGTTATCGTACTCCTCCCACGCCTCCAAATCCGAGTCCACGATTTCATTCCCGTCCTCGTCGAACAACTTCTTATTCGACAACCGTTTAATCTTCCTCGCGATGCGTTGTTCCGAAATCGTCCGCATCTTCTTATTCTTCTGTAACGTCTGCTTCGCGTATTCTTCCTCCTTCACCATTTCTCGTATTTGCGTCAAAAACTGCCCGGTTTCCGTATCCAAAATACGCAGTAAATACATCTCCGTACTTTCTCCCGCGTCTTGATACAAATCGTCCACGCGTCTCAATCTCTCCTCCGCGTTCAGTTCGTTCATCTCGCACACTTTTAAAATCATAAACGCTTCTTTCTCGTTCAAATTCAAGTGTCCGTGTTGCATCACCAACTCTTCGATTTTGTTCTCCGTGCTCTTCTCTTCGAATTTTTTAAACCGGTTTTGCAACGCAGCGATGCGTTCGGCGATGACTCTTTTTTGTTCCTCGGTGAGTTCGTCGTCCGAATCGTCCATGAAATTATTAGTATTATTCGTAGCATTCGTCGTCGGCACCATCATCACTTCCTCCTCCTCGACACGCATCATCGGCGCCGTCGCATCATCGGGAGGACACATGTTTTCAAAATTCAAATCTTTGTTTTCCAACGTTGCTCCAACATTAGTATCAAAAGCAGCAGAAGGGGGAGTCTCGCTCGATGGAACCCCTCCTCCCGTCTGCTTCATCAACGTTACGCCGTTGGTGGTGGTATTATTCGTGTTGTCTTGCAGAAGGTTGTTCGGCATGGTCTTCAAAAAGGACAAAGAGGGCGACGATATTGGCGTCATGAGATGTTGAAAATGTGACGAGCACTTTCTGCGTTCCGTTTTGCTTAGAAAAATGTTTAGGGTTTACAACCCTACTTAAGCTTACTAAGAAATTTTGAAAATGCGTTCGTCGCTCTTCTGTTGTGAGACACGCTTTAGCGCGCTGTATCTCCGTCGCTTGTTGTTGAAGAAGAAGAAGAAGAAGAAAGGTTTTTCGTGCTTATCAGCATCGCTATCATTGAATCATCATCATGAGCGACAATAATAATAACAACAAAGAAAGGAGCAAAAATGAAAGTTCTACTAACGCGATGATAAAACATTTCGCCGACGCGTCGTTTCTTTTCGCCTTCAACGACGAAAATGTTGACGAAAACGAAGGGGAGACGAATTACGAAGAAATCCGCGCGCTTTCCAAACGCATGAAAGCGTTAGGATGTGCACAAGTCACCGAATCGTTCGCCTTAAAAACGAACGACGCGACGCACGTCGTGTGCCGATCCGAGGAGGAATACAACTCCTTGTGGGAAGAATCGCAGAACGACGCGGATTCGTTTTTTGAATTATCCCACGACGACGAAAAACGAGCACCACCTGTCAAGTGCACGTTTGAATTCGCCAGGCGAAGCGTCGAGGAAAAAAAAGTCTTGGACGTGCATTCGAACATCTTATTCCGACCACCGAAGACGTCGGAAAAGATACTGAAAGGTTTGAAGATTTGTCAAACCTCGTACACTGGGCCAAGAAGGAACGACGTGAAGTCGCTCATCGAGCGGTTAGGCGCGGAGTACTCGAAGCCGTTCGATAAAACGTGCACGCACTTGTGTTGTTATCAGTTTGAAGGGAAGAAGTACGAGAAGGCGGTGTCGGATGGGACGACGATTGTCAGTCACGCGTGGTTGGAGGCGTGTTACGTGAGTGGGGAGAAAGTGGACGCTTCGAGGTACATGAGGAGCGGGGAGGAGGAGGATAGGTTGGCGCAGGAGAAGGACGTGGTGCCGGACTCGGAAGCCGAAGAAGAACAAGAAGAAGAAGAAGAAGAGATTGAAGATGCGATTGAAGATGTGGTGGCCGTGGTGAACGTAAAGAAGAACGCGCAGAAGATGAAAGAGTATAATCTTAACAACAACGCGAGCGGTAAAAAGGGTGACGAGAGTAATAACGAAAGCGCAAAGAGCGTTCGGTTTGAGGCGCTCAAGAAGTTGAACGGTAACAACACAGAAACGCAAGAAGAACCGAGCGTATACGAGATACGGGTGAACAAAGTCTCGGAAACGCCGACGGAACCGAGCGTGGGGAGAACGACCGCGCAAAAGGAGAAGGAGGATGAAGAGACGGAAATCCCCGCGACGGAGGCACAAGCGAGACCATCAGCGCTTGCTCACGAAGGAGAAGAAGAAAAAGAAGAGGCGCCTTCATCGGCGAATTCAAAAAAATATCCGTCACCGGATTACAACAATCTCCCACCGGAGCAAGTCGAACGATGCGTCCGTAACATCATCGATCCAACGCACTCGAAATCTTCAAACGAGTTCCAAGGTTTGCTCGCGGATGCGGACGATGTCGAAGCGGCGTTGAATAACGGCGGAACGTTCGCGATGGCAAACTCGTTTCCGCGTTTTGGCGACGGCGACGGTCCCTTGTGTAAAGAGACGGACGACGATGCTTTCTTCGAGCTCTTAATGGCTGGAAAAATTCCAACGTTAGCAGACGAGTATAATAACCGAGCGAAAATAGACCGCGTGTCTAAAGGCGAACGAGTGTTTGAAGTTTTGCGCGATGTGGAAGAGATTGAACACGACTTCGGTCTGCCAGAGTTAGGCGTCGAGTTGATCGATGTTTCAAAAGGTCAGCATAAAGTACACCAAAGCCGGCGAGAATTGAACAGTGACACGTTCAAAGCGGTGTGTTTCAATGTAGAAACTACAAACGTTGGTGACGATAAGTTTGACGAAATTCGAGCGAACGCGTTGACGTGCTTAAACGAAGCAGAAAGATATGCTGAACGCGGACCACTCGGTCGCGCGGTGACGTCGCGCCTAGCCCTTGAACGCGCGCAGAATGGGACATTGCGTGATTCGAACACTAGCGACGATCCAGATGCACTTTTAGCGACGTTCGTGAACGTTTATTTGCGCTATGGGTACAACTATACCCCGAGAGCCGTTCGAGAGATGTTCATGACGAACAACGGCACGAAGATCATCCAGGACTACAACTTTGTCGTAACGCTTCCAGAGCGAAAGCCGGGAAATTTACCGAACGTAGTTTTAGAGTCGGTGGATAGAACCATCGGTCAAGTTGTTGCTGGATTTTTCGAATTGTTAGCGGGTCCGACGCAACCAGACCCGACGCAGCGCGTGCCGACGCAACCATCGGCGAGGAAAGAGAATAACTCGCAGCAGCTGCAACAGTCTCCACACGAAAGATTAGACCTCACTCAACTCGCGACACAACTTGCGACGCAGCCACCTGCGGCGACGCAAACCTGGGAACCCACGAGTGAAGATGAAGAGAACGTAGACGAAGAGGTACAAGAGGGAGAAGAAGATGTCGAGGAGGAAGCTATGCCGGCACGTGGGGAGGAGGAGGAGGACAACGACGACGACGACGACGACAACAAGGAAGAAGAGAGGGATGAAGAACTGAAAGAAATAGAACCTGACCAACACGAGCGAGCGGAAAAGAGAAAGCATTACATAAGCGGTTCTATGGAGAAGTCAACCTCCAAGTCGAACAATAGCGGGTATAAGACGGCTCTGGACACGCAAGCGACAACAACAGTAGACGTCGCCGAAGCTGAAGAGGAGGAGGAAGCACCTCCGGTTTTGGAGCCGGTTCCGGCAAAGCGAATGACGAGACAGCGAAGAGGCCAGTCGACTCGGATTAGTGCACCTACGGCCGAGCAGCAACGCAAATCGCTCGAAATGTCCGCGAAAGAAGTCGTCGATAAATCTTCGGCCAAACGGAAGGAGAAGACGACGACGAAGACAGTTGCTTCGACGAAATCTACGTCACTATCACCACCATCAGCGCCAAAAAGGAAGCGGAAAGCGGACCAGACGGAGAAGGCGGTGATGCGCATATCCATCAAGCGGAGCAACAGCGCGCGTGCTACTAAAGGGACAACGAAAAGGCAGTCAAATGTCGTCCGCGTGGCGCTTTCTGGTTTCAACACCGAAGAGCTCAAGAAGCGCGTATCTGTTTTGAAGAAACTCAACATTCCGTACTCTTCCTCCGGCCGCGATTGGGATGAATCTATCACGCATGTCGTTTTTGGCGTTCGTGGTACGCGTAGTTTAAAGTTTCTCGCCGCGTTGGCGAGCGGTGCGCACGTCTTGAACGAAACGTACCTGGACGAGTGCGAGGCGCAAAACAGCTCGAAAGACTCGATGCCGATAATCGATGACAAGCACTTTTTCAAAGGCGGTAAAGGCTTGGAGAACAAGTTGATTTGTGCGTCAGCATCAAAGTTTTGGCACGGTTGGCACGCATCGGCATCGAAATCGACCACAAACCGCGGCGCGGACGCGTCATCGACAATGAATAGCTTGAAACCGTTTTCAAATCTCGACGTCGCGGTGGCATCCTTTGGCTCCAACGCCAACGCGAAAGGTGAACATCAAATGGTGTGCGACGTGCTTCGCGTTGGTGGTGCTAACGTAAAAACGATTTCCGCAAACGGGGATGCGAGTTTAACCGTCCACGCGACGAGGTCTCACGAAGACAAGATGGCCATCAGAGACTCGGGTGATGAAGAAGAAGACGCCGTCGATATCATCGTTTGTAACGAAGACAAAGCTGAATCCGGACGCGTCAAAAAAGCCATGGACGCGTATCCAGCCGCACTCGTCGTTTCATCAGAGTTTATCAAGCGGTTTCTCTCCTCTCCGGGAGACGATTTGAACGCATACACTCTGTTTGAAACCACCGCGAACGAGAAAGTTGAAGACTCCTTGATTAAGAGACGACTAGGAGGGCCGCACGCCGTTTCGCTCGGCGCCGAGATGCATAAGAAGCGAAAGTTCCACCAATTCCCGGCTGGAAATAAGGTTAGTAGTAACAAGAAAGCAAAGGCGAAGGCTCTTCCAATACTTTCGATGAGTAAAAACAAGAAACCCGGCGCGGCAGCTGCGAAGAAGAAAAACGCGCCAACTCGGGCGTTGGCCGCGAAGAGATTTCCAGTAGAACAACTGCAACAGCAAACGCGAGGAGGTAGGCGCGCGACAAGAGCGCTCGGAACCATAAATTAGTATATTCGTTTTACCACACTATCGTTGTCACAGCGTGATGGTATATGTGATGGTATATGTGTATCGTTGTTTTAACTTTGTAAAATCAAAAAATATATACACGCGTGTACAGTTGAGTGAAAAACAATAGCGCGACGCGCAGAAAATTTTTAATATAATATAAAATGCATTAGTGAATGATTGTTTTACAACAACTAAATGCTTCTTTGGTGTGTGTTTTGATACAGTCTACGCCTAAATATATATAAACGAAGAGTATCGCTTAGTAGAAGCCGAAGCCCTTGGCCGCGTTGGTCAAGACGTTCGCGTGAACCGGGTCCGCGGTGTGCGCTTGCCAGTTGGCAATCGGACCTTCTTGGGTGGCCAAGGCTTGGAAGATGCAGCCCAACCACGCGAACATGGACAATCTGCAGTGCTTCAATTCCTTGATCTTCAACTCTTCCAAGTCGCCAGATTCAGCCAAGCCCAACGGGTCGAATCGGCCACCCGGGGAGACGTCCCCGACGGAGAGTTCGTCAAAGACCGGGTCGATCAAACCGGTTCTGTATCCTTCGGCGGCGCCAACCAAAACGGTTTCGATGATCAAAACGTTCCAGAAGGACGGGTAGCCAGAGCCTTCCGGCGCCAACGGGGCAACAGCGCCCGGGAACTTGTCCGCGACGGCGGTGCAGTCATCCGGGGTGCACAAGGTACCCGCGGTGAACCACGGG
>Ga0182095_1251735_pt1 | contig 14776 bp, 8 predicted proteins | sample 041ome_19_FD_127784 | JGI IMG/M metagenome (GOLD analysis project Ga0182095, IMG submission 127784) | Metatranscriptome of coastal salt marsh microbial communities from the Groves Creek Marsh, Georgia, USA - 041412BS metaT (Metagenome... | ecosystem: Environmental > Aquatic > Marine > Intertidal...
AAAAGAAGGGCTAAATTCAAAAGCGAGCATTCATTCGTAAGCACAGTGAATAAACCAATAATCAAAACCGAGTACGCTCCAGTAAAATTCAAGACTCTCTTCGACGATATCCAGAATTCTGAGAGGATTGCACTAATTAATAATTTGATTTTTGGGAGTGCTTGTACCCTTTTACGACGACTGTTCATACTGCTTTCATCATCTATATTAGCGGGAGCGCTCGGATTATTCGATGACGGGTCCATTTCTCCATCCTCAGCGCCCGGGAATAAATGCGACAAAGCACGAATAATTCCCGGCATGTGAATCACAGCTACATCTACAAACAACACTAACGCCATTGGCCACATCGATCTAACAACATCTTCATTCCAAAGTCCAATAATTTTCAGGAAATCTTCAAATTTTGAAAACCTGCGTCTACCCAGAAGCGCCGGTAAGGTGTCTAGAGACCACAAATACATGCACGCGATGAGCATTGCCATAATTCTCGAAGTAAATATCAAAATGCTCGTTTTACCAGGTTTAGCTATTGTAAGTAAGAATAAGCAAAATAAACCAGCGTGGATGATATCGTCCCTGGATAATGCCACGAGCCAAAGAAGGAGCGGGATGAGGAGCTTCGAAGCGAAACTGGCTGCAACACCAGCCCATCCGCTCTCTGAAGGCGTGAACCCATCTTCATCAAAGTCGTAATCGACGTTATCGTACTCTGCATTCACAAAAACAAAAGAAGATGGAAGCGATTCCTCTTGCATGCTCGCCGCTGCTTGCAACGCAGTTTCGTTAGGGGTTCCTCTCGCCAATCGGCTGAAATACGCTAAAATTGTCATCCCGGTAAAGACAGAAGCCATCCTTAAAGACCCAATCCAATCATTTTCTTGTCTCGATAGTCCTAAAACGAGGAAGAAACTGTTGTTATCGGTTTCTGGAATCGCTTGCACAATGAATTCGACGAAGGACCACAATGCGACGTAAATCAGAGCCGAAGGCGCGAGCAACTTTGAAAACTCTCTGTGCGTGGGCGGATATAACACGGACATCAGAGAGAAGAGCAGTATCGGAAACGCTAATGCAGAGGGAGCTGTTATGGCAGAAAGTATGATCGCACATGCAGAGATGACCCCGGAAAACTTTGCCAAGAGCCGAACTTGTACGCCGGGATCTTCCAGAGTCGCCTCGCTCGTTTCTCGATCAGAACTTCGCATGTGCGAAATTAGAGGCTCGTCAATATCGTCCAAGCCTTCGGTAATGGACCCATCCTGATTATACTGTACCTCGTCCACGATATCTTCATTCGCGGATGCTTCGCACACGGAAGAAAAGAAACCTGCGATTGTAAATAACTGTAACAATCGCATACCTCGAATAACTGGCCCATCACTACCATCCATGATATACAAACCTATCCAAGAAGCGAAAGTTTTATTTGCACTATCGTGCAATTGAGGGAGCTGATAACACACGATGAGCATAAAGTGCACGCAAGCGTATGCCATCGCTACAACCAAAATAAACGCCGGCGGTCGTACCAGCTTTCGCTTGTCCAAAAGTCCCCAGCTCGTAAGAAATATAGCTGCGAAGAGAAAGTAAGGTATTCCAGTTATAGATGGTACTGCCGCTGCAGCAATACCAGCGGTAAATGCGCATCGAATTAATGCTCTATCACGCAGAAAAAAAGGGTCGACCAAAACCACCCCGTCTTCCTCCGCGTCGATGCCATCGAGTAAGGCCAATTCTCGCTCCCGACTCAAGTGTAATTTCCCCGCAGCTGATATGGCCACGAGGAAGAGAGGCACGAATTCCATCACGTACTCTAAAACCGAACGCAGTTTCACAAAACCGAGCACTCGCATGAGCTCTTCGTGCCATTTTGAATTGGTTTTAAATGCTATGAAGGAAGTCTGTACGACGAGCTCGCCTAGCATTCCAAAAATGGCCAGTCCCAACGCTGCCCACCATATTATCTGTCGCCTCGTGCGGACGATTTCTTGCGTTAGCACTCTGTTCTGGGACCCGGTGATCCTTTCTGCCGCGAATACAAACAGAAACAATATCGACTGTCGTTGATGATCGTTGGAAGGGAGGAAAGAGAGAATATTAAATACAGGTGATGAGTTGGTTTGGATTTTGAGAAGGAGAGAAATTGTTAAGGCGCTTCTCAATTCGTGTGAATCAGCACACACACACACACGCGCGCACAGACGAGAAAACAAAGTAAAAACTACGGATAAATGACGAACGTACCAGTATTGATGGTCTCTGCAGTATCGCGTGCGAAGTTCCCGCGAAGAGCAACGCCGATGACGCTGCCACATTGAACCCGGTCTCAACGAGAGGAAAATTCCCACCCATGACAAAAGAGGGAGAGTTTCTTCTCTTCTGTTCTCCTTCCTTCTCTTCTACTCCTCTGGGGCGCGTTGTTGTTTTTGAACGCCGCTCGATTGGTTATGGTGGTTCATCTTCTTTGTCTTCTTCTTCTGTGATGCGCGTGTGAGAAAGTGTTGTTTGGTTTACTTTTGGCAGTTTGAAACTTTCTCGAAAAACTTTTGGAATTGGGATTGGGGGAATTTCGAATTGCAATCAAAGAAACTTCTTTCTCTCTTCAGTTTGTTTGCGCGTGGGCAAATAAGACTCACCACTTTGAATATAAAATAACTATTACACGCATGAAAAAGGAATGACAACGGGTATTGCACCGAAGCAACATTTCCTCCTGGGGCGTACTCTGTCGTTGGAGGAGGAGAAGAGGAAAACGAATTCCCCTATTTGCTTTGGGAAGAAGAAAACAACAACGACAACAACTCAAGCTTCTGCGTTGTCGCATAATGCACTCGCATCTGTTTCCGTTGCTGTGATGAACAAAGAAAGCATCGCGCTGTTTTGTAATAGTGCGACTGTTCTCGCCGCTCTCGTTTCGTGCGCGTTCGCTGGTAAGATCATGGAAAAGAAAACAAAGTTTGGAGGAGGTATTAGTAATGCGCTGTGTGCCTTAGTATTCGCGTGTTTCTTGGCTTCGTTTACGCGCGTGTTTTCGTTTTCGACAAACGCGACAACGGTTGTTTTTGATTTCATATGGGATATATTGATGCCTCTGGGAGTGACTTTAGCGTTATTAAACGTGAAAGTAAGCGAATTGGCGACAAAATCCAAGGAAGTGTTACTCGGTTTCTCGTTCGCCTCTGTGGGTTCAATTTTAGGCACCGCTTTATCGTTCGCTCTGTTTTCAAAATCTCTTGGCGTCGGCGCGCTCGGATATAAAATTGCAGCGTGCTTGTGCGCTAGCTATATTGGCGGTTCTTTAAACTTTGCGGCGACGGCAAAAGCGCTCGAGCTGACGAATTCCGCAGAGTCCTCGAGTCTTTTAGCGGCGTCGATGGCAGCAGATAACATGTTGATGGCTGTTTTCTTAGGTATCTTGATGGTTCTACCGTGCAAACCTCCTTCTCCTCTGGCAGTCGACGATGAGGAAGATCAGAGGACTATGAAAGTGAAAGGAATAACTGAGGCAACGCTAGGGACGATCGTTAGTCTCATGGTTGCAACAGGAACTCTGCTCCTTTCTTCACTCCTCGCCAAACTTGCTAGTCTCGGAAACTTCTCGCTCGCGATAACATGCATAATCGCCCCTTTACTAGGTGTTATTCTGAACTCGAAGTTGGATTTTTCTGGTCCCCCGCAGTTTATATCACGCAACATTATGTTGCTGTTTTTTGCGTGCATAGGTGCAGGTTGCAACATATTCACCGCTTCTGCCGTCGGGGTACCGCTCTTTGGTTTCATCGCGGTCCTCTTACTTGCGCAGCTTTTCTTCGCACTTCTTTTCGGCAAAGCTTTTCGCGTGCCTCTTTGGGCAACTTTGATTGGATTGAATGCTAGCGCTGGCGGGCCTGCAACTGCTTTTGCTATGGCAGCATCAAAAGGATGGAATCGAGCTCTGCAGCCTGCCGTGCTCGCCGGTACAATTGGATACGCAATCGGAACTTTGGTTGGATGTTTAATGAGTGAGTTTCTGCGTGTTTTTGCGCCATTGTAAAATGACCGAGAAATATCGGAGTAAGACTAGTGCATAGTTTTGTAGTTTCATAGTAATATGTAGAATCAAATCGCTAAATAGATGTATATTATTATTAGAGTTTAAAGTTATGGTACAAGAGAAACGTTCTTATTTCTTCTTTTCGTTCTTATTTCGCGGTGGCCGCATTCGAGCCCAAGACTGCCTTCGGCGCAGCGTCATTGGCTTGCTCCTTTGAACCCACCGTAAATGCTCCAGGATTGATAGCGACTGTCTTAGTGTGATTCTCAGTTTTGTAAATACCAACCAGACGATCTGCAAGCTCGAACATGTTGTTCCGTAACGAAATAATGATGAACTGAGCATCTTTTGTTCTCTCCTTGATGTAGTGCCCAACGATGGAAACATTCTTAAAGTCCAGGGCTGCATCAATCTCATCCATAACGTACAAAGGTGTGGGCTTATAGTGATGTAACGCAAACACTAGCGCGAGAGATGAGAGCGTCTTCTCTCCGCCAGATAAGTTTGCAATATTCTTCCAACTCTTCTTCGGCGGACGAACGGAAAAGACGATACCTTCAGAGAACGGATCGAGCGAATCGACCAACTCGAGCTCTGCATCACCACCTAAAGTAATCATCTGGTACATTTCTTTTAATTTGATGGAAATTATAGAGAATCCGGCCATGAACTCTTCTAATCTCTTCTTACGCAGCTCATCAAACGTCTGTCGGAACGTGTCTCGCTCCTCCGTGACGGTTTTCAAATCTCCAACTCTCTCTTCGTACTCAGCCAACTTCGCGGCGAACTGCTCGATAGAAGTCATGTCAGGTTTCATTTCTTTTAACTCAGTTTCGATGGCGTTGATCGTTTCGTCGTTACTTTCTGCATTGATGTCACTGAGTTGTTCGTCCGAGACGTTCAAGAGAATCTCGCTCTCATCAACACCCGGCGAGAGGGTATTTCTCTCGTTTTGCAACTTTTCCATCTCCTTCAAGCAACCTTTTTCCACCTTGCCGTGTTCTCTTAACTTGTTATCAATATCATCAATCTTGCCTTGAAGGTCAACTTCAACAGATCTCAACTCGTTAACAATCTTCATGATTTCTTCGAGCTCGGCTTGCGACGCAGCGCACTCGCCGGCCTTGGTTTCCGCGAGAGCCTTCAACTGGCTCTGAGACTCCAAAACCTTCATCGCGCCTTCTTCCAAACCTTTGAACTCTTCTTTAATAGTATCCATTTCGCTCTTAATCTTCTCTCTCTCCGTTTCTGCTTCGCATACGGATTTCGTCAATCGCTCCATCGTTTTCTCGTGCGACTTTGCTGCGGCTCTCTTTTCGGTCACCTTCTTAGAGGCCATCTCGATACCGAAGCGGACTTCCTTGACGATAGACTTTTGTCTTCGCAACTCTTCACCACCAACGTTTTCCAAGGCATCTTGCCACTTCTTAAGTTCGGCTTTAAGCTTCGAAGCGCCGTCGAGGACGGATTTCAACGCGGCGTCGGCTTGCGCAACCTTTTCATCGAGCTCTCGCAACTCGGACGCATCGTTCTTGGACGCCTCGTGCGCAGCTTTGAGTTCATCTAATCGACCGTCTAAGTCGACAATCTTTCCTTCAGCAGCTTCCAATTCGGCTTTCAACTTCGGTAACGATCGTTCGTATTGCGCACATTTCGCTTCTGCGTCTCTCGCTTCTCTCAATGCCTCAAACGCGGCTTTTTTTGCTCTTTCCAAATCTGCCGTAGCTTTTTGTAACTCTTTCTCAGACTCCGCAACTTCTCTCGCCGCTGCTTTTTCGTCAACGACAACTGGTTTCTCTTTACCGACGCGCATGCGTCCAGAGATTGGTTTCGAACCACCACCGGACATCGTACCTGAGGTCTCGATGACTTGGCCTTTCAACGTCACCACGCGATGGCGTTTGGCCCCGTATGCAATTCTGCCCGCTTGATCCAAATCTTCAGCAACAGCAGTTTCACGAACGGCAAAGTAAAACGCTGGTAATAATCGTTCTTGCGCTGGCTTAATTAAATCAATCAATCTTGGCGCATTTTCTGGAATGTTATTTTGATTTTCCTTTAACTTTTGCGCCAAGTGCGCTTGTTTCTCCAAAATCAAAAAAGTCGCGACACCCAAGTTGTTTCTTCGCAAATACTGCACGCAGTTCTGCGCGTCCGCGGTTGTTTCAACGACAACGTAGTCCAAAGCACCAACCGCGGTCGATACTGCGACGTCGTACTTCTTATCAATCGCACCCAAATCTCCGAGACGACCAATGACACCTTTAACGCCGCCGGCGCTTTGCGCATCCAACAACGCCTGCACGATGGCACCTTTTTGACTTTCCTGCGAAGCGGTCGTCTTTCGTTGTTCAAGTTTACCTCTTGCATCTCTCGTAATTTCGAGCAAACCGGCTTCTTTCGCCTTCGCCGCAGTTTCAGCCTTTCTCGCTTTTTCCACCTTCTCGAGCTCAATCGCGAGTTGCGCTTCATCATCCGCAATCTGTTTCGTCAACGATTTCACCTTCACTTCCGCGGAAGCTTTACCATCAATGGCAGCCTTTAAGTTCTTCTCGACTTCGGCATGTTTTTCGAGCACCAACTTTCGCTCTGCGTTGGCAACGTCGAATTCGCCTCTAGCGTCGGCGATTTTACCTTCCCACGGCTGCAGTTCTTTTTCGACGCCATCGATCTTCGCGCCAATTTCCGCCATTTCGCCTTTCAACCCGTCCAACATTTCGTCGAGTTTGCTTTCTTCGCCTTGAACTTTCGCCTCGAGATCAGCTTTTCTCGTTTCCAACGCCGGAACGTCTTTTTCGATATTCTCGCACTCAACGACGATTTTTTCCTTTTGCGCGATTTCCTTGGCCAACTTCTCGTCGAGTTTCTTCACTTGCTGCTTCATGTGCTTCAAATCTTCGCGAAACTTTACGTCTTTCTTTTCAAACTCGGCGAACTCTTTCGTGGAATTGTCGAGATTTTGCTGAATTTCATTCATCTCCGTCGCTTGAGCTTTAAATTTCGCTTCGATACCTTTCAGCGACTCTTTGTGTTCGCTTTGCTTGGACTTCTCTTCCTCGAGATTGGTTTGCAAACCGACGCGGTTCTCGGACATTTCTGCCATCACTTTTCGAGTTTCCATGACTTCCAACTGTAAAGAAATCGACTTTGCTTGCAACAAATCTTTCTCTTTTTGCAAAAATAACTCAGCTTCGTTCTTCACGATTTCCAACGCGTCCTTCTCCTTCTCGACGAGCGTCAATCGCGAGACCATTCCCCCTCTCTTCTCGTTCAACTCTTCGAGCTTCTTACCCGCCTCTTCGATCGGTTCCACGTACTGGTTCGTTCCAATGATATCTTCCATATATTCTAACAACCCTTCGTCTCCAGGATTCACTCCTTTCGGCTTCATCATTGAAATTTGCTCGACTTCGCCTTGCAAAATCAAAAACCGGTTGTTGTTCAAGTCCACCCCTTTACCTTTCAACAAGTTTGTCACCTCGGTAAAGTTGGAAGTTTTCTTGTTCACGAAATATTTCGAAGTGTTGTTAATGTACGCCTCTCTGGCAATGGTAAACTCAGAATTCGGTACAGAGGTGAACCCTTCTGGATCTGTGTCCGAATCTACAATTTCGTGAAAGTGCACTTCGACGCGCGCGTATTCCAAGTTTCTAAAATTGGTGGATTTATGAATCAACTCGGAGACTTTGTTCAATCTCAGCTGTTTCGCGCGTTTACCAAACACAAACATCATCGCATCGATGACGTTCGATTTCCCAGACCCATTAGGACCGACTACAGATGAGAACGACTGTTGTTGTTTTAAAGTTGTGAGTGTTGTCGTGAGTTGATGAAAATATCGAAGAGATTTTGAGAGATGCGCGATGAGGGGAACAAAGAAGACGAGATTCGTACGGTTACATTTTTCTCTCCTCTTCTCAAAGAGAAAACGAAACGCGCGCTTTTCGAGAAACACATCTAACGAGAGAGAGAACCTTCAAAACGACGATTGACCGACAAAAGAAGACTCTAGAAAAGATGTGCTCACCTTATGGAACGGACCGACGTGTTGTGCCCCCGCGTAGGACTTGAAATTCTCCAAGACCATGGATTTTATAACCAGTCTCGGTTTTGGTTGTTCTTTCCCGGCTTTTGTCGTCGTCGTCGAGGGAGAAGGAAGAGGAGGAGTATTCGAAGAGAGCGGCGTTGGCGTTGGTGCCATCGTCTCTTCTTCTTCTTCTTCTTCAACCTCCGTCATCTCTCTTCTTGCTCTCTCTTTCTTCAACAACGCGCAATAAATGTATATCTCTCTTCTTATTAATCTTTGACGAATGAATCAAAAATTTGTGAGAGAAGAGGAAACAAAAAAAAATTTTGCGCTTGTGTTTGTTTAGGGTTACAATTTTCAAAATTTTCAAAACTCTCTCTCTCGTCTCTCTCTCTTCATTCATCTCTCTTCATTTTTGAACTTGCGCGCGCGCTTAAGAAGAGATACAAAAATGGTGGCAGAAACGCAACAACAACCTAATCAAGAGAACATCATCGTCGGTGGGAAAGATGTTTCTTCGGCAGCAGTCAAAACAATTTCAAAAAAGAAGAGCGTTGTTGTTCCAAAGAATCCTCCTCCCGCATCGACATCATCATCGACTCGCCCGAAACGCAAAGCGTCGCAAAACGTCCGCAACTCCTCTCGCCCGAAATCGAAGGTGAAACCGAGTTCGTCCATGTACGTCGGGTACGTGGAAGAAGACGAAACGCCGGAGATGATCATGGCGAAGTTCGCAGAGTTGGAGAGGATTCAACAGATGCACAAAGAGAAGCAAGAGCAAATGAAGTTGGAGAAGAAGATGAAAATCGAAGAACAACAACAACAACGAGAGGAAGGAGAAGGAGGAGAGATTTTGAAAGACATCACGGAGAAGGATAAAAATATTCAAAAAGAAAATCTCGAAGAGAAGGAAGAAGAAGACCAAGAAGAAATGTGTAACGACGAAGAAGGTTTGACGGAAGAGCAGTTGAGGGAGGTGTTCAAAGCGACGTCGGCGTTTACCATGCGCAAAGCGATGAAAGCCGAAGACGCCGCCGTGTTTGGTTTCGACGAGTTTGAACGAGACTTTTACAAGGAATACGACGACGAAGATATGGAACAGTACGACGACGAAGACGCGGAGTTTTGGGAAATGATGACTGGGAAACGCCGATGGCCAAAACCGTTGAAAGCGAAGAGAGGACCGAGAGAACCGAAAGAGCCAAAGGCGCCGAGAGAGCCGAAACCGCAAAAGTCGCACATGATTACGGCGTACAACAGCGATACCGGGTTTATGATTCGAAAGAAGAAATTCTTCGACCCGCGCGAGTTGAATATTTTCAAATTACCGAAACACGATTTACCGAGCGATCCGTTACCGATCACGTGGGGGAGAGCAGTAAAACCTTTCGTGCCAAAGGACGTGAGAGCGAAAGAACTCGCCACGGTTCCAGATTGCACGCAATTGAAGATGAAGATTGACAAAAACATGGACTTTTCGAAGCTCTCGAAGGATTATTTGGGCGTCTTGATGAACCCGCCGTGGAACATCGGTCAAGCTCCGGATAAAGGGAACGTGACTGTGGAAGATATCGCGCAGTTACCGTTAGAAACGTTAACTCCGCTCGGTTTTATTTTCATTTGGGTCGAAAAGGAAAACTTATCGTTGGTCTGCGACGTCATGCACGAGAAGAACTTCAACTACGTGGAAAACTTGACGTGGGTGCAAATGCAACCGAACAACGTCGTCGTCGGCACGGAGTCTCGCTACTTGGCGCGTTCCCACAGAACGTTGCTCATCTTCAGGCGATCGGTGACGATGTTTCCGGATGGTAAAGCGATCGAGTTGAGACATCAGCGTAACTCGGACGTGACTTTAGACGTCGTAGAAACGACCAAAGCGGGTAGAAGAAAAATCCCAGAGCACGTTTACAACTCCATCGAAACGTTGTTACCGACCGCGTATAACAAGAAGAATCCGGGTACTCCGGGGAAGCTTTTAGAGCTTTGGGCGGAAGAAGGGAACAAGAGAGCGGGCTGGACGAGCATCGTGGATACTCCTTAAGTTTAATATAAAATGAACATTTTATCACACGTTTAAAAATTTTGATTTTCGTAAAACCTGAAATTTGCCTCTCTTTGCCTCTCCCTTCCTTTTTCGACATGATGGTATAAAATTAAATAAACGGAAGTAATAAGTACTCAGAGTAGAACAATTTCCAGACGTCTTGGTAATACGTTTGCACGGCACTCTGAGTAAAACCAGCCTTCTCCAACTTTCTCGTCTTGGCGATTAAATACGTCGCTAAGATTGCGTGCACGGTGATCATAATCTTTTGGTTGAACCACGTCGGGTTGAAGACGGACAAACCAATCGCAAACACGTAGTTCATCAACAACAAACCACTTCCAATGTAACTCACGTTCTTGACTCCCATCTTTGTCGTAAACGTCTCTATCCCAAACTGCTTATCGCCATCGATATCTGCTAAATCTTTCGTGACGGCAATTGCAGTCGCAAATACCGTCACGAAAATGGTGATGAACAAAACCGGCGGGGACCAGACAAACGGCAAGCGCAACGCCGCTCTGGTCGCGTGAAAGACGCCAAAGTTCAACAAGAACCCTCTCACAGTGGCAATAATCATAAACGCCGGCAACGCGAATCGTTTTAATCGTAACGGTGGTACTGAATAAATTGTTCCCAAGAACAAGCCAAAGGTGTACAAAGAGGTGATCAATGGGCCGAAATTCATCGCGACGATTGTCGCGCCTCCAATCGCCGTCGCCAAGCAAAACGCCCAAGCCATCGGTAACGACAACTCACCCGCCGCAATCGGTAAATACGGTTTGTTTACTTTATCAATTTCGACGTCGTAGATTTGGTTAATCCCTACGATAAACCCGTTCCCGCACAGCAACGCGAGTAATCCAAGCAACGCTCGCGGGAACAACGCGAGTTGAATGAGTTCTGGATTTTCAATCAAAACTTTAGAGACCAAGGCGGTTGTCCCTAATAAAGTCCCACGAATCGTGTGTGGACGGACAAATTTCCAAATCGCTCCGATTAACGCTTCCATCTTATCCAGCGGTGAAGCTGCCGATGATGAAGCAGCTGCCACTCGCGCGTTGTTGTTGTTTGACGCGCCAGAAAATGCGTTCGTTCTTATCTTTCGTCTTCTTTGGTTATCCTTACTGTTATTCTTTTGCATCATCAATCGCGACGATGACGACGACGACGACAAAGACGACGAGGATATCTTTCGTCGTTGTTGTTGTTGTTGTTCTTGATGTTGCGTGAAGACATTCTTTCTCGAAGAAGAAGAAGAAGAAGAAGAAGTGGAGGAAGAGTGGGAGGAGGAGACGCGAGCGGCGGATGAAGGAAGAGTCGCTCTGTTCAGCATGATGGTTTGTTGTTTATCTTCTCTTTTGTATGTAGTGCTTATGCGCTCTTTTTCTGTGGAAAGTGGATAAACAAACAACAATTCCATTCTCCATTCTCCAAAAGACATCATATCACACTTCAACGAGAACAAAACAGACACACGCGCGACTTATTAGATGCATCTAGGAGGAGCAATACGAGCGATGAAACCTTCCGCCACGACGACGATGACGACGACGACGAGTGCTACATCCAGTCGCTTCCAAAATCTCCAACAACATCAACGTTATCAATATCAAAGAAGAAGCAGAACAACAACAACAACGAGGAGGAAAAGAAACGCGCACGTAATCACTCGCGCCGCTAAGAACGACGACGAGAACGACAAAGAAGAAAATCTCTTCTCAAAAGCGGAAAAGATGTTGGAAAAAGCTGGCGTTTCCATGGGGCCCATCGCCATGTCTTTACAAGAAGACGGGAAGAATATCAAAGAAAAGAGTTTCGACTCGAGAGAAGCCATCGAAGAAGCGGTCAAGGCGAGGAAGTCCATCGCGAATTTAACCACGGAGGAGTGGAAGAAGAAATACGTCAACAAAGACGGGACGGTGGATTTGTTCATGGAGGATGACTTTAACGTCGCCTCTCGCAAAGCAGGAGCGGGTGACTATGATACTTTAATCAACGTGGAAAACGTTGCGTGGCAAAACAAAGGCTCGAGCGAAGTAGACGCACCTATAAGGAACGTGAAAATTACCGATCACGAAACGGGAGAAGTCTTGGAGTTGGACGTTCCGGAAGGTAGGTATATTTTATTTGAAGCCGAGCAGCAAGGATGGGAGTTGCCGAATGCGTGTAGAATGGGATGTTGTACAAAGTGCGCGGTGAAAGTGACGAAAGGAAGTTTAGAACAAATCGAAGCATTGGGTGTTTCGAAAGAAATGAGAGACGAGGGATACGCTCTACTTTGCGTCGCGCACGCGACGTCAGATATAGAATGCATCACGCAAGACGAGGAGGAAGTTTATATGAAACAGTTTGGCGAAGTGTTCGGGAAATTAGCTACGGATAAAAACGCAAAGAGCGTCGTTCGCGACGATTTTGCATTAGAGATAGCAGATATGGATGAATAGACTACTACTGCTGCTACTAAACTTTTGTAAATAAATATATACACGCGCGTGCTTTAAAAATACATAATGCCAATGTTCACTTTGTTTGGCTAGTCTAAGTAAAAAATCCACCTGGCGGAGGAGGAGGAGGAGGTGGAGGAGGCGCCGACGTTGCATGCCCCTTTGTTGCTTGTTGAAAGCCTGGAGGAGGAGGCGGTGGAGGTGGTGCTGGGGGCAACACGACTTTAGCCATTTCGGATGAAGCTGAAGCACTCGATGGTTGCGATGAGGAAGATGGAATATCAAAAAAATGACCAACCGGTGGTGGGGGCGGAGGCCCCGCTTTTGTATTTGCCTGAACAAAACCGATTGGTGCCGGTGGAGGAGGTGGTGGAGGGAGCACGACTGACACCTTTGTTTCAACACGCGGAGGAAGTGGTGGCAAAGGCACATCAGATGCAGCTGGATTTTTGCTTTGCTTCTTTTTATGCCTTCCGAGTCTATCTGCGAGGCTCGCGCGAGAGTGTGGAACCAGGTGATGAGAGTCCGATCCGTCTGAAGCTTGTTTTTTCTTCGGCGACCGCGGTTGTTTTCGCGGAGAGAGACTCGTATCTTTCTTTCCAACACCACCGACTTTTATAGGAGCCACGAGCTTCGTTTTGCTCCTCAGCTCACTCAGCATTGCATCTCTTGCATCTAATTCGCGGACGGGTGCTTGTTTTTTCTTCCCGTCTCCGAATTTCTGCTTTTTATTATTCATAAACTCTTCCATGCGCACCTTTCTCTTTTCTTCAGCCTCGCTCGCCTTTACGTCTGCTCTCATCTTCTCAAAGACTTGTAAAAAGTTCTTGACGATTCCAAATAATCGCGCAGAATTTTCTGCTTTAAATGGTTCGCCAAAGAACTCGCTCGTCTTCTTCAACAAGTCGTGCGCGTCCCGAACCAAACTGTCGACTTCGTTCACTTTATCTTCGGTTTCAGAAACAAACGGTTCCATATTATCGACGTACTTTTGGAACATATCACCACCATCTCCTTCTAGGTGCTTAGATGCATAATCAAGTTCCTGAGCGATCAAAGTCATCCCACTTTTAACTTGCTTTAACATGTCGAACGTTCCGTCCAAGTAAAGAGTCGCCGCCGCTGTTACCGATTCCAATTCTTTGTTCAAATCTTCGATTCCTGGCACCGTTTTGCGCATTTCTCGATACACAAAGTGCAGAAGCGATGTTTTCTTGTCAATCGCTTTTACATCAGCCAATTTTAAGAGCACTTCAAGTCTGAAGCCGACTGCCGAACCACTGCGGGATCCAACATTCAAATGGTTACCCACCGCGAGAATACCTTCCAATAGCTTCACCATCGTTTTGGAGTTTTTCAAATCATCGCCCGCACGTTTCACGAGATTGATATCTTGCGCTATTGAATTTATCATGGTTGAGCTTTGCTCTTTAAAAATCATGGACTGAATTCGTTGTTCAAGGCGCTTGATCCCCATCACTTGCAGAAAGTATTGCTCAGACGTTCCAAGTTCTTCCAACTCCCCATTGTATTTGGTAATTTTTTCAATTTCTTTCCGATCCGGAACTGCCGTTACGAGCGTCAGCAAATTCTCCAATGTCAATTTTTTCGGGCTATTCATGTCAATGAAGCATTGCTTAATTGATGCGAATGGCATTCGCACTCCAGCTAATTGAATGGAGATGTTCAAAGCTCGTTTTGCATCGAGCAACGAAACAGACTTTGGCTTTGCGCTGCTCGCTTTTTTCATCGGAACAGCATCTTGTAACGCGAATAATGTCTCCAACTCTTCAATATTCAGCTTCGAGATGGCATCGTCTGTATTCGCATTTTCCCAAATCGTTCCTTCAATGGCTTGCAACTTTTCCCAGTGGAGCATTTTGACTTTCTTGCGAGCAATTTTTGCAAACTTTGCCGCAGCCGCGACAGCGGCGATGGACATTCCAGGTGGTATCGGAGGTGCGGGAATTTTTGGACCGGCAGGCGGAGGTGGTGGTGCTCCTTTCGAATTCGCTTGAACGAAACCAGGCGGTGCTGGGGGAGGAGGGGGGGGCAGAGCCGCTTTTGGTACTTTTTGTAGCGGTTTCGCTCCACCTGGAGGGGGCTGCGGAGGTGGAGGCGCCGATCCTTTTTCTGCTTTCTTGAAGCCTGGCGGTGCTGGTGGAGGAGGTGGAGGAGGAGCTAGCGCTGATGATGATTTCTTCCCGCCACCCATTCCC